>ERZ772945.63-NODE-63-length-77995-cov-10.926341_pt1 | contig 77995 bp, 74 predicted proteins | sample MGYA00511681_ERZ772945 | MGnify/ENA primary metagenome ERZ772945 (study PRJEB29015, sample SAMEA2737943) | human oral metagenome | biome: human oral; feature: human-associated habitat; material: dental | place: China | collected 2143 ...
TACCGATAGTCATCTTGGAATAGCTCTCCGTATTCGGATATACGGCAAAGAAGCGAGCCCAGGGTTGTGGCCAGGCCCAATAGATGGGTGAATAGAGTTCACCATTGCTCTTGGTCTTCTTGGCATGGAACCATTCTGGAGTAGTGATGAGGGTTGAAGCTGAAGTACCACGAATACCAGAGGTAGAGAAGTCGCCAAGGGTAGAGGTCTTGATGATGTTAGCACGTGTGTGGGCATCTGCCTTAACGGGATTGACACCCTCAACAGTGGTTTCGATCAAGCACACATCAATGTTGCGATTGCTATGAGCTGTGAGCTTACCGCCAGCGAGGTCGCTGCTACCTAAGCCGGGAGTGATGGCACCGCGTGTCATAACTCCACGAGAGATCGCTCCCTCCTGCACATCGTTTACACTAAAATGGACAACGGCATCTTTACCGTTCGTTCCGCCATTATCAAAATCGTCGTCGGCACAAGAGACGGCCGTCAACGCTACACCGCTGGCTAAGAGTGCCGAGCAGGCGTAAAAAAATAGTTTGTTCATTAATTGTTAAAAGAAAAAAGCCTCACCCCCAACCCCTCTTCCGAACCAACGGTCACTGACCGAAGGGAAGTAATGGAGAAGATAGTGTGTTAACCCTAGAGGTTAGATTGTCATAAGATAATACTATGAGAATGAGGAATTAATACTGTTTGTTTGGATTCTTGGACAAGCAACTTGTTTACTTGCCAACTTGTTAACCTTCGAGATTATCATCATCGCCTTGGTCATCTTCGGATGGATCAATAACATGGATGCTACCAGGCTGAGCAGGAGTACCACCGCCACCAGGACGAACGAGAGGACTACCAGCAAGGAAACTGCCCTCGGAGGCCACTCTGACGACATCGATTGTAGGACGAACATAAAATTGTCGTACCGTCTTTCTGATTTTTTTCATAATTTACATGATTATAATGAATCTTTTCTTTTAATTTTTGTCTTTTGTTGGTTCGCAAAAAGGTACGAGTTATTGAACAAAGGGAACTCACTTGAGCCCTTTGTTAATCGGAGTTTACGCGGCATGACTCGCGCGCGTAAGAGAAAAAAATTAAAAGTGTAGTTATTGGCGTGGCGCCTATGAGAGAGAGAGAGAGAGAGAGAGTAGCAAATTATTTGGAACTACCAAATAATTGATACAAAAAATTGCAAAATAATTCAAATTTCCTTGCATGCTGTTATTGCCTTGATATGATATTGCTAATCTTTTCACGGCGACAAAGGTATAACAAAGTTTGGAAACAGCAAAATAATCTGAAAAGAAATATAAAAAATGCGCACTCCTCTATGGAGAAATGCGCATAAATGAATATCATTAAATTGGTTGTTTTACTCCGAATCATGCTACGTTTGCATGTAAAATATGCTGGAGCATGATGCAGATAATCACTTAAAACAACTTGTTCGGATAAACGCCTTCATCGATTAGCTTTTGGATTCTGTCTACAACACCCTGACGATCCGCAGCATAAGTTACGCCAAACCACTTGCTCGTAGTGTCAAGAACCTTAACCGTAGCCGTTTTATCACCAATGAGTTTGTTCACCATCAATGGGATAAAGAACTCTGATTTCAGGTTTGTCATGTTCTTAGGATTGGCAAGGAACTCCTTGAAATAAGCCTCACTATAATCGAAATAGTCAGGAGTGAAGCCCCAAACATTCATGGAAACAGGAGTGTTATCGGCTACGGTTACCCACTGACCTTGCTCATCTTTATACTGAACTTCGCCGTTTCTACGCTCTATTTCGGTTCGTTCTACGACAGTAGTTAAGTTATCTTCGGCATCCTTTGAACAGATTCCACGTGCTACAGTGCCGTTATCGCTCAACGTGTTTCCTACGCGAAAACCTACCATTGCGTAACGATTCTTGCTGTCTTCTGACAACGAATTAAGGAACTTTCCGACTACCATAAAGCAGTCACGATTATAGAAATCATCACAGTTTATGACGCAAAAAGGCTCCTTAATCACATCTTTTGCCATCAACACGGCATGATTAGTACCCCATGGTTTCTCACGACCTTCAGGAACATTAAAGCCTTCTGGGAGTGCATCTAAACTCTGAAAAACAAGTTCTGCGGGGATATGTCCCTCATACTTAGATAGGATTTTCTCCTTAAATTCGGCCTCAAAGTCTTTACGAATCACGAAGACTATCTTGCCAAATCCAGCCTGAATAGCGTCATATATGGAATAATCCATAATGGTTTCTCCATTAGGCCCTAAGCCATCGAGCTGTTTAAGACCTCCATAACGGCTACCCATTCCGGCGGCCAAAAGTAACAAAGTTGGTTTCATTTCTTTATGTTTTAAATGATTTATTAAATGTGTCGTAAGGATAACTCAATTATCATTATCCAACATTCTCCCCTTAAAAGGAGGCTGTTGACGTCTACAAAAGTACAAATTAATCGCGAAACTGCGCAGAAAAGCATGACTTTTATTCTGTGAAATCTCTCCTTAGAATGGCATTCCTATAGCAAAATGCAGGCTATGACTGCTGCCAAAGTTTGGTAAATTGTAGAAACCTGACTTGTAAGGCAAGTGTAAACCAATGCCCCAATCAACACGAATGACAAAGAAATCTAAGTTATAACGCAGGCCGACTCCTGTTCCTAAAGCCATCTGTTGTGGCAGATTTTTCAACTTAAGCTGACCGCCAGGATGATCTGATCTGTCATGAAGCATCCATACATTACCTGCATCAAGGAAGATTGCGCCATAGAGATTGCCAAACAATCTCGGCCGATATTCGAGATTAGCCAAGAACTTTACATCGCCCGTTTGGTCGAGATATGAAGACGTTGAGGCTGTAGGATAGTAGGCTCCTGGACCTATACTGCGCAGTGTAAAGGCTCTAATGCTGTTGGCACCTCCTATATAAAACTGTTCACTCCAGGGTGCAACGATTGAGTTTCCATAAGCCCATATACAGCCAAGATCAATGTGACCAACGAGTTGATTCTTACGTCCCATCTGCCAAATCTTACGGAATTCAGTCTCAATCTTAAAGTATTGAGCATACGGATTCTTAAACATCTTCTTGTCGTGCTTACCCCATTTGAATCCTCCTATAACGTAACCGAGTGATAAGATATTAGCCGCCTCACTGACAGTTGTTTGCCACCATATAGGGTTTCGATAGTTCTTGGGACTTGAATAGATGTAGCTGTAACGCATTTTGGGGATGAACTGATCTTTCATCGACATCTTTAAATAAGGGATTGTGTTAAGCAGTGCATCAAACTTTGATGAATGTGACGACATATATTCATACTCCAAGATTAATGGAGCGAACTGATGCATTGATGTTTCCGACGTTTGAAAGGTGTATGAAAGCTCACCTGATGCGATGTGACGCTTAAAGAATCCTGCACGGTTTATTACGCTTGTAGAAGCCTTAACCAAAGTAGTTGGTGAACTATAAAAGTGATGTCGTGTCAAAAAAGGCATTAGCATAACTGGGAATTCCAAAGAAACATCACAACCATATTCATAGGAATGATTGTTATCCGACTTACCACTTGCAGAATGACCAGTTTGCCATTCATAAGAGCCTTTTAGGTTAATATCAAGCTTTTCGCCTCCTTTGAAAGCATTTCGCTTGGTGAATCCAATCACGATTCCTGGCCCCATGCGTCCACTTGTGCGTCCCGTGTAGTTGGTTTCTACATAGAAATCATAAGGCTTATCAAACAAACAATTCAACTTTAAGTCAAGCGTATCGCAATGTTCAGATGAGTCTCGTGGTGTAAACTGGAAATCAACCATACTAAAAAGCCCATTCCCCGTAATCTTGTTTGACGATTCTATATACTTATCATAACTGAAAAGTTCGTTTGGTCTAAGCTTTAAGTCACGAAGAATCACGCTGGGGCGTATCGGCGTACGCTTCCCTTTGAAGTGCACAGTGACCTTATGTGTTTGGATAGCGTTATTCAATGAGTCGAAGAACTGCCGTTGAAGGCGCATATCAATGTTGCCAATGTACCACTTATGTAAGGCACGTGAAGGCATCGAATCAGCCAACTGGAATTTCAACTGCACCTTACCCGGCACGAGAAGTGTATCTGCAAGGTATGAAGCATAGTCTGGTTGATAGTAGTAATAACCATTATTTCGGAAGAGATTGCTCACGCGTTTGCGTTCTGCATCAAGGGCAGATACTTCGAAGGGAGCACCTCTTTTAACCTTGGCATCAGCCATGTTGGCCCTCAACAGACTATCAGCTGATGCGGGAAAATTGTCATAGGAGATGCTATCTAACGTGAAAAGATGTCCCATATCAACGACATATCCCAACTTAGCTTTCTTGGGATTGTGTTGTGTTATGGCTTGAAACGTGACGTTACCATGGAAATATCCGTGCGACTTTAATACCGATTCAGCGACCGAAGCACGTAGTTCTGGGTTAACCCAACTCATCAAAACAGGGGCCTTTCCAAATGATTTTGCAATCCACTTTCCTATGGGATCAGTCGCATCTGAGAATGCATTCCAAACCCAAAGTGCATAAGGGAACGGCGTACGATAATAGGAACTACCGAATAAAGCACCGTTTGGAGCACAGGCCAAAGCAGCCTCAACTTCGTCTCGAGTGGCATAGAAGTGGTCGTTAATGGTATCGTTTTCATACTTTATCTTCGTCAATCCAACGTACAACTGATCACCATCGGGAACCTTCTTTGTCGTTGAACAAGCTGATAAAATCAGTAAACTTGCAACACAAACAAGATATAATAGGTTAATTCTTTTCATCACTTTCAGGTTTAGTTTGAGTCTCTACAGGCGACTTTTTGGGTATTATGGGCAGCTCGGTCTTAGCCTCTTTGAATCTGAAGAGGTCTCGGAAGTGGAGCACTTTGCGTCTCCAGATAAAACCAGCTCCATATTGCCCCATGTCACCATCAAGCCAATCATAGCTATCTCTGTCGTAGAACACGCGCAGATATTTAGAAGCTGCATCATTCAATCGATACTCTAAAGAGACATTACTGAAGAATGTTTCACTCTGATTCAAGGCATCTTGTCCTGTCGTAAGCTTTCCGCCGACAATGATTCTTAATCGGTTGTTCCATAAACGCTTAGCAAACTTAAACGAATAGTCGGTATGCTGATTGCCGCTTCCATCCATTGTATTATCTACTCCAAAGCTTAAGTCAAGCGTACGGAGGGCATTTCCTGCGATGCCATTTATCTGACTTTGTAGGAAAGCGCTTAGCGCGGAGTTCATAGAAAAGGCATTTGTGTTCCCATCGGTTAAGTACATCCCCGTTGTTAACATTGTAACAGCAACCTTTCCACGTGCTTCTTTCCCCATCGTATTCAGCTGATTTTCGACTTCCATGTCTTCAGGTGCATCAATAATAAACTCAAGTCCCATGTCGTTGAGTGTCTTACTAATCTTCACTCCGCAATCAAACTCCACACTACGCCCTGCACTTCCATTTGAAGATACTGTTGCTTTATTCTTCTCTGTCGCAGTAATGTTGAGCTTAGGATTCATCGGATCACCGTTAAATTCTATGTAACTACCATCTTGAATCGTAAAGGTCTTTTGCGGAATCACTGGTAAAGAATACTTCATCTCACCGTTGCTGAGCGTATAACGCCCTGTCAAACGAAGATTATCTACCGTATTATATTGCATGCGTAGGTCTCCACCACCCATCAAATCAACATAGTTTGACTTATCGCTATTTAGTGCACAGAGGATATGTGCACTGCTACTGATGTTCATTGTGAGGTCCATGTTGAAGCCTGTCAAAGGAGGTCGTGTCACAACAAGTGTCTTCGCATCTTTGAAATCAGTAAATTTCACAAGCTCATCCAATTGATTATCTGTCGTAAGAGGAGAATCTTTGAGGATATAAGTCATGTCTGTCGACCCAAGCACATCAAGCTTTCCACGCATCGAAAGGTTATCAATTGGACCGCTCATTTGTGCAAAGAAGTTAACAAAAGCCTTGCCAAATGCCTCTGAACGAGCACTTTCTTCTGCATCAATAAGTAAGAAGTTAAGCGCTTGCATGCGTACATTCATGCTCATTCTATCAAGGTTTGAGAAGTCAAAGAAACCCGACATAATCAATGGACTATTGTTATGTGAGTACATCTGGAAGTTCTCAAAGAGCAACTTACTGTTAGAGATCGTCACAGGGTCATTGTCGAAACGCATCTCAATGCCATAGGGAACGCTCACTAAATAAGCAGAATCAAGATAAACTTCTCCATTGACATTGGGGTTCTTTAATGTTCCTTTTAGTGACAAACTCCCCTCTGCCGTTCCCTTAAAACCTATAAGTTGCTGTGGAATAAAACCATTGACAAGGCTTAAAGGCGTACGCTCAAGCGTAATCTTTGCATCAATATTTCCTTTACCTCCCGACCGATAACTACCATTAATAAGTGCAATCTCATGACCATTCTGTGTCAACAAACCATCAACGACGTGCGAACCATCATGCTTTGGCATATAAACAAACTCGGTTCCAATATCTCCCATCGGACAATTCTCATAGATAAGACGATGTATTGTCATATCCGATGAAACCGAAAGTTCGTCTTTTGTCTGAATTAAGTGATAGTCGCCATCAAGTATTCCCGATATATTGGGCATATAAGGAACCACAGAAAGAATATCATGGAGTTGGAATTGGTGCAATGAAATCGTTACATCCTGCAAGGCATCTAAGTTCCCATCATTTGTATAAACCTTCAAACCCATGCCATCAGTGGACCTTAACTCAACGTTTGCCGACACTCTTCGGTCATCACTGAGAAGCACATAGTTGCTGTCATTGACAGTAAAGTTCTTATAACCCAAAATAGGATGCGCATCAGCCACACTGAAACGGATGCTTCGATGCTCTAATTCCGCCAGCAAAGCAACATCTACTCCAAGCTTATTATCAGCGTCATATAGCTTTGTTCTCAGGTAAGAGCCACGCTCATTCAAGCGTCCATCAGCCACAGCATGAAACACATACTGCGGGTTTTTCTTGTTATTGATGACCTGAGCTTGGTAATTAAACTCATCATGATCAGACCGAATGCGAAACTTAATGGTATCCAACTGCATGCTATCTGCAATGAGTGAATCTATCTGTAGATTGCCATTGAGTCCTAAAATGGGTGAAGAGTACATATCAACATTGGCTCTTGCAAACTGATATCCATAGCGATTAAGCATGTGAACAAAGAAGTTGTCCTTGCCACTTCTTAGGAATAAGCGTGCATTGGGTAACCGCTTGCGCAACATCACCTGATTAATCTTGCGGTTTTTCAACTGACGTTGTAACTCTTTCATAAAGTGCTGACTCTCCGAAAGCAATCGATCATAATACCCATGCCCCTCTAAATGCAGCTGAAAATCACCACAATTAACCACAGCATGGGTGGAATCACGACGTGTAGCAACATCAAGAGTGATGTCACCGGCATGATATACCTTATTTTTATCATCAATAACAAGATTTCCTATGAAGCCTGTCAAACGATGAGTATACTTAAAATCTGATGCGAAATCAAGGCGTGCTTTCAATGAACCAGCAAAAGGCGTGTCCATCAAATGTAGTCCATAGAGGTCAGCATGAGAGAGATTGCAAGACACATTCCCCTTCAAATCACGCCGATTCAATAGTGCTTCTAACTCAATATCACCTTTAAGTAAAGGGTTTTTACTATGAATAACTGCCTTGGCCACCCCATGTGAGATGGTGGCATCAGCCGCTATATGATCAAGAAGGTATTTATCGTAACGAAAGTTCTGTATTTGTGCCTTCGCCGTTATATGTGTACGAGGAGACTTTATGTCTGTTCCCACGCCACGAACATTAATATTTCCTGTGAAAGCCGATAAGTTCATACGAGGCACAAAGTGCTGAATAGGGAAACGATGTGCCTGAAGTTTTGCCTGATAAGCCATGCGTTGAGCATCAAAACTCCCATCAACTTTTACACGGCCTTGACCTTGTTGTACCACAAAACGTCCCTCATAGCGCTGCATTGTAAATCTAAAACGTCCGTCAACTCCCATATTATTGGGGATATTTACAGTCTGTCTGACACTCCGACTGAGCATCGCTGTAACCATATCTAAGCGTCCTGTCTTTGCATGGAGCACCATATCGCCACGCAATTGCTTTGGCGTTGTGAGATTCCAAAGCGTTCCTTTTCCACGCAAATGCAACACATTGGGCAGCGATATAGCTACATTTTTTAATTGAAGATGTTGCAGATTGCCATGTACATTTCCGTGAATTGCGAGTCTGCGATTAGGCCAACGCTGACGCATCTCACGTGGAAGAGCTGACATAAACGGCATTAAGTCAGCCTTACCAAAGGCACCTTTCATTTGAAGTTCAAACACTCCAGGATGCACATCAAAGGCATTCAGATCGAGTTTCACCTTTGCCTGCAACTCCGAAGATGGCGTTTTGAAATATAAATCAGGAAGTCTCAACTGCAAAGAGTCCATCGAAACCTTACCTTGTAAAGCACTAACGGCGAGTCCACTCTGTTCCTTGAATGCACATTTACGAAGTAACAAAGACAAGTCCGAGCCCATATAGCGTAAAGAATCGACGCGCATCGTCACGTCAGACAACGCGATATGATTATAGTCTAAGCCCTTAACATGAGGCTTAAAATTATTATCATAGTGCAGAATTCCCTTCTCCCAATCGAACGTATTGACTTGATAGAGCCCCTTGAACAAATCGAAATAGCCCTTTTCTGCATAGGTTTTACCCATGTAAACCTGTACTTTCAGCGTATCTCCTGGCATGTGAACAGTCACTGCCGAACGCTGAATTTGAAGCTTATCAACATTAATTTTCCAAAAGTTTTCAGTCTTTGCAGTATCCTTTTTCACGGTATCACTAAGTGCAATATCAAGCTGCGCATCGCGTAGATGAACACCATTGACCCTGAGTTTTTCGGCAGCTAAGTCAATGCCATGCGCCTTAACTTCAAGTCGCCCCACATGACCTTTGACCCTCGCTTCATGGATAAAGTTAGACGTATTGACCTTCATGTCGTTCACAGTGAGTTCATTTATTTCGACCTTTTCATGCAAAAGCGGAAGCAACTGAACATCTGCCACAATCTTATGAACGTCAGCAATCGTATCTTTTACTTGCGGAAGAGAGTCGTTTTGGCGTATAGCCTTTACACCTTCTATGCCCAAGTTCAAAGGAAATTCAAGCTTTACACGATCAACAGAGATTTCCATTTTCATCTTCTTTGAGGCATACGACGCCACATGTTGTACTGCCCAATTCTGAAAAGGAGGGAAGTAAAACAGCAAAGCCAATAGGGCAAAGAGTATGAATGGAGTGGCCACAACAGCTATGGCCCACTTAATCTTCTTCGTCATACACGTAGTTTCTCGTGCAATGGTAGTGTAATATTTCTACTGCGAAAATAAAACAAATTCACGAGATATGCAAATATGCAAGACTAAATCTACAAATAAGCGTTAGAATATCAATAAAAGTATGATTTCATCCACAAAAAATCAAGATACAAAACAAAATAAACCTCAACATCAAGGCGTTAGAAAGTTCTTTACTTCTGATGGAAAGCAGACGAAAAAACATAGTAAACCAAGTTAAGACTTAACAGTGATAATCTTTCAAAATGGCCTCACTCAAAAACTATTCGAGTAAGACAACAAAAACAAATGGTGCATTTCACACGAAGATTTGCGTCATTTTATCAGATAAAACAAGTCTAATTGCAAGACCATTTGCCTCAAATCATTTCTCCTTTTCTTAGTGTTGAAACGGCGGTGTAATTAGGGATGAATCATCACAACATGAGAATTATTCAGAAACGCAAATTTTATCTGCCGTTAACGTCGAAGATATCATGCTTTTGAAATCAGCAAATCATAAACAAATGAAGCCGACAAAGGGAAATTTCTCTTTGTTTTCTACAACACGATTTCAGATGTTTCGCCTAAGGTTTTCATTCAAAACTATGCCATAGCGCATCGTCAGGAAGAGGCGAATCCAATGATATCAGCGTTTTAGACACGGGGTGAACAAACTCCACATGACGCGAAAGCAACGAAATACTACCATCAGGATTACTGCGTTGTGCCCCATATTTGAGATCACCTTTTATCGGACAACCCATAGCAGCAAGTTGACTTCTAATCTGATGATGGCGTCCTGTCATGAGGTTTACCTCCAAAAGATTGTAATGTTCAGACCGACCTATAACACGATAACTAAGGATTGCTTTTTTAGAACAGGGCACTTCGTGGTCATAAACATAACTTTTGTTCTGCTTTTCGTTTCTTACCAACCAGTTGGTTAGTGTTGCTTCAGGTTGCGAAGGATTGTTTTTTGTCAGTGCCCAATAGGTCTTATGCACCTCGCCTTCACGGAACATTTTGTTTAAACGCGTTAGTGCTTTCGAGGTCTTTGCAAACACAACAAGTCCTGAAACCGGTCGATCAAGCCGGTGAACCACACCAAGGAACACATTGCCGGGCTTCTGATACTTCTCTTTCAGATAGCGTTTCACAATATCAGAAAGTGGTTCATCTCCCGTTTTATCGCCCTGAACAATCTCTCCACTGGCTTTATAAACGACGATTAAATGGTTATCTTCGTAAACAACTTGCATAAGATGATAAAAAAGCCCCTCCGAAATGGAGGGGGCATTAAGTATATTTTTACATGTTCATACCACCATCTACCTGGATTACCTGACCACAAACATAACTTGAAAGGTCAGAAGCCAAGAAGAGAGCTGTATTAGCTATGTCTTCAACCGTACCACCACGGCGAAGTGGAATCTTGCTAATCCATTCCTTACGGATATTCTCTGGCAATGCCTGTGTCATGGCAGTATCAATGAAACCCGGTGCAATGGCATTGGCACGAATGCCCTTTGGTCCCATCTCTTGACCTACACTCTTGGCAAGGGCAATCATTCCAGCCTTTGAAGCAGCATAGTTAGCCTGACCAGCATTACCATGTACACCAACAACTGAAGCCATATTAATGATAGAACCGCCACGCTGACGCATCATCACTGGCACACATGCATGAATGAAATTAAACGCACTCTTGAGGTTTACGTTAATAACAGCGTCCCATTGTAACTCTGTCATGCGAAGCATAAGGCCGTCTTTAGTGATACCTGCATTGTTAACAAGAATATCAACTGAACCAAACTCTTCCTTAACTAAATTCACAACCTCTTCAGACTGAGTGAAATCGGCGGCATTACTTGCATATCCTTTGGCCTTAACACCAAGGGCAGCAATCTCTCGTTCGGTAGCCAAACCACCATGCTCTTCGTCAATGACAAGGTCAGTAAATGCGATATTTGCTCCTTCTGAAGCAAATTTTAGAGCAATAGCTTTACCAATTCCACGTGCAGCTCCAGTGACAAGAGCTGTCTTTCCTGTTAATAATCCCATTTTCTTAATATTTAGAAGTATAACTTAATAAATGTATTCTATTTATTCATTGACTTTCCCAATGCGCCATATACCACCTTTGCAACCAATGGTTTACTTGTTTCTTCGGTTAATCCGTGCCCTAATCGGCCATAAATAAAAGGCACTTCCAAGCCTTTAATACAATAATGTGTGATGTCAGCAACAAGATCTACGTCGTCAATATCAAACTCACCATCGGCTTTCCCCTCTGCATATACCTTGCGAAAGAGTTCAATTTCGTCTTCATCAAAGTTCTTTCGCACCTTCTCTACCATCCAAATGTTTCGGAAAAACTCTGCTCTGAGGTTACCATTCCTCACTACTGTCTCGCGAATTAGACTCAAATGGGTGTAGATAAGCTCAATAATCTTGTCTTGAGGGCGCATCTTCATGCAAGCGACTTCATCCAGTTTATCAGACAATCGTTCTAACTCTGATTCAATAACTGCTGAATAAACGTCTTCCTTTCGATTGAAATAGGTGTATAATGTACGGCGTCCTTTCCCCGAAGCAACGGCAATATCATTCATCGTTGTATTCGCAATTCCATGTTTAGCAAATAACTGTCGAGCAACATCTACTAATTTTTGTCTGGTCTTTGATATTGACATACTAAATCTTTTCAGGGTTTATATTGCACATTATAAATCGTATGCGCAAAAGTAAACTATTTATTTCAGAAACCCATCAAGTTTGATAAAAAAACGATGAAATTCAAAAATAATCATCGAAAAATTTGGTTTATAACATAAAAAGCATTACCTTTGCACTCGCATTCAGGAAAACGGACTTCTAAAGTCTTCCAATCCGAATGGTTTTAATTGGTTAATATCGCGGAGTGGAGCAGTTGGTAGCTCGCCAGGCTCATAACCTGGAGGTCGCATGTTCGAGTCTTGCCTCCGCAACTTCCCCTCACCCGAAAGCGCTAAAGTAAGCCTTTCGGGTGATTCAGTTAAAGAACAAGGGACAAATTGAATACAAAATATAAACTGCATTGGTTGCGAAAGCAAACAATGTAAAAAAATGTATTTTGAAAAAACAACAACAACTCACTTCTTCGATAGTATTGTAGACTTCACCTACCCTCGCCTGCACAAGGGCAAAGATTGGTATGTAGATTTCAATGTATTTAACCCTGCAACTAACAAGATGCAGCGAAAAAAGTACATGTTAAATCGTTATAAAACTGCCCATGAACGCGAGGACATGGCAGCTGAAATGATACATAATATAATGAAGCGCCTGAAAGCAGGCTGGAATCCTTTTGTTACAACTTATAACCCTCGCTATTATACAGACTTCAAAACAGTTCTTGAGCGTTATGAGAATTGCATAAACATTGAAGCAAACAAAGGCACATTGAAAGCAAAAACACAGCGCGACTATCTAAGTAGATTAAATCAGCTGAAAATATACATGCGTGAAAATGGCAGAGAGATACAGGTTGTAAATGAGTTCAACACTGCATTTGCAATTGATTTCCTTGATTATCTGCTGTTCGATAAAGACGTATCAGCGAAGACACGCAATAATTATCGCACCTGGTTATCAACATTCGCGACATGGCTCGTCAATCGCAAGTATCTTGAATTCAACCCTATCGAGCAGATACACATGATAAAGGAACAAGAAAAGTTCCGCGACGCGCTATCACCTGCAGCACTCTCTAAGTTAAAAGCATACATATCACGCGAGAATCCACCTTTCTACCTTGCCTGTATGATGGAATATTATACCTTTATACGCCCTGATGAGTTGCGACATATCACAATAGGAGACATCGATATTACAAATCAAACTGTATATATAGATGCAAAAGTATCGAAAAATAGAAAAGGTCAATATGTGGCGTTAAATGATGCTGTGCTCAAGATCATGATTAAACAGAACATCTTTAGCTATCCGTCACATTGTTATGTATTCGGACATGACATTATACCCGGCGAGCGACAAATCAACATCAACCAATTCCGCTTGGAATGGGGTAAGGTACGTAAAGCCTTGAATTTCCCAGCAAGCTATCAATTCTACAGCCTTAAAGATAGCGGAATACGCGACCTTGCAAATGCTGAAGGCATAGTTGTAGCGCGAGACCAAGCACGGCACAGCGATATTGCAGTAACAAACAAATATCTAAAAAGAGATAACGTTGTGAATGAGCAAACAAAACACTTCGCCGGCAACTTATAGATAGCTATAAATACACACAAGGCCCACAACTGCACACTAACTGAAAATCAGTAAGTTGCAGAAGTGGGCACAACACACAATTAACACACAAATCATCAACGAATATTAAAGAAATTCATAGAAATATCCTGTTTTTTGCTTAGAAATTCCATTTGCGTCAATCTCTAACTCAACCTTTTCACAGATAAAAAGTTTATTTCTAAAGTTGTAAATTTTTGAGGGGTCGGGAATTTCATCTGTATAAAATTTGATACACAGCTTATTTTTGCTATCGACATTGATAGCTTTATGCGGTAAAGCAGATAGTGACAAAGGACTCTTGCGCACTCTTGCACCCAGCTGAAACAGGTCATCACCGACATCAGTAACAGGAATTCTATCCCCTTTCTTCTCTCTAAACTTTCTATCAGTATACTCTATATAACCACTCCCCTCGAGATTTCTAACGACTTTTTTTTGAAACATCACGACCATCTTATCATCAGCCTCTTCCGATTTCTCATCACTCGTGCCATTTTCAATAGCATCTTGTACAGAATAGTAATACGAATCATCGTCATCATCCTTAGTCATGTTATCAATGCTAACTTCTTTATTGTTAGAAATAGAAGGCACAACAACGGGCACATTAGGCATCGGGTCTAAAAATTTGAGGAATTTCATCCCCTCACCATCTATCCACCTTTTGCGCTGATACATAGCAGCCGGCACAATATTCAATTGAACACTACTATTACTCTTAATATCTCTAACGAGAGGTGCGAAAACACCACATGAAGTTAGTTGTTCAGTGCTATCTTCACCAAATTTCGCAAATATGAAATAGTCATTGTCAACCTTAAAAATTGTCGTATTCTTCTCCTTTTTAGACAACTTTTCAAGCGCTTCATTACGCACCTGAACGGAAGCGAATTCTTTAATCGGATATCTACGCAGAACATCTAAAGGTAACACCTCTCTCCAATCCCTGTTAATAGAATCATCAAAGGAATATTCAAGGTTAGATGTCGCAACATTTTCAAAGCCATCTTCGTCAAATTCGCTTGAATAATCATCGTCACACTCATAGCTTACAGTGTGATTAGCGGTTAGTTCGTTCATTGCAAGAATCTGTACCGTCTTCGTAACTTCATCAAAAATGAAAGAAGCATTAAAGAGCTTTCTCACTTCATCAATAAATTTATATACAGACCAGTGAGGCAGCGCCCCCTCTATTTTACAACCACGATGCGCGCTTGCGATAAGTAAGCGATTCCACGGATCACAATCGAAATCGTTCCGTGTAAGCTTATACCCCTCGCGCTCCAGCACATATTTTAATACATACATAAAGTTAGGCTGCACAGCAAGATTTGTCATATAAGGCATTTGCTCCAAATTCGACATACGATGCCCTAAAATATTTACTTTGTCAAATCTAATTCCTAAGATTTGATTTGACATGTAGTTATTAGTTTCATCGTGAATGAGGTTGAAAGCAGCAACCCCAGGCTGTCCAACGAAATAATAATCAGTCAGATCAATAGCAATAAATTGAAATTGAGTCGTATCGTCTGTAGTGATTTCATCCACACCAATTTTTGAATACAGCTGATGATTAATCCCCTTTGTAATCTTCACAGCAGGGAAAGATATTTCATCAATAAAATGCTTTTCAAACGTAGAATTATACTTAATGCGAGATTTACCTCCTGCAATCTGCAACTTAACAGCAGAAGAAGTGACACTTGTAATATGTCCCTTGCCGGAAATAATCAAACGATTGTCCACCAGCAGGGCACAATTCTCAAAGCTTTGCATCTGCTTCTTCACATCGAAGCGATTGATGTTGTTGAAGAATTCCTTATTAGCTTGAATAGACATCGGGAACGAAATCTCATACGTATAAGAGCCACTGTCTTTGATAAATTGATTTTCAAACGTGACTTTTATTTTATCCGTTGTGTTCGGAAATACCTTTTTATTGTCAATATAACAGATAATCATTATACGTTATTTTTAAGTTTTTTCAATTTTTCAAGCCCTCTCGCGACTCCATTTTCTCCGTCAATAGTGTAGAAAGCAGGAATGCCATTCTTTACAGATTCGTGCAATAAAGCAACGACCTGAACAACCTCCTGCAGCGTTGATTTCAACTCCGCATTGTCATTCGCAACATTCACGACAGGCGCAACAACAGCAGCTCCTCCTTGCCCTAATTGACGCGAAACATCAGCAGAGGAGAGTTGTCCTATCGTGTTATTACGTTGCGCAACATCTATCATCTGCAGAACAGGACCCAAAGCAGTATTGTTGACCCCCGAATGATTAACAACGAATTCACCCTCATGAACCACACCAGCCCGACGGCGGTAATTGCTACCTCCAGTAAAACCACCCTCATAATAGCCCGCTTCTTCAGCAGCATGTTGTTTCTTTATTGCAGCGATATTGAGCAATCCAGCTGCAGTGGCTATTCCTGCAGCAAGAGGCGCAAGAATCTGATTTGCAGGATAAGGAGCACCTTTCAGAGCAGAAGTATAAGCACTCATTGCACCAATCAACATTGTTGCTGTCGCTTGTGCAATCTCCATTTTCATTTGCTTTTTGTTATACTTCGTTTTTATTTTCGCAATTTCTTTTTGCTTCTTCTCTTCGAGTTTCTTTTGCTTAGCCGAATTCTTACCAGCTGCATTGATAAGCTTATCGTACTTCTTTTCTGTAACTCGCTGCTCATAGTCTGATTGTGCAGAATAGTAAGAAGACATCGCGTTCATTATCGGCTGAATAGTGTCCATTGCAGCCTGCATCTTGTGCACCATGCCCTCTGCCAGATCGCCAGTCGCCTTCAGCATCATTTGCATAGCTTCCTGATGCGAAATGACACCATCTTGCTCCATTTTTTTTATAGTAGCCCACGATGTTGCAAAGATATTAAGATCTTTAGTCATGAAGTCAATCACAGAACTACCCTCACCATGCTTATTCTCATAGTCAGCTTCAGCATTATTTCGCACAGTGCGATATTTTGTATCAACATAGTCACGTTTCCTCTTGCCTTTAGAGTTTTTCAAGTTTACTTCAGAAGCTTCTTCTTCGTACTTTGCGATAATCATTTTACGCATTTCCTGATATTCTTTCTCCTTAATAAGCTTCTTCTCATAAAGCGTCTGTAAGCCCATGAGTTCAATTTGTTGCTGTTGCTTGACATCTTTGCGCCCCCATTGTTCGCGGTACCGTGACAACAGTTCCGCGAAATGGCGCTGTTGCTGAATGCTATGTTCAAGTTCAGCCCGTTCCATTTCGTCCTTTGCATCAAGCCACTCCTCCGACCCCTCACGCAATGCAGCAATGCGGTCGGCCATAGCCGACATGTCAATCTCATAGAGACGCTCATTCAGTGCTTCTTCATTCATATAAATTTCAGAGTTCACATTCAAGAAATCAGCATGGGCTTGCGCAACCTCTAACTGATTACGCTTGATAATATCTTTCAGCATAAATTTATTATGTGCACGTGACATCTCTTCTTCTTCACGCATGCGGTCATCAGTCAGCTGCCGATATTCCTCGTTATACTTCTTATAAATAGCAATCTGACTGTCAATGCCGGCAATGGTTATCAGATGTTGATCATCAATAAACTTCCTATCTGTCTTCAAACCTGCAGCCTTAGCAGCAATATTCTGCGCCTGCAATTCATCAGTATGTGCTTTAGCAGCCTTTAATTCTTCAAGCATAGCGCGTTTTTGTTCAGCCTTTCGCCTACGTTCTGCAGCCTCACGCTTTTTCTTTGTCTTTTCATCTTCACCTCCGCCTGAAGGGTCAAAGGTCCCACCTGTTGTCTTTTTCCCCTCATCCGCTTGTTTCGCAATATCACTAAGCTTATCAGATATTTTTTTATTTATATCTAATATTTGTTGTTCTTCTTTTATTCTCTTTACATTATATTCATGAACCTTTTTGTATCTTTGGAATATTTCATATTGCTCTTTAGTAATACCTCTTAATGAACCTGATACATATTTTCCATTTTCGTCAAGTTTCTGCATCTGATATTTCTCTCCATCGAAATATCGTAGAGAATATTCACCATCAAGCCCAATAGCTTTTAATTTGTTATTTACAAACTGCTGATTACCCTTTCTATGATTCAATGTATCTTCATGATCAAGACTTTTTGCTTGAATTTCGGTAAGTTTATTGAAAGCAGCCTGTGCCTTAGCAGCTTTGATAAGGTTATCACAATAATCATCAAGAACCTTTGAATTGCTATGTATCAGTAACCCCTCTTTTGTCAATGCTCCGTGATATTCAGGAACAATACTTTGTATCTCTTCTAACGCTTTTTTACGGTCTTTCAACTTTTCTTTGTTATCCGTCAGCGTCTTGCGCAACAACTTCATACGTGTGATTTCTTCAGAAGTTGTTTTATTTGCTTCTTGTGTAACTTCATTCATAGCTTTTTGCGTAGCAAGCATTTCTTTTACAGCTGCAGTATTCTTCTGCATCTGTTCATTTTGACTTTTGAAATAGCTTACAAGCTTATAAATTGCATATCCAAGCGCTATGACAACCGTTAATATTGCTGTGTAAGGATTTGTTAGTGAAGCTGCTCTCATTACTTCTAATGCAGCCTTAGCCTTTGATATTTGTCCCGTCAATAAGAAAAATGCTATTTTAAGCGTATTGATTGCAGCAATTCTCGCTTTCGTCCAAATCACACTAACTTTTTGCAAAGCAAGGAGTGCATGTTCTTTCACATACCACGCATATACAGCTATTGTTCCTGCTTTATACGTAGCAGTAAGGACAGCGACTACTGTAGTTAATGCAATAATGCCCTTAATATGCTCCTTACCAAAATTAATGAGTGTAAACAACACCTTAACAAGGACACTTCCTGTTGTAATTGCATACCGTGCAACTGGCATAAGCTCTTTGCCTAATTCAATACGCATTTCCTTGAATTTCTTAGAAGCAATATCAAGCTTCGCTTGTTCTGAAGACATTTGCGTATTGAACTCGTTGAGCACACTTGTACCACTCGCGTAAGCCTGATTAGCAAGAGCCTGCGCCTTTTTGACATCGTCAAGTTTGTCAGCCATGACCGAAAGCACACCTACAGAGCGCGAGCCGTCAAGGTTCATCTTCTCAAACATCGGAGCCAACTGCGCGAAGCCTCCTTTCGCTTTCATTGCAGCGAAGAAGCGCATCAACGCCTCATTTGCATCAGTCTTTAGAAGTTTAGAGAACTCCTTAACATTCTGCCCAGCAATCTTCGCGAATTTCGCAGGATTCTGAAACATCTTGCTAATCAACCCGCTCATTGCCGTAGCAGCCGTTTCGTCCTGCTGCATATTCTGATCCAGCACGGAGGCATAGCTCATAATCTGTTGCTGTGATAATTTCGCTTGTTTACCTACACCAGCAAGGCGTGCGGTAAAGTCAACAAGATAGCTACCTGCAGCAGAAGAATTCTGTGCAAGTTCGTTGACAACAGAACCAGTCGCCAACATCGCTCCACGCAAGCCCTTAGTCTTATCTTCGCCAAACATTTGCGCGAGCTTACCAATATTCTTCACAGCATCGTCGCCCAGATCATCCCCTAACGCGACGTTAATTTTGTCCGCTCCGTCAACAAATTCCTCAACAGCCTGTTTCGTGTGAATACCAAGGCGACCAGCATCTTGTGCAAGTTCATTGAGTTTCTCGCGAGGAGTACGAGTATTCATATTCTTAAAGGTCTCGTTCATCTCCTCAACCTCCTGTTTCGTCTGCCCTGTGTATTTCTGAACGTTAACAAGTTCCTCGTCCATTTTCGCAAATTCACTGACACATTGACGCACTGTCAATGCGACTCCCGACAAAGAAGCTACAGCAGCTATCGCCATGCCTTGCATTTTGTTGAACCAATCAGCCGTGCGATTAATCCAGGATTGTTGCGCCCTACCCTCAAAGTTCACCTTAGCGAGTTCAGTACGTAAGCGCTTAGCCTGCTCCGACATCTGCTTAAACTCTTCAGTACCACGGTCCATATGGCGCAAGTTCTCATTGATGATCTTAATAGAATATTGCAGCTTATCTACGGAGGCATGGTCAAGTGTTCGCAAGGTATCATTAACAAGCTTCGTTTCTCGCTGAACAGTGCTCATATCCTTATGTGCCTGCTTAATCTCATCATCGTATTGATCGATAAGCTGATTAACGCGTTTCTGCTCAGATTCTATTTTTAGAATTTGAGCCTGAACCTCTTTCAGCTGACTAACAGAAGTAGCATAAGAAGTTGAAGATGGGTCCTGATTGCTAACTTGCTGCTTCAAATAACTTTCAGCTTCGCGTAACTTATTCAAAGAAGCGTGACCGATATTTGACATAACATTACGCAAATTGAGCATACCAGCCGAAAGCGCTTTCGCCTCTTCTGTAGCCCCACGTTCAGCCTGCTTGAATTCATCAATACGCTCCTTGCATCGTTGTATCTGCACACCGATTTCAGCATAAAGATTTTCGTCATTCGTCTTCTTCTGCTGCCTTTTAAGCGAGCGCACAGCCTTTTCAAGTTGCTCGACGCTGCTGCTATCGATGTGCTTCAAAGTATCAACGACGCTCATCGTCTGATTTTTGAAAAGCTTCAGTTCATGTTCCGCTTTCGATAAATCTTTTCCGAGCGCAGCAAAAAGTTGCATGTCATTCGCCTTAAAAGCTTCGTTACGCTTCTGTTTAAGCGTATCAACTACTTTCTGCAATTCAAGGAGACGATTCTTCGCCTCCTCGGAATTCAGCTTGACGGTAGTTGTATAAACCTCATTGTAGCCAGCCATATCAATCTATATTAAGATAATTACTATAAGTTATTTTAGAGTGAGGGTTGTAGTTCACAATCTTAATCTTATACCCCTTAGTCCCCCACTTCCAAAATAGAAATTTATGCTTATATTCGCGTATCACAAAAGTAGAGAGAGAGTCACGCACGTGGTAGGAGAGCAAGCTATCACGTAGCGAGAACTTGAATTGTACCCACTTATCGTGATAAGAAAACACACTATCACGCGGATCAAGCTTCACAGAGTCACTTGCATGAGTAGCAATATCAGACTGAGCAGCGATATCACGAGGCTTCACGTCTAATTCTTTCAGTAGCTTTCTATTTGCGAACTCGCGCTTGTACGCATGCTTACCGATGTTCGAGGCTGGTTGTGTAACGGCGGTACTGCTGTCGTGTAACACTTCGCTAACAACAGACTTATAAGTACGAGCATGGGCCAACTGCGCCTGCAATTCTTTAACCTCATATTGCTTTCTTATCCAAGCTGGATAGACAATAATTGCAGTCGCAATAAGAATCAGTACACCTACAAAAAAAGAAAAATATTTATCTTTAAGATAATTCAAAATTTTCATATTAACCTCCTAAACAATTGAAGCAACAATATCTATCATTCTACATAATGTGCGTGAATAAAGAGGGTCTGTAGCATACATTCCTCCTTTCTTATCAGAGATACGTTTCGCAAATTCTTTCGGATATAACCGATAAGGCCACGCGTCCGCATAAATCTGCTTTTTGAAAAGCGCATTATGATCCTTCAATCCCTCTTCAAGTGTCGCATAATCACGAAATAGGCGCTTACATTTATACACGTAACGCCCGCCTTTCAACGGAGTAACAGAAATAATGCACTCAGGCGCATTAAAATGTTTATTAGGAGTAGAGAATACCTCGCGAGTCGTGACGAGTTGTCGTTTGCCAGTCCAGGAACTCCCTACCGTCATACCGAAAAGGTTGTTACCAATCGCAGCCTTGCCCCAACCACTTTCTAACATCGCTTGCGCGGTTGTAAATAAAGGAGATACACAATTATCTTTATCTTTTAAGTAAAGTGCACAAGCAGCAGCATATACAGCTTTACAAAATACTTTTTGTTGATAAGTCATAATTATTTCGATTGAATGTTTAGAAACTCGGACAAAAAAGGAATTTTCTCAACCCATTTAATCCGTAAAATATAGTAAATAAAAGCAACGATATACCATGCTGCCGTTTCAGGCTTGAAAATTTTCTTAAGATTCTTCAAGATATTTAGCCCATAGAAGTACATCGCAAGGTAGGTTATCATACTAACGCATTGTTGCGCCTGCACACACTGCTCCTTTAACTTACCTATCTCAAAAATAGAGAGACAAAGTACAAAGAAAACGGCAGCTTCAAGCCCACAACGGCCCGCTTTTTTAATATCAAAATCTTCGTGATTCGCAATCATACCTGAAAGATATCCGAAGACGAAGTTAAGGACGAAAATGAGCGAAAGTGTTTTAAGTTCAGGCTCAATAGGCTTCATAAATGCAAGCAATGCAAGCGTAACACTTATGATAAATTCTTTTATTTTTTCAAACATCATAACAGTAATAATTTATAAAACAATTCAAAGATACGCGCGAAAAAGGCTGGGTAAAAATACAATATCCCTGCGCCAATTTCTCACGAAATCAGCACAGGGATATAATAAAGTCAAGTGTGACACTCTACTTTGTCATCCACGCCAGCTTTTCAACCTCTTCAAAAGTATGATCTGACATTTTGAAAGCCTTAAGCAACTCTTCCACATCAATTTCGACAATATCAACTTTCACTTCCTTTTCGGCAAGTTCTTTGAAATACTCCTGACCTTTCTTATTCCATGCAGCAAACCACGCGTTGATTTCGGCGATTTCGCGTTTTTCAGCATCAGTCATATCGCGCGCCTCTTCCTTTGCTCGTCGCTCAACTTCCTGTGCATCTTTTACACGCTGCTGCATCTTCTCAAAATCTTCATCTTGAAGAGTTGCGCGCACCTCCTCGATATCTTTGTCGTAAGTCTCCGAGATAGGGCGCAACACTTTGAGGTTCTTCCACACTGCGAGCATGGCTTCATCGCTCATGCCTGCAACTTTTAACATCTTCAGCGTTCTGTAGGCTTCAACTGCTTTAATCGTTTTTATTTTCATTTTTACTAAATTACTTTGTTATTTACTTTTCTTTAGCTTCTTCTGTACTGACTGTACCAAGCTTCACAGCATTTGCCTTGCAATACTTTACAAATTTTGTAACATCTGTAATAGCTGCAATGATTTCGTCTTCATCTGTTGTAAGATAGCTGATGTTGATACCTCCGAAGTGTGCGAAAGTTGCGAGTTGTTTATTAAGATCCTCGTTACTGCTAACGCTGCCATTTTCGATATTTGCATACTTATCGTTTTCAACTGAAACGATAGCCTTAATAGTTGTACTTGCGCCTGCTGCTTCAACACTTGCTTTGAAGCCGGTAATAGCTTTTACTTTTACGTCCATAGTTGTAATAATATTATTGATTTGTAAAAAGGTTTAATTCTTTGATGTAGGTTTCTTCCGTTACACTCATAAAAGTATATTCTATTTTGTATCGTTCTTCAGAAGCACGTTTATCAAACATGTGAGTATACTTCGTGCCAGCTTCGACATCAGTAAAGGTGAACGCCTGCTCTCCTGCCGACATCGGTGAGCCGATTTCACTCGATGCGAACCTTAATATTATATAGAAATCCTTATTGTTAGACCTCCGTACATAGTTGTCTTTAATCTCCACCTCTACGATAATACGTCCTCTGAAGTCCTCATGCGCTTTGATAGTGAAGTAGTCATTTATGTGCTGTGCTTCAGAAACAATTTCTACAACTGACGGTCTGAAGTCATGTATCGTGTAGAATGTTGCCTGCACGGGAGGTGTGTTGAATGCAAGCGTAGAGGAGCAGAGGAAGACATAGGCTTTATAGTTACCCGTTGCGAAAACCACGCCCTGCATTTCCACGCTTGTTCCCCCCTCTTTCAACGCTATGTCTGAAGTTTTGAAATAGACAATCTGCCCTGCTGCATTTTTCAGTGCAAGCCCAAGATAAGCCTCTGACAATTTACCGAATTCCTGCAGCGTCAGTTCGTTTTCCGTACCAAGATTTTTTATCATCATCGTTGCGAATACGCTGCCATTTTCATTTGTCTTACTTGCGACAAAAGGCCTTTTGAAAGGTGCAGTCGCAGCATGTTTATACCCTATGAAATCAGACAGCCGGTAAGGACACGCAAAGGTAGAGCCTACTTTTACACGCTCCCAGTTGCCCAAGCCTTTATCGTATAATTCTGTCAAGCTTTGTAAAGTGCTGCTATGTGCGATTTTTATACCACATATCCCAACACCCTCAAAGTCTGCACCCTTGAACCACGTTGCATTGTCACGCCAGTGGTTATTTGTAAAATCGAACTCATCTGAGGTAAAAGGCTTATTTAATTCTACAGGCTTGTATTTTGCCCACATGTTTATTTTGTCACTTTTGCATAATGTTGCAAGGTCGTTACTCGTCTCACCGAGCATGGTCTTCACGTCCGCAATGCTGACGGGAGCCTGTATGATGCCATTGACGATGCTCATGCCGGGCCTCCTTTCTCTTTATAACAAGTCACGCTGCCTGTCACGGTGAGCGAGCCCTTGACGAGCAGGTCGCCCTCGACAATTAAATCGCCTTCGACCGTTCCGGCCTTGGGGATAAAGTATCTTAATACTTCTTTTTCCTTGACCACAGTCCTGACTTCTGTTCTTACCGTTGTCACGCCGAACTTGTCGGCCAACCATTTTATCAACTTTTTCATAATCAGTTATGTTTTAAAAGTTCGACTTCCTTTTCAAGTTCCCTTACCCGTTTCTTTAACCGCTCTACCTTATCGTCCACCTGTACAGCTGCACCGAGCGCGAGCGCAATGAGGCGCGTGTCAAGGTAGTTCAGCTTCAGATAGCCATCGTCGCTTGCATAGACCATGCTTTTCAGCATGCTTCCACGGACGCTTTGCGCGATAAAACCGATGCTATGCCGGCCCGTATCTTTATAATCGAACTGCCACGTACCACCGAGCGAGCGAATTATCTGCATACTATCAACCTGCTTGATGTTTGTTTTCAAACGCCTGTCTGACGTTGTGTAAGCTGTTACGCCACCCCGCGCCAGCACGTTTCCTGAGAAAGTTGCATTTCTATCAGGAGTGATAACAAGTGCGTCCTGCCAACCGTTGTTATACACGTTAAAATGTAACTCACTACCCATAAAAAGCGTGTAAAGTGGTCGGTCGTTGCAACCGAGATAAACGACATTAGAATTAGAGATAAATAGCGCACGTTGATTATTTCCCTCTTTATCTCGCAAGCGCAACCCCTTGTTATTAGCAAGGTTCAGATAACTATCAACGAACAACTCATCAGCAACCCGTGCAGTACCTTTTACATTCAGCTTATAAGGCGAATCTTTTTCAGTATCTCCGACAACAACATTGCCGTTATTCAAGATGCTGAAAACATGCTTCGCTGCATTATTCCACAGGAAAAATCTCGTCGGATAACTACCGAACACCCATTCATTTCCACCAGTACATTGACACCTGTACGAACTCTCGTCGCTTGTTGATGTCAGCTTAACACCAGAATAGCCATTATGCTTGACTGTAAGCATTCCATCAACATTTCCTGTTCCATCGAAACTTTGTCCCCATAGCAGCCGACTATACTTTAATTTTGTTGCTGATACAGCGTTACTATCAAGAGGTAGATACTTACCCGTCACAACATCATCTGTGAGCTGTGAGAGCTTCGTCAGGTTCTTTTCATCCCATATTTTTATCCACTTCGCATCTTTGATTTGCTTGCCCTGCGCCTCGTTCTTACGATAATATACGCTTTCATTTTGATGCGTAGGGAGCGCGAGTTGACTGATCCAGTTCACGCTGTCATTTTTAGACCAGTCCATCGAAATTACATGTCGCCACGTCTCATCAATTCCTGTTTTTGTTGTCATCACAGCATAATAGCCAGTCTCGTCGGGTGCGAAATTAACTTCTCTGTGCGTCTTGAATGTATCTACGATACCATAGCCGTCTACGGTCGTAGGCTTATCTCGCAGCTGCGAGAAAGCGTGCGTGTGTGATATGCTTGCTGCATCAGTGATGCCGTACCCCTGCAGAGTCGTAGGCTTATTCAACAGAGAAGCAAAAGTGTGCGAATGTGCAGACGGATTGAACTCATTCGGCTTACCTGTGATTTCATTCCAGGCATACGAGGGCTTCGTCGCTGCTTTGGCCCAGGCAGGTACATCGCTGGCAGGCATTGAAGTAGGTTTGTTCCTGATAATCGACCAGTCTACCGAGGTCAACGCACCTCCCTCAACTTTCTTCAATCGCTCGTTAAGGTCATTGCCCAAAAATGCAGAGAGGACGGCTGCTGCTTTTGCAGTAGTGTAATCGCTCCAACGGTCCAGGCGCTCATACGATATACCGCTACCTCCGCCACCTTGCGCGGAGCCTGCACCGAATGCCGTCAATCCACCTGTAGCGTATAAATTTGCTTTCTTATCACTGCCCGAAACACGCGTCAGTGCCAGCGCACCGGCTGCTTCGTCGTAACTGATTTTGATATCGCCGATAGTGAGAGGGCCGTCAATATTCTTAGTACCGTCAAAATTCTGTCCCCAAATCAGCCGGCTATCCTTTAATTTCGTTGCGGATACAGCGTTGCTATTAAAGGGTAGATACTTGCCTGATACAACATCATCGGTGAGCTGGGAGAGCTTTGTCGGCACTATTATGTTAAATGTCGCGTTCGCACTTTTAGGGTTGAAAGAGCCTATTATCGCTCCATTTTTTTGCAATATCAGCGCATAAATGTCTTGATGTATAGTAAGAGGTGTTATCGCTTCAGCACCCAGCTTTATTGTGCCATTTGCAATTTTTGCGTCTGTAATGCCGTACCCCTGCAAGGTTGTAGGCTTATTCAACAGAGATGCAAAAGAGTGCGAATGTGCAGCAGGATTGAACTCATTCGGCTTACCTGTTATTTCATTCCAGGCATATGAGGGTTTTGTCGCAGCCTTGGCCCATGCAGGCACATCGCTGGCTGGCATTGAAGTAGGCTTGTTCTGAATAATCGACCAGTCGACTGAGGTTAACGCACCACCCTCCACTTTCTTTAATCGCTCGTTCAGATCATTGCCCAAAAATGCAGAAAGAACAGCAGTCGCCTTATCGACAGAATAGTCAGCCCAATTATCCAGGCGTTCATACGACATACCGCTACCTCCGCTACCTTGCATAGAACCTGCACCGAATGCGGAAATACCCCCTTCAGCATAAAAGTTAGCTGCGCTTCCGTCTGCTTTTGAAACCTTAACAGCATTATTTTCCTTATCCCACGAGAGGTAAATGTCACCTATCACAAGTTGCTGCTCGCCCTCTTTTTTCACATAAGGGGTATTCTGATACAACGACAGCAACGATAACATTGCTTCACCAATACGCGTTGCCGTGTTAGCATAAGGCATACGCTCATCACGAATCGCCTCGAGTTGCTTAGTAATGCCCTTTATCGTTGCTGTCAAATCACTCATAAATACACTAAAACGAAATAAAAAAGTCTAACGAAAACAAAATTAAAGAAATGTGATGAGAATAAAAATACGCTATAAATTTCTACCGATGCCCACACCCGCAAAAATTTCTTGTAGTCCTGTCGACAAAAGGCCATTATACGCCTCGCCGTAGAATGACGCTTCAAATTCGTTCAACCGCATTACAGAAGAATAGTATTTCTTTGCGAACCAATCGCGCTTAACGCGAGGGTGGCCACCAGCCATGCGACCACCCCAGGCAGGACCAACACGCTTCTGCTTGTTCAGCCCATGTTCCTCGCGATACTCTTCACCGCCAGGCAGCAGGAAAGGAAGTGTGCCGTTCGCCTCCCGGAACTTCTCTCCAAACTCGCGCCCAACACCGGCAGCAACATAGATGCCATAGAGGGCGAATTTATGCTCAATCGTTGTCACAGCACCTATCCCAATGATAGCCGACATGCTATTGTAAAGATAGCCCGAGTCTTTAACAGCAAGCTTATCCATACGCTCACGCCAGAACGTCAGCATTTCCTTAGCCCAGCCCTCTTCATATCTACGCAAATCATTCACATTGCGCGTATTCATTGTTGAGAAGCTGGTAAGCATTCCCGAAATGTGCTGATTCCTATCCACGCCTATTCCTCCCAGTCTTTAGCCTGATACACGAGGTTAGTAGGCAGGTCGTTATCTATCATGAAATAAAGGCCTGTCGTGCCATTGAAGCTATAACGTCCCAACTCCTTGTAATAGATACGCTCAATACCCAAGTATGCCATTTCTCCACGATACGCGCCTGAGAATTTATCAGCAAGCGTCTTCGCAAGAAACTGCTTGAAAATAGTTCTGCAAAGTTCGAGAGCCTTTTTCCTACTCTCTGCGTCCCCCATTTTGTAGCCAGCGAGCACCCAAACCGTGTAGACAGATTTTGTGAAGAACCCCGATTTGTTACTGTGCACGTTGTTATCCGTCGTGTCATCAACAAGGACAAAGTTCTCCGTCTTGCGAAATTCGCCAATAAGCCCCTCGATAGACTCGGGGCCAGAGCACGGCAGCACCTTGAAACCATGTTCACGACAGAGGCAGTTCTTTTCTGCAAGGGTCGTGAAATAATCAATCGGATTAAAATTATTTTCCATATTTCGCCTCAAATTCGGCTGCCTCTCGTGCTTTCTCATTTAGTTCAGTGAGTGCACGCCAGCAGTCCATGTTCTTAATCATTTCCTCTTTTGTCACATCGCCTTGCGTGAGCGCACGCAACTGTATATTTGCCATTTTAAGCAAATCCCACTTTGTAGGCTCACTGCCTGCAGGACGAAAGAAAGAGGGGAATTGTCTTGCAAATTCAGCCTTGACATAGCAGTACCACGCAAACACACCTGTGCGTTCCGCAATGTCAAGCTTCAAATGTTTAGGGGCATCCCCATTGCGCTTGCGATAGAGAATGCGGGCAAGGGCATCAAGGTTTTCCGCTTTTTTAGAAGACAGATAAACCTGGAATGCCGTTTCCGCAGAAAGGTAGTCTATAAATGATATGCCATGCAAGTTCACATCGACAGCCCGACATCCACGAATGCTATCCAACCGAACATTCATAGTGTCGAAGCTATCGATGAAGTCAAACTGATGAATAAGACTTTGAACTTGATTAGCCGTAATCGTGAAGAATTTCCTACGTCCAAAGCGACCGCGCATAAAGCAGAACACACCTTTTGAAGTCCACTTCTGCACGTGAATTCCACAAAAGCGCATAAACATAAAAGTCTTGATTTGTGTGAGGTCACTGAACGTGCCGAGTAATCCGAACACATAACGCAGCTGGTCTTGTGACAGCTCACGCCATGCTCGAGGGGCATGCAGTATCAACCCCTTTTCTTTAGAAAATGTACACCCCTGACTCCTTAGTGTTCTTGTAATTCTCATAATGATTAGCCTTGTATTCCTTACTGTTCTTATACTCGCTGAAAGCCTCGATATTGTCCTCCATAATCGTTGAAAGCTGATTGTAAGCAAAGCGTTCTGCTGCTTTATCCCCTTTCAGATGCAGCACTAACCAAAAGCGCACTTTATCAATAGCACGCTTGACAACATCCGTTGTCGAGTTGGTGGCCACGGCCTTGACGAACGCATCAAACTGCGCATCGCTAATTCGTGACCTCAAGATCTGCTCGCCCTCTACAAGCAAAGGTTGTGCAGCTTTGAAATCCTCAATTGTGGAATGGTCATAGCCACAAATATTGCTGTAATCAAAATAGGTATTGATGAGAGAGAGCTTCATGCGTGAAGCTTCAAACCACCCTTGCAGCTTGAACAAACGAGGGAGGATTAGTGAAAAATCGGTCATATACAACCGCTCCACGTTTGCCAACATCGCATCGACGCGTACCTTTGAAGCAGGTGCAAGGTTAGTAGCAGACACTACCCCGAAGCCTGATGCTGTCATCACGAGGTCAAGCTGACGCGCATTGTCATAGAAAGCGCGCCGGCACACGTAAGATTTTACGAGTGCAAGCAATTCACTATTATTGTCCTCCTCTACAGCCTTTCGTCCGACCTCGTTCAGTACAAGTGCAGAAAAGGTTGAATACGTGTCAGAGATAGCGCTACAGAGCATACCAAAGACTTCACCATTCTTGCTCGTAGCCACCACAACGGCAGCCTCTAAGGTTTGCCGGGAAATATTAATCGGCGTTACTGTTGTTTCCATTTGCGTCAGGATTAGGTTTTACTTTTTTCTTCTCTTCGTTCTCGTCGAGCGTAGTCAGCACAATAAACGGCACATCAACGTCGTATTTCTCTTGCCAACCGTTATAATACAGCATTACGCGGAAAGGTTCAAGCAACACATCATGAAAGGCCGTCTCCGCAGCCTGCTTCAATAAGAATAGCTCGCGCTTATCGCTACCGCTGTTGTTCATCGCCGACTTGCCGGGTGTAGCGCCTACGAGGTTAGGATGAACGTTATCACCATAGCAAAGCGAGTTACTTGCTTCCTGAACGTCATCGGCCCAGTCGCCACCCTCCTTGCGCCCTTGCTCAACATCGACAATATGCACCATGTGCACTTCCTTGCCCGATGCAGGGTCGATATAGAAGCCAGATATCCACGTTTTCCCGATATTTTCGTTACCACCAATAAAGTCGTTGATATTCTGCTTTTCCTGCTTGATACGCGCCTTGATTTTGTCAGGGTCGGTGATACCGTCTTCTTCGCAAATCTGCCTCCAATAATCTTTGTGCACTTCAACCTGAAAGCGCGGAGGCGCAGAGTTGCGTATCTTAGCACGCTTGCCCTTGCCTATCAGCTCATAGATGTCATACCATGAGTCTTTGAACGTTGCGACATAAAAAGGAATAGGATAATACTGATATCCTGGGGTCGGAAATCTCGTAAGGATAGCAAACTTACGTGTGCGTGTAGCACGACCGAAAGCGTCACCACGTGCAGGCCTGCGACACTCGCCTGTACGTGGATCAGGGTCAAGCCCCATGCGCACGCGCAAATCGCCCCAGGGGTCTATTTCATCAAGCAACTCAATGACTTCCACATCACCGTCTTTCACAGTGTTCTTCCAGTTCGCATAAAAAACGTGATTGATGCGACCGTTTTCATCTGCTTTTTCAAAGCGACAATAACAACTCTCCTTGTGACGCACCTGCACGATGTGACAACCCTCATTGTCGAGCACCACAACTGTAACCGTAAAAAAGAAGTATTTCATGTCAAGCACCTGCTCGATAAAGAAGCGGTTGAGCTGATTTCTGAAATAGAAATCGCATATCTCTCGATCGCGCGTCTTCTTTTCTGTAGCGATGTCATAGAAGCGTACACCCTGCCCATAACACGTGAGTGCGTTGAAGAGCTTGTTTTGCGCCATGACCATATTTTCGCCCACCTTTTCAATGATGTGATAAGGTAGCATATCATCGGCCCCGAAAGGAACATACTTATAAGTCTTGCCCCCTTGCGTGAACGTTCTGGGCTGAATGATACCACTATCGTCAAAAACTACTGACGAATTTTCAGAATACTCTGCATTGGCCGAGGCACTGTGCCCATTTGTAAAACCAGCAGCTGAAGCACCGTAGATTTCATAATCTCCGCGCTTTTCGATAAAATTCAACGTTGAATTCTGTCCCATTTTTTACATATAGATTTCTGCGCCCATAAACTCAAAGATACACACATCGCGCACCTCGCGTATCTGCCGATTGTTAGGATTTATCAGCCGATGAGTACCACCGCGCCAATGCCCCGATTTTACCAACCAGCCTTTATACTCAATAATGTCACCGGTCTTAAGCTTCCAACATTTCAAATTGACAAGTTGCTTGCGAATAGCAGCGATATCAAGCTGCTTGCGCATTTCTGTGATGTGAATAGGCTTATTCATTAATCAAAAGTGTTATCAAAAGTGTTATCGAAAATTCGGCCTGCACGCTGCAGGTCAATAACGTTGTGATTGCGCTGTGCATACTGATAAGAGAAAGTGAAGCGCGCTATCTCATCATCGAGGTTTGACACCTCCGACTTCGACTCTGTAAGTGTCACCTCCTTACCGACAACAGGCTGTCCGTTGACGAAATTCACGACATGCACGCGCTCAGCGCGAAAGAGTTCATCTACCCAGTTCTGTTGTGCAACCGTGAGATAGCCAGTATCAGCCTTGAAGAGTCGGTTTTCAACAATCTCTATATTACGCGTCTTACCCAGCACATTAACCGTCGTGCGCTTGAACGAGGGGCTGACCTGATGTTTACCTACGCAATACATCAATTCATCACAGCCGAAAGAGTTCTCAAACATCAAGATAGGTGCGCAATCAGGATGGGTCCAATCTATTGTATATTTTTGTGTACGCTCGCCTGCTGTGACAACAAAGAAGTCAAGCACCTTATCAGCCTTTGTGAAGCGCGAGGGCGATACGTCAATAGTTGAATATTTGTTATTTCCTTGCACCTTAGTTGCAGCGAAATCAGCTGTTGAACCGTCGACATAGGTCGCCTTGACAGCAGCCGAGTCAGTACCGATATAGTGCAGGAACTCCAAGCGCCCCAAGGCAGAAATGCGGTCACCGCTGTAAATAGACAGAAAATGCATGCGCAGGAAGTCTTCAGCCTTAGCCATTACAGTGCCCTGTGTGAAATCTGCAGCACAATATACAACTTTAGCATTCAGCGACTTTGTATCTATCACGGCATCATTGTCGCCGAGGTCGGTAATTGTAATAGTAATATCGACGCTCAACCTTGCATGTGCATACGAGGTGAAGAGTGCGGAGAGGTCGGTGAGTTCAATGCTGCCGTCATACTGATAAAGATGCTCGTCATACATTTTCACACCGTCAACCGTCATGACAACGCCTGCGCGACTGCCCCCGATAGTGAAAGACAAATCAGGGATAGAAGCACTGAAATAGGTACCCGAAAGAGATTTTAAGACAGTAATCATACAAATTCTATTTACAACACAAAGGTAACAGAGAATACAAGCTGACAAAAATACAAATGCAAAGTGCGTCATCTGACATGATTATCTGATGCAAAACAGCGTACAATATCATGCAGATTATCATGTGATTTGATATTGATTGCAGAACTATTTTATAGGAAATAACATCTTTTTCAACAAATGTTGAAAATAAATGCCTAAAAATTTGCATATTCAACAAATGTTGATTATCTTTGCAATGTGAATTAAAAGAAAGGACTACATGAAGAAAAGAAGAAAATCAAAGGAACTCAAAGAAAGTGAAGATGACCTGATGTTCTACTTAGAAAATTGGAAAAAGTTCCCCAATCACTTTCAGAACATCGCAAAAAAGGAAATCGAAGCGTTAGAAAACAAAATCAAGAACAATTAAGCCTGACCTCCTCCGGGAGGCAGGCAACAAAACAGAAAAGAGATGATGAAAAAAGAATTACAAGCACTTGCAGCAAGAAACAGAGCAGCAAAGACACAGAAAGAAAGAGACGAGGTTGCCCTGGAAATGGAGAAACTGAAGAACAAGGATCCAAAGGCTTTTACAGAAGCACTGGAAAGTCTCATCAAGACAACCGCAAGCAGAGTGGAAGAACTTACGATTGCAGACAGAATGGGCGAGATGACAAAGATGCTTTCAATGGCCTACATCGCACGCAACTACTTCGGCAAATCGCGTTCATGGCTGGCACACAAGATAAATGGTGATGTCATCAACGGCAAACCGGTTGCTTTCACAGAAGAAGAAAGACAGACGTTCAAGCATGCACTTGCCGACATGTCTGCACAATTAGGCTCGCTGGGCGTTTCCTTATAGCCCTTTCTTTTTAATCACACAGTAGCCCGAGGTTGAGCCACCTCGGGCTTTTTCGTACTCACAAAAAAACTGCAGACGTCCTCGCGACGCCTGCAGCCGAATTTTAACCAATTGTCTGTTTCCAGACGAATATGGTACAAAATTATGTAAAAAAATGTATTTCTACGTATTAAATAAAGAAAAATTTATTTCAGTCTCCATATTTTCCAAACAAGTCCGCCAGACTCATCCGGTTCAAGCAGGAAACCATTTTCCGACATGTAGCCAAAAACATCTTGCTGTGTCAGCGGATAGGTGCTGTCTAAAGCTTCGATAATTTCAGAGGTTGTCTTGTTGTCCTCGACAAAAAGAGACCTTTGCGAGGGAGGGATATTATTAGCACGTGTACTGAAATAAGCATCAAGCACGGTGCGTTCAATCTTGCTGTTCTCGTTCATTTTTTTTACCTTTTAGAATTGTTTCAAATTGTTTTCTAAGCGCGTGAAAGCTGCGCACGTAATCAAGCAGTTCTTCGTCTGAGAAATCATCACCCGACAGAATTTTATCTGTAATGTCATTACAGAGATCAATTCGTGCTTCGAGTGCTGATGTATCAAGCAGGTCTTGCAAAGCATTACAAGCCTGCGCATTGTAATTATTCTCAATCATACCAAAAGTTTTCATTTTTCTGTTTTTATTTGTAAGGTTTTATAATGAAGTCGCTATTTCCCAGGTCCAGGCATACGACTTACTTTCATTAACTGTGCTATTCCTTACCTCCCTCCTTGCTGTTCAAACGGTAAACAAGCCAGCCTGCACAAGCTGCTGCAGGAATGGCCACAAGCGGATGAGAAACCACGGCAAATACGCTCACGCCTAAGCAGATTGTACCTAAGTGCATGTAGAGCACCGTGCGACGTGTCACGGAGAAGTCACACAACCGCGAATAGACCTCGCTACGTTGATTGAGATAGTTAGCCACTGAATTTACTGCATTCGCGATAGTTGTGCGAACATCGACACGCTGCTGAATTTGCACACCGTCGAACTGGATAGTTTGTTGCTGCATATTACATTATCTTTTAAGCTTTCCTGCAGTTCCGCTGCATTGCCGGTAAAACGAGAAAGGCGGTCGCCAATCTCGCTGCTTAAAAGATAATGCTTCCACTCCGAAGAGCTTTGAAAAATCTACGAGAAGGCAACCGCCAAATATGTTAGTTGTGGGCATAAAAAAGGCCCGAGCAATTTTGCCGAGCAAGTAACCGCTGCTCGCCGGAATGGTCTACCATTATCTTTTAAGCAGTGGCAAAATTAAGAAATATCCCCGAAACCTGCAAGAGATTTCGGGGAAAAGTTTAGAATTCAATATTAAATTCTTTCATTATGCTAAGCAATTCAGGTTCTTCTATAACTCTTAAATTGTGACCTTGTGCTTGCAATTCCTCTATTTTCTGCATTTTAGACGGGCCTGCCCCTTTACCAACTATAACAATATCTGTCCTTTTAGATATAGAGGTATTAATGTCTGCACCATACGCTTTGAGCACTTCTGCAATAGCTTCTCGAGCAGGGAACGTTTCAAGGTTTCCTGTCAGCACAACTCTTTTCATGAAGAAAGGAGTTTCCTTATTCTCCACTTCTTCAGGGGATAAAGGTTGTTTCGTCTCTTTTTTCAATGTTTTTTCTTTAGGCTTGACAAAATGCGGGATGCTTTCTGCAGGCCTGGGTAATTCCACGCCCGACAACACAAGGATTATCTCTGCGCAAGCTGTAGCATCACAAAGGGCATCATGATGTTTCCCTAAATCAACATGTAACACTTTACAAGTTTCATCTAAAGAAAGATGCGTCAACGAAAAAGTGTCAACAACGCCTGTAATAGGAATAGTTATACCATAATGTGCCGACACCTTTTTCAATACATCAAGATCGAAAGAGGTGTTGTGAGCTGCCAATACTTGCCCTGATATATAATGCTCAATTGTCGGCCATAAATCTTGGAAAGTAGGGGCATTCTCAACCATTTCGGGAGTAATCCCATGAACATGGGTGTTAGTAACTGTTCTATCATCAGGGATAGGTTTGATGAGAGAATAAAACTTTTGAACGATGACATCGTTCTCTACACGAACAAGGCCCAAAGCACAGGCACTCGTTCTTTCAGGTGTCATTGTTTCAATATCAATGACAGTAAAGGTGTGCTTCTCCATTTTTTTACTTTTACTACGTTATCTAATTAAGAGTTATAATGTTTCGTGATAAAACGGCTTTCTACTTTCACAAGCAAAAAGCCTATACAAATAACCTTCAACTTCATGAAAAGTTGATATATGCAAATATAAACAAAAACTCCCTAACCGTCAAACGATTAGAGAGTTTATTTTACAATTAAATTTAAACACATAGTCATACACATAAAAAACCTCCCGTGCTCACGCATGGGAGGCAAGAGTTCTTTTACTTAATTGAAGCATGAAGCATTCAATATTCTATCAATAAACACTCACTACTTCTATTTTCTTCGCGAGCGATTTGATGCCTTGAACAATCTGTTGCTTACGCTCTTGACTGGGTCTCCTTGTGCCAACAGCATATTGACGCATAACTGCTTCACTGATACCAATTTCTCTTGATACGCCTGCAACATTTATAAAGTCATAATAGTTAAATAAAGCCCCTACATCAAAAGTATATTCAATTTCTAATTCAGGAACTCTAATACCATCCTCTTTCAAATCAAGCTTAGTGTCCTCCCAGCCTGAAAGCATGTCGGCAATTGCTGCCTTTGCAGAACTCCCCTGGCCAAGAACACGCGCCTTAACACTATCCACTTCAAGCACACAAGAAAAATTTTTCTCGCCTGGCTCACGTTCAACTTTCGCAATAATCTTTTCCATACTAATAATATTTTTAAAATGTTCTATCACATTCATGTTCATTCAAGAAAAAGAGAAGCCACCCACCCTATTGCAGGTGGCCCTCCTTTACTCATTCAAGAGGTCTTTAAGGATAGACTTAGCTGTTTTCTCCTTAATCTCCTTGCTTCCGTGCCTCGGTATTGTCGTTCTCGCTCCTGTTTTAGGATTAATCCAAACATCATGCGAAGCACCATGTCGTTTCAAAAGGCATCCGGCCTTTTTCAACTTACGAATAAGTTCTGAATGTTTCATAAAATGAAAGAACTCTTTGTTTTAATCACAATGCAAAGATAACAAAAAAGTAAGCAACCTCCAAATATTTTGCTTACTTTTTTGTTATCAATAGAAAATTTAACACTTTTAATGGAAATATCAAACGTCAACAAACAAATCTGTTACATCGCAACCTATTGCTTGTGCAATATCATAAAGAAAGCTTAAGCGCATATCTTGTGCCATACGCCAGGATAGCGTGCGTTCTTTCAACCCCAATTTTTCGGCAATCATCGGAATTGTAACTCCATGTTGATGCGCCACTCTCACAATTGCAATTTTTTTCATCATCTCACTTTTTTAGTTAGAAATTCGGCTGCTTTCCGTAAAGATGTTGCAAGCTTAATATTATCAAATTCGCCTCTATTTAAAACCAGACGCCAGCGAGGAGCCTTTGTGCGTACAAGGTGCAACTCTCTTTCATCCTCACTAAATTCAAAAACAAAAGTATCTTTGAAGCATATAGCACCATGATGACGTGCAACCCATTCGCCCATCTCTCGCACAATACGTGCAATTTCTGTAGCGCACGGATTCTCAACATCCTCTAAAAATGTGACTTTCTGACTTTCGTTAAACAACCCCTCATCGAAAGTGATAACGATGCCGTTCTCTCTATCCGTCAGTACCCAGCCATTAGGCCGGGTGCTGCTCTTTTGTAATATGTATTTATTCATTCATTAAATATTTTCTAATTTCTGAATTAATAGGTTCAAAACCAAATCTTGCAGTAAAAAGTCTATTAAACATCTTGCTTCTACGTTTGCGACGCTTATCTCCATTGCTTGCCTGGTCGCCGTATGCTTCGGCCTCATTCCACATCTTCTCTACTTCCTCCTTATTTGCATCAACAACCTCCTTTAATTTCTCGCATTTTGCATTATAGACTGCAACAGCTTCTTCGCGTTCTTTTTCAGCAGCTAAATGAAACTTGAACCGCTCATCAGCAAGTTTCATTTTCGCATTAAGATGCTTAGTAATCATGCCTTTTAGCGTGCCTTTTATTTCTATCTGTAAATATTCAGCGACAACTTCAACTACATCATATATATCATAAACGTGGCCGTCAATATTTTTCAGATAAAAACATTTATCGTTGTGTCTGTTAGGTGCGCCAAAATTTGGCTCATGGTCCGATACTCTAACTTTAAGATTATTGTAATATACATAAATAGAACCAGTGCCTGCAGTGTGAACTCTAACGCCGTCTAATTTCTTTAGAAGATTTTCAATTGTTGTCATAAGCCTTACAGTTGTTATGGTGTGTCTCACCTTTTAATTGTTGTTGTTATTTGTTTACATTGCAAAGATAGAAATAAAAATTAAATCCGCAATATATATTTGCGGATTTAATACTATTTTAACACAAATATATAATTTTAGACCCTAAAAAGGCGTTGTAAGGAATATTTTAAGCAATTAAAGCGATGAGAATACAAAGAAACGATAACAATAAATTGCAAGGCAATTGCTTAAGAAACAGGTAAAATGTTAGTCAAAAAGGGCGTTTTTGTTGGCGAGGCTCCGATTTTCGAGGAAATTGGAGCAACAAAATACGGCTTTTATTCCGATTTTGCACGGCCCTAAGCAGTTAAAACGTTGAATTACAGCGAGAAACGTTTTAACTGAAAGAAAAAAGCGAACTTCGCTCTTTCCCTGCCCACCACCGCCCTACGCCCGACATGGCAATTGCCTCTTTGAGTTTAGCGGAATATGTAAAACAAAATTATCATGCAGGCAATTGCCTGCGGTCGCGAGTGAACACACGAAAAAGGCAGGCAACTCAAAAGCTGCCTGCCCACTCTTTTGGAAAACAATCTTATAATTTCCCGTTGTCACGATAAGAATAGAAGTTGCCATCCGCTACGATAACATGGTCAACAAGATAGATGCGAACAGCCTCGCAAGCCTTTTTCAATTGCGTTGTAAGTTTATCGTCAGCCACTGACGGCCTAACACTACCGCTCGGGTGGTTGTGTGCAAAGGCAATCACTGTAGCATTACACAATAAGGCCTCTTTTAGAATAACGCGAACATCAACCGCCGTTTCCGTTATTCCCCCCTCGCTTATCTTTATCGCTTTAATAAGCTGGTAGCGCTGATTAAGCAACAACGCATGCCCCTGCTCTACAGATAAATCGCGCATTTTAGGCAAAAGATACTCATAAATTGCGAGAGAAGAAGAGAACTCTACGATATCATGCGCCTGCTCGGCCTGCCTACGATTAGCGAGTTCAAATGCTGCCCTTATGCTAAGAGCCTTGCTCTTTCCTATGCCCTCAAAGCGCATAAGTTCAGCCGTTGTCATTCGGGCCAACCTCGCAAGACTTTGCCCGCAATTATTCAGCAACTCCCTGCATAACTCAACAGCATTAAGTTGCGTGCTGCCACTCCCTATGATGATAGACAACAATTCCGCATTAGTAACGACATCGCCCCCTACATTATCGAATTTAAAGCGAGGCTGTTCTTCTTTAACCCAACTACAAATATTAGAATTATTCATGATGATGATGATTATTTATATTGATGATATGATTTTTTAGATATACCTTTCACCGACTTAGCAATAAACAAAGCGCCAATAACCTCCGCCCCAGCCTCCTGCAAAAGTGCTGCAAAATTTTCCGCCGTTGCGCCTGTTGTAACAAGGTCATCAAATATAATAACCTTGCGCCCTGCAAAGAACTCCTTATCGAAAACAACATGATAGTTGCTGTTATCCTGCACAACATGATTTGCAGTGCGATGCAAGGCCTCACGTTTGCCTAAAATATGAATGTGTTTCATAGCGTTATCCTGCTGACAACGGCAAGCAACAACATGAGAAAAGTAACTAAAGCGGTGACGATATTCAGCATTAGACGAAGCAGGCACACACACAATAGTATATTCATTGCATTTGTGGCCATACCAATTCCACAACAAGCGTACAATTAAATCAGCTGCAAAATTTGCAGCCTCCTTGCGACCACTTTTGAAATTGTAAATAAGGTTACGCACCTTAACAATTTGCTCGCTTGTAGCAGCAAATCTTTGAGGTAAATACTCATAAAAATTAATCTTTTTCATATTCATTTGGTTAAAATTCTGGTAATGTTCAAGAGCCTTACTGGAGATTTCCACGTGAGGAGTGAACTTTTTTTTTATTCCGTACAAAGCCCGGTCGCCTTCTTTCGATTTCCGATGCGAGGTTAAGAGGTGTCAGGGTGTCAGAACGCTGGGGTTCTGGCACCTTTTTGATGTTGGATGCCGTTATTTTTCAGCGCAGCGAAAAATGACGGAGGCTCCGACTGCAAAAAGTGTCAGGTTCACAGGTTCAGACAACCGACGCCTCTACCTTTGCATCGAAATCTGAAAGTAGGAGATTGGGATTTGGAAGAAAAAAAAAGGTTCGCTACGAACACAAAAACACCGCGTAGCGACCTACTCTCCCCTTTAGGGGCTGGGGGGCCTAATGTCCGTTGAACGAAGATACGACAGCACCTGACATGTTGATATCGAATGTAGGGAATTTTTCAACACCGATTGCAAAAGTGTCGAAAGCGTCGGAGCCGTCGGTACGATTTTCAAGCTTATCTTCTTCAGTCTCTGCAAGCTTCTCCCCTCGCTTATCTTTCTTACCCATGTACACGCCGGCCGTTTGGATAGAAAGGAGAAGATCAGGGTTATTATCTCTATTGAAAAGTAGCTGATGCTTCGCACGGCCTTGAAACATTCTGTTGATGAGCAGCTGCTTCTCAATATGATTCCACTGCTTGCCGATGCACACGTCGTTAACATACCAGCCGTGCGACTTCAAGACATTGCAAATCACAGCGTGAAAATCATCGTTGCCGACCGCATAGTTATTACTGATAAAAGTTGTATCATAATAAAAAACGACATGACGATTAGGGAAATATTCGTAATATTTACAGAAATCTTCAACAAGTTGAGGAAGTTTGCGTTCATACTTTACGTATAGCGAATTTACGACACGTGCCTTGCCGTCATTCCCTAACTGCCCGACAACACACCAGTTAATATTCAGATTCGCGTCAAAGGTAATGATGAGCGGTCTGTCAGGTTCAAGATCAGCATCCATTCTGCAATCTACATCTTGCAATCGTTTGAAATCATAATCAAGGCCGTCAAGATATGACGTTTTAGGCGCAGTGTAGAGATTAGAAGGACGTAAGCAATTATAAAAGCCGTCCATCTGCAGCCCTATACGAAGCCCTAAGATGGAGGTTGCAAAGGTGAGCGCAGGCAAGTTGCGTTTCTGATCATAAAAGAATTGTTCGCCCAGAATAGCAAGATTTTCGAGGCTCGAATACTCTTTATATAAAGTAAGGTGCCTACGCAGCTCATTAATGGTAGACTGCAATTCATTGACTTTTTTTGCATAATACGCTTGCCTCTCCGGATATTTAGCTGCAGCTTGCTTGACTTTCCAAATTTGGAAAACAAGGCCCTCGACCACTTCGACCAATTCCGGGTCCATCTGCTTTTCGAAATTAAGGAACCATGATCCTGCTTTCGTTACAGGCATATCAGAGGTTATCGTCAGGCCGTGATGCAGAAAGCAGTTCCCGAAATACATTTCATTACCACGATTAGCTTGAAAAGTCTCATTTTTAAGCTGCTCAAAATCAATAAATTTTGCTTCGTCTATAAGAATAGCATCAAGCGACATAGAGTTACTTGTACCGCTCCTATCTTGCGAGATAAGCGTCACGTATGAACCATTGTAGAACGACACAACATTATCATAGCTTTCAGGCTCCCATATTGGTTTAGTCCAATTTGAAGCCTTAGCAGGGCGATGCCCGACGCAATAAAATAAATCTTTCTTATACCCCCAATTGTTCAGGTGCATAAGGATAGAAGGCAAGATGTTAGTAAGGCCACGCTTGACGGAGGGCACGACAAAGCCTATCGAGCAGCGAGGCATGAACTGAACAAGGTCAAGCATGCGCTTAGCTTGAATAAGACCCTTACCGATACCACGACCGCACACATCAATGAGGTTGCGCGGAGACATCGCAAGAGAATAATATTGCGCGTCATTGAGATAGATTTTCTTCCTGTCCTGTGTCGCCATCTTCGAAACTATTTATATCTTCTTTCACTTCAACAAAATCCGTATATTCCAGATCAGCACCGAACCTCTTTTTAAGCTTAGCAATCTTATCACGAAGTCCTTTAACAGGCTTTATGCCGACAACAGATGGATCATCAGTCGGCTCTATGATAAGCGGTTTAATTTCGCTGTAATCAACAGGGACGGCATCAATTTCACCAACACGATTATATTTTGCATAATCCGCATTTGCCTTTTCGGCGGACCGAAAATCTTGCGCAGCCATAGCCTTTTTATAGACTTCTTCCGTGCGCTGATTGAACACATGCCGATGCCATTCTTTCGACTCCTTTTCGATATTTCCGATTAAGATCTTCAGCAAACGCACATCATCATACGCCTCACGCTGCTTGATATCAGCATTCATATCAAGATCATGCTTCAAGATCTCGCGAGAAGATTTTTGAGGATAATTCAGCCAAAAAGTGTACAACGCCCGAAGCCGAAGCAAGCGTTTTACAACGTGTTCCGGCAACATTTTTTCTCGCATCTCATCAATTGAGGCGAAAAGATTAAGTTGATAGTCATCAATATTAGCAGGCAGGCTCATATTTTATTGCAAATCGATTAGCATTCTATTCAAGTCAGAGAAGCATTGTGTAATAGCAGAAGGAGCGCAAGCTTCAGCAAGTTCAAGGTTCTTGCAGCGCAAGTCATTAGCGGTAACCGACATTCCCCTCAAAAATGCAATACGCGCAGGATTACCTTTTGTCTGAATATCAAGCGAAAAAACGTCTTCGTCAATATCCAAAAGGCAACCAATCTGAGTCGCCGGAGTCAGCTGACGCGCTAACGTTTCTATCATTTTCAACTGCTCTTCTGTATATTCCATTTAATTCACAACTATTATCAATTATTTTTTTCAATCCCTCATATAGCGAAAGGAAAATTTCTTGCGATGTAGAGATAATTGTACACTCAGCACGTCCTCCGTAAGTGTTATTCTGACTTGAAGCTACCGAAATAGTCTGCCCGGCATCCGTTTGCACAAGCACTATTTTAGAGTGATTCATGCCCAGATAAGCGGCATCGAAGCAATATGACATCAGCTGATTGAGCTTGACCGTCTTCTTTGAAGCTTTCAAGTCCGCAACCATCACAGCACGACGAATAAGGCCCTTTTTACGAAGATTAAGAAAGCCATTCAAGAACTCTTCACTCGTTGAAAAAGTTGATACATAGACATCAGCACGCCCAGTCTGTTCGAGAATCCACCCGAGCAGACCGAGCGTGTGAATGCCAGTACCAAGATAGCACTGCAAAGCAGTACTATTCAGCGGTTTCAGATTCTGTTGTATTTTCTTGCTTATCATCGAAAGAAAGACCTAAGGCAACAAGACTTGTGCGCAAGTCATCACCGATAACAGCACCAGCCTTGCGAATAGTATCAACACGCTGTTGCATCTTCGCAAGCAAATCAGTAAATGCAGCGCGGTCACTATCAGAAGCATCCTCACCCTCTACAGCAAGCTTCAAGGTAGCAAGCTTCGATTGATTCTTGCTCAAATAGCTACGTGCAGAATTTACGCTGTTATCAAGTGTAGCTTCCGTGTTTTCAGTCGAGGGCGTTGTTGGAGTAGTCGTATCAACGACAGCTTCATCATAAGCAGCCATCTGCTTGAAATATTTAGCGTCCATCGATGCGAGCAGCTGAAGCTTATCATAACGCTGACATGAAGGCAAGTCATTCATCGCCTTTAACTCCTCAAACAAGGCCTTGATATCCTTATAGAGATTACCATTGTCAACCCACAGCTGTTGCACCTCCTCAGGCAGTTTATCGTGGTCCTCACGACGGCCTAATTGACGAACAAAGCAAGGCTTCTCGCTATCATCAGAGATATTGACCTGCAAAGGAATAACAGGCTTATTCTCAGTATCAAGCAAAAGTGCATCATCATCGTCAGCAGGCTTGCCATTATCGAGAAGTTTTTCAGCGCTCGGAATAACCTCTTTATCAAGGAGATTCACTTCGTCAAGCGTTAAGCCGTCAAGTCGATATTTAAGATGTTGCTTCAGCTCATAAACTATTTTATCAATAATTGCTTCAGGGCGCTGAAGAGACAAAGAGAGAAAGCGAGCATAAGCTTGATTACGAGGTGCTATACGCAAAAGCAAAGATGCACCTGCAGAAGCAGAATCTAAAGGAAGAGGTTCTTGATTCAACCACTCCTGAATTTCTTTTGTAAATTTAGGATCTACGTTCATAATAAATTATTTTAATAAAGAAGGCACGACGGCAAACGCCGGCCGTGCCTTGAAACAGAAGTTATGTTATAAAACAGAGAAGTCTTAACCGCCTGGAACGCCAGCAGCTGCAGGAGAAATCAACTGACCTGTAGCGCCGCTAATTTCGCCGTCATCAGTAACCAGCTTGCCAGGATAGAAAGGCAATGGAACAAGGCTCTCACAAGAAGCCTCGATGCTCGTTTGGTTAGCATCATTTGAACTCTTACCCCACTTCTGCGCGGGCTTCACATTTGTGTGAAAGCCAGGATCACCGATGATGCGTGCCTTGCCGTCACGCTGGAAGATAACAATGATAACATCATCGTTATTCATCATAGCGATAGTACCAGTTGCCTTTTCAGCAGTGCCAGGGATAGGCAGGGTAGCCTTGTTGTTGAAGTGGTATGATCCATACGCCCCAACCTGTTCACTTTCAGGCTCCATCTCGTTCGGCATAAGGTCTATGCGGTGAAACTTCGCATCAGCAGCGAGGGCAAAGTCGCCGTCATAAACAGCAACCTTATCTATGTCTGTTGCTTCAGCAAAAGGAAGTTTCGGCCACTTTGTGATCTTAGCCTTTTTGATGAAATAAGCCTTTTCGATTGCGCCAGGCATAGAGACCTGACCTTGACAATGCTCGACACTCTTATAGATGTCGGCCATATCTGTACAACTTTTAGCCATATTCTTAGAATTTAGAGATTAAATATTAAGCCTTGTACTTAGCCACCATCAAACGTTCGGAGCTGAGAGACTCAAACTGACAGCCGAAGAACATCGTCATGATGAACTGAAGCACGAAAGCCTTATGCTTTTCAACAGCAACGGTTTCCTCTTCCCCCATCTGATTGACACCAACGAGCATGTTGTTCTTCGTTGTGAGATGAATGTAGTCAGAACCGCTCTTGTTTGCAAGCGCAACAATCTCACAACGATTTTCAGAGCCTTCGACGAAAGTCTGTTTGTACTGCTGATTGTAAGCGATTGCACCCGTTACAGTTTTGTAGTCATCGTTGTAGGCATCAAGCACCGAGGGGGGAACAAAGAGCTTGCACTGTTGGTCGCGCAGATGCTCATCTGCAGCACGCCAAATCTTTTTCAAAATATCGACCGCATTTGTTGCGTCAATTTTTGTGACGTCAAGCTGCAGGAAATTACCCTTACCTGCTGCGATGTTGCCTGCCGTAATTTCCTCTGCCGTGATGGTATCGAAGCCATTGAAAAGCTCAATAGTCTTTGTACCAGTGTCAGAACGCTTTGCCTTCCAAACGCTCTTATACAGGTTCTCTCCAACTTTTTTAGAGAGGAAATTCAGTGCAGTTCTCGTGATTTCAGTAGTTTTAAGTCCCTCGCCCTTGGTGAGTGCAGAACCATAAATTGACTGATAAACCGAGTTTGGTGAGAAGTTCTTGACAACGCTACCGAGGAAGGTGTAAAGTGTACGAGGTGTAATCTTTACATCCTCGTTATCCTCTCTACCTTCATCATAAGGACCGAGCTGCATGTCACCGCTCAGCTCACCGACAGTCTCCGAATAACGGATACCGGTACGTAAGGTAACATGCTCAAGAAAGCTGCCGAGTGCGAAGACCGGCATCATCAGAATTTCACGACGGTAGGATGCAGCGCTTTTAGCAAGTGCATCCGCTGTAATAGTAACTTTACCCATAGTTAGAGGTCTTTAACGGTGTTATACATTTTACGAGCTTTGTCAACAAAACTCAATGACTCTTCCTCATTCTCGGTGTCAGCAGGCTTACCCTGCGTTTGCTCACCGGGAGATTTTGAAAGATTGTTCAACTTTTCATTCGCTGCAGCGAGGTCGGCATTAGCCTTATCCAACTGCTTTTGCAAATCGTCCTTAGCTGTGTTGGCAGCATCAAGGTCTTTCTGCAAAGAACCAAGACGGTCATCAACAGTCTTGATTTGGTCTTGCGTCAGACTGATGGACCCGTCCTCTGCAGGATTGAAACCATCTTTGACATTCAGCAAGTCCATGACATTTTTGAAAATTTTAATCATGTTTTTTACAGAATTAGCGGGATTGTTAGAGAAAAAAGCCTTAACCGCCTCCACCGACTTCTGGATAAACGATTTTGTTGGATTTCCTTTCTCATCAACGACCTCATCAGCAGTAGCTGTAGGGAAAGGAGGTAGACCAAATTCTTGAAATATATTGTTATTAAAATGGTTGCGGATAGAATTAGCTTTACGTGCAGCATCATCATCTTCACGAATCTTATCAATCAGACCGAATTCAAGTGCATCTGAAGGAGAAAGCCATGCCGCCTTTTGCATCTTAGCCATGCAGTCCTCGACCGACTTGCCGTTTTTCTTAGCATAGAGAGAAGCGATGACCTTATCTATCGTATTCAGATCATCACGCTCCTTTTGATATTTTGCTATCAGTTCATCAAGCTGCTCTTTGTTAGCTGACTGCCATTCCATCACAGCCGTTGAAGCATTATGAATGAGCATCAAAGACCCCTCGGACATATCGACAGATTTCGCACCCATTGTCAAGAAAGTAGCTGCGCTTGCAGTCATACCAAGAATGTGAATATTCACTTTGCCATGATCCTTAATCATCTGATAGATTTCAAGACCAGCATCTACATAACCACCAGGCGAAGAAACAGCGATATCTACTTCTTCGTCTTGGTGTTCATTCAGGAAGTCACGGACCATTTTAGCGGTCGTTCCTCGCTGACCCGTCCACCAATCAAATGCAACACCTATTTGTCCAGAAATAATGAATTTGTATTCCATATTCGAAAGATTTAGCACAAAGATATAATATATAATATGTGCATAAAAGTACCTATTTTTTAACGAGAGGTGGTTTGTTGACGGATGAGTACGTTAGAGTATAGGTATTCAGTTGACTATCTGAAGGGCTGTCTGGGTGATTTTCAACACGAGTGATGATAGGATAAGGACGCGTATCAGTACCGACGGCGACACTATCTCCTGCAGAAGTATCGCACAACGCAATATATCTCTGTGTGCAGTCAATGTCACATAAGGTTGAAAAAACAAGCTTTGAAGCGAAAGTAACGCAACCATCATCTACCTTAGAAGATACAGATAATGAGGCAGGTGTTTTGAGATGTGACAAAGGCTCAATGTCTGTTTTAAGAGTTAAAGCAACATGAGTGCTGTCAAGTCTGCGATACGAAGTAATATTTTTTACAGGTATCAACGTAATGCGAATAATTGTGTTTAATTTCATATCTGTTTGTGTTTGTTTGAAAAAGTACGTAACTGTATGTATTCGTTGTGAGTGTTCGCGCGCGAAAAAAAAGCAGTATAACGTAGATTTATTTTATTGTTAAAAAATCAAAAAGGACTTTCATGCCTGTTTTTTTCGGTCAGATCTATATTATTTTTAATATACGCATTTCGCAATCGGTACCACCGCTGACGAATTGTATCGGCATAATCAATAGCAATACCATGCTGCTCACACCACGCATAGATAGCCGTCATCATATTACAACCTATATCGCTCATATCGCCGAGCTCTTTCCACAATGCGCGTTTGAAAAGATACTCGCAGCATTCCGCAACAGCCTTTTTTCCGCGCGGAGTTAAATAGTTATAATAGCGTGCAGGTTTGGTGCATGAGTCGGGAATAGAAATAGGTGTAAGTCCATCCTCCTCGACATCAGGGGCTTTATCATCAGGGCGACGCATGACAAAATGATGAATCGTTGAATTTTCGGGTCCTTTGTCGGGGAAGACTGCAGGAGTACCGAAATCGTGTTGAATGAACTGCTGAACAAAAGGTTTAAGTTTGATGTAGACATTGAAATCGCTCATAATTAGGATATTTAATGTCGCAAATATAGTAAAAAAAAGCGTATGTTATACACAAAGCAAGTCGTTTTTCCTTGTATAAAAAAAAACGACTTGTTGTGCAAGGATATAGTTTTTTGCTACACACAGCACACACACCTACACACAAAATTATAAGTTACTGATATTCAATACATTATAAATTTATTTGTAGATGAATAATGTGTGTAATCTCTATATTTGTGTGTAAATAGAGTAAAATAGCTATAAAAACAGTGCTTGTGTGTGTAAATGTGTGTAAGATGTGTGTAAATGTGGCCCTTGTAACTCTTTGATAATCAGCGTGTGTGTGAGTGTGTGTGCCGTGTGTAATTCATTGTTTTTTCAATCGAAAAGACGAAACACACACAAGCAAAAAAAGAGGACCGCGTTTCACAACGCAGCCCTCTCGGTAATCTTAATTATAACGTTAAAAAGTATGTATAAAAAACTAACTCTCTAATTCCTTTTAGAAGTACTTATATATATCACTTAAAAGTCATTACTATTCTTTCTCCTACCTTATGCCGTAAATAGGTAAGACTATCAACATTGAATACTCTCACACCATTTTTGTTTGCGACATAGAAATTCCACTCAGACGGAATATATTCAGGCTCTGGCATATGAGGAATTGGAACGAAAACTATTGCTTCTTGCACTGATTGGACCTTTTTATCATCCATGTGACCAGGTACATACTCCTTGCAAACAAGAAAGCCTTTAAATTGATTTGTACAGCCTACTAAAATAGCTAATAAGCTGATTGAAATAAAAAGTTTCTTTTTCATAATTCTTCTATTTGTTTTTATTACTTAATTACTAAAATCATTCGCATAACCCATGATACATGCTCATGCAATTATAACCATTTTTTGGCTCAAATAAGTCTAACTGTGCATCATTACGATTTACATAACTAAACACCTCCTGAACTGTTGGATAGACGCCGTTGGCGCAAAATCGCTTTGGTATGTAAGTTGGAGGAAAGAATGACGAACCTCTCTCCGTTTCTTCTTTCATTCTCTGTTCTGCATCTATCAGCCGTTGTGCCGCCCATTTGTCCTTAGAGATAAGTTGTATCTCACGCTTTCTGCACATAATACACGGAAAGCAGCCGACTCTTGCAAAGCCTCGTTCATATAAAGGATTTGGACGCTGACCGTTATCGAGTATATAATCTATCACTTCCTGCGCTGACCATTTGAATATGGGGCGTAGTACACTTGCATCGTGTGTCTTGCACCATTCAAGTACCGCTTTCTTGTGGTATAAGCCTTTCACTTCGTCGTTGAAATACTCCTTGAAATATGAACACTCTACATCATATCCAGCACGTGCTTTGCTTTCCTTTGCCCTGATGCCTTGAATGATAATGAAACTCTCATTTTGTGAGAGGATATAATCTATCATAGGTGTTACTTTCAGTTCAGAAGTACAAAACCTTGCCATTGTAGAGGGGAAACGTCCTCTTTTGATACTCATATCCACAAAGTCTTCGTACTTCTTGCTTTTGAGCGTAATCAGCTCTACACCTAATTGCTTACAGACGTTGTGAATATGCTCATAGGTAACTGGGTGCTCCCAGCCTGTATCGCAAAACACTGCCGTAACTTTACCTTTCCCATAATCGTTTACAGCTTTAATGAGGCAGACTTGGCTATCTTTGCCACCACTGAATTGTACTAATATCTTCATCTTACTTTCTCTTTTTCCGCTTCCTTTTACTTGCGTAAGGTGTTGACCCTGCACGTGATTTACTTTTCCTTTTATTTAATAAGAAGCTACAATCTATCATTTCTACAGGGTTTATTGGAATGACATATTCCACTCTTAATTCTTCCATACATTAATCTTCCAATTCAAAACTATACGCAGCCACCCACAGATTACTCTCCCACGTGCCTTTGCCACTGATACTATCGATGAGATACCAAAATGCTTCACGTGCTGTAGGAAAGGCTACTTCAGGGGCATAACCTATGTCTTTGGACACGTAGAACAATTCATCAAATTGATAAACGCCCTCTTTTAGTATATCCTCATCAGAAATATCCTGCAAGCGTTCCACCTTAACATCTGTAATCTTGATGTGGTGGGGCATTAAGTCAGCACGGACAAACATCTTATTCTTATATCCAGCGGAACTCTCACACACATGGTCGAGCCATTCTGGAGCAGTATATCCACTCTTGTTAAGGTTATGATATGATTGTGCAATCGCCACGACTTCACCGACCTTGTAAGCTGTGAGATTTAACACATACTCCTCTACTGACAGGTATTCTTCTAAGCCTATTTGCTTGTAAATAAAATCCTCGTACCAAGCATCATATTCATCCAATAATGACTGTGGGACTGACCGCCGTGTCATTGTCTTTGTTCCGTCAAGAACTGCCTGTGTTAGGAAGAACTTGTCATTAAACATTATCTTTTTCATAATTATATGTATTGTGTTATTGTGCTGGAGGGAAAGGCAGCGCTCCCTCATTCAGATCTTCATCTTCACTATCACCGCTCGAAAGTGACGTTTCTAAGTTCAAGTCAAACTTACTCTTCAGTAGTTCGTAATCGAAACACAAAGGATTGTCGAATTGCACAAGTTCACGACTTCCCCCATTTTCGCCGGAACCATATACTTTTTGAATTTCTCCGTCAATGATGACCTTAAAGCGTTCTGACCCTTTCTTCTTACCCAAATAGCCCGGAGAAGTCTGCAAATAGAATCTGATACTTCGCTCATTCATAGCCTTTGAGTCTGTCATCTTAGCAGCCTTTTTGAACTGCAGAATAATGCGTTTAGGGCGAATAAGAAGTACAGCTGTCTTCTTGTTGAAAAGGCGATTGTCAAGGATATTCGTAGAAATAGCATCAAGGTATTTAATCTTGTAATCGCCCTCGTCATATATCATACCGCTTTGGCTCATATATTGGAATATATCCCAGAAGTTACCCATTTCGTTCGAGGATGCGCATTCCTGGTTCTGCAAACGAATACCCTCTATTGTGATATTCTTCATTTCTTCATAGTCCCAAGGTAGCGACATGCAAGATAGAAGACACTTATAAGAAGTGAGCAATACAGCCCAATCTCGCCAAATACGGTCTTCGACTTCGTTGCCTTGAATACCGAGCGAAAGATCATCACAAACTAATTTGTAAGTATCATGAAAAGCGTTCTCGAACTCGGTACGATGCGAAAGAATTTCATTTGTAAGATGACTAACGCCCATTTTACGGATAGCCGTCAATTCATTGAATTTCACCTTTGCATCTCGATCATGTACCGTCTGCGAGAAAGTAAGGTATATCGTACGACTGAACAAAGCGACATCAACAGTAGGCATTTCCTGCCCTGAAAGGATGACAGCAGAGTCAACAGAAGTAATCTCACGTTTTTTGTCGAGGTCCATATTCATGCGACTTCGTCCAGTGCCATCGTACAGACCTTTTAAGAATTCAATTTTGACAGGGTCAATGCAATTCTTATACTCATCTATGTGTACGAGTGCATTACTACACTGAGCAATCGCATCAGCTAAAGCAGCTATCGTCGCATTCTGAATATTCAGCGGCGTATTGTCAGCAATGAAGAAACTCATCAACGTGTGTCCGAGTTCCGATTTACCTGAGCCCTTGGGGCCAAAAAGGTTCAAAATAGGAAAGTTCTTTGTAAAGCTCACAACAATATCTCTGAAGAGTGTAGCAAAAAGGAACATGACACCCACCTTTGCATTAGTACCGAATACATCAGCCATCATCTTGCAGTAGTTAGGTAGTGTCACACTTGAATGATTCTCGCGATTAGAAAAAAGCCTCTCAAATTTGAACATATCCTTTCTATCAGAATATATTTTTGACATTGCAGGGAGGTAGTAATTCACAGTGCCGGCAAGCTGTCCCTCTTCATTGTATCTGTCAAGCCTGCAGATGCCGTAATCATCTACAGCAACGAATTTACCCTCATTAAAGATGCCATTTCCCCAAACGAAAAAGCCAGCCTTATTCCAACCTAATTGCTTGATTTCTTCTGCAGTTTCTGTGTTATCATAGAGGAAATCACCGAGCGCATTAAGTTCAGCAGGACCACTCTTCCACCTGAAGTTGCCCATAGAGCCAACGCGCTCACGAAAATTCTGCAAAGAGTACATTTCAGCCTCTTTCATTTCTATAAGAACCTCCTCTCTGTTTACATTCGTAAGCTTATAAAGACGCTTTGAATTATAAGGGTCCTTGATGTGAAAAAGAGGTTTCATGATAAAATTGCTCCACTGTACGCCATTGTTAGAGAATATGCAGTTGTTTTCTTGATAAAAGCCGTAATTCTTCAGAATATCAAGAGCATCACCACGCTTTGAAATTGCTTCAATCTTCGCACGCTCACGGTCTTTAATAGCCTGTTTTTGTGCGCTGCGCCAAAGATTCTTACCTCCAAATCTATTCGCTAACTTCTCAATAAAAGCATTCTGTGTATATTCGTCAGCAATAAGGATAACAATAGCACATACCTCCTTTATTTTATCTGTTCTTTCAGAAGTATTATCATCTTTTTTAAGCACCTTTTCTGCATACCAAATCGGAAAATCTTGCTCTTCTAAATCATCAAGCACAGCCTTAGAAGATATATAACTATCAGCATCAGCTTTCATACAAGCCTTCTCCTGCGGAATTTCCTTGACCGTAACACGGAAACCCTCCTCCATGGCCAACTTGCCATTTTTCATCACGGCCAGGAAACCAGGCCCTAAACTCTGCCCTGCTTTCTGATCAGAGTCAGGTATCCAGCAAACCGTTGCATTCGAATTACTCTTACCAAAAAGTCTGCGAAGTGCTTGAAAATGTGCTTTTGTCCAAGCTGTACCCAAGGCTGCAACAGTATTTTCAATACGTAGAGATTGCAGTTTCATCGCATCGGGTGCCCCCTCGACGCAATACACCTTGTTTTGTTGAATAGCTTCGTTACGAGCAATATCAAGGCCGAACAGCGTAGACCCTTTTGAATACATGAAAGAGTCTTTGTTGTTGATGTACTTTGCAGTATCAGCATCATCCTGCATAGTGCGAGCGGTAAAGGCTATAACACGCCCATATTTGTCAGTAATAGGTATCATTATCCTATTACGATAGAAGTCTATGAGATTGCCTTTTGAGGAGACTTTAATCAAGCCAGCTTCCTCCATCAGCTTGAGGTCATAGCCTTTAGCACGTGCAAAATTTACAAGCGCATCCCAGGTGTCAGGTGCATAGCCTATTTGTTTTATTTCTGAGAAGTCCCTATCTTCATCATCAAAGGTCTTTTTCTTCTTTTTATCATCAACAACAACCCGAGAATTCCAACGACGTTCAACATACTCACGTGCAGCCTTAGCCTGTGCGGTATCTTTTTTGATTTGCTCACGATAGAATTGCGTAACAGCCTCGTAGATGATAAACATCGATTCGCGCTTTTGTAATGTGCGCAGTTCTTCATCCGACCTCTTTTCTGTATCTTCCTCGACTTCTATATTATATTTTTGTGCAAGTTTACGAATCGCCTCCGGAAAAGAATAACCCTCCTTTTGCATCACAAACTTTACAGCATTACCACCACCTCCGCAAACGAAGCAATGTGCAATACCCTTAGAAGGAGATACAACGAAGCTGGGCGTGTGGTCATGATGAAAAGGACACAACCCCTTGTAGTTAACGCCAGATTTCTTCAAATCAACATAATCAGATACTACATCAACGATGTTGACTCGATTAAATACTCTATCGATTGTTAGTTTACTTATCATAGTAAAAATATAATAAGTGCAAAATTACTCTTTCAATCAATACTTAAAAAATCAAATCAAACTTCGCGTCACGCATATACAAGAAGCCTCCGATTCTATAAAGTTGTAGCGATTTAGTCTCCTTGTTTAGGGATTTCAGCTTAATAGATTGAAATTTCATTGTCATATCGCGACTAAAAGCTTCGCCTTTATCATTCCAAAAAATGGAATTCTTTCCTACTTTACCAGCCTTGAACGTATATCCTAAAGCGTAAAGCACATTATGATCTTTAAGTCTAAAATTTGAATAAACAACATTTGCAGGCTTAGCTATTTCGAATTGTTTAACAGTGTACATACTTTTTTGTTTTTATATTCAACGTAAATTTTTAGTTTCGTGCAGAAAAGGCCATTTACACAATTCCTTGTGTACTCACATCCTTCACATACTTTATTTTGCTGTTTCTTTGATGCAATTGTCATATAAAATATTCATAAAGTGCTTCATATTCTTAAGCTCACATTTTAATGTACAGGAGCACTTGTTGCCGTGCATCTTAGAGATAGCGAGGGAAAAAGGTTGTATCTCTTCATCTAAGATCTTGAAGATATCTGTTACATTTTCTTTTGTGCAATTGCACTCTAACTGAATATTTAATTTCATATTTGTATTTATTGAAGGTTCTTACTTCTTATAACTTTTATGATACCTCTGCAATTTTTAACCCCTAATTTATTTTTGATATTCCAAAGCTGGGTCTTTATAGTGCTCGGGTTCTTCTTCAAGATTGATGCAATTTCCTTAAAAGTATACCCCTCTACGTAAAGTTTAGCAACATTTCTTTCGACTTGTGACAATTCAACTGAACCCTTAGGTTTACAAATAAGTCCCTCATCTTTGCAGAATTTACCTCGAAGAGGACACTTAACCTCCTCGAAGTTAAGGCAATCATCAATAATATCAGAGGATAGTCTATCGTCAGCACCGAAATTGCATCGTATAAAGCGATCTGCCATATCGAAATTTCGCTCGGTTGGGTCGCTGTCAACATACAACGTTTGTAAACGAATGAATGTTTTCGGAAAGCGGAGCTTAACAAGTTCAATTACATAGTTTACAATGTCGCAAGAGAACTTTGTGAGGCGTTTTTCTTGTGAATTTGCAATTGAATAGTAGACGCATCCATCTGCTGCCGTCCTAAATTCTAACCCTTCCATATTCCACTTTCTATTGTTGTCATGATATTCTCATACTCATCCTTGCGTAATTCCGATATTGGATTCTCACGCAACTTAGCTGAGATAGTAGAACTTGGATAACTGAATCTCTGTGAGAGATACAAAAGAAATTTACCCTTTTCTTTTCGGTTAAGTCCTCTGTAGAAATCCTGAGGGTTTAAGATGCCTTTTTTACTCATAATTGCTTGTATTTATTGATTCTTTATATTAATTTTGTGTGCAAATCTATATTAATTAAATCAAAATTCCAAGACTTTGAGGATTTATTTCCTCGTTTTCAAGGATATTTAACTTGTGTTAATATTATGAAGTACAAACAGATTAGTTTAGATCTCATCAGAGAAGCGATTAAAATTTCTGGAATGACAGAAAGGCAATTTATGCGTGAATACTACGGAGGTACAGGCACTCACGCTGACCTAAAAAGTTTTTTTTCGACTAAAATGGGAGCGGAAAAGATATGCAAGATGTGCAACATCCTGCAAGTACCTATTCAATCTCTTTTTGAAATAGAAAACGAAGAACAAGACAACATTCCTCAAATTCAAGGAAATATTAATGACGTAAAGAGCATAGTTGTTGAGCAAGCAACACTTGAATTGAAGTCTGAGATAAAGGCTTTGAATATGCTGCTTGAAGAGAAAAACGAACGAATTAAGCATTTACAACAGATGAACGAAATGCTCTTAGGCATCGTCAAAGTTGGTGGTAATCAATAAAATAAACGTTGATTAATTCTATTAAAACTCGGACAATAACAGGACAAAGAAATAAGCTTTCACTTCTGATGCAGTCATGCGGAGGTAATATTTATAGCATGACAAAAAAAATGATATGCTCTTGCCTCCGCAACTTTAAGGCGTCTGAAATAGTTTTTCTAAACATTTCAGACGCTTTTCTTTTTTAGAATTACTCTTATCAATAGTGCAATGATAAGACTATATCAAAGACCACATGACAAGAAAGCAAGCACCTTCCGATATCATTGGGCTTAATTCATTCAAATTTAGAGGAAGAAAAGATTTGATTAACAACTTGTTTCTCAAACAAAAAACGATGCTAATCTTATCAAAATAAAGAAGATTTGAACTATCAATCGCCTGCTTTTAGTAAGTAAAAGCAGGCAATTTGTGCTGTATTTACATTCCTTTTAAAGCACGTTTAATGCGAAAACACCAAAGCTTATAACCGAGTGGACTGAGATGAAGCCCATCAAGTGTGAGAGAATCGCGCAGCTCATTTGTTCCGTGATAAACGAAATCATTGTATAAATTAATGTATGTGAGGTGATTTTTCTCACAATAATTCCGTAACTTTTTATTCAAAGTAACGACTTCCTCAGACTTACCTTGTAGTGTTTTCCAGCGTCCAAATGACTCATTAAACGGCAATAGACTTTGCACATAGAGTTTGGTATCGGCCGCATGTGACCAAATTTTATCAATGAGACGTTGGTATTTTACAAACACTTGTTCTGCAGTTTGGTCCTGACTGAGATCATTTATGCCTATCATTAGCATGATTGCCTTTGGCTTTTTTGCAAGAATGTCATCCAAACGGTTTAGTACTCCATCGACATTATCACCCATAATTCCCCGATTACGCACATGTTTGATGCCCAAACGTTTGCTCCAATCGCCACCAAATTCAGTGAGACTATTACCCAACATAACGATATCTGAGGCATCGATACTACGCATTTTCGCAAATTCGGCCATGCGATCACGATAATGTTCAGTGTTCCACAAGTTGCTTTGTTGGGCATTACACGTCAACGATAGAAAGCACATGACAAGAAAAAGAAAGGATTTATTGATAGAATATCTCATATTTTAGAACTGTTCAAGTAAGGCTATACGTTTCTTTACATCAGGGTGCGTGCTGAAAAGTGAATCCATGAAACTCATTAAACCATGCTTCATTTCGTCAGGTTGAGCAATAAACAACTGCGCAACATCAGGTCGTTTCACATTATCTAACCCTGGATCAGCAGATATTTTCCGTAAAGCAGATGCCAAAGCAAGTGGATTTCCACAGAGCTCTGCACCTCCTGCATCGGCCATATACTCTCGTTTTCGAGAAATTGCAAAGCGCGTTAACAACGTAAACACATAGGCAATGACACAGCATATAATTCCAATCAGTAGAACAATGATAATTCCTAAGCCACTGCCTCCCTTTTCATCATCACGTTTTCGCTCTCCTCCATACAACAAAGTATTATATAGTAAGCGAACGGCAATAGACATAACAGTAGACACAATCCCAACAAACACAATACAAGTAATCAAGAGTTTTGTGTCATGGTTACGGATATGTGTAAGTTCATGGCCCAAAACGGCAGCAAGTTCGTCGTCGTTTAGTTTATTCAACAGCCCTTCTGTGACCGTAACGGTATAGCTTTGAGCATTTATTCCGCTTGCATACGCATTGAGTTGTGGGTCATCTACAATATTAATCTTGGGCATATCCATATTACAAGTCATGCAAAGATTCTCCACAATATTATATAATCGCGGATTCTCCATACGTGTAACAGTGTGTGCACCCGTGGCATGTTGTATGATAGATGCATTATAAAAATACGCTATAATGAACCATACAGCAACACCCAAAGCAATCCATGGAATGATTGTTAGATAGGATTGGTTTACATTGTCGACATTAAGGTAATGCACACTTTCCCCATATTGGTTCGTGTATCCATTTTCCAAATAATTCAAAGTGGCCAAGAATACCCATACCATCCCTGAGATGATCACAGGAAACATCAGCAACAACATCAAGCTTAGCCTGTTGTTGCGGCTGATCTGCGTCTGCATTCCTACATATTTCATTGCCTTTAGAACTTCACTTCAGGTGCTTTATCTAATTCTGCACGCTGTTCAGTGGGAATTTCGAACATTTGTTCTTTCTTAAAACCAAACATTCCAGCAAAGATATTAGAGGGGAATGTCTGTACTGCATTGTTTAATTCACGAGTAGTTGAATTAAAGAATCTACGAACGGCAGCCAATTTATTCTCTATATCGGCTAATTCATTCTGCAATTGCAAGAAGTTTTGGTTGGCCTTTAGTTCTGGATAAGCCTCTAAAGAAACCTTCAATCCAGACAAAGCACTCGTCAAAGCATTCTCTGCTTGAATCTTATCATCGATATTCGTGGCGCTCATTGCAGCAGAACGAGCCTCAGTAACACGCATGAAAACATCTTTTTCATGGTCTGCATAGCCCTTAACAGCGCCCACTAATTGCGGAACTAAGTCATGACGTTGCTTCAATTGAACGTCTATATTGGCAAAAGCGTTCTCACGATTATTCCTTAATTTAACGAGGTTGTTATAGATAGAAATACACCAAACAACAAGTAGTACAATAACTACCAATACAATGATTCCAGTCATATTCATTTCTTTTTCTAATGTTTATGGTTACAAAAGTAAACGAAAAGAAGCTGAAAAGAAACAACATTAAGATTAATTAGCAAAAAAAATAAAAGAAAAGGAGGCCAAACTTGAAAAATAAAGCAACTTTCTTTCCTTCGAAAGATATAATCACTACTTTTAGAATAAAAAATAACGGATTAATTTGCATATCTCTATTTTTTTTATCATATTTGCCAAACATAACCATTTATCAATCTATTAACAATGGGGGTATCGTACAACTATCCTTAAATGTACATCTTATATATTATAACTTAAAAGACAATATAACATTTAAACATAACGCTTATGAAACAACACATCGTACTTATTGGGGCGATTTGGCTATCGTGTTGTGCGGGAATGAACCGTTCTTACGCAGCACAGCTTCCATCAATGGCAGCCGAACAGCCAACGAACAACATCATTAAAGGAACTATTGTCGACGAAAATGGCGATCCAATTGCAGGTGCCAGCATCATCGAAATAGGGACAACACGCGGAACAATATCTGATAATAAAGGTAGTTTCCAGTTGAAAGTTGACGACTCGGCTAAACTTCGAATCTCTTTTTTAGGTTATAAGACAACCGAACTACGTGCAAAAAATGACATGACTGTAAAGCTATTACCAGACAATGCCCTATTAGATGAGGTCGTTGTTGTGGGTTATGGACAACAGAAGAAAGTTAATCTTACTGGTGCCGTAGCTAATGTTGACATAGAAAAGACATTAGGAAGCCGTAGTGAACAAGATGTAACAAAGGCTCTACAAGGTGCAATTCCAGGACTGACTATACTTAGTAATAATGGAAGTTTAGACGCTTCACCTTCTATTTCCATTCGAGGCTTGGGCACACTCTCTAACAAACAGAATTCATCTCCTTTAATTGTAGTCGATGGAATGCCTACCGACGATTTGTCAATGCTTAATGGTAACGACATCGCTTCTATCTCTGTATTGAAAGATGCGTCTTCATCTGCTATCTATGGAGCCCGTGCTGCCTTCGGAGTTATACTCATTAATACCAAGCAAGCAAAGAAAGGGGATAGGATTTCCGTACGTTATAATGGACAATTCTCATGGGATCAGGCTACAGTTTTACCCGATTTCCCAAGTGTTCCAGAGCAGTTAAAAGCAGGACTAATAGCTAAACAGCGAGCTGGTGAAGCCACTCCAGAGTTATTCGGCATGTATTTTGACAAACTACTCCCCTATGCTGAGGCTTGGCAAAAGCAGCATCATGGCAAGAAAGGCTATTCGCTGATGGAGCCATTTGTAGATATGAACAACGTGGGTGACTATGCTTTTATCAATGGTTCACCTCTATATTACGCAGATTATGACTTACAAAAGATATGGTATAATAATGCTGCACCTTCTCAAAGCCATAGTCTTAGCCTTACAGGATCGTCTGGTCGCACCTCTTTCTTCTCTGCTTTAAACTATGATAAGAAAGAAGACATCATGAAGTTCAGTCCAGGAAAGCGCAATAGATATAATGCAACCCTTAATCTTCAGACAGACGTTACCGACTGGTTAACAATGGGCATGCGCTTCAACTTTACTCGTCGACAGATGACTTCAGCCGATCCATTTACCAATATCTATCAATACCTTTGGCGCTGGGGCTCATACTTTGTTCCTTCTGGAATCTATCGTGATGCTGATGGCACAGAGTATGATTACCGAATGGTAGCAATGCAGAAACAAAGTAACCGCTTGGAACACGTTCACGACATGTTAAAGATGAATGTTTTTGCAAAAGCTAATATCACAAAAGACCTCACATTGAACGTAGACTATACTTATCAAATTGATGATTTCAATGAAAAGGCCTCTAATCGCAGTGTATATGGCATGAACTGGGTAGGCACAAAGCCTGGCTATATCGTTACACAAGCAAAATCAGATGCTACACGCTCCAATACAAAGATGAATCGTTGGGTTGCCAATGCCTATCTAAACTATGCACACACCTTTGCAAAAGATCATCATCTTAATGTCATGGCAGGTGTGAATGGAGAGAGTTTCAAGAGCGATCGCTTTGAAGCTATGCGCAACAAACTATACAATGAGGACTATCCTGAACTCAACTTGGCTTATGGCGACATGAAAGATGCAAAGATAGATGCCAGCACTGGCGACCGCTCTTCAGCGGGTTTCTTCAGTAGAATCAATTATTCTTTCCGTGATATCTATCTTCTTGAGCTCAATGGACGCTATGATGGGTCGAGCAGATTCCGCAAAGGAGACCGTTGGGCGTTCTTCCCAAGCTTCTCTTTAGGCTATCGTTTCTCTGAAGAATCTTATTGGAAAAATCTTAAATCCATCGTATCTAATGGTAAACTTCGCTTCTCTTACGGCGAAATTGGTAACGAGGCTATCGGTGATAACATGTTCCTCTCTACCCTAACTGCCTATAATGTGGCACGTTCAGGCTATACTTGGCTCAATGCTGGAGGTACAAAACTGAACGCCTTTACCATGCCAACATGGGTTAGTCCTACACTAACCTGGGAACGAATCCACACAAAGAACTTAGGTTTAGACCTTGGATTCTTAGACGATCAGTTTACAGCTTCCATCGAAGTTTATGAGCGTTTAACGAAAGATATGTTAGCACCGGGCACAGCAATCCCGTCAGCAGTTGGTGCAGGTGCACCATATACAAATGCAGGAGAGCTTCGTTCACGCGGATGGGAACTTTCACTTGCATGGCGTAAACAATTCACTAAGGAGTTTGGTTTGTATGCAAACTTCAGCATAGGAGACTCAAAAGTAAAAGTGAAGAAATGGAATAACCGCAACCAAATCATTGGCCACACCAATGACGTTTCATATGCTTATGCAGGCGAAACATGGGGAGACATCTGGGGATTTGAAACCGATCGTTATTTCACTCCTAACGATTTCGATGGCAAAAATCCTAATGGTAGCTGGAAATATAAATCAGGAATAGCAGACCAAACAGGCATTCAAACAGGTAATTTCGTTTATGGTCCTGGCGATATTAAGTTCAAAGACCTCAACAATGATGGCAAAATCAATGGTGGAAAAGGTACTCTTGAAGATCATGGTGACTTGAAAGTCATTGGCAACTGCCTGCCACGCTACGAATACAGCTTCCGCATTGGTGGAACATATAAAGGCTTTGACCTCGACTTATTCTTCCAAGGAGTGGGTAAACGCTCTGTATGGAATATCTCATCCTTTAACTTCCCTATGATGAGAAATCCCGACTTAGCAATCTATGCAAACCAAACGAAGTATAATGTTTATGACCCTGACAACGGAATCATCAACATTAGCGAGTCCAACGACTATCCATGCTTATGGCCAGGAAATGAGGATAAAGGAAACGTTTCAGCGCTTTCAGCTGCTGGAGGTTGTCATAACTATTATCCACAATCCAAATATCTCATCAACATGTCATATCTCCGATTGAAGAATGTGACATTAGGTTACACCCTTCCTAAGCAGCTCACCCAGAAAGCTTCCATTCAAACATTGCGTCTCTATGTGAGTGCTAATAACCTATTCTTATTGCATAAGGGCAATGGGAACTTACCATTAGACCCCGAAATCAATACAGGTGAAGGTGAAAACTATGGTGGATGGGGCCGCACATTGCCTATTACACGCACATGGACAATCGGTCTACAACTAACTCTTTAATGCTTATTTAAAATCGAAGAATATGAAAATTCAATGGCTTTATATTTTCTTGGCATCTTCATTCATGCTTGTTGGCTGTGACAATTTGCTGGATAAAGATCCTCGAGACACATTTATTAATAACAAAGGATTTTGGAGTAACGACAACCAAGTATCCAGTTATAGCAATGGTTTCTATGAGTTCTACGGCACAGCACGTAGTTTCTATTTCACAAGTCTTAATGACGACCAAGCCAATCCATCTTTCGATAACTGGACTTTCACTACTGTTCCTAATAAGTCGGCCAGCTACTCAGGAAACTTTTCAAAGGTACGTCAGATTAATTACATGTTAGATGGGTTGGAAACCTCTACCCTCTCTACAGCCAAAAAGACAAACTATGCAGCCATCGCACGCCTCAATCGTGCATGGATTTATTATCAATTGGTAAAGATGTATGGTGACATTCAATGGGAAAGTCATGTCATTGGGGATATCAATAGTGACGAAGTATATGGTCCGCGCACTGATAGAGATGTGGTCATGGACTCTGTGCTCCAAGACTTAAACTACGCTATACAGAACATTCCGAATAATACTGCAGACAAAACGCTTTGGAGTAAGGAAATGGCTTTAGCCATGAAGAGCGATATTTGCCTTTACGAAGGAACATTTTGCAAGTATAGAACCCAAGCCGATAATGGCAAAGCACCCGACCTTACGCGTGCAAACCGATATCTTCAAGAATGTGTTGATGCCTCAGAAGAACTGCGCACATCGGATGAGTTCCAACTAAACAGCTGGACACCGAACACAGCTGGGAAAATCTATACTATCTATAACTCGTTAGATTTGTCAACAAATAAAGAGGTTATCTTCTATAATCATTATGAGAAAGATGTGAAATCGCATGGTCTTTGCGACTTTACCAGTAGTTCAACCACTCAAAGTGGTATTACAAAAGATGCTGTTGATGCCTTCCTTTTCAAAGATGGCAAGCCGTTATCTACTACTACTTTGGATAAGAACGATGAGGCTCGACGCAATGCTAAAGGTCATTATTCCATTGCACATCTATTGAACAACAAAGATAAACGATTAAGTTTACTCATTGATTCTATTATATGTTTCAAGAATCATGGCTGGATTCGGAACGAACCTTCGCCTAATGGTCCACTGCCAGCAGAGATGACTTCTTCAACAGGTTATTCTGTTTATAAGTATGATAACCCTCAAATGGAATTGTATTATCGTACAAATGCGAACACAAACTACACCGATATTCCGCTGTTTTGGCTTGCAACAGTACTCTTAAATGATGCAGAGGCCAAGGCAGAGATGGGAACTATCACGCAGGCTGACCTTGACAATACTGTCAATCTACTGCAAACACGGGCTGAACTGCCTCCATTGACACTCAATCCAGCTGCCGACCCAGCCAACAATATGGGAGTCAGCAACCTCATTTGGGAGTTACGGCGTACAAGAAGATGCGAACTCATGTGCGATTTGAGTTATCGTTATTGGGACTTAGTACGCTGGCATCAGTTAGATAAGCTTGATAGCAACCTGCACCCCACTATCAATTATGGTGCAAACATCCATCAATTGACAGATAAAACAGGCTTATCGGTTGTCGGAGACTATCTGAAAGCAACATCATCGACACGTAGTTTCAACTCCAAATACTATCAGTATCCAATTCCTTCTAACGAATTAGAGCTGAATGAAAAGGAGGGAATGAAACAGAATCCCGGTTGGGAATAAATGAAATTCAAATCCTTTTTTCTCTCCTATCGCGGTCCTTTATGAGGACTGCGGTAGGAAATTATTGATTATGAACAAACGCTTTACGATTCAATTTCTCTTCATGCTGATGTGTAGCGTCGGCATTTCAAAAGCTCAACAGCCATTATCTGTAGACTCTGCAGCATTAGAGAAGGTACTAAACACTTATACTTCAGGCATCACAATGCACCGTGTGAAGCTTGATTCTCTACGGCTTTCTCACGACACACTTGCTGTCTATGCATCTCCTAACTATGCTTATGTTTCCTTTACCGCATCCAGATGCAAGACCATCTACGAAGACTTAAAACGCAATCTCCCACAAACGATGCAGCCCTATCAGCTTGCCGTCTATGCTGGAGACCAGAAAATAGAAGAACTTATCCCGCGCTTCTTTCAATCAAAGGCCAATAAGTCTCAGGCCTTTACCTACGCCCCATCTACTCCTTTGGTTGAAAATCTATCGCGTCCCTATACTATTTCCAACGGACTTTCAGGCAAACATATTGCCATGTGGCAAAGCCATGGACTTTATTTTGAGGCAGGTCGCAACCGTTGGCAATGGCAACGAGCCCGTATGTTGCAAACCGTTGAAGACAAATATACACAGCAATATGTGCTCCCCTACCTCATTCCTATGCTCGAAAACGCAGGCGCCTACGTCTTGACTCCTCGCGAACGCGACACCAATCCCTTTGAAGTGATTGTCGACAATGATGGTGTAATGGCGCAAAATCACTATACGGAAACCACAGGCGACCATCCTTGGCAAAATGGACTGAGTGCAGGCTTCGCCTATCTGCACAAAGAATATTGCGATTTTCAAAATCCATTTCGCGAAGGTACTTATCGAATGGTTTCCACAACCCAACGCAAAAAGGCTGTAAGTACAGTCTGTTGGCAGCCAACCATACCTGAAACGCGCGACTATGCCGTGTATGTGGCCTACGCTTCTTTACCCAATAGCGCCACGGATGCACATTATACAGTCGTTCATAGCGGTGGAACGACAACACTTTCTATCAATCAACAGATGGGAGGTGGTACCTGGATATACCTCGGCACCTTTCATTTCAATGCAGGCTCCACGGCCAAAGTGACGCTGACAAACTACTCTAAACAACCCAACACAGTAGTAACAGCCGACGCACTACGCTTAGGTGGTGGCATGGGAAACATTGCTCGAACCACCAATGGCGACAGTATCGCCTATGATGGAAAGATAGATCGCAAGATAGGCTATAAGCCTCGCAATGCCTATCAGCCAGCTTTGACCTACCCTTATGTTATCAGCGGTTATCCAAGATATTTGGAAGCTGCACGCTATTCCATGCAATGGGCAGGTGTTCCCGACAGCATTTACTCGCCATCTCATGGCTTAGATGACTATAGTGACGATTATAAATCACGCGGACAATGGGTAAACTATCTCGCCGGGGGTACGAAAGCATGGCCCGAAGGCAAAGGCTTAAACATCCCGATTGACTTATCTTTCGCCTTCCATAGCGATGCTGGAACCGTTTATGGAGACTCCATTATCGGCACATTAGGCATTTATGATACCCAAGCCTACCACGGACGATTTGCTGACGGCAGTAGTCGCGTAGCCAACAGAGGCCTTTGTGACCTTGTGCAATCTTCGATTGTGCACGACATTCGCAGCCTTTTCGAACCGAAATGGAGCAGGCGTGGCATGTGGGATCAACGTTATTTTGAAGCATGGACTCCACGTGTTCCAGCCATGTTGCTTGAGTTATTGTCACATGAAAACTTTGCCGACATGCGCTATGGGCATGATCCTCGTTTCCAATTTGCAGTCAGCCGAGCCATATATAAAGGCATTTTGAAGTATCTAAGTGACGCTTATGGCTATCGCTATGTCGTTCAACCACTTCCCGTTCGCAATTTCTCTATCATCCCAATCAAGGCCAATCGCATACAGCTGGAATGGGAGGCAACGCCTGATTCGTTAGAACCGACAGCCAAAGCCACCCAATATATTGTCTATAAACGCATGGGAGAAGGGGGCTTTGACAATGGGACTATCGTTACGAAAAATAGATTTGAAACAACAATTCCTTATGATAGCATTGTCAGTTTCAAGGTTTGCGCACTCAATGCAGGCGGCATCAGCTTCCCCTCTGAAATCCTAAGTGCTGGTTTTTCAAGTCAAACCACAGGCAAACCCCTATTGATAGTAAATGGTTTTGACCGCCTAAGTGGCCCGGATGACTTCTGTAGTAGTGACGACGAATGGGCCGGTTTCTTAGCAGAAGAGGATAATGGTGTGCCCTATAATGAGCAAATTTCTTACGTGGGAAAGCAGAAAGAATTTCGCCGTTCTATGCCTTGGACAGACGATGATGACTCTGGATTTGGAGACAGTCAGGCCGACTATGAGCGTATTTCCATTGCCGGAAACACATTTGATTACCCATATCTGCATGGTGAAGCCATGTTGAAGGCGGGGCATAGCTTTGTTTCTGCGTCTAAAAATGCCGCTATCGCCAAAGCGATGTTCGACACTAAGCGCTATGCAGCCATTGACCTCATTGTGGGAAAGAATAAACTATCGAAGCTCGGACGCCTGCAACCTCAACGCGAACTCAGTTTCAAGACGTTCTCTCCTACCCTGCAACAAGCTATCACCGACTATTGTAAAGCAGGCGGAAGTCTGTTTATTTCGGGAGCATATCTTGGCACTGACCTATGGAGAAACCCTCTATCGACGCCGCAACAGCAAGATATTGACTTTGCAAAACACATCTTAAAATACCAACTACGCAATGATAAAGCAGCCGTAACAGGTAGACTTTCCACCATTGTTTCACCATTAACAAATGATGTTCTGACATTGGATTACGCTGCAAAACCTAACACAAGATGCTATGCAGTGGAGTCACCCGATGCGATAGAACCAGCAGATTCATGCGCTTATACAGCTTTCCGCTACCCTGAAAACAATAAAAGTGCGGGCATAGTCTTTGGTGGTAATCAGACAGACCATTGGCGAACAGTGGTATTGGCGGTGCCATTTGAAACCATCATCGAAAGTAAAGAACGAACAAAATTGATGCAAATGATACTAAATTATTTGCTTCAACCTTCACGTTTTTGAAATCTTTTTGCTACCATTGTAGTCGCATTTGAAATGATAATGGCTGTAACAGCATTGCAAACCAATACAAATCATGCACTCGTATGGTTCATTTTGCAAGACCAACAGCGTCATTTCATGCTGTAAAATGGCACAAACCGCGACAGCCTGCCAAAGTCCTTATAAACAAAAGGGGTTGAGGAGGTGGCAGGAAGGCCGTTTCAGAAATATTTAAGAACTATCAAACCATAAATAAAAGAAAACGACATGCAGAACAAAAAACATGTAGTAGACTGTTTTATTCCAATGGCTTCAGCAGAAGCTTTGAATAAAACGTTGGCTGGATTGCAAAATGATGAACTTGTAAACCGCATCATCATTTTACAGACAAACGATGAAAACATAACAGACGTTGACGGCGTACTGAAGATTGACACACTGAAAAGCAGTGATACCATGCGTAAGATTGCCATGGCAGCAGAGGCTCCCTATACGCTTGTTTATATGAAAGAGCAATATATGGAAATGGGACTTTATGCCTTGGAACGCATGGTTCGGATTGCTGACTATACGGATGCGGTCATGACTTATGCCGACCATTACAACATCTCGGCAGAGGGATTGCGCAGCGAAGCACCTGTCATCGACTATCAACAAGGTAGCTTGCGCGATGACTTTGATTTCGGTTCAGTGTTGCTTTTCCGTACTGATGCCTTGAAAGCGGCTGCTAAACAGATGACCGAGTCTTATCAAGCAGCTGGTTTCTACGACCTCCGTCTGAAACTTTCTGTAAATGGTCGCTTTGAACATATCAACGAATATCTTTACAGCGAGGTGGAACTTGACAACCGCAAGACTGGAGAAAAGCTCTTCGATTATGTTGATCCGCGCAACCGCGCCTCACAAATTGAGATGGAAGCTGTAGCAACCAATCACCTGAAAGCTATCGGAGCATACTTGAAACCAGAGTTTAAGCAAGTTGACTTAAAGGCTGAATCGTTCCCTGTTGAGGCTTCAATCATGATACCTGTACGCAACAGAATACGAACTATTCGCGATGCTATTGAAAGCGCGTTAAGCCAAAAGACCAACTTCAAATATAATGTCTTTATCGTAGAAAATGGCCCTGATTATCACTCAACTGATGGCACAACAGAAGCTATTGAAGAGTATAAAGACGACGAACGCGTAGTTCATCTCATCCCTAACCGCCGCGATATAGGTGTTGGTGGCAGCTGGAATATGGCAGCAAACCATCCACAATGCGGCCGTTTTATTGTGCAGTTGGATAGCGACGACGTTTATTCTGATGAACACACCCTACAGAAATTCGTCGATGCCTTTTATGAACAACAATGTGCAATGGTAGTAGGCACGTATATGTTGACTGATATCAATCGCCAAATGCTGCCTCCTGGCAAGATTGATCATCGCGAATGGACACCAGAAAATGGTCGAAACAATGCACTCCGCATCAATGGTTTAGGTGCGCCTCGTGCCTTCTTTACTCCTATTTTGCGCGAAGTGAAACTGCCAAATGTTAACTATGGTGAAGACTATGCCTTGGGTTTAGCTATCTCTCGCAACTATCAGATAGGCCGAATCTATGACGTTTTGTACTATTGTAGACGTTGGGATGACAACTCAGATGCCGCATTAAGTGTTGAGAAAGAAAACAGAAACAACACCTATAAAGACCGTATCCGCACCTGGGAACTATTGGCCCGTCTGAAAAAGAATAAAGAACAAAAAGATTAATTCATTCATAAACCACGGAGGGAGCAGCCTAAACAGCACTCCCTCTATCTAAACTTTGTTAAGCATTCAATACACTGCATCACATGAAAACTAATCATGCATCCCCTTGGTTGTGGGTTCCGACATTATATTTTGCTGAAGGTATACCCTATTTTATCGTCAATAGTATCTCTGTAACGATGTTTACGAAGATGGGAGTACCCAATGGTGAGATGGCACTTTTCACGAGTTTACTCTATCTGCCGTGGACAATCAAACCATTATGGAGCCCGTTTGTTGATATCTTGAAAACCAAACGATGGTGGATTCTATGTATGCAGTTGCTCATGACAGCCGTCTTTGTGCTCACCACCTTGAGCATTCCACACCCTGACAAAGCTACAATAGCAGCGGGGTCTACCCCAATTTCACTGTTCACCTTCACCTTAATCCTGTTTGTTATCACAGCCTTTGCTTCGGCAACACATGACATTGCTGCAGATGGATTCTACATGTTGGCGCTCAATCAGCAACAACAGAGTTTCTTTGTTGGCATCCGAAGCACGTTCTATCGCCTGTCATCAATCTTTGGTCAAGGTATTTTGGTGTATATAGCTGGCTATATTGAGCGCACAACACAAAACATACCACTCTCTTGGACGCTTACCATGACCATCACTTCGGTATTGTTTGCACTAATCAGTCTTTATCATATCTTCATTGTTCCAAGGCCTAAAGCCGATCAAAGACATCTCAACGACAACCCGGAGAAACATGCAGCACAAGAGATTTGGACGGAATTTGTACGAACATTTGTTACATTTTTCAGCAAACCCGGTGTGCTATTAGCCATCGTTTTCATGTTACTCTATCGACTCCCAGAGGCTTTTCTACTCAAAATGGTCAATCCTTTCTTATTAGATCCGATTGAAAAAGGCGGCCTAAACTTAGCCACTACCGAGGTAGGAATCATCTATGGAACGATTGGCGCATGCTTCCTGACATTAGGAGGAATTATCGGAGGCTTTGCTTCTTCACGCTGGGGACTAAAGAAATCATTATGGCCGATGGCGATATTCATTACACTTCCGTGTGTAACCTTCCTTTATATGAGCATAACACACCCCGAGAATGTTGTTGTCATCAGCACGTGTGTAGCCATCGAACAGTTTGGATATGGCTTTGGGTTTACAGCATATATGCTTTATATGATGTACTTTTCAGAAGGTGAATTCACGACAGCTCATTATGCCATCTGTACGACTTTCATGGCCTTGAGCATGATGATTCCGGGCATGTTTGCAGGATATTTGCAGGAGTGGTTAGGCTATGAAGGCTTCTTCTGGTTAGTGATGGTCTGCTGCTTGGCTACGATTGCAGTAACAATCATTGTGAGAAAGCAGGTCGATGTTCAATATGGCAGAAAGACAAACGAGGTTGAATAAATGAAGAAAATAGTTTTATTGTTGCTTTCATGCTGGCTATTCATGGGCTTGGCACAGGCTAAGGTGTTGACAGGAATTGAGGTTTTGAAACGCCAAGACTTTAAGATATTGGCAGGAAAGCGTGTGGGCTTGGTCACAAACCCTACAGGAGTAGACAACGAACTGCGCTCAACGATTGACGTTTTACATGCTGCAAAGAATGTGAAATTGGTGGCATTATTCGGTCCTGAGCATGGAGTACGTGGCAACGCACATGCTGGAGACAAGGTTGGTAACACCAAAGACGAACATACAGGCCTACCCATCTACTCACTTTATGGCACACAACGTGAACCAACCGATGAGATGTTGAAAGATATAGACATCTTAGTCTATGACATTCAAGACATCGGATGTCGGTCGTTTACCTATATAAGCACGTTGGGAAACATCATGAAAGCCGCTGCAAAACATAACATTAAAGTGGTTGTTTTAGACCGTCCTAATCCTTTAGGAGGCTTGAAAATAGAAGGCAATCTGACAGAAGAGGATTGCCAATCGTTTGTGAGTGCCTTTAAGATTCCTTATGTTTATGGGCTCACTGTGGGCGAGTTGGCAATGTTACTGAATGGTGAACGCATGTTAGGCAAACCCTGTATGCTCGAAGTAGTGAAGATGAAGGGGTGGAAACGAAAAATGGATTACAGTGCAACAAAGTTGAAATGGGTTCCCGCTTCTCCGCATATTCCACAGGCAGAAGCTGCACCTTTCTATGCCATGACAGGCATTGTGGGTGAATTAGATAGTCTAAACATCGGCGTAGGCTATACACTTCCGTTCCAACTATTGGGCGCTTCGTGGATAGATGCAGACAAATTTGCAGACGATATGAATGCACTGCAGCTGCCAGGACTGTTGTTTCGCCCCATCCACTATGTTCCTTTCTATGGTAAACAGAAAGGACAAGACTTACAAGGAGTTCAGATTTATTTCACCGATTATGCCAAAGCAAGACTCTGTGACGTTCAGTTCTATGCCTTGCAAGTGTTGAATCAGCGCTATCCTTCACACGATATCTTAGGTGAATCGGGACAACGTACGACCATGTTTGATAAAGTTTGTGGTTCAAAAGTCATCCGCACGCGCTTTTTACAGCGGCATAACTGGCAGGATGTAGTGGGCTATTGGGACAAAGACATCATGCCTTTCAAGGCACTTTCGAAGAAATACTACCTATATAAATAAACAAATGACTACAAAGAAAACAAGCCGTATTGAAGCGGTGGACATCTTAAGAGGAATCACCATAGCAGGAATGATTCTCGTAAACAATCCGGGCGGTCAACCCGTCTATACGCCTTTGGAGCATGCAGAGTGGCTGGGGCTGACACCAACAGACTTGGTCTTCCCTTTCTTTATGTTCATCATGGGCATCACAACCTATCTATCCTTGCGCAAATATAACTTTGAATGGTCTTGGACATGCACACGAAAAATCATCAAACGTGGCATACTTCTCTATGTGATTGGTATTGGCATCAGTTGGATTATGATGTTTTCTCATGGGCTATTCAATGCAGAAAACGCAACACTCCCCTTGCTGTCGCGCATTGTAGTGTCGGCAAACGTCTTTGATCACATACGATTAGTTGGTGTGTTTCCACGTTTAGCCTTCTGCTATATGCTGGCTTCTTTCGTGGCAATCTCTATGAAACATAAGTATATTCCCTATTTCATTGGTGCACTCTTTGTAGGATATTACTTGATATTATGCTATGGAAATGGATTCGCCCACGATGCATCGAATATCTGCAATGTTATAGATGAGGCTGTTTTCGGACGTCAACATTTGTATCAATGGGATATTCCCGACCCCGAAGGATTACTGAGTAACCTTCCAGCTTTAGGTCATGTGTTGATAGGATTTTGCGTGGGACGGAGTTTAATGTCTGCTACATCAATCAATGAAAAGATTGAAAAGCTCTTCCTTTTTGGTGCATTACTGACATTTGCAGGCTTCCTTTTAAGCTATGGTTGCCCTATCAGCAAGAAACTTTGGACCCCAACTTTCGCACTGGTTACTTGCGGCTTGGCTTCAACAACATTAGCCATGCTGAGCTGGGTTATCGACAAAGAAGGCCACAAAAGCAGTGCCATTACCTTCTTTAGAGTCTTTGGTGTAAATCCATTAGCACTTTATGTATGGGCAGACTTGTTGCTGATTCCATTATCAATCGTACCTATTTGTGGTAAACCTATACAGGCGTGGCTATTCACCGACATGCTACAGCCATGCATAGGAACACAAAATGCTGCACTGGCTTGGGCGTTATTGTTCGTATTCCTCACATGGAGTAGCGGCTATTATCTATACAAAAAACAAATATTTATCAAATTATGATACTTTTAGCTGATAGTGGTTCAACCAAGACCGATTGGTGTTTGGTGGACCAAAAGAATAGTGTGACAAAGGTAAGAACGGCAGGAATCAATCCGTTCTTCCAGAGTTCAGAAGAGATAGCAAATGAATTGGCAACACACTTAGTGCCCCATTTGCCAACAACACGTCTTGACTCTGTCTATTTCTATGGTGCTGGTTGCACGAAAGAGAAAAGCCCAATAGTGGCTGAAGCATTAAAAAAGCAATTTGAAATCACGGGAGCTTGTGAGGTGGCTACAGACATGTTGGCAGCAGCACGAGGCCTATGTGGTCATCAACCAGGCATTGCCTGCATCATGGGTACAGGGAGTAATTCATGCGCTTATGATGGAAAAGACATCACAAAGAACGTTTCTCCATTAGGCTTTATCTTAGGGGATGAAGGCAGTGGGGCTGTTTTGGGAAGGACATTAGTGGGCGATGTACTGAAGAATCAATTGCCGAAAGACATTGTCGAAGCCTTTCATGCAGAATATGGACTTAGTAATGCCAATATCATTGACCATGTGTATCGGCAGAAATTCCCTAATCGTTTCTTGGCAAGTTTCGTTCCTTTCCTGGCTAAACACATTGAAAATAAAGCCATTTTTGATTTGGTAAAGGAGGACTTCCGTCGCTTCTTAATTCGCAATGTGAAGCAATATCAGGGATGGGAACACCTGCCCATAGGCTTTGTTGGCTCTATTGCATATTATTTTCAGCAACCTTTGAAAGAGGCCTTAGAAGCAGAACACATGACCATAGGCAAGACAATTCAGGCGCCAATGGAAGGACTTATTGCCTATCACACTACTAAAGTATAAAGCTTATGGCATTCATAAAGATTTCAGAACAGCCGTCTCTCTATGACAATTTAGAGAAAAAGAGTGTCCACGAATTATTAGTTGACATCAACCAAGAGGACAAAAAGGTGGCACTTGCCGTTGAAGCAGCAATCCCACAGATTGAGAAACTGGTTGAAGCCGTAGTCCCACGGATGCAGAAGGGAGGTCGCTTATTCTATATGGGTGCCGGAACAAGCGGTCGGTTGGGTGTGCTTGATGCTTCAGAAATACCACCCACATTCGGCGTTTCGCCAACGCATATCATTGGATTAATTGCGGGTGGGGACACCGCACTACGCAATGCAGTTGAAAATGCAGAGGATGATGAATACCGAGGATGGGAAGAACTGGAAGCTTATCATATCAATAAACTCGACACTGTGGTAGGAATTGCAGCATCAGGAACTACTCCTTATGTTGTAGGAGCATTGAAACAAGCTCGTGAAAAAGGCATTCTTACAGGCTGTATCACAAGTAACCCAGACTCGCCCATGGCCGAAGCATGTGACATCCCCATAGAAATGGTTGTAGGACCAGAGTTTGTTACGGGAAGTTCAAGAATGAAATCAGGCACAGGACAAAAGATGATTCTGAACATGATCTCAACAAGTATCATGATAAAGTTAGGCCGTGTGAAAGGAAACCGCATGGTAAACATGCAACTCACAAATAAGAAACTCATCGACAGAGGAACTCGAATGATTATTGAAGAACTAGGCCTTGACTATGACCATGCTAAGCGCTTGCTACTAATGTACGGCTCAGTTAGAAAAGCTGTTGAGGAAGTTCTGAAAACAAAAGGAAAGTAAAAGGACTATATTCAAATTCAAGAAAAATAAAAACGACTGATTGTTTATCCTCAATCAGTCGTTTTTACATTCCATATTAATGGAGTAAGCTCATTACCTTTTCAAAGTATCGTTGCGTCTTTTTAATGCTAAAATGAATGCCACCATTCCATGCTCTAATCGCGGTTTCAATATCATTCAGCGGATTATAATGTGATTGAATCAACAGAAACATCTCTTTCGACTTCGCAATACTGAAACGATCGGATAACTTAAAGCGCTTTTTGCTCTTACGTTTTTTCAGGATTTGGTTACACTCAGCAACCAAAACGGGAGTTATCTGCAATACACCTACAGAAGAACCACTCTTTGCCCTACTATTTCCTTTGCTCTCAACATGAATGATTGCGTTGATAACAGGATTCCAATCTACTTCATTCGCATTCTCCGTTTGTTCTGCTGCACAGCAGTACATAGGGAAAAACATAAAAACACTAAAAATCAACAATACGATCTTTTTTCTTTTATCCATATTTGTTTTTTTATGGAACCTGAGTAAAATAAATATGATATACTCGCGATTTTGGCATATAAGAAACAAAAAGCCAATAATCTCAGTCCCGTTAAATACTAGGTATAGTACCATAAAAGATGTACTATCCTTTTTATTTATCGCTGCAAAGTTACAACATTTTAGGCAATTGAGCAAGTAAAAGCTTAGTCGAAATATTAAAATAAATAAAAGAGAGAGAATTTCAAGCCTTTGATCAGCAACAGCCTGCCCTCCCAGAAAACTGCTCAATAAGAAAAACTACTCAGATACGGGCGCAAATCATCGATTTTTCGCGAAAAATCACTCAGATACGGGGTACAATTGATAAAAAACGGGAAAAAGAAGCTTTCGTAGGGGTACGATGAGCGAAAAACGAGAAAAGGAGGCTTTCGTAGGGGTACGATGAACGAAAAACGGCAAAAGGAGGCTTTCGTAGGGGTACGACGAGCAAAAAACGAGAAAAGGAGGCTTTCGTAGGGGTACGATGAGCGAAAATCGGCGAAAATCGGCTTTCCCTCGCGGGAGAAAATCAAAAATCAGCGAAAATCGGCTTTCCCTCACGGGGGAAAATCAAAAATTGACGAAAATTGGCTTTCCGCCACGGGGGAAAATCAAAAATTGACGAAAATCGGCTTTCCGCCACGGGGGAAAATCAAAAATCGGCAAAAATCGGCTTTCCCAACATTGGGAAAACAAGAAATCAGCGAAAAACAGCTTTCCCAACATTGGGAAAACAAGAAATCAGCGAAAATTGGCTTTCCCAATATTGGGAAGAATAAAAAATGCCATTGGCTGCATTTCCCAACTCTCGGAAAGACGAAAAACCCCGAAAGTTAGATAAAAGACTTTCGGGGTTCAGTTCATTTTGACACATCCTCGTGTTTTTCTCATAAGCCTTTGCAAAACGGAGTGCATCCCAATGACTTGAAACACACTCCGTTTGAATTAATAAGTACCTTCCCTGTCGAAAAGGCAAAATCAGACTTAATACGAGTCATACGATTTATTTGATGCCATAAATCAGTCCCATGTTCTGCAACATAAGGCGCATAAGTGGATGCTTTTTTATGAAATCCTGCTTTTCAACGTGCAACATGCAGTGGATTTCAGAAATCCCCTCGCGGCGCAGTTCATCAACAAACTCATCCATATCGCCATAAAGTGCTTTGCTGCCGAAGAGGTCTTGGAATGCAAAAGCACCGCCTTTCTTCACCACACGCAGCGCTTCGCGCACCACTTTCCGCTTGTCGGGCTGGGTCTTCACTTCGTGAAAAACAAAGTTGCTCACCGCCGCATCAAAACTTTCGTCGGCAAAATCAAGCTTTGAAGCATCTCCCTTGCTGAAGGTCACACGGTCAGCCACTCCTTCAATTTCGGCATTCCGCTCGCATTGCTCTTTGGCATAGTCCCAACCCATGCCCCAATAGTCCATCCCACAGAGCGTGGCCTCGGGAAATTGTTTTGCACAACGATTGGTGAGTGCCCCGGCCCCGCAGCCAATATCAAGGAGCATTCCCTGCCCGTTCCAATTAAGATGGTCGATAAGAAACTGGTGGATTTCACCCATCAATCCTCCTCCTTCAAAGGAAAAGGTGTGGTGACACAGCTGCATGAAAAAGGCAATGACGGCAGCAACGAGCGCCAACAGACCGGTAATGACTGCAGCCCAGAAGTTATGCCAGTAGAACTGAGAAAATAAAAATGCCAGCAGGAAAGCTGCAGCACAACCATAGCTGATGCGCAGGATAGTTGCGGGAACCCAGTTCCCATAATTTGTTGTTCTTTTCATTGTATATTAATTTGTTGTTTAAATTTATATCTCAGGTTAAGTCGGAGGAACTCTTACGCCACCATGTCTGCAAAGATAAGCAAAATTTATTTGCATGACAACACACACTTTAGAATTAATCATATGAAAATGTTATTCTGTTTGTAGTTTCTGCTTACAACAAACAGAATTTGCAGCAACGACACGAGTCGCAGCATTTGCACTACAAAAAAACGAGCCCTTATCAGCCGAAAATTTTATGATAAGGACTCGTAGGTGTTATATTATGATTTACTTACTCTTTTTTAATGTACAGTTCTGTCACTCGCATGTCTCTCGTAGGCGTTATATTATGACTTACTTACTCGTGTGATAGATGCTTGCAGCACCACCTGCCAAATCAATCAGCACATCGGGAGTCGAACGCTCAGCCATGAGTTTGCGCAACATATACATGCTGTAAACACAGTACAACGTGTTGCTTACTGCAGGCTTCCAACTATTTGGATCATTGGCATCGGCTAAAAGGCCATATTTATTGGCAGCCTTAAAATCTCTTCCCATTGCTGCAAGCAGGGCAGCATTGGTGTAAACAAAATATTTATAATCAACAGACTTGCCTTCTACATTGAGATTGCCAAACCGCTGGCTCAAATCAACAAACTGCTGATTGAGCTTCTCGCTATTGACATCTTGCAACCATTGTGCATAGAGTGGTGCGGCTTCGGCCGACAGTTTCGTCTCTTCAGGATAAGAGGACTGCACCTTTTCGGCTACAGCAGTATATTGCAGTTTGCTATATTTGTCGCCCACCAAAAAGAGCTGGACATACTGTGCCAGACGATTTCCGGCAAAAGTGAGTGCTTTATTGGCCGTCAAACCTTGAATGACGCCGGCATGCTCGGCAAAATATTTTCCGGCCGACTCCTCGGTTCCCCATTTCTTTGCACTGTTCTTATCGGTGATGATAATCTTCTTCACCGCAGCATCATAACCCACATACGCTTTGTTGACATCACTTGAATCAATGACAGTGAAATTTACCAAAGTATTCCCCGCTTCGTCTTTAATCCTACAAGCCACACCCAAACTGTATTCTGTGCGAATACATACTCCGGCATAGGGGTCGCCATCATATTTGGGCTGCTGAAAATCATATTCCTTTTAAACACTGGCTTTTTGGTGTAATAGACTTCCATCGTGTATTTAGCCGCACCAGACTCCACATTGATCATTGCCCTTACCTAAATTCATCTGTTCGGGCAGCACATCAATCGTTTGCTTCGTACCCTCAAACTTGTAAGTATCATCGGGCGTAAGCTCTGTCAATTGAGCCGGAGCGATGAAGGCTTTCATCTCTTTGGGTAACAAGTTCTCACGTGTGAACTTAAACGACTTTTGTGCAAAAGCATGCACACTGCTCATTGTCAGAATGGCACAAACCACCCATGAAGATTTTAATTGAATCATATGCTATTTTATTTAGAAAGTTAAGATGCACATCGAAGAAACAATGCAAAATTCAACAATAATGTCTGTATCATACAATGATTTGAATCGACTGAATTCAACGCAAATAAAGGAATCCTCCGCGCGCTGAAACACAATATGTTACGATGCAGTCCAAATTCATGGTTGCAAAATTAAAGATTTTTATTGAGAACGACAAGAAAACGGCTCAGTAGAAAAGAGATGGGAAAATTTCCTTAGTTAATATATTTTTCTTTC
>ERZ772945.64-NODE-64-length-77725-cov-6.482632_pt1 | contig 77725 bp, 74 predicted proteins | sample MGYA00511681_ERZ772945 | MGnify/ENA primary metagenome ERZ772945 (study PRJEB29015, sample SAMEA2737943) | human oral metagenome | biome: human oral; feature: human-associated habitat; material: dental | place: China | collected 2143 ...
CGCCGCCGCAGCCGCGACGAGCAGAGCGGCGAGCGTCAGATGTTCCATGTGGTCTGCGCCGAATGCGGCAAGGATACGGAAGTCCCGTTCGAGCCGAAGACAGATCGTCCGGTGTACTGCCGCGACTGCTTCAACTCGAAGCGCGCAGCACATTTCTAAGGAGTTCTGAGGAGGCTTTGCTTCCTTCTATGGAGGGATTGCTGCACATTGCTGCAGCATCCCTCCTTTGATTTTTTTACCATGTATGAGGAGGTTTCCCAATGAAACTGAAGAAATTGGCACTCGTCCTGACCGGCGCTCTCGTGAGCCTCGCGCTCGTCGGCTGCGGCGGCAGCAACGATCAGGCAAAGCAGGAGAGCAAGGTACTCCGCGTGGGCTCCGCGATTGACTTTGCGCCGTTTGAGTTCCAGGATGAGGGACAAAAGGACTATCAGGGCTTCGATATGGATCTCATCCGCGCGATCGCGAAGGAGATGGGCAGTGAAGCAGAGATTCAGAACATTGGGTTTGACGGGCTCATTCCTGCACTGCAGGCAAAGAACATCGACGTCATCATCAGCGGTATGACGATCAATGACGAGCGCAAGGAGCGCGTCAACTTCTCCGATCCGTACTATCAGTCGGGTCTGACGATGGTCGTTCGCAGCGATGAGGAGAACATCAAGTCGTTCAGCGATCTCAAGGGGCATAAGGTCGCCGTTCAGATCGGAACGACCAGCGCAAAGATGGTCAAGGAGATGGAGGGCGTCACGATCACTGAGCTCAACACTCCGGCGGACTGCTTTATAGAGCTCAAAGCACGCGGCGTAGACGCCGTCGTCAACGATCGCCCGGTTAACGACTATTACATCAATCAGAGCCAGGCTGTCGGCGTGAAGTCGCTCGATGACAAACTCTCGGCAGAGGATTACGGCATCGCGATGGCGAAGGATAATGTCGAGCTTCAGAAGAAGATCAATGAGGCTCTCAAGAAACTCCATGACAACGGCGAATACGACAAGATCTATCAGAAGTGGTTCGGTACGGGCAAGTAAGCCCTGCATGCAGCATAAAAACACCGCAGACAGTTTGGTCTGCGGTGTTTTTTCTTTAGCGCAGCTGCTTTGCGATGCGCGCCATATCCGGCGGGAGGGGAGACTCGAGCACGAGCATTTTCTGTGTACGCGGGTGCGAGAGGGTGAGGCGCGCGGAGTGGAGTGCATGCCGTTTTATTTCATCGGCATTTCCTCCATAGAGGTCGTCACCGAGCAGCGGATGCCCCAGATGGGCGAGGTGAACACGGATCTGATGTGTGCGTCCTGTCTCGAGACGCAGGCGGAGGAGTGTATGTGTACCGTCTGTTTGCTCCGTTTGGTAATGTGTGCGCGCAGGCTTACCGTCGGGTGCAACATGCCGCAGAATAATGCTCGGCAAGGCGCGCGCGATCGGCGCATCGATGCACCCTTTCTCCGGCGAGAGCATTCCTTTGATTAGCGCAAGGTACTCACGCGTAAGTGTATCCTGCCTTGCAATCTGATACTGCACTTCGGGATGTTTTGCGATGAGCAAAAGGCCTGTTGTGTTGCGGTCGAGGCGGTGGCAGGGATGAAAGCTGAGGGGAGCACGGCGCGCTGCATAGAGACCGAGCACTGCGTTGGCGACAGTCCCGTGCGCCTCCTTCGTCGTAGGATGAACGAGCTGTCCCGCGGACTTGTCGATGACGAGCAGGTTGGCGTCCTCATAGACAACGGCAAGCGGCAGCTGTTCGGGAATGACAGAGGAGATGACGGGCAGCTCATAGGAGATCATGTCTCCTGCGCGCAGAACGGTGCGCGCGGCGATGACGGGCATGCCGTTCACGGCGAATGTTCCGCTGTGTTTGATTCTCTTCCAAAGCCCCGAAGAAATTCCGCATTCACGCTTGAGATAGGCCCTTGCGGGGCATTCCGTGCCCTCCGGCAATGTGACGAGGATCTCCGTCATTCGCTTTCCTTTTGTCCTTGGCGGCGCAGGGCGAGAATGATGCGAAAGGAGACAGAGAGAATGATGGCGATGACGGTGGCGAGCGACATGCCGCGCAGCGTGACGGTGCCGATGGTGAGGCTGGCCGTTGATACACCGACGCCCATGACGATGGAGGTCAGGAGGAGGTTCATCGGGTTGTTGTAGTCCACCTTTGCCTCGACGAGGATGCGGATGCCGGACGCCGCGATGACGCCGAAGAGCAGCATGGAGACGCCGCCCATGACGGGCGTTGGAATGCTTTGGATGAGCGCCGCGAGCTTGCCGAGGCAGGAGAGGAGAATGGCGAAGATCGCCGCGCCGCCGATGACCCATGTGGAGTAGACCTTCGTGATGGCAAGGACGCCGATATTCTCACCGTAGGTGGTGTTTGGCGTCGAGCCGAAGAGACCGGAGAAGATCGTCGAGACTCCGTTGCCGAGGAGGGAGCGGTCAAGCCCCGGGTCCTTTGCAAGATTTCGTCCGACGATGTTGCCTGTCACGATGAGATGTCCGATGTGTTCTACGATGACGACGATGGAAGCGGGCAGAATGATGAGAATGGCGCGCAGGTCGAATTCCGGCGTGTAAATGGTCGGTATTGCCAGCCACGGCGCGCTCTCGACATGCGAGAGGTCGACAATGCCCGCGGCGAAGGCAATGATATAGCCTGCGACTACGCCGATGAGGATGGGGATGATGGAGAGGAAGCCGCGGAATGCCATCGAGGCAAAGATGGTGACGGCAAGTGTTGCAATCGAGACAAAGATAACGGTGGCATCCGTATTTTCTCCTGTAAGTCCTGCCATATTTGCTGCTGTCGGCATGAGCTCGAGCCCGATGACGGCGACGATCGCACCCATCGAGGCGGGAGGGAAGATGACGTCGATCCAGCTGGTTCCGATCGCATGGACGATAAGGCTGACCAAACAGAAGACCATGCCGACGACAATGAATCCGCCGAGCGCCGCCTCATAGCTGTACTCCGAGAGTACAAGAAAGACGGGCGAGAGAAACGCGAAGCTCGAACCGAGATAGGCCGGAATCTTCCCCTTGCAGAGGATGAGGTAGAACAGCGTTCCGATGCCGTTGAACAGCAGTACGGTCGCGGGGTTGACGTGAAAGAGGATCGGCACAAGCACCGTCGAGCCAAACATCGCGAAGAGATGCTGCAGGGAGAGGGGGATGGTGGTCAGAAGCGGCGGTCGTTCTGCCGTATCAATCGTCTTTTGCGACATGATGAATCACTCCGTTTCAGATCAGAGATTCTTATAGGCGCTCCTATGATACCATAGACGGCGGCGGGGAACAATCACCATTTGTCGGAGAGTGCTTTTGACTTCCGATTTTTCATAGGATATGATATAAAGGAATATATTGCAGAACTTAAATGAAGGAAGTGACCTATGCGATATCCGATGAAACTGATCGCGCCGCTGAAGGATTATCTCTGGGGCGGGACGCGTTTGAAAGAAGAATACGGCAAAGAGACAGAGCTGACGAAGGTCGCCGAGAGTTGGGAACTTGCCTGTCATCGGGACGGCAAGAGCGTGATTGCAAACGGTGCGGCGAAGGGACAGACGCTCGAGAAATGGCTGGCGGGAGAAGGACGGGGTGTGCTTGGCAAAAATGCGGAGAAGTTTTCGTATTTCCCGCTGCTCATCAAGCTGATCGATGCACGCGATGATCTGTCCGTGCAGGTGCATCCGAGCGATGCGTACGCTTTGCGTGTTGAAGGAGAGCACGGAAAGACGGAACTGTGGTACATTGTGGACTGTGCGCCCGGTGCAGAAATTCTCTATGGATTTCAGCATGAGCTCACGCGGGAGGAGTTTCGCCGCCGCATCGAAGACAATACGCTGCACGAGGTTGTACGCCGCGTGCCGGTACACAAAGGCGACGTGTTCTTTATCCCTGCGGGGACGCTGCACGCGATCGGCAGGGGAATCCTCATCTGCGAAATTCAGCAGAGTTCCAATGCGACCTATCGTGTCTATGATTATGGACGCGTCGGTGCCGACGGAAAGCCGCGCACGCTTCACATCGAGAAGGCTCTCGATGTGACCCGTCTGACTCCCGCCGTCTCGGGAGCCTCCTCTGCAGTGTCCGTTGATATCTTTGCAGGCGTACAGGTGCGCCTGCTTGGTGCATGTGATTATTTTACCGCATATCATCTCGCTGTCACGGGAGAATGCGCGCTTATGGCGGGAGAAGATTCCTTCCAATGTCTGACGATGCTCTCCGGCAGTCTCGTGCTGCGTTCCGGCAGTGGGGAGATCTGTATGAGAAAGGGCGAGAGTGCATTCCTGCCGGCAGGTCTCGGCCGCTATATGCTCAATGGAGAAGCGGAGATAATTCTCAGCAAGGTCTGATATATGATGACATGAGCAGGGCTTGACGGCTTTGCTATAATGAAACCGTCAGGAGAACTTTTAGAATGCCAAATGGAAGGTGAGAGAGATCGAATTTCATGCCTTGACGAAGGAAGACAAGCCTCTGCTTGATCGATATTTTCGTGCGAATTATTATGAGAATTCGCATTTTAACTTTACAAATCTCTACATGTGGCGCGAACCGTTCCATGTTCATGTGGCGGAGGAGGATGATGTCCTCTATGTTGTGAGCGAGTGGAAAGCGCGCGTATCGGCGCTGCAGCCGTTCTGTGATCCCGCACGCTACCCGGAGGCGACGAAGAAGCTGCTCGCGTACTTCGAGGAGATAGCGCAGCCATTTCACATCTACGATATGGAGCGCGGCTACGCGGACTTTCTCCGCAGCTGTGACTGCGCGAACTTCGAAGTAGTCGCTGACCGCGACAACTATGACTATGTGTATCTGTCTGAAAAGCTCATCAGTCTCTCGGGGCGCAAGCTGCACTCGAAGAAGAATCATCTGAATGCGTTCCGCAAGGAGCACCCGGACGCGCAGTTCCTGCCGATCACGGACGAGATCGTGACACAGTGCAAGCTGGAGCTGAACAGTTGGTATAAGCAGCATCGCCAGGAGGACGGTACAGTCGATCTGTTCATTGACTATGAGCGCACGGCGATTCTCGAGGTGCTGAATAATTTCGCAGATTTCGGCCTGAAAGGCGGAGCGATCCTCTTGGATGGACGCGTGGTTGCCTTTACGTTCGGCGAGCAGCTGAATACGGATACGGCAGTGATCCATGTGGAGAAGGCGGATCCAGAGGTGCGCGGCGCATATCCTGCGATCAATCAGGGATTCGTGGAGCACGCGTGGAGCCATCTTACCTATATCAACCGCGAAGAGGATATGGGGATCGAGGGACTGCGCAAGGCAAAGGAGTCTTATAAGCCCGAGAAGCTGATCGAGAAATTCAACGCAACCCTTGTGGGATTTGCAAACTGTTCGTGAATATGGTAAGATAGCACAACGCTAGGATAAGGTAGGCTCGTCCTTCGCCCCACATAAGCGGCGGAGGACTTTCTTGTTTACATTTATTCAGATGATGCAATGTTGTAATACGGGGGAACGATCATGAACCACACGAAATATGCCAAGGGATACTATATGCCGCCCGAGATCCGTCTGGACTGGCTGCGCAAAGATGCGCCGGAGAAGGCGCCGATCTGGTGCTCGGTCGATCTGCGCGACGGCAATCAGGCGCTCATCATTCCGATGAGCCTCGATGAGAAGCTGGCGTTTTTCGATCTCCTCGTACGAGTGGGGTTCAAAGAAATCGAGGTCGGTTTCCCTGCCGCATCGGAAACGGAGTATGAATTCCTGCGCCGCCTCGTGGAGGATAATCTCATTCCCGACGATGTGACGGTGCAGGTGCTGACGCAGGCACGCGAGCATATCATTCGCAGGACATTCGATGCGCTGCGCGGTGTGAAGAATGCCATCGTACACGTCTATAACCCGACCTCTGCGGCGCAGCGTGAGCAGGTATTCGGCCGCTCCAAGGAGGAGATCCTGCAGATCGCCGTGGACGGCGCGCAGCTGCTCAAGCGGCTGACGGAGGAGGCAGGGGCAGACTACCGATTCGAGTATTCGCCCGAGAGCTTCACGGGGACGGAGCCGGAGTATGCGCTTGAGGTCTGCAATGCCGTGCTCGATATGTGGCAGCCGACGCCCGACCGCAAGGCCATCATTAATCTGCCCTCGACAGTGCAGATGTCAATGTCGCACGTCTACGGCATGCAGATTTCGTACGTCAACGAGCGCTTGAAGTATCGTGACAGCGTTGTCCTCTCCCTACACCCGCACAACGACCGCGGCTGTGGCGTAGCGGATGCGGAGCTGGGGCTGCTCGCCGGCGCGGACCGCGTCGAGGGTACGCTCTTCGGCAATGGAGAGCGTACAGGCAATGTCGACATCATCACGGTGGCTATGAATATGTTCGCCCTCGGCGTCGATCCGAATCTTGATTTCTCTGATCTGCCGCATCTCGTAGAGGTCTATGAGAAGGTGACGCGCATGCAGGTCAATCCACGCCAGCCGTATGCCGGCTCGCTCGTCTTTGCCGCATTCTCAGGCTCGCATCAGGATGCCATCGCCAAGGGGATGAAGCATTGGGACGAGAACAAGCCGAAGCATTGGTCACTGCCGTATCTCTACATCGACCCGAAGGATGTCGGACGTACCTACGATGGTGACGTAATCCGCATCAACAGCCAGTCGGGCAGGGGCGGCGTCAGCTATATCATGGAGCAGCAGTACGGCATCAGCATGCCGAAGAAGATGCGCGAGGATTTCAGTTACCGTGTGAAGTCCGTCTCCGACAACGGACACAGGGAACTCCTGCCGGATGAGATCTACAAGGTGTTCACAGATACCTATGTCAATGTCGGCTTTCCATTCGAACTGTCGGATTTCCATCTGAAAAAGCAGCCGGACGGCACGCGTACGGGCGATGTCCATCTCAAAGTGGACGGCGAGGAGCGTACCTATGAGGCGCGCGGCAACGGACGTCTTGATGCAATCTCAAATGCTCTGCAGGAAAATCTTGGCCTCCGCTATACGAACCTGACATACAGCGAACATGCATTGGAGATCGGACAGACCTCGCGCGCCATCTCGTACATCAGCATCACGGGCGAGGACGGCAAGGTCTACTGGGGCGCAGGTACGGACACGGACATCATCACCTCGTCCATCCTGGCTCTGTTCAGCGCAATCAACCGGATGAAAGCAGGACACTAACTTGTGACGGATACAATCGCAGAAAAACTGAAGCTGCTCCCGGACTCTCCGGGTGTCTATATTATGAAAGACGCCCGCGGGAAGATCATCTATGTGGGCAAAGCCATTGTCCTCAAGAACCGTGTACGGCAGTATTTTCAGAGCAGCCGGAACCAGGCGCCGAAAGTGCGCGCGATGGTCTCGCACATTGCCGACTTTGAGACGATTATGACAGCGAATGAAGTCGAGTCATTGATTCTTGAGGCAAATCTGATCAAAAAACATCGGCCGCGCTATAATATCCGGCTGAAGGACGACAAGAGTTACCCCTATGTAAAAGTGACGGTGCAGGAGGAATTCCCGCGCGTCTTCATCACGCGGCGCGTTCTGCGTGATGGTGCGCGCTACTTCGGCCCCTATACGAATGTGACGGCGCTGCGGGACAGCTTAAAGCTCCTGAAGCGCCTTTTTCCTCTGCGAACGTGCAGGATTATGCCCGACCGTCCCTGTCTTGAATACCATATCAAACGCTGTCTCGCACCCTGTGTAGAGAAGGTAACGGAGGAGGATTACCGTGCGATGATCCATGCGGTCCTGCTTTTTCTCGAGGGACGGACGGACGATGTGGAGCGGGAGCTGGAGCATCGCATGGATCTGGCGGCAGAGGGGTATCACTTTGAGACAGCCGCGCGTCTGCGCGACCAGCTGACCGCCGTGCGCAAGGCAGCCGAGCGGCAGAATATCGTGACCGGAGCGGGCGATCAGGATGCGATCGGCATGGCACGCGCGGCGATGGGTGTCTGTGTGCAGATCTTTTTCATCCGCGGCGGCAAGATGATCGGACGCGAGCACTTCCATCTGCGCGGGAGCGAGGAGGAGAGCGATGCGGACATTTTGCGTGCCTTTCTTGAGCAGTACTACAATCAGGCGACGTTCGTCCCGCGTGAGATTCTGCTTCCGCATGCGATCGACGGCATGGGACGGGAGATTATTGAACGCTGGCTCACAGAGCGCAGGGGCGGGGGAAAGGTCACTCTCCTGACGCCGCAGCGCGGAACGAAACATGATATCGTCGTAATGGCGACGGACAATGCGGAGAAATTTCTCGCCGATGAGGAGACGCGCCGCAGTCTCGCCGATGCAGAGACCATGGGTGCGGTTGAGGAGCTTGGGCGTCGTCTCGGTCTGAAAAATCCGCCGTACCGCATGGAGTGCTTTGATATCTCGCACAATCAGGGGCAGGAGACCGTTGCCTCCATGGTCGTCTTTGAGGGCGGTCTGCCAAAGAAGTCCGACTACCGCCGCTTTAAAATTCGGAGTGCCGAGGGCAAGCCCGACGATTTCCTTTCTATGCGTGAGGTAACAACGCGTCGTTATGTGGGCCTTCCGGAGGAGGAGCTGCCCGATCTTATTATCATCGACGGAGGCAAGGGGCAGCTCTCCTCCGCACTCGAGATCATTCGGAACGAGGCGGGACATAAAAATGTTCCTGTCGTCGGTCTTGCCAAGCAGTTCGAACTTGTCTTTACGGAAGGAAACTCCGAACCGATCGAACTGCCGCGCCGCAGCCAAGCGCTCTATCTCATTCAGCGCATCCGCGACGAGGCGCATCGCTTTGCCGTCACCTTCCATCGAAAGCTGCGCGGAAAACGCAACCTTGTCTCCGTCCTTGATCATATTGTCGGGATCGGGGCAAAGCGGCGGCAAAGTCTGTGGAACCACTTCGGAACGATTGACAAGATTAAGGCGGCTTCGATCGATGAACTTCTCAAAGCCCCCGGAATGAATCGCCCTTCTGCGGAAGCTGTCTACTATTTCTTTGAAGCGCAGCGTCAACTTCGTGGGAAACAATAAAAGATAGGATTGTCATACCAAAATGATGAATCATCTAATTGCGGCTTGGTTCTGATAATTCTATAATAACAAAAAAATGAAATATTAACTGTGCTTAAGGAGGTCTTGCCCGTGCTTTTTCATCGAAAAGCGGCGCTTGCCGCAGCAGTGCTCATGTCCCTGTTGATGGTGCTTGTGGGTTGTGGCGGCTCGGAGCAGTCATCCAAGGCAGAGGACAATATTCTCGTCGTATACAACTGCAATACGGACGACTGGACTGCTCCGATTGTTAAGGAATTCCAGGAGCAGACCGGGATTCAGGTGCAGCTTGTCGCGGGCGGCTCAGGCGAGCTGATGGCGCGCGTGCGTGCAGAGAAGGAGAATCCGCTCGGCGATATCATGTGGGGCGGTTCAGCTGATGCATACGTTGCGTTGGAACCTTTTTTGCAGCCCTATGAATCAACGGAGAAAGCTGCGATCGATCCGAATTTCATTCGGGAGAACAACGCCTTCTATAATGTGACGATGGATCCCTATGTCATCGCTTATAACACCGATCTCGTCAGTGAGGCGGATGCGCCGAAGGGGTGGAAGGATCTGCTCGATCCGAAATTTCGCGGACGCATCTCGTTGGCGGATCCGGCAAAGTCGAGTTCCACCTACGCGGTGCTCCTCACGATGATGGATAAACTTGGCGGCGATACCGCCGTCATCGGACAGCTCGTCGACAATCTGGACGGCAAGATCATCAGCGGTTCAGCGGCCCAGATCAAAGCCCTGTCTGACGGAGAGTATGCAATTACGGCTACCTTTGAAGAGCCTGTACTGAAATATATTACGAACGGCGCACATATGAAGATTGTCTATCCCGCGGAGGGAACTGCGATTTCATCCGGCGGCATCGGCATCATCAAAGGCGCTAAACACGCGGAAAATGCAAAAAAATTCCTTGATTTCGTTATGAGCAAGCAGGTGCATGAACGCTTCGGCAATTACCAGCGGCGTTCAACGCGCACTGATGTTCAGCCTCCCGCGTCTCTTCGCCCCGTGTCGGAGATTCGCTACACACCGTTTGATACCCAGCGTGCCGTATCTTTTAAGGACGAGTTCCTGAGCAAATGGCGCGCCGCGGTTATCAAATAAATCCCCATTTCCCCCATCCCCCCATTCCCATATTTTCCCCTTCCAAGACCGTCACAGTGCGTGACGGTTTTTCTTTTGAAAGGTTGTGTATTATGAGTTTGTCTGTTCGGATACAGGATGCGGTAAAACGCTATGGCGATTTTTGCGCGGTCAATCACATCAGCTTCTCCATTGAGGGCGGCGAGTTCTTTACGCTGCTCGGACCTTCGGGATGCGGGAAGACAACGCTGCTGCGCATGATTGCGGGCTTCAATGAAATCGACGGGGGAAAGATCTTCTTCGGTGACCGCTGCATCAACGATATCCCGCCCCATCGCCGCAATACGGGGATGGTGTTTCAGAACTACGCTATTTTTCCGCATCTGTCTGTTGCGGATAACGTTGCCTACGGACTCCGCGCGCGGGATGCCGGTGCGGCAGAGCAGAAGGAGCGTACAGCGGAAGCGCTTGCCCTTATGCAAATTGAGAACCTTGCAGATCGGATGCCGTCCCAGCTTTCCGGCGGGCAGCAGCAGCGTGTGGCGCTCGCACGCGCAATCGTCATCCGTCCCGATGTCCTGCTCATGGACGAGCCGCTCTCGAATTTGGACGCCAAGCTGCGCCTCATGATGCGGACGAATATTCGCCGTATCCAAAAGGAGCTTGGCATCACGACGATCTACGTAACGCACGATCAGGAGGAGGCTCTTGCAATCTCGGATCGGATCGCGGTTATGCAGGCGGGAACCGTGATGCAGCTCGGCACACCGCGCGAGATCTATACGCACCCGGCAAATACGTTTGTTGCAGACTTCATAGGAACGTCCAATTTCCTCACAGGAAAGGCAGAAGCGGAATCGTTTGATGTCTTGGGGACACTTTCCTTTTCCGGCGGACTTTCAAGCGGCTATCAGGGGGCGCTGAAGATCTCTGTGCGTCCCGAGGATGTGGGGCTTGTCTCGCCGGAGTCGAGCGCCCTGCGCGGGACCGTTCGCCGCGTTACCTATCTCGGCACGAATGACGAGTATGAGATTGCCCTCGCGGATGACCTGAGTCTGATCAGCAAGATCTATCGAACACGCGGGGGACAGGCCTACGATATTGGGGATACGGTGGGCATCACGCTCGAGCCTGCAGCGCTGACGCTTTATACGGAGGATGGGAAGGAGGCCCTCTCATGAAACTCTCCCATTTGCGTGAAAATCCGTTGGATCGTCTGAATTTCTGGACGGCCGTTACGGTTCTCGCCATCCTTTTAATCCTGCTTTTTATCGTTTATCCATTTTCACATTTATTGATTCGCTCCTTTGTGATGGAGAATGGGAGCATTTCCTTTGCACACTACGCCGAATTCTTTCAGAGCAAATATTATCTGCATACATTGTTCAACAGTTTCATGGTGTCTGCATCGGCGACGGTGCTCGCCCTTTTGATTGGCCTGCCCATGGCGTACTTTACCGCGCGCTATCGCATTATGGGAAAATCCATTGTCGATCACCTCTGCATTCTTGCAATGCTCTCGCCGCCCTTTATCGGCGCCTACTCATGGATTGTACTGCTCGGGCGTGCGGGCGTCTTTACGCGGTTTGCCGAGGATACGTTCGGGCTCTCTTTGCCGTCTATCTACGGATTTTCGGGGATTTTACTCGTCTTTACGCTCAAGTTGTTTCCCTATGTTTATCTCTACGTTTCGGCGGCGCTGCAGAGCATGGACGCCTCACTGGAGGAGGCGGCGGAGAATCTCGGTACAAGCGGTTGGCGCCGCTTCCGTGAGATCACGTTTCCCCTCATCCTCCCGACAATTCTTTCCGCTGCACTTATGGTCTTTATGACGAGTCTTGCGGATTTCGGAACGCCTGCGCTCATCGGCGAGGGATTTCGTGTCCTGCCGGTATCCATCTACGATGCGTACATGAGCGAGCTTGGGGCCGGGAATACGGCTTTTGCAAATGTTCTCAGCGTGGTTGTCGTCGTCTTTGCACTGCTGGTTCTGCTGCTTCAAAAAAAGGCGCTCGCCGGACGCGATTACATGATGTCGGGCCTTCGCCCGATGAAGCGAAAGACACTCTCCGGCGTGCGCAGCGTTCTCGTTGCGCTGGGGATTTACTTCGTTGCTTTTCTTGCTGTGCTGCCACAGCTGACGGTTGCCGTAACATCTTTTGTCAAGACGAGCGGGCCGGTCTTTCTTCCCGGTTTTGGATTCGAGAGCTATGCAGAAGCGTTCGGAAAGATGTCCGATGCAATTCTCAATTCCTTCTTGTTTTCTCTTTCCGCCATTGCGATCATGGTGCTCTCCGCGCTGTTGATTTCATATCTGATTGTGCGGGAGCAGTCACGCGCGAGCACGCTCATCGACATGATGGTAATGTTCCCCTATGTGATTCCGGGGGCTGTGCTCGGCATTATGCTGTCCTCGACATTCAACGGCATGCCTCTCCCCTTGACAGGGACGGCATTTATCCTTATTCTGTCTTATGTGATCCGAAAACTTCCGTTTACGCTGCGCTCGAGCATCGGCATCCTGTATCAGATCGACCGCAGTGTGGACGAGGCTTCGATCAGTCTTGGCGTGACGCCGGTGAAAACATTCTTTCGGGTGACGGCGCGGCTGATGCTGCCCGGCGTCATGTCGGGCGCGATTTTGAGTTGGATTGCGACAATGAACGAGTTGAGCTCGTCTCTGATCCTCTATACGGGCGGAACGCAGACCATTTCTGTGGCGATCTTCAACGAGGTTACGAGCAAAGCGCATTTTGGCACGGCGGCGGCGCTTGCGACGATCTTGACGGCGGCGACGGTTCTTTCTCTTGTTGTTTGTCGCAGACTTGCGGGTGGGAAAATAGAACTTTGAACTTATGATGCTCCATTACGGTATCAACTATCAAAAGAGGCTGCTCATCTATCTGCTGGCCGGCGGATTTTTGCCGCTGCTGGTGGTCTCTGCGGTCATTCTCTATGCAGCCGATCATATGTATGAGGCGATGCAGGAGCAGGGCGGACATGCAGAGGTGCAGCGGATCTCTGTAGAGATCGACCATCTTATGCTGCGTTATCAGGGGATGATTGAGCCGCTTCTTGCGCGGGATGAGACGGAATCGTTTCTGAGAGGAACGCGCACGGAGGCCGAACACATTTACAGCGACTTGTACGCGGCCCTTGCAGGCAGATCCGGCGAGGCAGCGATCTATCTGATCTCAGCCGACGGACACCAGATCATTGCTACGGATGATCTGCCGCGTGCCTATCATCTGCCGGAGAACTTGCACTGGGGCCTCATTGGGCGAGCAATGCAGGAGCAGGGCTGGGTCGCTCTGGCTGCCGATCGCTATGCGGCAGATCAGAAGGATACGGTCTTCTCAATGGCATATGCCGTTCGGCGGGGCGGAGAACTGCTCGGCTTTGCCGTTATCGATATGAGGTACGAGGCTCTTATCCCGCTCATCCAGCGTGTGCAGGACGGCAATGAGGGGCAGATTATCCTGACGGATCGCTACGGCTATGTCATGATGGATATGCTCAATCGTCACCGCGAGGGCTTTCCCCCTGCTTTTTCCCCGCCTCATGAGGGGGAGAGGACATTCCGTGACAATTCATACGCCTCGCCCAATACGGGATTTGAGGTGCATCTGCGGCAGCACATGGATCCTGCGCCGCTGGATTATCTATTTCGCCTCGTTGTCGCAGCGGATGTCATTGCACTCTGTCTGACGGCATATCTTTCCCGCCGACTGAGCCGTCATCTTTGGCGCCCGCTGCATACGCTGACGACGGCAATGCGCCGCGTGCGCCGCCGGGATGATTTCTCTGTGCAGGTTGACATTCAGCGCAGTGATGAGATTGGTGAGCTCGCGCTCACGTTTAACAATCTCATTGCGCATATCCGAACACTTCTTGCCGAGAACCGCGCGCGGGAACGGACTCTGCGCATAGCACAGGTCAAGTCGCTGACGGAGATGATCCGGCCGCATTTTATGTATAATACGCTCAATCTGATCAAGTGGAGCGCCAAGCTCGGCGACAATGAAGGTGCTGCGGATATTGCCGTCCAGCTCGGAAAACTGCTGCGCGCCTCTGTCAGCATGAAGGAGTATGTGACGATCGCAGAGGAACTCGTCTTTCTCCGTACGTATCTGAAGATCCAGCAGCGGCGTTTTGCCGGGCGGCTGAAGGTTGATATCCGCGTGGATTCTGCAATCTGCGGATACTATGTACCGAAACTGATCCTGCAGCCGCTCGTTGAAAATGCGATACAGCATGGAATAGAGCGTGCGGAGAGCAGCGGACGTATTGCGATTACGGGGCGCCGCGAGGACGATCATATCGTCTTTCGCGTAAAGGATAACGGACAGGGGATCTCGCCGGAGCGTCAGAGGGAAGTGCTTGCGCGGCGGGATGACAATCATTTCGGACTTTATAACGTGCATATGCGCGCTGTGCTGAACGGAGACCGGGGCTGCGGGATTGCCTTGGACAGCGCGGAGGGAAAGGGGACAGAGGCAATACTGACGCTGAAATGTTGGGAGGAGGTTCCTCGTTATGATTAAGGTGCTTGTGATCGATGACGAGCCCATGCAGCGGCAGGGCATTGTTCGCTTAACGCCGTGGGGAGATTTCGGTGCCGAAGTGATCGGTGCTGCAGGCAGCGGCATGGAGGGGATTCTGCTGGCCCGTGAGCATCGTCCCGATGTGCTCATTGTGGATATCAAGATGCCGGGACTCTCAGGGCTCGATGTGATCGCACGTCTGCGTGAGGAGTTGGAGGCAGAGTATATTATTCTGTCCGGTTACGGCGAGTTCGAATATGCCCAGCGGGCAATTGCACTCGGCGTATGCGCCTATCTGCTCAAACCGATTGATGATGAAGACCTTGCTGCAGCGGTGAAGCTCGCGGCAGCGCATATTGACGAGAGGCGCAGGCGTCTGCGCGGTGTCTCGGCCGCACAGGAGTCTTCTGGATCCCTCCGTCTGCCGCAGGAGGAACCGATCCGCGGCTACCTCCTGCGTGCCATGCGGCATATGGAGGAGCATATGGCGGAGCCGATTACTGCGCGTGAAGTGGCAGAGGGGCTCGGACTCAGCGTCAGCTATCTGCACAAGCTTTTTGCACGCTGCGGCACTTCTTTCAGTACTTATCTTACTGATTGCCGCCTGCGCCGCGCGCGCCGCATGCTGCGCGAAAGCGATGAGCGTATCTACACTGTTGCCGCTGCCTGCGGTTATCAGGATACACGCTATTTCAGCAAGATTTTCCAAAAACACATGGGTATTAAGCCGACGGAATATCGGTACGAAAAAAATTTATAAAAATTTTACGCACCCCCTAGCCAAGACAGAAAAAATATTGTAATATAATAATAGTTATTGGGTAGTAACTTGTATATAAGTCGAATATCCCAATACTGTTGTGTATTATATGCTGGCGCTGTGTCTGTGTATTCATTATGAAAGGGGAGCTTTCCATGAAGAAATGGGTTTGTACGGTTTGCGGCTGGGTCTACGATGAGGCTGTCGGAGATCCGGATTACGATCTTGCCGCCGGCGTGGCGTTCGAAGATCTGCCGGAGGATTTTGTCTGCCCGCTCTGTGGTGTGGACAAGTCGCTGTTTGAGCAGCAGGAATGACACTGACCTTTCGGAGTGCAGCCCCGCGCATGCGGGGCTTTTTTCTGTCAAGAGGCAAGTACGCCTGAAATATTTTTGCTTTTCGCCGAAAAATCCCGTATAATAAACGACATATTTTTTACTGGAGGAGACTTGTCTTTGGCAGAACAGCTTGAAATCAGCATGGTATTTCTGGTCTATATGCTTTTGATGATGGCGGTCGGCGTTTACTACTATCGCCGCACGCACAATATGAGCGACTATTTCCTCGGGAATCGAAAGCTCGGCGCATGGGTCACCTCAATGAGCGCCGAAGCATCGGATATGTCCGGGTGGATGCTCATGGGCGTTCCGGGATTTGCCTATGTTGCGGGACTGAACGCAGGGTGGATCGCGCTCGGCATCATCATCGGGACATGGGCAAACTGGCACTTTGTCGCGGCACGCCTGCGCATCTATACGGAGCTGGCAAATAATTCGCTGACGCTGCCGGATTTTTTTGAAAATCGGTTTCTGGCTTCTTCAGGGGCATTGCGCGTCATCCCTGCGGTCTTTATCCTGATTTTTTTCATTTTGTATACATCGTCCGGCTTCGTGGCGGCGGGACGCCTCTTTGAGACGATCTTTCAGCTGTCGTATGTGCCGTCGCTCCTCCTCGGCGCGGGGGTTGTCGTTTTCTATACGCTCGTCGGCGGCTTTCTCGCTGTGTCGCGCACGGACTTCATCCAGGGTGTGATGATGTTCTTTGCTATCCTCGTGGTTCCGATCGGGGCGGCCATGATGCTGGGCGGATTTACGGCGACGGCGGAGATGATTGCGCGGGATCACGCTTCGTTCTTTGCGCCGCTTACGAAGGCAGACGGTTCGACGCTCGGATTTATCGAGTTTATTTCGCTGATGGCCTGGGGGATCGGTTACTTCGGACAACCACACATCCTCGTGCGTTTTATGGCCATCCGCCATGCGGAGGAACTGCCGCAGGCGACGCGTATTGCGATGGCATGGGTCATCATCTCTCTTGCAGCAGCGCTTATGGTCGGCATGGTCGGTGCGGTCTATCTGCAGACTCCTCTGGAGGGGACGGCGGCAGAGACCGTTTTCCTCGTGATGGCAGAGGAGCTTTTTCCTCCAATCGCAGCGGGGTTGATTCTCGCTGCAGTGCTCGCGGCGATCATGAGTACGGCGTCGGCGCAGCTGCTCGTCGCCGCATCAGCGTTTGCGCAGGATATCTATCGGCGCAGCTTTCGCCCCGCAGCGCAGCAGGCGGAGTTGGTCTGGGTAAGCCGACTGTCGGTGCTCGCAATTGCAGCGGCAGCCATCTACCTCGGACTCAGTCCGGATAACTTTATCTTGGATATGGTGGCCTATGCGTGGGCGGGATTCGGCGCGGCATTCGGCCCCGCGCTCCTCATGTGCCTCTTTTGGCGGCGCGTGACGGAGCGCGGCGTGCTCGCCGGCATTGTGACGGGCGGCATTACCGTGCTCATATGGAAACAGGCTGCGCTCTTGGGACTCTATGAGATTGTTCCAGGGTTCCTGCTTGCTTTCCTGGCGATCTATACGGTGAGCAAAATGGATGCAGAACCGCCGGCGAAAGTTACAGAGCTCTTTGATCGCGTGAACCGCAGCGGCTGAGGATCGTTCTTACTGCGCTTGCCGTTCAGGCACGGCGTTTTTTCGACATTATGTCTGTTTGGACGGGAGGATAAAATGGCATTTACATTTACGCACGTGAATTTCAATGTGCTCGATCTCGCGCGCAGTATGGAGTTCTATGAGCAGGCATTCGGCTTTCGCGAGAAGCGGCGCATGGAGACGCCGGATTTTACGCTGGTCTATCTGTGGGACGGCGTGACGGACTTTGAGTTGGAACTGACCTTTCTGCATGGGCGCAGAGAGCCCTATGATCTCGGGGAGAAGGAGTTTCATCTTGCTCTTCATACGGATGATTATGCCGGGGCCCGTGCAAAACATGCGGCGATGGGAGTTATCTGCTACGAGAATGCAGAGATGGGCATTTATTTCGTCGAGGATCCGGACGGATATTGGATAGAGGTCCTTCCAAAAAACATGTGACGAAAGCAATTGTTTCGTGTATAATAGGAAATACATGAAATAATCCTTAAAAGAGGGTGAGCTTGTATGGGAAAACTGCGGGTGTTGATTGTGGATGATTCCAAGATCAGCCGCATGATGATCGCTGAGCATTTAAGGGATACCAATTTTGAGGTCTGCGGCATGGCGGCGGACGCTGTGGAGGCGTCGAAGCTCTATGCAGAGCTGCGTCCTGATGTCGTGACGATGGACATGAATCTGCCCGATGCCAACGGACTCGAATGCAGCAGACGCATTCTTGCCGAATATGCGGATGCGAAGATTCTGATGATCAGTGCGATGAAGGATCTGAAACTCATCACGCAGGGGAAGGCGATCGGGATTCGTGCATTTCTGCAAAAGCCGGTATCAAAACTCGATCTGATGGACACGCTTCATCTCGTGTGCGAGGTATCAGCGAGCCAGGAGTCCGCGTTTCGAGAACTCTACGCCAAGCCGTTTGAACGCGCGCTCCAAGAGGGGATTGCTGGGCTCCTTCATATGAAGGGCGCGACGGAGATCTCCTCGTATAAGCCGCGTTCGCTCGATGTGAGCGGTGCCGCAGTTATTATCGGCATTACCGGATTTACAACGGGCCGCGCGATCTTTTATGTCGACGAAGCCCTGCTCAAACCCTTTGCGATGCATATGCTCGGGCGTTCCTCAATAGAGGCGCTCAGGGATGACGAGGCTGTTGACGCTGTGGAGGAGGCCGCGAATATTATCGCGGGCCGTGCAGTCTCAAAGGTCAACAACGTACTTGAGGGGAAAGAACTGCGCTTGACGCCTCCGGGCACGATTCGCGGAGCACAGGTACATATTGTGAGCCCGCGCATGACGACGTTCTGTGTCAGCATGCACCTGCCGATCGGAATGGTGCAGATGAATGTGGGCTTTGCAGAGGGAGAGTAATCGATGGACGCAAAACTGATCAATCCTTTTGTGGATGCCTTTATAACGGTGATGCCGATGCTGGGCTTTCCAGAGCCCACGCGGACGAAGCTCTACGCTGCCTCCGCTCGGGCAAAGAGTCTCGGCGTATCGGTTCTGGTGGGATTTACAAAGCAGATTCGCGGGAATGTTGTCTACAATATGAGTGAGGATACGGCAAAGTTTATCGCATCTACGATGATGATGGGGATGCCGGTCGAGTCTTTTGACGAGATGGCGCAGAGCGCGATCTCAGAACTGAGCAACATGTTGACGGCAAATACGGCGACGAATATTACAGGACTCGGTCTCGATGTCGATATTTCGACACCGTCGCTGACGGTCGGCAGTGACTTTGAGGTAAAGATCAGCGACGGTCAGTACCTCGTCGTGGAGATGGACCTGAGCGGCAAGCTTGTGGAGCTGGATATTGCTGTCGATCAGAACTAGGGTGATGCGGACACTTTTTATCGGAGGGAGAATTCGATGAAGGGTGCGGAGCAGGTGCGTGTCTTCCTCACGGGGCGACAGGTGGATGCTGCCGGCGAGGAGAGCCGCATAGCGCTGTCCGTCAAGGGACGGCGTTTTTTGCGTGGAGAGAGCCGTTATGTGAGATATGACGATACGGAGCTCATCGAGGGGGAGATGATCCCGACGATGCTGCGGGTCGGCACCTCTGAGGTGATGCTGCGGCGCAGCGGCGTTGTCCGCCATACACAGAGATTTGCCGCGGGACAGGAGCACCCCAGCAGCTACCGTACGCCGTATGGTACCATCGCGCTCACAACGGTGACGCGCCGTCTGCGTGCGCGCATGCTTCCGGATGGCACAGAGGAGATGTATATTTTCTACACGCTCTATGTGGACGGTGTGCGCCAAAGCGATAATATGCTGGAAATAAGAATCGAGCCGATATAAAGGAGATCAAGTCAAGTTGGATATCAAACAGCAGATTGAGCAGGCGATCATGCGCGCCGTGGAGGCAGCGAAAGCCGAAGGACAACTGCCGGAGAGCGGTGCATTGCCGCGTATTCTTCTGGAGGAGCCGCCGGAAAAAGAGCTTGGAGATTTTGCGACAAACTTTGCCATGCAGTCGGCGCGTGTCTTTCGTCAGCCCCCGCAGAAGATCGCAGCGGCAATCAAAGAGCATCTCATGGGCGATTGGCTCGATCATGCGGAGATCGCAGGACCCGGTTTCCTCAATCTCTACCTTAAAAAGACCGTGCTCGCCGATACGCTGCGTGCCGTACTTGCTGCGGGAGAGGAGTATGGGCAGCTGCCCGCGCAGGAGGAGGCGGGGCACATTCAGGTCGAATACGTCAGTGCCAATCCGACGGGGCCGCTCCACGTTGGGCATGGACGCGGCGCAGCGGTCGGCTCTGCATTGGTAAAGCTGCTGCGTACAGCGGGCTATGCGGTGAACAGTGAGTACTACGTCAATGATGCGGGCAACCAGATGAATCTCCTCGCTGTGTCTGTGAATGCACGCTATCTGGAGCTCCTCGGCAAGCCGGCGGCATTCCCGGAGAACGGGTATCATGGTGCGGATATTGTGGATACGGCACAGCGCATTATTGACCGTGATGGAGACAAGTATCTCCTGCTCTCGGAGGAAGAGCGCCTGCAGATCTTCCAGGACCTTGCCTATCGAGAGAAACTCGCGGCACTCGAGGAGGACCTTGCGGACTTTGGCGTGACGTTTGACCGCTGGTTCAGCGAGCGCACGCTTCATCCGGAGGCCGTGCGCCGCGTGGTCGATGTCCTGCTTGAGCGCGGTTCGGCATATGAGAAGGACGGCGCTGTATGGCTTCGTTCGACAGATTATGGGGATGACAAGGACCGCGTAATCTTTCGCGATAACGGTGTACCTACTTATCTGGCGGCAGACATTGCCTATCATGCAGATAAATATGCGCGCGGCTACGGGCGCATGATCAATATCTGGGGCGCCGATCACCACGGCTATGTTGCACGCGTGAAGGCGGCGATTGCGGCACTCGGAGACGATCCGGAACGGCTGACGGTGCTCCTTTTGCAGATGGTGAGCCTCTATCGTGACGGCGCGCTCGTAAAGCTGAGCAAACGGACGGGGGAGACCGTGACTCTCCGTGAGTTGATGGAGGAGGTCGGCGTCGATGCAGCGCGCTACTTCTTCCTCATGCGCTCGCTCGACAGCCAGCTGGATTTTGATCTCGACCTTGCGAAGAAGAGGACCAACGAGAATCCCGTTTACTACATCCAATATGCGCATGCGCGTATCTCGAGTATCTTCCGTCAAGCGGATGAAGCAGGAATTGCGGCGAAGGACGGGGCAGAACTGGAACTCTTGACGGATGAGACGGAAATTGCCCTTATTAAGAAGATTGCTGCTTATCCCGAGGAGATTGCACGCGCGGCAGCAGAACTTGCGCCGCAGCGCATCGCACGCTACAGCCACGAGTTGGCGGGTGCATTCCACTCGTTTTACAATAAGTGCCGAATCATCGGTCAAGAACCGGCGCTTGCATCTGCGCGCCTTGCCCTTGTCTCGGCAGCGGGGCGCGTAATCCGCAACAGCCTCGGGGTCCTTGGCGTATCTGCGCCGGAAAAGATGTAACTGTTTTGCTTGGAAGGAGTATATCTATGGATTATGAACGCATGTCGGAGGTTGACGTCGCCTATCACATCCTCGCGCAGAAGAAAGTTCCGGTTCACTATAAGGAACTGATCCAAGAGGTGATTGAGGCAAAGCATAAGCCGGTGCAGTCGCTTGCGATGGCAATCTCTGAGATTTACACGATGCTCAATATGGACAGCCGCTTTCACTATGAGGGAGAGAGCAAATGGGGGCTGACCGAATGGGTTCCTCCCGAAGTCAAGCGTTCCTCCTCGCGTTCCTCCTCCGGCACAGCAAAGACTGCTGTCACGAAGGAGAGCACGCGCAAGAAGAAGCTCGAGAGCATTCAGAACTGATTGAAGTCTAGCGGAGGAACGGCATGGCAAAGTATATTTTCGTCACGGGCGGCGTTGTTTCATCTCTCGGCAAGGGCATCACTGCGGCATCGCTCGGCCGCCTGCTCAAGAATCGCGGACTGAAGGTAACAATTCAGAAATTTGATCCCTACATCAACATTGATCCGGGAACGATGAGCCCGTATCAGCACGGCGAAGTATTTGTCACGGATGACGGGGCTGAGACGGATCTTGATCTCGGTCACTATGAGCGCTTTATCGACATCAATCTGACGAAGCGTTCGAATATCACGACGGGGAAAGTATATTCGTCTGTGCTGAATAAGGAGCGCCACGGTGACTATCTCGGTTCAACCGTGCAGGTGATTCCGCATATTACAAACGAAATCAAGCAGCGTGTCTACGATGTGGCGAAGGCAGACAACGCCGACGTTGTCATCACGGAGATCGGCGGGACCGTCGGCGATATCGAAAGTCTTCCGTTCTTGGAAGCAATCCGTCAGGTCAAAAAGGAAGTCGGCAAGAACGACGCTCTCTACATCCATGTAACGCTCCTTCCTTACATCAGCGCGGCGGGCGAGCTCAAAACAAAGCCGACACAGCATAGCGTCAAGGAGCTGCGCGCCATCGGGATTCAGCCCGATATCCTCGTCTGCCGCACAGAGCAGCCGATTCCGCGCGATATGAAGGAGAAAATTGCGCTGTTCTGCGATGTGGATGCGGATGCCGTCATTGAGAACCGTACGGCATCGACGATCTATGAGGTTCCCCTCATGATGCAGCAGGAGGGACTGGACCGCATTGTGCTCGAGAAGATGGCAATGGACTTCGACCCCTCCAATATGGAGGCGTGGGAAAAGATGGTCTTTAAGATCAATCATCCTGCGAAGAGGGTAAAGATCGCCGTCGTCGGAAAGTATGTCGCGCTGCCCGATGCCTATATGTCGGTGACGGAAGCACTCCATCACGGGGGCATCGAGAACGATGCGCAGGTAAAAATCGCATGGATCAACGCTGAAGAGCTGGAGGAGGCGCATACGGATCTTGACGAGCTCTTTGTCGGATGCAGGGGGATCCTTGTGCCGGGCGGTTTCGGCGACCGCGGTGTTGAGGGCAAGATCCGCGCAATCCAATACGCGCGCGAGAAGGGGATCCCATTCCTCGGGCTTTGTTTGGGGATGCAGTGTGCGGTTATTGAGTTTGCCCGCAATGTCGCGGGACTTTCCGGCGCGCACAGCACGGAGTTTGTCCCCGAGACGCCGCATCCCGTCATCGCGCTGATGGAGGATCAGCACGACGTGGAGGAAAAGGGCGGAACGATGCGCCTTGGTGCATATCCCTGCACGCTCAGAGAACCTTCGCTGTCGCGTACAGAATACGGATCAGCAGAAATCAGCGAGCGGCATCGTCATCGTTTTGAGTTCAACAATGCTTATCGTGCGCAGCTTGAAGAGAGAGGGATGCGCATTGCAGGGACGAGCCCGGATAATCGGCTCGTGGAGGTTGTGGAGATTGCGGATCATCCTTGGTTTGTCGCCTCGCAGTTCCATCCGGAGCTGAAGTCGCGCCCGAATCATCCGCATCCGCTCTTTGCCGGCTTTGTCCGCGCGGCGCTTGCAGCTGCTCCGAAATGAACGCCCTTTTTTCCGTATTGCGTACGGACGGTGCTGTGCGTCAGCTTGCGGAGGCGCTGGATGATGCCCCCCAGCAAATCCTCGCGTATGGATTTGCCGGCTCTATGAAGCATGCTGCCGTCGCTGCTGCCTACGATGCCGCGCCGCGTCCTCTTGTCGTCATAACGAGCGGACGCGATGCTCTGCGTGCGTGGCAGGAGGATTTGGTCACGCTCCTGCCGGAGGCGGATATCTATGAACTTCCGGAGCTGGACCGTATCGACTTCGCTGCGCCCGGTGCAGCAAAGGGCCTCGAGCGGTCGGCACAGCGCATGAATATCCTTGCGCGGCTTTTACGGCGCGAGCCGATTATCGTGCTTGCGGATATTGGTGCAGCCGCGCAGAGAGGGCTGAGTGCAGCGGAGTTCGCGCGTGCCTCGCTTACTCTCAGCCTCGGGATGATGCTCCCGCATGAGGACCTGATGGAGCGGCTGGATACTCTGGGCTATGAGCATGTGATGGAGGTCGAGCACGTCGGGCAGTTTAGTGTACGCGGCGGCATTGTCGATATTTTTCCCATCAATGCCCTCTTGCCCCTCCGTGTCGAATTTTTCGATACGGAGATCGACTCCATGCGCGAATACGATGTCTTGACCAAGCGTTCTATTAAAAATATCAGCACGGCTTCCGTTATGCCGCTGCACGCAGCGGACGATGAAGGGGAGGCGTGCTTTTTGAGCTGTCTTGGCGCAGGTGCCGTAACGGTGTTCGATGAGTCGGCACGCCTCATCTCGGCACTTCAGGATGCCGTTCAGGAAGATGCCGCACGTGCTGCGCGCAGCTTTTCATGGGAGGAGCTTGTCGCAGCGGGGGCGGCGGGGCACGAGCTCTTTGCTTCACTGATGAACCGCGTGGTTCCTTCCTGTGCGCCGGCGGCTCTCATTGGCTTTCAGATGATGCCGATGACGGCGTTTCAGCGGCAGTTTTCCCTGCTCGAGAGCGAATTGCGCCGCTATCTTGCGGATGAAACACGCGTACTGGTGCTCGCAGGCAGCGGAGAACGGGCGAATCTGATCCGCGAGATGTTCACCGGATGGAATCTCCCTGCGGTCATCCTGCGCAAAGAAGGAGATGCGCAGGATGGCGCAGTCGGCATTGCATCCGGGGCACTGCGCGCGGGCTTTGAGCTGAGCACATCTCATATTGCTGTCCTCACGGAACAGGACATTTTCGGACGGCATAAAGCAAAGCTGCACCGCATGGCACCCGCAGGCGACCGCATTCGCCATTTTCGAGAGATCGCGCCTGGCGACTACGTTGTTCACGTTTCGCACGGTATCGGGAAATATATCGGTGTCGAAACCCTCGAGGTCGCGGGCGTGCATCGCGACTATCTGCACATTCAGTACGGAGGCGACGACAAGTTATTTGTGCCGACGGATCAGGTCGGGCTCCTGCAAAAGTACATCGGGGCGGAAGGATCCGTACCGCGTCTGCACCGCATGGGAACTGCAGACTGGGCGCGCGCGCGCGCGAAGGCGCAGAAATCCGTGGAGGATATCGCCGACAAGCTCCTCGAAATCTATGCGGAGAGACAGCTTGCGAAGGGACATGCATTCACACCGGATGATGCAGGGCAGCGCGAGTTTGAAGAGGCGTTTCCCTATCAGGAGACGGACGACCAGCTGCGTGCAGTGGCGGAGATCAAGCGTGATATGGAGAGCGAGAAGCCGATGGATCGTCTGCTCTGCGGCGATGTCGGCTTCGGAAAGACCGAAGTCGCTGTGCGCGCGGCATTTAAAGCGGCGATGGATGGATTTCAGGTTGCCGTGCTTGTGCCGACGACAGTTCTGGCGCAGCAGCACTACCAGACCTTTGCTGCGCGCCTCGCAGAATTTGCTCCGAAGGTGGATGTCGTCTGCCGCTTTCGCAGTCTGCGCGAACAGGCGGCGACGCTGCGCGACGTGGCGCGCGGACGCGTGGACATCCTCATCGGCACGCACGCGATTCTCAACCGAAAACGTGTGCGGTTTCAGAATCTCGGCCTTTTGATTGTGGACGAGGAACAGCGTTTCGGCGTCACGCAGAAGGAGAAGATCAAGGAATTTGCAGCGGGAGTGGATGTGCTGACGCTCTCTGCAACCCCGATCCCGCGCACGCTGCATATGTCGCTTGCGGGCGCGCGTGATATGAGCATCATCGAGACGCCGCCGGCCGACCGCCTGCCCGTTCAGTCCTATGTTGTGGAGAGCAGCGACGCGATGATGCGCGGCGCGATTGAGCGTGAGCTTTCCCGCGGGGGGCAGGTCTATTTTATCTACAATCGTGTAGAGAGTATTGATCGCATGCGCGAACATCTGATGCGGCTGGTGCCGGAGGCTCGTATCGCCTCCGCGCACGGGCAGATGAACGAAGATATCCTGGAGCAGGTGATGATGGACTTTTATGAGGGTCATTATGACATCCTGCTCGCGACCAGTATTGTCGAGAACGGCATTGACGTTGCCAACGCGAATACGATTATCGTCTACGATGCCGACCGCTTCGGCCTCTCACAGCTCTATCAGATGCGCGGGCGCGTCGGGCGTTCGGCAAAAATGGCATTTGCGTACTTTACCTATCGGCGCGATAAAGCTCTTAGCGAGACAGCGGAAAAGCGCCTGCAGGCGATGAAGGAATTCGCGCAGCTCGGCTCCGGTTTTAAAATTGCTATGCGCGATCTTGAGATCCGCGGCGCGGGGAGCCTTCTTGGCGCGCAGCAGCATGGGCATATCGCAGGAGTCGGCTTTGAGATGTACGTCAAACTGTTGGAGGAGGCTGTCGCAAAGAAGAGAGGCGAGGCACCGCCGGCAGCGCCTGTGGAGACGGTCATTGATCTGCCTGTGGAGGCGTATCTTGACGGCGGGTATATCGAAGATGCCATGCATAAGATTGAGATCTATCAGAAGATCGCTGCCGTCCGCACGAACGATGATCTTGACGGCCTGCTGGATGAGCTGATCGATCGCTTCGGCGAGCCAAGTCCGCCCGTGCTTGCCCTGCTCGATGTCGCGCGTATTAAGAACTACGCGCGTACATTCGGCGCGCGCAGTATTGCTGTCAAGGGAGAAACGTTCGATCTTGTTCTGCCTGCGGGAGAAAAGCTGCCGCTTCCGGCGCTCATGCGTCTTGACCGCGCGTTTGGCCGACGCATCGGTCCTCTGCCCGAGGGAGACGGCTATCGGATACGCCTCCTGCCGCAGGAACGCAAGGAAATTTTGGATACGGCGCTCGAAGTTGTGCAGATGGCATGCGAGGAGGGAACGACGTGACGGGAAAATTGACCGCAGCAGGACTCGGTCCGGGCAGAGCGGGCCTGATTACACGCGAGACATGGAAGCGCATCGAGGAGGCTGGGCATATCCTTCTGCGGACGCGCATTCATCCGGCAGCTGCGGCGCTTGATGAGGCCAATATTTCCTATGAAACGTACGACGCTTTTTACGATGCTGCCAAGGATTTCGACGAGCTCTATGAAGCGATCACAAATGATTTGCTTGTGCGCACACAAGAAACGGACATCCTCTATCTTGTGCCTGGCAGTCCGTTCGTTGCGGAACGTACGATACAGCTCCTGCGTGAAAAGTCAATGAAGGCAGGGAACCTTCTTGAAATTTTGCCCGGCATGAGCTTTTTGGAACCGCTCTTCGCTGCGCTCGGCATCGATCCGGTGCATGGGCTTTCGATTGTCGACGCATTGGATGAGGATACGATTGCATCACCTCCCGCGCAGGATCTTGTTATCACGCAGCTCTATTCACGCGAACTTGCCTCCGACTTGAAAATTCTGCTGATGGAGCATTTTCCCGATATGCAGGAAGTCGTCTATCTGCACCATCTTTCTCTCCCAGACGAACAGATTCGACGTGTGCCGCTTTTTGAACTTGATCGGCAGGAAGATATTGATCATTTGACCACGCTTTTTATTCCATATACCCCTATTTTTTGGAAAAAAAGCTAAAAAAAACGCTTTTTTTACGAAAAAAACGCTTTTTTTTTATTTTCCCCCTTGATTTTTCTAGGTAATTCTGTTAAATTCTCTCATGACAGAGCGACCCTATGTGGTCGCCGAGGAAATGGAGAATATCTTAAAGGAGGACGCTACTTTGAACAAGCAGGAATTGGTCGCAAACGTAGCAGAACAGGCAGGTCTCACGAAGAAGGACGCAGAAAAGGCTGTCAACGCCGTCTTTGAGACGGTGAAGGGCGCACTTTCCAAGGGCGACAAGATTCAGCTCATCGGCTTCGGAACATTCGAGGTGAAGGCGCGTAAGGCACGTAAGGGTCGCAATCCGCAGACGGGTAAGGAGATTAACATCCCGGCTTCGAAGAACCCTGTGTTCAAGGCTGGCAAGGCTCTGAAGGATTCTGTGAACTGAGACTCCAAGACGACTGGGTTCCCTCCGGGGGACCCAGTTTTTATGTTGTGAGATGCATATGGAAAAGACCGTTTTTGCCGCTGATGCATTTGCTGGAAAAACAGTGCTGATCTCGGGCGGGACGTCGGGCATCGGCCTCGCTGCCGCAGAGACTTTTCTGCGCGCAGGTGCGTGCGTGATGCTCATGGGGCGTGACGAAAAAAGAGGGAACCATGCGCTTGCTGTACTCTCGGCGGAAGAGCGCGTCCGGTTTTTTGCCGGTGATGTACGCAGCCCCTCGGACTGCCGCAAAGCCGTGGATGCGACCGTCCGCATATGCGGCGTGTTGGATGTTCTCGTGAACTCTGCAGGCATCTATATGGAAGGTGCTGCGGAGACGCTCTCTGCAGAAGATCTGGATGAAATGATCGACACCAACCTGAAGGGGACGATCTATTTGACGCAGGCCGCGATGCCGCACTTGCGCAGAGCCCACGGCAATATTGTCAATGTCGCTTCTGATGCCGGGCTGCGCGGCAACTATTTTTGTGCGGCATATGCGGCGACAAAGGGAGCAATTATTGCTTTTACGCGTTCGCTTGCACGCGAGACGGCACACGAGCATCTGCGTGTCAATGCTGTTGCGCCGGCCGATGTTCTGACGCCGCTCACGGAGCGTCAGCTCTCCCCGCATGTGCCGCATGCGGAGCAGCTGCGGCAGATGGCAGATATCTATCCGATGGGGCGTATCGGCAGACCGGAGGAAGCTGCCGCTGTGATCGTATTTCTTGCCTCGTCCGCAGCCTCATGGATTACAGGGAGCATCTACACCGTCGACGGCGGATTGCTTGCGTAAGAAAAAAATTGTCCGCTGTTCAAAATTGTGATACAATAATCATGATTGTGCGAGGAGGCGGCGAATGGAACAAGCCCATATTCTCATTCTGGCAGCCTCCATCGGTGCGGGGCATATGCGGGCAGCCGAGGCGATACGTGCGGCCCTTGCAGAGCATCCGAATGCCGCAGGGATGAAGATTGATGTTGTGGACTTCATGGCGCGTGAAGTAAGTTCGATTCACTATCTCATGAAGCGCATCTATTTGACAATGCTGCGCTTTGTCCCCGATCTCTATGATGTGTTTTTCCGCATCGCAGGAAAGAAGTCAAGCGGGGGACTTGTACGCAGCGCATTCGCGCAGGTGATGGTGCGCACAATGGGGCGGCTTGTACGCTCGTATCAACCGGATCTCATCGTTGCAACCCATCCGTTTCCCGAGGGAGCAGCTGCGCTTTGGCGCGCTAGGAACGGCGGCTCTTTTCTCTTGGCGGCGCTTCTGACAGACTATGCCCTGCATGAGATCTGGCTCGCAGGCCATGTGGATACGTACTTTGTCGCGACGGATGCGATGGCGCAGCAGATGGCGGAGCTTGGCTTTGATTCCCGTAAAGTTCATGCAACGGGCATCCCGATCATTCCGCCGAACTGCAGCCTCGGGCAGCATGAGGCGCGCAGGAAGGCCGGACTGACGGAGAACTTGCCGACGCTCCTGCTCATGGGCGGAGGACTTGGCCTCGGCGATATTGAACGGACACTGGATGCGCTCGAGATGGTGCGGGAACGTCTCTCCATCCTCGTTGCCGCGGGGCACAACAGTGCACTCGAGGCACATGTGCGCCGAGCGGCAGAGAAGTCGCGGCATGATATCCGTGTCTGGGGATATACGCGTGAGGTGCCGGTTCTGATGCGTGCGGCAGATCTCCTCATTACAAAACCTGGAGCTCTCACGATCAGCGAGGCGTTTGCGGCGGGACTGCCGCTGCTTCTCCACGATCCGATTCCGGGGCCTGAGACGGAGAATGCAGTTTACGCAACTCGGCGCGGTGCGGCTGTATGGCTGCATCCGGGCGAGCGAATGGCCCCTGCGGTGGAGGAAATCCTCGCTCATCGCATCCCCACAATGCGGGAGGCAGCACGCGCATGCGCGCGCGAGGGAGCTGCACAGCGCACGGCAGAGATTCTGATGAAGATGCTCACAAGGAAGAGAGGAAATACAGATGGCTCGGAGAAGACGCTCTAGGAGACCGCGCTGGTTTGTCATTGCCATGCTGATCGTTTTGGGCTATTTCGGCTCGATGATCGTATCGCAGGGCATCTACCTCTCTCACGTTCACGAGGATCAGCAGATCGCAGCAGAGCGACTTGCGGCGGCGCAGGCAGAAAATGATCGCCTGCAGGCGGAGAAGACGCATCTTGGCGAGCTTCCCTATATCGAGAAGCTGGCGCGCGAGGAATTGGGAATGACAGGGGCGGGAGAGCTTCCCTATGCACCCGGAAGGCGCGCGAACGGCAATTGAATTTCTTGACATGCGGTATATTCGCCCTGTATAATGAACGGGTCATGAAAACTGGGGGAGACCCCGTTGGTTGTAGCTGAAGGGAAGAGATGCTTTGGCCATCGAAGTTGGCAGTATAGTGGAGGGCGTCGTAACGGGCATCACCAATTTTGGCGCTTTTGTCGAGCTCCCCGAAGGAAAGACGGGACTCATTCACATCTCGGAAGTTGCCGATGTCTATGTGAATGATGTGCACGATTTCCTCAGGGAGCGTGATCAAGTTAAGGCCAAGGTGCTCACCATTGATGATCGCGGAAAAATCGGACTGTCGATCAAGGCTCTTCAGGCTAAACCTGCCGTGCCGACACAGCCGTCTGCGGCACCTGCACGGCCTTCGCGGCCCCCGCGTGATATGCGGCGCACTGCCGCTGTACGGCAGATGGGCTCTCCCTCCTTCGAAGATAAATTGTCGCGCTTTCTGAAGGACAGCGACGAGCGGCTGACGGACTTGCGCCGCAAGACAGATTCTAAGAGGGGCGGACGCGGATCGCGCCGCGGCTGATTACAGGGAAGTGCTGATGCGGAAATGACTGCGTATATATGCCCCGGCGGCACACGCATCATAGAAAGAGAAAAAGGGCACTCCGTCCGGAGTGCCCTTTTTTATGGAGTTGATTGTGCAGAAAATTGTGGAATGCGTTCTGCGCGCACATGATCTTTTCTATCCTGTGCGCAAGCTTCTCGTCGCCTGTTCCGGCGGGACGGATTCGCTTGCACTGCTGGACGCGCTGGATATCCTGCATGCGGCGGGCGGCGCGCAGCTCATCTGCGCGCACTATGAGCACGGGATACGCGGCGCAGATTCGCTGGCGGATGCGCGTTTTGTGGAGGCGTTCTGTGCGATGCGCGGGATTCCGTTCGTCCTCGAGGCGGGCGATGTGCCTGCCTATGCGCGTACGCATAAATGCTCGCTCGAGACGGCGGCGCGCATCTGTCGCTATGACTTCCTCTACCGTGTGTGTGATGAACGAAAATGCGATGCCATCGTGCTCGCGCACCATGCGGATGATCTCGCGGAGACGGTGCTCATGCGCATCCTGCGCGGCACGGGACCTGCAGGACTCGCGGCAATGCGGGAAAGGGACGGACTGTATCTGCGCCCCCTCCTCACTGTCATGCGTGCGGAGGTCGAGGCGTATGCGGTGAAGCGGGGGCTGATGCCGCGCCACGATGCGACGAATGATGCGATGGACGCGCGGCGCAACCGCATCCGTCACGAACTCCTGCCGGAGCTTGCGCGCACCTATAATCCTGCGGTGCGCGATGCACTCACGCGCCTTTCTGCACTTGCCGCAGAGGAGGACGATTTGCTCGCAGAGCTCGCGGAGGACGCATATACACACGCTTTGTGTGTGGGCGGGCTTTCGATTCCTGCCCTGCGTGCACTGCATCCCGCACTGCAGCGGCGCGTCCTGCGCATCTTCTGGATGTGGGAGACGGGCGCGGCGCAGGACTTCTCCTATCTCCATGAGGAGCGGATGCGAGCCCTCCTCGCTGTCGAGGGGACGGCGCGTATCGAGATGCAGGGTGGTTGGTACGCTGCTGCGCGCTGCGGTGTGCTGAGTCTGCTGCGTCCTGTACAGGAAAGTGTACAAAATAAAGAAATTAGGCTTTCTTTCACCTGCGAATATGTTATAATAAATTTTCAGGGCATACAGTTTGAGTTTCGTCGTCTGTCCCGTATGACAGCGGACGATTGGATGCGGATGGCGCGGCGCGAGGCAGTCTATGCCGATTGCGCGCAGCTCCCGCCGCTTGTCCTTCGGACGCGGCGCGCAGGAGACTATATGCGGCTTCCAATCGGGCGGAAAAAGCTCAAGGAAATTCTGATTGACGATAAAGTTCCGCGTGAGCGGCGGGATAGCATCCCTCTCATAGCGCTTGCGGATACGCAGGAGATTTTCTGGATTGCAGGCGGGCGGCGCAGCTGCCTTGCGCAGGTTGCTGAATCCAGCAGAGATATTATGAAGATTGAATGTGTGAAGGAGACAACCACCGAATGATGAGCAGCGATATTGAGCGCGTTACCTTTTCCGAGGAGCAAATTCGCATGCGCGTGCAGGAACTCGGGACGCAGATCGCGCGAGACTACCGCGACGCGGCAGAGACTGTCTACTGTGTCGGAATCCTCAAAGGCGCCGCTGTCTTTTTTACCGATTTGGTGCGTGCGATTGATCGTCCCGTTGCCTTTGACTTTATGATTGTTTCCAGCTATGGAGATGCGGCCGTTTCCAGCGGTCAGGTCAAGATCCTCAAGGATCTCGATTTCCCCATTGAGGGAAAGCATGTCATCATTGTGGAGGACATTATCGACTCGGGAACGACCATGCACTATCTGAAGCAGATGCTGATGGGGCGTCATCCCAAGAGCATCCGTATCTGTGCATTCCTCTCAAAACCATCGCGCCGTGTAGCACCTGTGGAGATCGACTATCTCGGACATGAGGTCCCGGATGAATTCCTCGTGGGCTACGGTCTTGACTATGCGGAAAAATATCGGAATCTGCCCTATATCGGAGTGCTGCGGCGTTCCGTTTACGAATAATCCGGAGGAGGCATCACTTGAATCAGTCAATTCTACGTACGATTATTTTTTATGCACTCATGATCGCTGTTGTTGCTACAGTTGTCGACTATGCGACGCACGAACAAAAGACAACTGCGGTCTCCATCGGATACAGCGACTTCACGGGCAAGATCAATGCCGGCGAAGTAGACAAGGTTGTCATTGTTCAGAACAACATCCGCGGTACGCTCAAAGACGGGACGGAGTTTACGACCATTGCGCCGGATGCGCCGAACAGCGACCATGACTTTTATACGCGCCTTGCGGATAAGGGAGTCAATATCTCTGCGGAGAACCCGCCCGAGCCGCCGTGGTGGCAGGCGATACTCACCTCGCTTATTCCGATTGCCCTGCTCATCGGATTTTGGTTCTTCATGATGCAGCAGTCGCAGATGGGCGGCGGACGCATGATGAACTTTGGAAAATCGCGCGTACGCCTCATGGTGAGCGATAAGAAAAAGGTGACGTTCGCCGATGTTGCGGGCGCGGATGAAGCCAAACAGGAGCTCGAGGAGGTCGTCGAGTTCCTCAAGATGCCGGATAAATTCAACGAACTCGGCGCACGCATTCCGAAGGGCGTCCTGCTCTTTGGTCCTCCGGGCACGGGCAAAACGCTGCTTGCCAAGGCGGTTGCCGGCGAGGCAGGGGTCCAGTTCTTCACGATCAGCGGCTCCGACTTTGTCGAGATGTTCGTTGGTGTCGGTGCCTCTCGCGTACGCGACCTCTTCGAGCAGGCGAAGAAGTCTGCGCCCTGCATTGTATTTATCGACGAGATTGATGCTGTCGGACGCCAGCGCGGTGCAGGGCTTGGCGGCGGGCATGACGAGCGCGAACAGACGCTCAACCAGCTGCTTGTCGAGATGGACGGCTTTGCCTCCAATGAGGGGATTATCATCATTGCGGCGACGAATCGCCCTGACGTTCTTGACCCTGCACTTCTGCGCCCCGGCCGATTCGATCGTCAGATTGTGGTAGATAAGCCGGATGTACGCGGACGCGAGGCGATCCTGAAGGTTCATACGAAGGGAAAACCGATTGCGGATGATGTCGATCTTGATGTTCTCGCACGCCGGACTCCCGGATTTACAGGTGCAGATCTCAGCAATCTTGTGAACGAGGCCGCGCTCCTTGCCGCGCGCCGCGACAAGAAGCAGATTCATATGGCGGAGATGGAGGAGGCGATCGAGCGTGTGCTCGCAGGTCCGGAGCGCAAGTCTCATGTCATGACAGATGAAGAGAAGCGTCTTACGGCATATCATGAGGGTGGACATACGCTTGTGGGGATGCTTCTTGAGCATGCCGATCCTGTGCATAAAGTCACCATCATTCCGCGCGGGCGTGCCGGCGGCTATATGCTCTCCCTGCCGAAGGAAGATCGTTCCTATCGTACGCGTTCCGAGCTCTTTGACCGTATTAAGGTCGCGCTCGGCGGACGCGTTGCCGAAGAGGTCGTGCTCGGCGAGATCAGTACGGGGGCATCCAGCGACATTCAGAACGCGACGCAGATCATCCGCAGCATGATTATGCAGTACGGCATGAGCGATACAATCGGCCCCATTGCCTACGGCGAGGAGAATCATCAGGTATTTCTCGGACGAGACTTTAACCGCGACCGCAACTATTCTGAGGAGATCGCCGGCGAGATTGACCGCGAGGTGCGCCGCTGTGTCGAAGAGGCGTACGAGGCATGCCGTGTGATCATTACGGAGAACCGCGATAAGCTTGATCTCATTGCAAACGCCCTTCTCGAACGCGAGACGCTCAATGCGAGCGAGCTGGAAGAGCTGATGACCAAGGGCGTCATCAGCGACAAGGATGAAAAGGACGATGATACGGACGATACAGGGAAGCCTCTGCCGATTCCCGTCGATGTGGTGATTGACGACTCCACGCAGACGAGCGAGGAGGCAGAGCACGCCGCGGAAGAGCGGTCCGCTCCCGTTCCGACGACGGAGCCGAAGTTCAACGTGACCCAATGGGATAAATGATAGAGCCAAAGCGCCGCTGCATAAACGGATATGCAGCAGCGCTTTTTCTTTAGGGATACATATATTTTAACGATAATATAAGAGATATACTGCACACGCAAAGGCAGTTCGAGAAATAGAGAGATTCCTATGCGGTGAGTTCTGTCGGGGGATGTCGTTGTCATCTGTATTGTGTTAAGGAATAATCTGGAGAAAGCCGAGGGATACGATGGATATGCGGCGCGCTGTTCGCTTGCAGACGGATGGCATGTCGCTGCCATTGTGCGCACGTCCTCGCGGATTGATCTGCTCCCGGCACTTTTGCGGGAGCAGATTGATTTTTATGATGCGGATCGTATGGATCTGAGGGATATTGTGCGGGAGGCTGCGCCGGATGTCGTCTTTCACCTTGCCGCATACTATACAACGATTCATGCCTATGAGGAGATTGATGAGCTGATCGCGAGCAATGTCACATTTGGGACAAAACTGCTCGATGCCATGGATCAGAACAATGTGCACAATTTTGTCTACGCACGTTCTTCATGGCAGCATTATCGTGGTGACTCGAACGAGCCGGCAAATTTATATGCGGCATCAAAAGAAGCGTTTGATGCGATTGTCAAATTCTATATTGCGGCGCGTGGGCTGCAGGCGATCAGCCTGACTTTGTTCGACACCTATGGAGACCATGATCGGAGGAATAAGCTGCTGGCAATTTTGCCGAAACTTGCGGCGGAGGGGAGGCGTCTGGCATTATCGCCCGGAGAGCAGCAGGTGGATTTCATTCATGTGGAAGATGTGGCTCAGGCATTTCTGCTTGCCGGAACGTATCTGATGAAGGGACGGACTGATCTCTGCGGAGATTACGTCATTTCCTCCGGGAAGTGCGTAACGCTGCGGGAACTCGTTCGGCGCTATGAATTGTTGTGCGGAGAGAAGATGCCGGTCGATTGGGGAGAACGTCCCTATCGCGAGCGGGAGATCATGATCCCGTGGCGCGGAGGCAGGATTTTGCCGGGATGGGAGCGAAAGCATAAGGAACTGATGTAGACCCGATCTTGCGCGGAGACCGGGTGATATACGTTGAGAGGTGACTGTTTTGGCAAAGCTGAGCATTATTATTCCTGTTTATAATATGAAGGAGCAGGAGCGTCAATGTCTGCTGTCGATTCGGCAGACGGTACGTCTGCCCTATGAAATAATCGTTGTTGACGACGGTTCATCTGCCGATGAGCGCATCTCAGACGCAGGGACAGCAGACAATGTTCGCATCCTTCACAGTGACGAGCATCGTGGCTTTTCACATGCGGTAAATATGGGGATTCAGGCATCCGTCGGAGAGGTCGTTCTCTTTCTTCATGCGGATACTCGGCTCGCTCCGCATACAGTGGAGGATATGCTCGATGCGCTGATTGCAGATTCCGCACTGGGTGCCGTGTCTGCGGTTGCTGCGCGGACATACGAGCGTGCGCAGTTGATACCAGATACGACCTACCAGTCATGGGAGTCTTTTGCGGAAGTGGCAGGGGAAATTCGGGAACGCGGAGCAAGTCCGCATCCGGAGATCCTTACAGAGATGTTTGCGCTGATGGCGCGCCGGGATGCGGTCAATGCGGCCGGGCCTCTTGACGAGCAGTATCAGGTGCCGGCACTCGCTGCATATGACTATACGGTTCGTATGACGCGGGCGGGATATGGCATTGCATCTCTGCCAAGCGTCTATGTCCATCATGTTGAGAGTGTTCATGATCAGAATCAGGAGGAGTATGATCGTCAGCGGGAGAAAGAACGAGAGTCTTTCCACGTGAAATGGAATGTTTCACTTGACTATTCTTTCTATGCGCGGATTGATCTGTTCCCCCTGATGAATTTGACGCGCGAAGGCCTCCGCGTCCTCGAAATCGGCTGCGCCTGCGGAGCAACTCTGCGGGAGATTAAGATGCATAATCCGACGGCAGAACTCTACGGGGTAGAGCTGAATGAGCATGCCGCCGCAATCGCTGCGCCCTTTGCGGAGATTCTTTCGATGAATGTGGAGAATCTCGATCCGGCAGAGATTCCAGAGCGGTTCGACTATATCATCATGGGCGATGTGATCGAGCATCTGCTCGACCCGTGGACAGCATTGGCGAATATGCGTGAACTTCTGGCCCCCGGCGGTGCTGTCATTGCGAGTATTCCGAACGTAGCGCATATCAGCAACGTGTATAATCTCTTGAGCGGTTATTGGAGCTATCAGGATATGGGGCTGCTTGATCGTACGCATTACCGCTTTTTTACGAGATGTGAGATTATTAAGCTCTTTGAAAATGCTCAGCTTTCGGTCGAGCAAATACAGTCCAAACAGATTTCTTTTCCGGAGGGAGGGGCGGCGATCAGAGATGAACTTCTTTCACTGAAAAATATTTCTGTTGACCCCCTGGATTTGGATACATACCAATGGCTTGTTTGCGGACGCCGCGCATAGGATACGATTTATATTTTTCCATATTTTTTTGTGGCATAGAGCCATTATCTGCTGTATAATGAGGCGGATAATGGCTTTTCTAATGGGAGGCATGCGATGCGGAGCGATGTACTGGAGCTCCTGCGTGAAGCAGGCGGCTATATATCGGGAGAGAAGATGGCGGAGCGGCTCGGCGTGACGCGGGCAGCCGTGTGGAAGAAGATCGCGGCGCTGCGGGATGCCGGCTATGATATTTCGAGTGCGCCGCGCAGCGGCTATATTCTGCGCTCTGCACCGGACCGTCTGATCGAACCGGAGATTGCAAAGGGGCTCGGAACAGAGCTCGTGGGGCGAAAAATCATCTGCTATGATGCCGTCGGATCGACGAACCTGCTGCTGAAGGATATGGCGCGCCAAGGGGCAGAAAACGGCACCGTTGTCGTTGCGGATACGCAGGGAATGGGGCGCGGACGTATGGAGCGCGCGTTTTTCTCGCCGCCCGGCAAGGGCATCTATGTGAGCATTCTTCTGCGGCCGAATTTTCTTCCGCAGGATGCGCCGAAATGTACACTGATGGCGGCGGTTGCGGTTGCACGTGCGATGGAGAAGTTCGGCCTGCGGGCAGCGATCAAGTGGCCGAATGACATTATGCACGACGGGCGCAAGATGGTTGGGATCCTCACGGAGATGAGCGCGGAGATGGATCGCGTGAACTACGTTGTGATCGGCATCGGCATCAATGTGAACATCGCGTCGGAGGATTTTCCTGAGGAACTGCGTCCGATCGCGACCTCACTCATGCAGATGAAGGGAGAACCGCTGCCCCGCGTCGCGTTCCTGCAGGAACTCCTGCGTGCGCTCGACGCACTCTACGCATGCGCGCAGCAGGAGGGCTTTGCGCCTGTGCTTGCCGCATGGAGAGAGTATGCTGTAACTCTCGGTCAGCAGGTACGCGTGATCGGCCCGGCGGGTGAGAGCTTCGAGGGCATGGCTGCGGATATCGATGCGGAGGGAGCGCTCCTCATTGATACGTCGACGGGGAGAAGACGTGTGTTGGCGGGAGATGTGTCCATCCGCCCGAAGGAATAGTATGGAGGAAAGAACTTGCTGCTAGTACTGGATATCGGCAACAGCAATATTGTCATGGGCGCCTACGACGGGCGAAAGCTGCTGCGGCATTGGCGCATCTCGACGGATCGGCAAAAGACAGGCGATGAGTACGGCATACTGATCAACGAACTGTTTCACTATCAGGGGATCCGCATGACGGATATTGAAGCAATCATCATCTCGTCCGTAGTGCCGCCGCTCGTTGTTCCTCTGCGCAAGATGTGCGAGCGTTATTTTCATATCCGCCCGCTGATTGTTGGACCGGGCATTCGGACCGGTATTCGTCTCAACTATGAAAACCCGCGTTCGATCGGCGCAGACCGTATTGTGAATGTCATCGGCGCTCATGAGCAGTACGGCGGTCCGCTCATTGTCATCGATATCGGGACGGCGACGACATTTGATATCGTGGCAGAGAACGGAGACTTTCTCGGCGGCGTCATTGCGCCGGGCCTCGGTTCCAGTGCCGAGGCGCTTTTCCAACGCGCGGCGCAGCTGCCGCGCATCGAGCTCGTACCGCCAAAGACGGTGGTCTGCCGCAGTACAATACAGGGCATGCAGGCAGGCATCATCTACGGCTATGTCGGGCAGATCGACGAGATCGTGCGCCGCATAAAGGCAGAGACCGCAATGGAGATGAAGGTTGTCGCGACGGGCGGCTTTGCACGTATGGTGGCGAAGGAGTCCAAGATGATCGACAAGGTCGATCATTTTTTGACGCTGACAGGACTGCGTGTCCTCTATGAGCGAAATCAGCCGTGAAGCCATTCAAAATCGGCTCGTTCACCTTTGATGAACCCGTATTCCTCGCGCCGATGGCGGGTGTAACGGATACCGCCTATCGTGTGATTGCACATGATATGGGCTGTCCGCTTGCATTTGCTGAGATGGTGAGCAGTCAGGGCATCCATTACCGCAATGAGCATACGATGAAAATGCTCCGAACGGAACCGGATGAGCGGCCGATTGCGATGCAGATATTCGCTAAGTCGGCCGCAATGGCGGCCGAGGCTGCCGCCTACATTGAGGAGATCGGGACGGCGGATATCCTCGACTTCAACATGGGCTGTCCTGCACCGAAAGTTGTGAAGAACGGCGAAGGTTCTGCGCTCATGCGTGATCCGAAAAGAGCGGAGGAGATCCTGACAGCGATCCGCCGCGCGACAAAGCTGCCGTTTACGGTAAAGATGCGGCTTGGCTGGGATGATTCCTCGCGCAATGCCGCAGAGATTGCAAAGATGGCGGAAGCGGTCGGCGTCGATGCTGTTGCCGTACATGGACGAACGCGCGAGCAGTTTTACAGCGGCAATGCGGACTATGCCGCGATTGCGGAGGTAAAACGCGCCGTCGGGATCCCCGTCATCGTGAGCGGAGATATCCGCCGCAGCGCTGATCTCTCGCGTGCGCTTGCGGTTACGGAGGCAGATGCGGTGATGATCGGACGTGGTGCGCAGGGGAATCCGTGGATTTTTCCGCAGCTTATCCACTGGCTGCGCACGGGAGAAGATCTTCCTCCGCCGACCCTTGCGGAGCGGGCGCAGGTGATCCTGCGCCATCTCGACCTCCTGATCGGCTATAAGGGAGAATATATCGGCATTCGCGAGATGCGCAGGCATGCGGCGTGGTATACGCGCGGTCTTGCCGGGAGCGCAGAGCTGCGCGAACAATTTAACCGCACAGCATCGCGTGAAGATTTTGCACAGATCCTGCACGATGCGTGGGAAATATGAAAGGATTTATTATGAGCGACGATAAAAAAACGTCAGTCTGGTCGAAATATACGGCCGAAGAACGCGCCGCAGTGAACGAACTTGCGCAGGGATACATCGATTTCCTCTCGAACTGCAAGACGGAGCGCGAGAGCGTGACCGAGGCGGTGCGCCTTGCGAAGGCTGCAGGGTACCGCGATCTCGCGGACATCATCGCACAGGGGCTTTCTCTGAAGGCCGGCGATAAGGTCTATGCCGTCAATATGAAGAAGGCGATTGTTCTCTTTCATATTGGCGAGGCGCCGATCGAAAGCGGCATGAACATCCTCGGCGCCCACATCGACACGTGTCGCCTGGATGTTAAGCAGAATCCTCTCTATGAGGACAGCGGCCTTGCCTATTTCGACACACATTACTACGGCGGCATCAAGAAGTATCAGTGGGTGACGATTCCTCTTGCCCTGCACGGCGTAGTCGTGAAAAAGGATGGTACGGTCGTCGAGATTACGATCGGAGAGAAGGCAGATGATCCCGTCTTCTGCGTGACCGATCTGCTCATCCATCTGTCGCAGGAACAGCTCGAGAAGAAGGCATCGAAGGTAATCGAGGGGGAGAAGCTCGATGTTCTCATTGGCGGTCTCCCGCTCAAAAAGGAGGAGAAGGAATCTGTCAAAGACGGAATCCTTGCGCTTCTTCAGGAGCACTACGGCGTTGCAGAGGAAGACTTCCAGTCGGCCGAGCTCACGCTTGTCCCTGCGGGACGCGCACGCGAACTCGGATTTGACCGCAGCATGGTACTCGGCTACGGGCAGGACGATCGTGTCTGCTCGTATACGGCGCTCTGCTCCATGCTCGAGACTTCGCCGCTGCAGCGTACGACATGCTGTCTGCTTGTGGACAAAGAGGAGATTGGCAGCGTCGGCGCAACGGGGATGCAGTCGCGCTTTTTTGAGAATATGGTCGCGGAGCTGCTCTCTGCCTGCGGCCAGTACACCGAGATCGCTCTGCGCCGTACGCTTGCACGCTCGAAGATGCTCTCCTCGGATGTGTCGAGTGCCTATGACGGCCTTTATGCGGACGCATTTGAGAAGAAGAACGTCGCCTATCTTGGGCGCGGCATGGTGTTCAATAAGTTTACAGGCGCGCGCGGAAAATCTGGCTCGAGCGATGCGAGCGCGGAGTACCTCGGACAGCTGCGCCGTATGATGGATGCGCACAATGTCAGCTACCAGCTCGCGGAGCTCGGCCGCGTCGACCTTGGCGGCGGCGGAACGATCGCCTACATCATGGCGCGTTACGGCATGGATGTCATCGACAACGGCGTTGCTGTGATGAGTATGCATGCGCCGTGGGAGGTCACGAGCAAGACTGACATCTATGAGATGAAGAAGGGATACGACGTATTCCTGCGCAATGCGTGAGTAGGAGACGGAACGCCCCCACCGTCACGCTGTCGCGTGCCGCCTCCTCCGTAGCGACGGGGGAGGCTTTTGATTACGGGATATTAACTTCCCCCGCACGGGGCGGGGCCTCTGTGCGGAACGTGTAGAAGTGGCGAGCAACGCGAGCCGATAGGGGCACTCGAAAGGAGCTTTTGATGGTTTCTGAGCAGATGTATAAGCTTGGTACAAAAAAATCAACCATCCGCACGATTTTTGAGTACGGACAAAAACGTGCCGCGGAGGTTGGCGCAGAGAATGTCTTTGACTTCAGTCTCGGCAATCCCAATGTGCCCGCACCGGACTTCATTCAGGAAGCGGCGGTCGATATTCTCCTGCACAGCGATCCGACGGATGTGCACGGCTATACGATCGCGCCGGGGAAACCGCAGGTGCGTGGCGCTCTGGCCGCGGATCTCAACAGACGCTTCGGGATGAACATCACGGAGAAAAATCTTTTCCTGACGGCGGGCGCGGCGGCGTCGGTAACCATCACGATGAAGGCTCTTGCGGAGAAGGGGGATGAATTTGCGGCGATCGCTCCATTCTTCCCTGAGTATCGTGTCTTTGCGGAAGCATGCGGCGGAAAATTCGTCGCTGCGGCCGCGAAAACGGACGATTTCCAGATCGATTTTGCAGCACTTGCGGCTGTCATTACATCGCGTACGAAGGCAGTCATCGTAAACTCACCGAACAACCCAAGCGGCGCGGTGTACAGCGAGGAGACACTCCGGCATCTTGCCGGCCTGCTGCGTGCAAAGGCGGAGGAATTCGGACATCCGATCTTCATCATTGCCGATGAACCGTATCGGGAGATTGTTTACGACGGCCTGACCGTTCCATGCATACCGCTCTTTTATGAGAATACGATCGTCTGTTACTCTTACAGCAAATCTTTCTCCCTGCCGGGCGAACGCATCGGGTACATTATCGTTCCCGATTCCGTTGCGGATTTCTCGCGCGTGTATGGGGCCATTGCGGGCGCGGCACGCGTTCTCACGCATGTCAACGCCCCTTCGCTTTGGCAGCTTGTCATCGCACGCTGTGCGGGGCAGACGGCAGACCTTGGCATTTATGCGCGCAACGCGGCACTGCTTTACGAGGGACTGACGGCGGCGGGATTTGACTGCATCCGTCCGCAGGGGGCGTTCTATCTCTTCCCCAAGGCCCTCGAAGCGGATGATTATGCATTCTGCGCGCGGGCACGGGAACACGATCTTCTTCTCGTGCCCGGTGCAGACTTCGGCTGCCCCGGGTATTTCCGCGCGGCGTATTGCGTTTGCACAGAAATGATCGAGCGTGCTTTGCCGCGTTTTCAAAAACTGGCAGAAACGTATCATGAAATACATGAATGAAATTCATCAATGATAGCTTCATTAAAACTTATATTGACAATCAGTCTCCTCAGGACTATACTAAAAATGATTTATGTCCAATACAGCGTATCATTATCGATGATATCGATCGAATCCGGATTTTATCGCGCATGATTTGCGCGTGTTTAACCAGGCGAGGATGGTGTTCTTTTTGACCAGTGCAGAGTTGTTCGAAAAAGGCGGCCCGATCATGTATCTGCTGCTCCTGTGTTCTCTTACGGTGGCAGCCATTGCGATCGACCGCTTCCTTTTGTATCGCCGCGCAGCCCAGGGCGCATCGGGACTCGAGGCGGATATTTCGGCAGCGCTTCGCAAGAGGAAGATCGACGAAGTTGCACCCGCTGTCGAAGGGAAGGACAATATGGTCGCCTATCTCGTGCGGAGTGCGCTCGATGCGCGTGCAGCCGGCGAGGATGTCCCTATGACCCTTGACGCTGCCTACGGCGAAGCAGCGATGCTTCTGCGCGCGCGGCTCAATTATCTCTCGATGCTCGTCACGCTCGCACCGCTGCTTGGCCTTCTCGGCACGATCTCCGGCATGATTCAGTCGTTCAGTATCTTTAACCTGCAGGCGGGACAGCCCATGGCGATTACGGGCGGTATCGGAGAGGCGCTGATTGCAACGGCAACTGGGCTCTTTGTGGCTATCTTTGCGCTCGTTGTGCACACTTACTTTGCCCAGCGCATGGACACGATGCTGACCCTTCTCGAAAAGACGATGAACACGCTGCTTGCCGGATTTGCCGCAGCAGACGGAGGACGTTCTCATGCGTCGTAACTTTCATGACGTGCGTGAGCCGCTCGTCATGATCATCCCGATGATCGACATCATGCTCTTCCTGCTCGTGTTCTTCATGCTCAGCACAATGTACATGGTGAACGCGAGCACCGTGCAGGTCAATCTCCCGCAGGCAGCAAGCGCTCAGCAGGACACGCGCCCGCACATCATCTCCATCACGGTGACGGAGGACGGAAAAATCCTGTTTGACCGCGATGATGAGCCTACTCGTGAGCTCACAGCGAAGGTCAAGGCACAGCTGGAATCCGATCCCGAGACGGTCTTCGTCGTGCGCGGAGATAAGAAGGCGGATTACCAGTACGTTGTCGCCGTGTTTGATGCGCTCAAGGAAGCGGGGACACGTCATGTGTCCATTGCGACGGAGACGGGAGGGGTCTGAGTGCACTATCAGACACATTGGCGTCTTGCCTTTGTTCTCGCGTTCTTTTTCCACCTCGTCGTATGGCTTGTACTGATGCTTGTTATCCCGCATGTGTTTCGGATGTTGGAGCCTCCGCCGCAGGAGACCCCGATGGAATGGGTTGACGTTGCGGATGATATGGGGGCGCCCGAGGAAGATCAGCAGGAGGAACAGCCACCTCCGCCGCCGCCTCCCTCGGAACCCGCTGCGGTTGAGGAGGAGCCTGCCGTTGTTGAGGCAGAGGTCCCCGAGGAAGCCATCACGGAGATTATGAAGGAAGTCGAAGAGACGAAGGATGCCCCGAAAGAAGATAATGTCCTTCGCTCCGGCGAGGGCAAGCAGATCGGTCAGCCGGGCAAGATCCTGCATGCCGAGCAGCCGCCCGATGGGATGATCGCTTTTAAGGGACGCATCACGATATCGGCACATATCGGCACGGATGGCAGGGTCATGTGGACGAAGGCAATGGTGACTTCGGGAAATAAGTTATATGATCGAATAGCGGGACGCATTGTTGAGAAGCAGTGGAAATTTAAACCTGCAACGGATTCTCATGGAGAACCGATGGAGTCAGATATCATGTGTGAACTTGCATTCAATGTCCCTGCAAAAAAACATGGAAAAATAAAGTGATGTGATTTGGAGCATGACAATGCGCAACCTCTGTATCTTTATCCTGTCCGTCTGTTTTCTTCTTCCTGCGTTTCCTCTCGGGCACGCGGAAGAATTGCCTGTTGCACAGGCAGAGCGTATTTTGGTAGGGCAGCCGGGAAAAGTGCTTCATTTTGAACATGTGCACGATAAAAATATTTCCTTTCAGGGGCGTATCGTAGTGTCGGCGCGTATCGACAAGGATGGTCATGTTGCAAGTACGCGCATCATGGTAAGTTCCGGCAGTATGCTGCTTGACCGTATGGCGTGTCATATTGTGATGGAACGGTGGAAATTTGCTCCGGCTACGGATGTCCATGGTCAGCCGATGATTTCCGACATGATGTGTGCTGTTTATTTCAACATGAATCCAAAGCAGTTTAAGAAAAGGAGCGCACAAGCAGCACAATGAGAAAACTCTTTGCTTTTATCACGGCGCTGCTCCTGTTCCTGCCGGCGATTCCCGCGGATGCCGCGCAGACATGGCAGCAGATTCACGACCGCATCGGCGTCCAGATGGATCAGGTCTACGAGATCTACAAGACGGGCAACGCCGAGGGCGCGAAGGATGCCGTCAACGATATCTACTATGGCATCTACGAGAAGGATGGCCTTGAGAGTGCCGTGCGCAGCGGTATTTCCTCGAAGAGCGCGAACCTCACGGAGTACCAGTTCTATACGCTGAAAAAAGTGATCCGTGCCGGCGCTCCGCAGGCTGAGGTTGAGGCGGAGGGGGCGAAGCTCCTCGACATGATCCAAGCTGAGGTCACAACGCTCGAGACGAAGGGCGTTGAGTCGGGCGGCTGGGCAATGTTCCTGCAGGCGTTCCTCATCCTTCTGCGCGAGGGCATTGAGGCAATCCTTGTGCTCGTTGGTATCATCGCCTACCTCGGGCGTGCCGGGCATGAGAAGGAACTCTCTACAGTTTACAACTGGGCGATTGCCGGCATCATCATGAGCTTTGTCACGGCATATCTCTTCGTCGAAGTGCTCGACAACACAACGACGACGGGCTCCGGACGCGAGATCATCGAAGGCTGTACCGCGCTCTTTGCCGTTCTGGTCCTGCTTGGCACATCCGCATGGATGGGCGGGAAGTCGAATGCAAAGGCATGGAAAAGCTACATTGACAAGCAGGTGAAGCTGACGCTTTCCACAGGAAAGTCGCGTGCGCTGGGTGCCGCTGTGTTCCTCGCTGTCTATCGCGAGGGAGCAGAGGTGATCTTATTTTACCAGGCGCTCTTCAACAATGCTGTCGGCGATGTTGATATGATCTGGGCGGGCTTTGTAACCGCCTGTGTGGCACTTGCTTTGATCTTCTTCCTGATGCAGCGCGGCGCGCTGCGCATTCCGATTGGCCCGTTCTTTAAGGTGACGAGCGCGTTTATGTTCATTCTCGCGGTTACTTTCCTTGGCGGCGGACTGAAGGAACTGCAGGAGGCTGATGTGATCTCTACCTCGGTGATCGAGGCAGTTCCTGTTCCGAGCATTGATCTGCTCGGTCTTTATCCCACCTATGAAACCATTGTGCCGCAGATCCTGCTGATTCTGGCGGCTGTCGCAATGGTATCATATAAAAAGCGCTCTGCAGCGTCAGAAGCGTAAGTTATTTTCCTCGCAAGAGGAGAGCAGTGTTTCATTTTAAGGAGGATTATCCCATGAAGAAATCCAGTCTCAGCATGCTCAAGAAGGCACTTGCCGTTGGTGCAATCGCATTCTCCACGTTTGCCATCAATGCGAATGTCAGTGAAGCTGCATTCGAGGAATTCCCGATCGGCGACGAGATTGAGGATACGACGAACCATTTCAAGGTCGCGCTCGTGTACTTCCAGCCGGTTACGATGGAGCCTGCCGGCATGAGCCTTCCGGCAGATCAGGCGGATATCCACATCGAGACGGATATCCATGCGACAGAGGGCAATGAGTGCGGCTTCGGCGTCGGCGAATGGATCCCGTATCTGACGGTGCACTACAAGTTCACGAAGCGTGAGACGGGCGAGAGCCTTGAGGGTGTATTCATGCCGATGAGTGCAGACGACGGTCCGCATTACGGCGCAAATGTCAAGATGCTCGGTGCGGGTACCTACGACTGCGAGTTCTCGATCGACAGCCCCGCACGCCAGAACTACATGCTCCACACCGACAAGGAGACGGGTGTCCCGGGTCATTTCTGGACCGAGCCGGTCAAGATGAGCTGGGTGTTCAACTACGTTCCGCGCAAGTGGTAAACGAGAGACTTCCTTAGGGTACTTACGGGCAGCGTCGGCGCGGGACTCCGTGATCGTCGCTGCTTTGCCGAACATAGAATGGCTGCCGTCCTTGGGGGACGGCGGCTTTTCTAGTAAGTAGGAAAGGGTATATTACGATGTTACAGGCGTTTCTACAACAACTGGTGCCGGCACTCGAGGAGAGCATCAAGCTCGCCGTGCCGCTCGGCATTCTGCTTGCAATCATTCTGCCCCTGCCCGACCAAAGCATTCGCCGTACGTTTACGCGTGTCTTGAAATGGGGCTTTTTTCTCTCGCTCTTTATGACAGCAGTCCGCGTCGGTACCCGGTCAGCAGTTAACCGTGAGATCTTCGAAAGTATGGCAATTGTCGTTGATCTAGTCGGCGCTCTGGTGCTGTGTACGATCCTTTTGCGCAGTCTTCACCGTGAATGGACGGCAGGAGAGGAGCGCGTCTTCCGCATTGGCACAGGCGCTCTTGCGCTCGGGCTCTTTCTCTATCATGGCCTGGAACTCTGGCTGATCCCTGTTGCGACGGTACAGGTTGCGATGGGAGACTATTTTACACTGATCTTCCTTGTCAAGATGTTCGGATTCGTCAGCGGTATTTTCCTCGGGTTCCTCTCGGGCTATCTGGCATATAATGCAGCAGCGGCCCTCAACCACGGGCGTCTGGTCTTTGTCTTTACCGTACAGATTGCAGCGACTGCCGTGCAGCAGATCATCTTTGTCATGACCGTGATGATGGCGCGTCAGGTATTCGGTGCGGAAAACCTCATCTCCTTTATGGCGCCGTTCATTGACAATCAGAACAAAGTCATTTATGCAATCTACTTTGTCTCGATCCTCGTGCCGATCACGCTCTATCTCCAGCCGCGTCCGGAACGCCCCGCGTGGGCGAACCCTGCGCAGTATCGTCAGCTGGTCTCGCATGCAATTCGGCGCAAACGCTGGGGGACGGGGCTCCTTGCGATGCTTGTCGTGACGATCCTCGTATCGAGTATCGGCGGCTGGTATGCGAATAAGAAGGAAGAACTCGTGCCCTCGGTTGCTGTGCAGGCGCAGGACGGGCTTGTGCAGATTCCTCTCGACGAGGTCTCTGACGGACATCTTCATCGCTACGCTTTCCGTGCGTCGGATGGGACGGAGGTGCGCGTCATCATCGTTCAGAAGGGCGGTTCAGCGTTCGGCGTGGGACTTGATGCATGCGAAATCTGCGGTGCAACAGGGTACTTTGAACGCGACGGACAGATTGTCTGCCGCCTCTGCGACGTCGTTATGAATAAGGCGACGATCGGACTGCCCGGCGGCTGCAATCCGATTCCTGTGGAATATCGTGTGGCGGGCGGAGCGATACAGATTCCTGCAGATGCGCTCGAAGCCGCGCGCATTCACTTCCGCTGACAGCAGGCATGAGAGGAGGAAGGCCATGTTTTGGCAAATGGTAAAAGGGGCGCTGATCCGCCAGCGCGGGAGGTTTATCCTCATTGCGCTGACGGTCGCCCTCGGTGTCTCGCTCGCAACTGCCATGCTGAATGTCATGTTTGACATCGGCGAGAAGGTCAATCAGGAGCTCAAGGCGTTTGGTGCGAATATTGTCGTTACGCCGCGCAACTCAATGGTGCTCAAGGATCTCTACGGCGTGGAGACGAGGAAGAGCATGCACCGCGAATATTTGGAAGAAGCGGATCTCGGCAATATCAAAACAATCTTCTGGACAAACAACATCGTTGCCTTCGCACCGTCACTGACGACGAATGTAACGCTCGCGGACGGAGATACCGTCCCTCTCTTCGGCACGTGGTTCGAGCATACGCTCACCCTGCCGACGGATGAGACTTATACAACGGGCGTAAAATTCATGAAGTCATGGTGGCATGTGGACGGCGACTGGGCGGACGATACACGCGAGGATGAGGTGCTCGTCGGCACAAAGCTTGCGCAGAAACTCGGCGTCTCGGCGGGCAGTACGATTCCCTACAAGAAAGCGGACGGCTCGGACGGAACGCTTCGGGTGACGGGCATTGTCTCCGGCGGCGGAGAGGAGGAGAACCAGCTTGTTGGGTCGCTCCTGCTCGCGCAGAGCCTCGCCAATGCGGCAGGCAAGATCGATCAGGTTGAAGTCAGTGCGGTGACGACGCCGGAGAACGACCTTGCGCGCAAGGCGGCAGAGAATCCGAAGTCGCTCTCACAGGCAGAGTATGATATCTGGTACTGTACAGCATACGTTGGTTCGATTGCCTATCAGATCGAGGAGGTCATGCAGAATGCGGCGGCGCATCCCGTACGCCAGATCGCGGAGTCCGAAGGGAAGATCCTCGATAAGACACAGCTCCTCATGCTGCTGATCACGGTGCTCTCGCTGCTCTCATCGAGTCTCGGCGTCAGCAATCTCATTAGCGCAAATATCATGGAGCGCAGCCGTGAGATCGGCCTCCTCAAGGCGCTTGGTGCGACCAATCTCGCCGTCGTGCTCTCTGTGCTCGCAGAGATATTCATCGCGGGGATTCTCGGCGGCATCCTCGGATACGTTGTCGGACTCGGCTTTGCCCAGCTCATCGGCGAGAACGTCTTTGGCTCCGGTATTGCGGTCAATCCGTACGTCGTTCCGATTATCGCCGTCCTGATGTCGCTCGTGCTGATCATCGGCAGTGTACCCGCAATTCGCATGCTTCTGTCGCTGCAGCCGGCAGAGGTTCTCTATGGCAGGTGATGAATGATGAACCGATATAAGATGTTTTTTATCATGGTCATGAGCTCCCTGCTGCGGCGGCGTACACGAATGGCGATCGCACTTCTCGCCGTCGCCATCGGAGCGACGATCATCTCAGGGATGATTACGGTCTATAAAGAAGTGCCGGAGCAGATGGGCCGTGCATTCCGTGCCTATGGCGCAAACCTTCTCATCCTGCCGGCGACAGATACGGGGACGATTCGCGAGGATGCAATTCCCGCAGTTCGCCAGACGCTCTCGGACTATGAAATCGTCGGCATCACGCCTTTCCTCTACGATACGCTTCTCATCAACCATCAGACAGTGATGGCGGGAGGCACGGATTTTGCCGTCCTGCAGGAGGTCAGCCCCTACTGGCAGCTGCGCGGCGACTGGCCGAAGGAAGGGGAAAAGGAGATCCTGCTCGGATCGGAGTTTGCTGCAAAACTGCGTGTGAATCCGGGAGACGCGGTTACCGTCTCAGGCGGCGAGGGAACGATTGTGAGTGATTACCGCGTGTCCGGCATTGTCCGCACGGGCGGCAACGAGGAGAACTTCGCCTTTGTTTCGCTGCCCAATCTGCAGAATATCAAGGGGCGTCCCGGCGAGCTGAGTCTCGCACAGGTCTCTGTTGTGGCAGGGCAGGACGAGCTCGCACGCGCAGAGGATAAGATTCGGGAGAATGTTCCCGGTGTTGAGCCGCAGCTTGTCAAACAGATTGCGCAGTCCGAGGGCACAGTCCTCGGAAAGCTGCAGGCACTCGTGCTCATCGTTACTGTTGTCGTTCTCGTTCTGACGCTCATCTGCGTCTCGACGACGATGATGGCGATCGTGACGGAGCGCCGCCGTGAGATTGGCCTCAAGAAGGCGCTTGGGGCGGATAACCGCCACATCGTCGCGGAGTTCTTCGGCGAGGGATGTCTCCTCGGCGCGCTCGGCGGCGTGCTTGGGTCGGGATTCGGCTATCTCTTTGCACAGAGCGTCAGCGTCAATGTCTTCGGACGCGGAATTGAGTTCTCGGCGACCATCGTCGTCGTGGCACTCGTCATGTCCATCTTTGTGACGGGACTTGCGTCGCTTCTGCCCGTGCGTATTGCGACCAGTGTGGATCCCGCGATCATCCTGCGCGGCGAATGAGTTAGGAGGAAAAAGCAATGAGTCTGCTTGAACTACGACACGTTTCAAAGGCGTACAACGAAAAGGTGCTTGCCCTTGACGATGTCAATCTCACAGTTGAAAAAGGCGAATGGCTTGCCGTTATGGGTCCCTCCGGCTCAGGAAAGTCAACGCTCATGAATATCATCGGCTGTATGGACAGCGCGACGAGCGGCGAGGTCATCCTCGACGGTGACGTGCTGACCGATGCGAGCCCCGAGGAACTGACGCGCTACCGCCGGGACAAGATCGGCATGGTGTTCCAGCAGTTCCATATGATCCCCTATCTGACGGCGGTTGAGAACATCATGGTAGCGCAGTATTACCACAGTATGCCGGATCGTGACGAGGCGATGGCGGCGCTTGAACGCGTCGGCCTTGCCGACCGCGCGAGCCATCTGCCGAGCCAGCTCTCCGGCGGTGAGCAGCAGCGCGTCTGTATTGCGCGTGCGCTCATCAACTACCCCGTCCTCATCCTTGCGGACGAGCCGACGGGCAACCTCGACGAGCAGAATCAAAAGCTTGTCATGAAGATTTTCCACGAACTGCACGATGAAGGGCACACGATTCTGACTGTGACGCACTCCGCTGAGGTCGGCGACGAGGCACAGCGCTGTGTCATCATTGAGCATGGTCATATGCGTGAAAGGATGGTAGAAACGATATGAAGAAATTTACTCTTGGCATTGCGCTTCTTCTCTCTCTCGGGGCCATTGTCTCCGGCTGCGGCGACGAAAAACAGGCGGCGCCGAAGGAGGATGCGGCACCTGCGCAGCAGGCGGCGTCGCTCGATATGACGGGCGTTAAGGACGGCACCTTTGCTGCGGACAGCTCCCAGCATGAAAAGATCGGCCATTCGCACGTCGCGCTGACGATCAAGGACGGCACGATCACAAAAGTCGTTCATACGGGGATCGACAAAGAAGGAAAGGCAAAGGACGAGAGCTACGGCGCAGGCAAGAGCGAGGCTGCGCAGAAAAAGGCTCAGGTCGCCTATAAAGCGATCGGATCTTATGCCAGCCAGCTCGAAGAGAAAAAGGATCTTGCGAAGGTGGATGCGATCACAGGCGCAACCATCAGCTATGATCAATTCAAGGAAGCGGTTGAAAAAGCGGTCGAGGAAGCGAAAAAATAAACAAGACGGGAGCTGCCGTACAGAGATGTATGGCAGCTTCTTTTTCTATGTGCTACAATATGAGGTAGGTAAAGTCAGGAGGCACAGTATTATGACAGACGATGCAAAGATACTTGAGACAGTAATTGCGGAGTTTGAGGCATTGACGCGGATACCGCGTCCCTCAGGCCATGAGAGGGCGGTCAGTGACTATCTGAAGAAGCGTTTCGCAGAGATCGGCTGCACAGTGACGCAGGACGAGGCACTGAACATCATTGCCGATCTGCAGGCAGCAGAGGGCTGTGAGTCTGCACCGCGCACAATTCTGCAGGGACATATGGATATGGTCTGTGTTGCAGAGCCGGGTGTCATCTATGATCCGCTCAGCGATCCGATCAAACTGCAGCGCACGGAGGAATTTTTGACCGCAGACGGGACAAGCCTCGGCGGTGATGACGGCATCGGCGTCGCAGAGATCCTGACCGCCATGCAGTATACAGAGGCGCACGGACCGATCCGTGCGATTGTCACGGTGGATGAGGAGCAGGGGATGACGGGCTCGCGTCATTTGGATGCCGCCCATCTGAAGGATGCACGCTTTCTCATCAACTGCGACTCTGAGGACTATCATATCATGACCGTCGGCAGTGCGGGCAGCGTCAACCTGGACTTCTCGCGCATGCTGACACGCAGGGAGTCGAATCTTCCCGCCTACCGCATTGCGGTTGCAGGCCTGCTCGGCGGGCACTCGGGCGAGCGGATCGGCGACGGGCGCGGCAACGCGATCCGTACGCTCGCCCTTGCGCTCCAATCGCTTGAGAAGCACGGCAAAATCGAGCTTGTTTCGTTCACGGGCGGCACGGCGCGCAACGCCATTCCTCCGACGGCGGAGGCGATCATTCGCACGGAAGTCGGAGAGCGGGAAATCGTGGGCGTGCTTGCGGGGGAAGAGAAGCGGTTCCGTTCCATTTACGGTGCGGCAGATCCGGCGATGAAGTTCGCATTCGGGGCAGCGGAGCATACGGGAAGAGTCATCGGTGCTGCCGAACAGCATGCTCTCATTTCACTCCTCACGCTCCTGCGCACGGGCGTTCATGATATGTCGCGCCTTCACGCGGACAAGGTCGAGACCTCGGCGAACCTCGGCGTCCTGCGCATGGATGACAGCGAGGTGCAGGTACAGTATTTCCCGCGCTCTTCGGTGAATGAACGCCTTGATGAGATCATTGCAGCGGCACAGACGATGGCGGAGCTTACGGGATTTTCTCTCGTGGTCGGTACGCAGTCGCCCGCATGGCGCGAAAGGGAAGAGAGTACGCTTGCCAAGATCATGGGAGAGGTGTACTCCGCGCAGAACGGCGGAGCGCAGATGACTGTCGAAAGCATCCATGCGGGGCTGGAGACGAGCTGGCACGCGGCGAAGAATCCGGCGCTCGATATGGTCTCCATCGGCGTGACGGCACACGGCATTCATACGCCGGAGGAACGCATCGAGATTGCTGCGATTGTTCCCGAAGCAAAGCTCATGATGGAGACGCTGCGCCGCATCGCTCACGAGAAAAAATGAACGGAATCGGAGAGGGGCAAACCAGCGTATTTCAAAATGAAGATTCTCTTTTAATGCTTGGTTTCTATGGTAAAACGCTGCGGCGTATGCTATACTATTCTCATTGATTGTGATTATATGTTGGAGAGTTCATTGAACTCGAATATGGAGGGGAAGAATAATGGCAGACACCTATACAATGGAGGACCTAAAGAAACGTCTGCAGGCGACGCAGCGCAAGATGACGCCGCAGCGGCAGATCGTTCTGCAGGTCATATTGGATCATCCGGGCGAGCATCTGAGTGCGGAGAAGATCTATGATATCCTGCGCGGGACGGAGTCGGAGATCGGGCTTGCAACGGTATATCGCAGCCTTGAGATTCTCGTCTCCCTGGGGATTCTCCAAAAGATTGAGTTCGGCAAGGAATTTGACAAGCGCAATAAGGGATCGTATTCCTACGAGCTGAATCCCGTCGATCCGAATCAGCATTTCCACCATCACCTCATCTGCACGGAGTGCAAAGAGATCGCGGAGTTCGAGGAGGATATGCTCGATCATTTGGAAGAGGATATTTTCAAAAAGACGGGATTTAAGGTCGAGAACCATCAGGCGAAGTTCTTCGGCATCTGCAGGAAGTGCCGGGAGAAGAAGAAGAACGCGTGAGAATCCGGTCGCTCAGCATCAACAGCAGCGCCGAGGTCATTGTTAAAGTCGTCCGAGAGGTATTGACTCTGTTCAAGGTGGAGGTCGTCGGACGCGCGGGAGAGGCGGATTACGCTCAGCTGTCGGTGGTCAACCGGCAGTCGGGATGTGAGCCGCCTTCTGTTATGACCGAGGTCTTTCTCTTTGCGCTGGACGGGAGCTGTGAGAAATTTTATTTCAATTCGGAGGGGAAGGCCGATGAGGTCGCACGCGCTGCCGTGCACCGTGCCGTGAAACGAAATCTCTATCGATTTTTCCAAATACGCTTTGCTGCTGCTCCCGCGCCGTGGGGCATCCTGCATGGGGTGCGGCCGACAAAGATCGTGCACCGATGGCTGCGCGCCGGCATGAAGTCTGCGGAGATCATCGCGCGGCTACAGGACGACTATTACTGCAGCCCTCCAAAGGCGCAGCTCATCACGGAGGTGGCCGTGCGTCAGCTGCCGTTCCTCGCGCAGAGCGCAGAGCGAACGGTGAGTATCTACGTCGGCATTCCGTTCTGTCTCTCTCGCTGTCTCTACTGCTCCTTCCCGTCGAATCTTCTGCCGGGGCGGGAGAAACTGCGGACCTTTATGGACGTGCTGGCACGCGATCTCTCTGCCGCAGCGGAGGATGTGCGTACGCTCGGTCTTACGGTTGAGAGTATCTACATCGGCGGGGGAACGCCGACCAGTCTGCCGAATGATTTTTTTGCCGAAATGCTCAAAATGGTATATAATGCCTTTTATGGGCTTTCCGTCGCAGAGTTTACAGTGGAGGCGGGACGACCCGACAGCATGAGCGCAGAAAAGATCGCCTGTATGAAATCGTATGCGGTGACGCGTGTCAGTGTCAATCCGCAGTCGATGCGAGGGGAGACCCTCGTGCGCATCGGCCGTCATCATACGCCGGAGGATATCGTGCGCATGGTGCGGGAGATCCGCGCGGCATTCGATGTGCACATTAATATGGATGTGATCCTCGGCCTGCCGGGCGAGACAGCGGAGGATGTCCGCGCGACGATGGCGGCGGTGACGGCGCTTGCGCCGGATGACATCACACTTCATGCCCTCGCGCTGAAGCGCGGATCGAATCTGCGCCTCCGAATGGAGACAGAGCATATCGAGCTCCCGTCCGATGCGGAGACGATGCGCATGAGCGAGACTGCCGTGCGCGCGGTGGAGGAGGCAGGCTATCGTCCGTATTATCTCTATCGGCAGGGCTATATGAGCGGTGATCTCGAGAATGTCGGCTATGCCCGTCCGGGCGCGGAGAGCATCTACAATATTCAGATCATGGAGGAGCGCCAGACGATTGTCGGCATCGGCGGAGCCGCCGCGACGAAGGTGCTCGGAATCCGCACAGGGCGTATGCACTCGGTGTTCAACGCAAAGGATCTCGTGACCTATCTGCGCGATATTGATATCTATATTGAAAAACGCCGTGCGCTCCTGCGTACGGAATATGAGGAGGAAACGCCCAGATGCTGACGAATGCGCCGCGTGGGACGAAGGATATCCTGCCCGATGCGGTCGGGGCATGGACGTATGTAGAGAACGTGATTCGCGATCTCTGCGCCCGCTACGGCTATCATGAAATCCGCACGCCGATCTTCGAGCATACGGAGCTCTTTCAGCGCGGGATCGGCGACGGCACCGACGTCGTGGACAAGGAGATGTATACCTTTACTGACCGCGGTGACCGCAGCCTGACGCTCCGCCCTGAGAATACGGCTTCTGCCGTGCGCGCCTATCTGCAGAACAAGCTCTATGCGGACGGCGGCCTGCAGAAACTTTTTTACATCGGCTCGATGTTTCGCTACGACCGCCCGCAGGCGGGGCGCATGCGCGAATTTCATCAGTTCGGCGTGGAGGCGATCGGCGAGGCAGGGCCAGCGGCAGATGCTGAGACGATCCTGTTGGCCTTTGATGTGCTCACAGCTCTCGGGCTCACGGGGCTGACGCTGAAGCTCAACTCGGTCGGCTGCCCGAACTGTCGGCCCGTCTATCGAGAGCGTCTGCAGGAATATTTCAAGGAGTACCTGCACGAGCTTTGCGATGACTGTCAGGAGCGCTATACGAGGAGTCCCCTGCGGATTCTCGACTGCAAGAAGGATGCTGAACGGTCGTTTATGGCGGGAGCACCGGCGATTACGGACTGCCTCTGCGCAGAGTGTGCGGATCACTTCGGGCAGGTGAAGGATTATCTGACATCCGCAGGCATTTCCTATACGCTCGACCCGCGGCTTGTGCGCGGGCTCGATTACTACACGCGGACGGCGTTTGAGATCGCCTATCCGCCGCTCGGCGCACAAAGTGCAGTAGCAGGGGGCGGACGCTATGACGGCCTCGTCGAAGAACTTGGCGGCACTCCGACGCCTGCCGTGGGATTTGCAGCGGGGCTTGAACGCGTACTGCTCGCGCTGGAGCAGCAGAATCTCGTACCCGAGCAGCCGCCGGCAGCGGATGTTTTTCTCATCACACTCGGCGATGCTGCCTCCCGCGCGGCGTTCCCGCTGCTGCATGAGCTGCGGTGCGGCGGTGTGCGCGCCCTTATGGACTATGGGGGGCGCAGCATGAAGGCGCAGATGAAGCAGGCGAATAAATCCGGTGCACGTTATGCCGTCATCCTCGGCGAGGACGAGCTCACGCAGCATGCGGCGCTCGTGCGGGACATGATGGAGAGCACGCAGGAGAGTTATTCTCTGGACGATATTGTAAGACGATTGATTTCTGAGGTGAAGGGCTGAGATGGAAACAAAGCAGGGATTGAAACGGACACACGACTGCGGAACGCTGCGCAAGGAGCAGGTCGGCGAGGAGGTAACGCTGTGCGGCTGGGTATCGCGCCGGCGCGACCACGGCGGACTGATTTTCGTCGACATGCGCGACCGCTCGGGACTTGTACAGATTGTCTTTGATGAGGCAGCGATGGCAGAGGGTACGTTCCACGAGGCGGAGACACTGCGCTCGGAGTTCGTTATCTGCGTGCGCGGAATGGTACGTGCACGCAGCGCGGATACGGTCAACCCGAACATGCCTACGGGCGATGTTGAGATCGTCGTGAACGAGCTGCGCATTTTGAACAAGGCGAAGACGCCGCCGTTCTATATCCAGGACGGCATCGACGTGGACGAGATGATCCGCCTGCGTTACCGCTATCTTGATCTGCGCCGCCCGGAGATGCAGGCAAATATGATCCTGCGCCACCGTGTGACGAAGATCATGCGTGACTTCTTTGACCGCAGCGGATTCCTGGAGATTGAGACGCCGATGCTCTGCAAGAGCACGCCCGAGGGTGCGCGTGACTTCCTCGTGCCGAGCCGCCTCAATGCGGGCGAATTCTATGCACTGCCGCAGTCTCCGCAGATATTCAAGCAGCTGCTCATGGTCTCAGGCTTTGAGAAGTATTTCCAGATCGTGCGCTGCTTCCGTGACGAGGACCTGCGTGCTGACCGCCAGCCTGAGTTCACACAGCTGGATATTGAGATGTCCTTCATGGATCAGGACTCCATCCTGACGCTCATGGAGGAGATGGTGAAGGAACTCTTTGAAAAGAGCATTGGCGCCAAGATCGAGACGCCCTTCCGCCGCATGGCATGGGACGAAGCGATGGAGCGCTTTGGCTCGGACAAGCCGGATCTCCGCTTCGGCATGGAGCTGCAGGACATTACGGACTATGTCGGCGGTTCGGAGTTCAAGGTATTCAATTCTGTGCTTGAAGCGGGCGGTCGTGTGAAGGTCATCAACGTCGAGGGCTATGCGAACATCCCGCGCCGCGAGCTTGACGGGCTCGTCTCCTATGTGCAGAACTACGGAGCAAAGGGCCTCGCGTGGATTCAGTACAGCGAGGAGGGCGTCAAGTCGCCCTTTAAGAAGTTCTATTCCGACGAGACATTCGAGACCATCAAGAATGCCGTTGGAGCAAAGACGGGCGATCTCCTGCTCGTCGTCGCTGATCAGCCTGCCGTTGTGGCCCAGGCGCTCGGAGAACTCCGTCTCGAGATGGGGCGCCGCCGCAATCTGATCGATCCGAACGCGCTTTCCTTCCTTTGGGTTGTGGACTTTCCAATGTTCGAATACAGCGCCGAGGAGAAGCGGTTCAAAGCGATGCACCATCCGTTCACTGCGCCGCGTGACGAGGATATTCCGCTGCTTGCGACCGATCCCGGCCGCGTCAAGGCGAATGCCTACGACATGGTACTGAACGGCGTCGAGATCGGCGGCGGCAGTCTGCGTATCTATCGGAGTGATCTCCAGGAGCAGGTCTTTGAGACCCTCGGCTTTACACCCGAGGAGGCACGTGAGCGTTTCGGCTTCATGATGAATGCGTTCGAGTACGGTACTCCGCCGCACGGCGGACTCGCATTCGGTCTGGACCGCCTCGTGATGCTGATGGCAAAGCGCCGCAGTATCCGTGACGTCATCCCGTTCCCCAAGACGCAGAGCGCGTCGGACGTTATGTGTGAGGCGCCGTCGCCGGTCGACGAGAAGCAGCTGCGTGAGCTCTATATCCGCACGGCTGTGCCGAAGAAAAAGGCGGACAGCGCAGCGCAGTAAGAATTGGAAAAGGGGAGAGCGTCTTGGCGGGCGCTCTCTTTTGATGATGTGGGAGGGGAGTGCTCCTTGGCAGAACGGGTCAATATATTGGGCGTAGAGGTCGATGCGGTCACGATGACAGAGGCTGTCGCTGACGTTTGCGCCTATATGGATGAGCGCGCAGGCGTAATGATCGCTACGGCGAACGCAGAGATGATCATGCGCGCGACGCACGATCGGGAACTCTGCACGATTCTCAACGAGGCGGCACTTGTTGTGCCGGACGGAGCAGGGACGGTCTGGGCCGCGCGGCATCTCGGGCATGCGATGCCCGAGCGTGTGGCAGGCTACGATCTGGCGCAGGAACTGCTGCGCTGCGCCCCGGCGGAGGGACGACGCGTTTATTTCTTTGGCTCTGCGCCCGGGGTGGCGGAGAAGGCAAGGGAAAAGGCGGAGCAGCTTTATCCCGGCATCGAGATCGTCGGTGTGCGCAACGGCTTTTTCAAAGACGAAGACAACGCAAAGATCATCGAGGAGATCCGGACGGCGCGCCCTGATCTTCTGCTCGTTGCGCTCGGCGTGCCGAAGCAGGAGAAGTGGATCCATGCGCATCTCGCGCAGCTCGGGGTGTCCGTCGCCATCGGCGTCGGCGGAACTCTGGATGTGATGGCAGGCGTCATGAAGCGCGCGCCGCGTTGGATGCAGAAGGCAAAGCTCGAGTGGCTGTTCCGCGGCATGATGCAGCCGCAGCGTGCGGGACGCTTGCTCGCTCTTCCAAAATTCGTTCTGAAGGTGCATGCAGCGCGAAAATAAAAGCCTTATCTGTGGACAAAGAATAGGCTTTCCATTATAATTGACGAAAGAAAAGGAGGCGGATGCGCATGGTCATTGTAAGCGAGGGCTATAAATTTATCGGAGCAGCGCTTATTTTGGCTGTCATTCTCGGATTCTTTGCACATCCGTATGCGGCAGCTCCGTGCGTCGTGCTGGCGTGCTATTTTGCGTATTTCTTCCGCAGCCCCACGCGTGAAATAACGCAGAACGAAAACCACATTCTCTCGCCCGCAGACGGTACGGTCACGGAGATCACGCCGGTCGGAACGGATGACTTTGTGGGAGAGCCGTGCAATAAAATCGTTATCTTCATGTCGGTGTTCAACGTACACGTCAACCGCAGCCCGATCGATGGCGAGATCAAGCTTCAAAAATACTACTGCGGGCGCTTTCGGCCCGCTTACAAGGACGAGGTCGGTTTTGAGAACGAGCACCACCTGATCGGCATCGACCGCGGCGACCTGCGCATCACCGTGAAGCAGATCGCGGGGATTCTCGCGCGCCGCATTGTCTCGTGGGTGACCCTCGACGATCGGCTGCGCCAGGGCGATGTCTACGGCATGATCCGCTTCGGCTCGTGTCTGGAGATCGTCATGCCCGAACGGGCAGAGATCCTCGTGAAAAAGGGCGAAAAAGTGCAGGGCGGAAAGACTGTCCTGGGGAGGCTCGAAGGCGAATGAATTACAGACGGTTTCTGCCGAATCTCTGTACGGCGATGAATCTTGTCTTTGGCATGTGTTCCATCCTATCAACAGTCGAAGGACATTTGGACTGGGGGGCTCTCTTTATCCTGTTTGCGCTGGTTGCCGACGGACTGGACGGACGCATTGCGCGTGCGTTCGGCGTATCCAGTGAGTTCGGCAAGGAAATGGACTCGCTCTGCGACCTCGGTTCCTTCGGCATTGCGCCGGCGCTGCTTGCATGGACGCTGGCGCTGCATACATACGGCATCCCCGGCATTGCGGTGACGATTTTCTTCGCTGTCTGCGGCATGTGGCGTCTCACGCGCTTTAATGTGAACGTGCATGTTGTGCATGGCTACTTCATGGGCCTTGCCATCCCCGCCGGCGGGAACCTCGTTGCTATGTCGGCATGGCTCTTCCTCTCGCTCGGCATCGACCCGACATCATTTGGCCTGCTCTATCCCGCCGCTGTCGCCGTGACGGCTTATCTGATGGTCAGTCACGTGCACTATCCCGATTTCAAGGGCGGCGGGGAGAAGATCTATATGGCCTCTAAAATCTTTGCGCTGATTATTTTCGGCGGGATCTTGTATTTCGGCAGGGCAGCGATGCTGCCCGCCGTATTTACGGCTATATTTGCGACCTATGCGCTCTTTGGGATTATCAATCATACGATTGCCGCTACGGCATGTGCAAAGGAAGGCTGAAGCCGCATGACAGACATCCTACATCTTGTCTCGCCATATCTTCCGGCACATATTTTTGACATCATCATGGTGCCGGCGCAGATTTTTATTTTTCTCTTTACTCTGTATTTTTTCTTTATTGGCTTTTGTTGCCTGTGGCGGCGCAAAGAGGCGAAGATTCTCGTGCCGGAGAAGACATTCGCCGTTGTCGTTGCCGCACATAACGAAGAAGCGGTCATCGGTCAGCTCATCGAGAATCTGAAACGCCTCGATTATCCGGAGGAGCTTTACGACATCTACGTCATCGCTGACAACTGTACGGACAGCACGCCACAGATCGCGGGGAAGGCAGGTGCCATTGTCTGCGAGCGCACGCATCCGACGAAGAAGAGCAAAGGGTTTGCCCTCGAGTGGATGTTTGAACGCCTCTTTCAGATGGACAAAGAGTACGACGCCATCGCGATCTTCGACGCGGACAACCTCGTGCATCCGAACTTCCTCAAGGAGATGAACAACCGTCTCCTCAAGGGAGACAAAGTCATCCAGGGCTATCTCGATGCAAAAAACCCTTACGATACATGGGTGGCGGGGACATTCGCCATCGCGTTCTGGGTCATCGATCACATCTCCCATCTCGCCAAGACGAACATTGGACTCTCGGCGTGTCTCGGCGGCACTGGCATGTGCATCACGACGGACGTGCTGAAGCGGCATGGCTGGCGTGCGACCTGCCTCACGGAGGATATGGAGTTCACGATGAAGCTGCTCGCCGAGGGGATTAAGACGACGTGGGCACACGACGCCGTCGTCTACGATGAGAAGCCGCTCACGTTCCGGCAGGCATGGAACCAGCGCCGACGCTGGGCGCAGGGGCAGTTCGACGTGGCGCACCGCTTCATCCCAACGATGATTCGCGAGGGATGGCGCAGGAAGGACATCCGCATCTGGGACGGATGCATCTATCTCCTCCAGCCGCACTTCCTCATGATCTCGACGCTGTTCATCATCATCAGTTACGTGCAGCTGGCATTCCCGCCGTTCTATACGAGCATTTATAAATTCCTGCCGTCGCAGCTCATGACCGCCATCATGATCGGGCAGTATGTTCTGCCCATGATTATCCTCATCAAGGTGCGGGCAAAACTCAAAGCATGGTTCTACCTGCTCCTCTATCCTGTCTTCATCTACTCATGGATTCCGATCATCTTCCTCGGATTCATCCACCGGAACGAGCACGAGTGGAGCCATACGAAGCATACGCGCGCCATGAGCATGGATGAGGTCATGGGTGACGTGATGAAATAAAAAAGGCTGCTGCACTTATGCAGCAGCCTTTTCCTAAACGAAGGAGAACGCTATGTATACATTGCGCATCGAAGGCGCATTCGAGGCGGCGCACCGCGTCGTGAACTACCCGGGGAAATGCGACCGCCTGCACGGACATAACTGGGGGGTCGAGGCGACCTTTCAGGGAACGAAACTGGATGAACTCGGCATGCTGATCGACTTTAAGATTGCAAAGAAGGCGCTTGCCGCCGTACTCGACGACTTTGACCATTATTATCTCAACGACTTCCCTCCGTTCAGCGAGGGGATCAACCCCACGGCGGAGAACCTCGCGCGCATCATCTTTGAGCGCCTTGCCGCGCGCGCTGAGGTGCAGACATCGCCGGCAGAGCTCACGGCCCTCACCGTTTGGGAGTCACCGAAGTCCTCGGTTACCTATACGAAGGACTGATATGTGCGAGAACATCATTGAGATCTTTTCCTCCATCCAGGGGGAGGGGAAGTACGTCGGATGCCGTCAGATCTTTGTGCGCCTTGAGGGCTGTAATCTCGACTGCACTTACTGCGATACCGAGAACGAGATTGGCCGCCATCCGCACTGCATGGTGGAGGAGGACGCGGGCTCGCATGCGCTCATCTCCTATGAGAACCCGCTCTCTGCTCAGCGTACGGCGGAGATCATCGCGCGCATCGTGGGAGATGTTCCGCATCACTCGCTCAGTATGACAGGCGGGGAACCGCTGCTGCATGTGCCTTTTATTCGCGAGCTCGCGGCGCATGTCCATTTGCCGCTCTTCCTCGAGACGAATGGCACCCTTGACAAAGCACTTGCTGAGTGCATTGATTGTATCGACTTTATTAGCATGGATATCAAGCTGCCGGATGTTCTGTCCGTGCCCGTCTGGGATGCGCATGCACGCTTTCTTGCGGTTGCACGCGCAAAGGATGTCTACGTCAAGATCGTTGTGGCCGCGGAGACGGCGGATGACGATATCGTGACGGCGGCACGGATCGTTGCAGACACTGCGCCGGAAACACTGCTCATCCTCCAGCCCGTGACGCCCTACGGCGGTTGCACCGCGCCAACGCCGGAACACCTCCTCGCATTCCAACGTCTTGCGCTTCGCCATGTTTCGGATGTCCGTATCATCCCGCAGACCCATCGCATGATGGACTTGCTCTAGCGCAGCCATAGGAGAACAGACAGAAAAACACTCGCATACCGGCATCATACCGATATACGAGTGTTTTTGTATTTCAGAACTTCCACCCGAGGGAGAACCCGCCCGTAACTTTAGCCGTATGGAACCCGTCGGGTTTTCGGATCGGCATCGCCGCAAAGACATCATAGGACAGAGCATCAATCATCCCGCGCACGCCGAGCGCCGCTCCCGCGATCGTGTGCCCGTTGTAGAGATCCGCACCGGCGCCGTACACCGCACCGACATCAAGGCCGAGATAGACCTCCAGCTTCTGCTTCGGGAACCGCGTTGCAAACTCATTGCGGAGATACCAGCCGTCCGTCCCCATCAGCGTAACCTCGCCGTCGAAGCCCCGCACCGTATACCGATTCCCCATGCTGATCATATCCGTGCCGTAGAGCTCCATCCCGTCCATCGTCCACTGCCCGTGAAAGGACGTCGTAAACGTCGCAGGACGGTGGCTGAACTCAAACGGATGCACATAGTCCGCATCCAGGAGCCACATCCGATACCGTGTCCGCGGCACATCCTCGTAGGGACTCTCCTCCTGCGCGCCCATCCACCCGAGACCAAACCGGTGGGCCAAACGGAAATAGAGCGTATCTCTTTTCAGATACAGACGCTCTGCAAGCCCGACCTCCATCGATGTCTGATGCATCGCCTGGATCGGAAGCTCGACATCGTTGAGGAAGCGATGTGAGTTCCGCTTGCGCAGACGAATGTCCATACTCGTCTTTCGATTTGCCGAACGGCTCAGCACATAGTCCCATGAGAGCGTAGAGATATTGGTATCGCCCGCGCTGATGAAATCATAGGGCATGCTTGCTACCGTCTGATGATATTTCGACCGCTGGTAGGAGAGAGAAAAGGTATGGCGTCCGTAGGGATAGGTGTAGCTGATATTGTGGCCGCGTGTTCCTTTCTCATATCCGTCCTGTGCACTGTCGAGATTTAGACCGATGCGGAGCATATCGTTCTTATGAAAGAGCTGATCAATGCCGAGAGAGGCGTACCACTGGAGCTTCCCCGTGTCCTCCAGACCAGAGTCGTCGAACGAGATCGTTCCGTAGATATTTTTGCCGCGTTTTACCGTGAGCTCGATATCCGTCATCTGGGGCTCATCGGCAGGCAGGAGCCGAACGGAGATATCCTGTGAGGGAAGCCGCTTTGCCTGCTCGATGCCCTGCTCAATGTCCCGCACGTTCAGAACATCTCCCTCGCGGAAGGGAAAGAGGTTCTTCCAGTAGATCACAGCGCTGTCATCTGCAAAGCGAACGGCATGGATGTAACCGACGAGGAGGACAAGACGCAGCTCGCCAGAGGAGAGATTCTGTTCGGGAACGGCAATGCGGCTCGTAGAGAAGCCGCGGGACATGAGAGTGCGGTTCATCGCGGTGACCAGTTCATTGATCTCGCGCAGAGAGAGTTCTCTCCCCTCATAGGGACGGGCAACGCGTTCGAGGAAGCGAAAGCGCTCCGTCTGATGCTCGACCGTGACGTGAGAGATGCGAAAGCGCACGCCCTCATCGGCGGGAAGCTCGGAGGAGGGAGGGGGAGGCGCGACGACCTCCGCACGCTCCTTGTTCATACGTTCCTGTCGTTCAGCCTCCTGCGCACGCGACTGATCCAGCTGCTCCTGCTGAGAGGGCGGAGCGGCAGAGGCCGAAAGCGCCGAGAGTGAGAGGAGAGAGGTAAGAAGGATCACAGATGTTTTGTTGATTGACATAAAGCTCCCTTTTCTTTAAGAAATAATGCTGTTTGACATGGATTTGGATTTATAAATTAAATCGGGTAAAAAAATCATCATATTCAATTATTATATGCCAAGCATGAGCTGTGTCGTCCTTTAAAGTCTCTATGGTACATATATAATCATCTTTTTTAGACTTCAGAGAAATAATAAGATTCGTATCCCTATGCGATTCTATCTTCCAACCATTGTTTAATAGGTACTCTTTTATTTCTATAAGAACGATGTTTTTATCCTTTTCTGTGACGAAATAGGCGGTAAGTGATTGAGCAATTAAAGCCCTTGTATTTTTCTCTAGATGTATATTTTGCAGAGTATACTGATCTAAGACCTTATCCTAATATCAGCCAACATATAAATAAAACTAGAATACTGCAGGATATTAAGGGCACAGCTCTTCTGTATATTTTTTTCATCATTACTATTGGATTTTTGTGCATAATATCAAGTTCCTATAGTGTTCCAACGAAAAAAGTATACCCAATTGTGAGATTTAACCCAACGCTCGCGCTACCGTATAAAACATTCATACATCCCAAAAAACGACATGCATGGATTCTTCTTGTTCATTTGAAATAAAACGCCAAAATTCGTTTTTGGTTGATTCATCTATAAATGTTTGAAACAGAAGGTGATTTTCGAGAGATAAGGTGATGTCTCCTATAGCAGAATATGAAATTGCCCCTCGGCGGGAAGATTAAAGAATGAGGCGGCGGTGTAACAACTTCCGAGCGCACCTGATTAGCCGCTCCTACTGCTCAGATTCTCGTATGCGCGATTGATCGAGTTGCTCCTGCTGAGAGGGAGGAGTGGCAGAAGCGAAGAGAGAAGTGAAGAAGCAGGATGTGAGGAATATCACAGATGTTTTGTGATGTAAGCATCAAAATGGATACATCTTTTTTCAGATTCCCCTTTCATTCTCTTTTTTGAGATACAAAAGATTCTCTTCTATCGTTTCAAGTGTAAAATCTTTTCTCAGAGTTGGGTTTATTGAATATATTGTACGGGAAAAAATGTCAGCAGTTTTTATTACTTCACTAGAAAATTCTTCAAAGGTAATTCTTTCTTTTTCCCATTCACCGTATTCTCTTTCGGGTGGGAGAACATCCTCAAAAGAAAGATATGCACCCTCTATGAAATCTTCAATCCTTATTATACTGAGTTCGATATAGTTTTCTTTATAGATAAATTCTATCCACACCTTATATGCCTCAATATCATTTAATACAGCATATCCACGTTTTTTGATCTCCTTCACGATTGCTGTCAGCCGTTCAAACCACCATGGAAGGTTTACATAAAGCGTCGCACATTTTCTTATCCTTTCTTCTTCGCTATAGTCTCCATATCCTTTTTCATTCACAACGATTTCAAACAGTCCAGTGATACAGCAATCAGATGGTGTAAAAGTTCTTATCTCATCTGCCGTATCCATTATCGCATAATTTATTTTGAACATATAAGCTCCCCCTGTATCATATTATTTGAGGTGAAGCCTGCTCCTGTGATCTGGCTCATGATGCCGCCGATGATCGCGTGCACGGCAATCTTTCGTCCGCTTCCGTCGTCGTTTGTGCTGCTCGCATTGCCCTTGACGGGGTATGGTAGGGAATCCTTTTACGCTGCTAGGTCATGTCTAATCAAAATAATATAACAACAGTTTTCGATAATCAATCGTGCCTTCCCTTTTCAACGGCAGAGGACGAGCAAATTGGTGCAACATTACGGGATATGCCAAGATTCGTTCGTAAAAGAGGTGATCTCTCTCCTCCAACTCTGTTTCACTGTGAAGAATGGTTAATTCATCGTCACTATATTTTGCCAGTGCTTTTGATAAATATTTGTATTCTGGAGAAGATAAATCAACCTCCGGATTGATCAGGAGCGTAACATGAAACGGCTCGGATTGGATTATATAGAACCCCACACTTCCATACACATAAAACTTATTCTCCTGATAGAACAATCCCATATCCTTTTCCCATGTGTATACTTCTTTGTCAAGGACGCGTACTTTACTCGCTCCGCCATACCTTGTCCATTCCTCCAAATGCATGTCCCATAGTGCCAGGTCATTATATTCGTTGCAATGAACGAGTATTTGCCCTCTATGAAAAACCTCCACACAATATTTTCCGGAACTAAATGGTGCATATGGTGGATCGAACCATGTATCCAGCCAATATTTAAATCCGAATAGAACCTGATAAAGGATCCATACACTTAATAAAGCACCGCACAGTATGCCTCCGCGGAGAGCTATCTTTTTGATACGATCTATCACCATAGGTCAATCCTCCGACAAGGAAACAGTTCCCTGAAATTCTGCCGTCCAAACGCAATTATCCATCCATTTCAATATTTTCAAATCCTTGGTTTACTGCATTCGTATACAAGGCAGATATTATCTTGTCATCAACAGAAGAAATATCTACATATACACTATCTGTTACAATGACTTCTAAATAAGGTGTATTCAGATTATCCTTTTTGTTTTCGATGGAAGATTTTAAGCTGAATATACCTGATACTATATAGTACATATCTGACTCGAGCAATGAGAAAAAATCTTGGTTTGAAAAATAATCGGAATCAAATAAATCAACTATTTCACCGTTTATATCTTGCCATGCCTGAAGATCAACAACTTCCCATGTACCATAAACCTCCCATGTACCATCGACGATATCCTTTATGGGGGAAAGGATACGATATAAATATTGTCCCCATTCATTCGGAATGATAAAACTTATTTTTTTATATTGTCCAAGTTTCTCACCTGCTCCTTTTCGGATGCCCATTTTTGTCTCATTCCGGAGATAGACTTTATCTGCTTCCTCTTTTTCGCCCGTCCTTGTAAAGAACCAGTTGCCCTCGAGAGGTCATGCCGAATACCTCGCTCCTTAAAGTCGAACAGAGGATTGGGACGGAGCTTGTGTTTAAGATCCAGGACATGACCGTCTGTCCTCTGCGCGAATGAGGGCAGGGAACGGCATCGCTGAAGATCAGCTTTCTTACGATGATTTGAGAGACTCTCATCAGCTCACCGGCCACGCAGCGTTCAAAGAATGGGCTTTAAAAATAAAAGGCCCCGCACGACACTCTCCTCCTGAGAAGAAATGACGTACAAAGCCTTGGCCTCGTGTTGATGAGATGACGGCGGAGCGCACACACGACGCACTTCCCTGCCGCCGTTCTAGGCTAACACACGCGAGAGGCGCACAAGCTCCGGGTCAAGGGTCTTCGTGTTGTTGACGGCCTCGAAGAGGTTCACGCTCACGACCTGCCCCTCGTTGAAGCTGAAGATCACATCGTTGACCCCCGAGATGATCGCCAGTGCCGCCTTCTCGCCGAGCATTGATGCCTTGATGCGGTCCTCCACCGTCGGCGAACCGCCGCGCTGGATGTGCCCGAGCACCGAGACGCGCGTGTCGATCTCCGTCTTCTCACTGATGATCTTGCCGATCTCGACGCCCGAACCTGCGCCCTCGGCGACGACGATGATGCTGTAACGCTTGCCGCGTTCGTACATCTCCTTCAGCTCGCAGCTGATCTCCTCGAGGTCGAATGCGACCTCGGGCACGAGGATGTATTCCGCACCGCCCGCAATGCCCGACATCATCGCGAGCCAGCCCGAGTGGCGCCCCATGACCTCGACAATGATAATGCGGCGGTGTGCCGATGCCGTATCGCGCAGCTTGTTGATCGCATCCACGATCGTGTTGCACGCCGTGTCGCAGCCGATGGTATAGTCCATGCCCCAGATATCATTGTCGATCGTTCCCGGCAGGCCGACGATCGGCATGCCGGTCTCCTGACTGAGGAGCGAGCCGCCTGTGAGCGAACCGTCCCCGCCGATGATGACAAGCCCCTCGATGCCGCGCTTGCGCAGATTCTCAAACGCTGTCCTGCGCCCCTCCGGCGTCATGAATGACTTGCTGCGCGCTGTGCCGAGGAATGTGCCGCCGCGCTGGATCAGATCACTGACACTGCGCGTGGTGAGCTGTACGATATCGTCATGCACCATGCCGCTGTATCCGTTGTGCACGCCGTAGACCTCGACACCCTCGTAGGTCGCCGTGCGCACCACTGCGCGCGCCGCCGCATTCATGCCCGGGCTGTCGCCGCCCGATGTGACCACCGCGATTGCCTTTTTCAGCATAAAAACATCCCCCGTCCCTATGGCGCACTCTGTGCGATGTCTATTCTGCTCCTATTCTACGAAAGCAGGCACGAAAAGTAAAGCCTCACATGCAAAAAACTCAGCCGGAGGATCAGACGGCAAAAAGAGAGATTGGATCTCCCCGGAGGGAAAATCCAATCTCTCTTTATTTTTGTATCAGTGCTTCTGTGGTTTGAACTGCTCCTCATCCCAGCCCACAATGCCGTGCTGGTCAGGCATGACGGACGGGTCGAAGACAGGATTCTTGCCCGCTGCCTTCTGTGCGAAGTAGTCCGTGAGTGCGATGCGCGCCAGCGGCGCGAGACGTCCGATCGCATAGAGGTTCGTGAGACAGATCATCGCCATGAAGAGGTCGGCGAGGTTCCACACAAGTCCGAGCGCGGCAACGCAGCCAAAGAACACCATGGCGACGACGGCGGTGCGATAGAGAAAGAGTGCCGTCCCCGTATTCTCGCCAAAGAAATGAATGTTGATCTCGCCGTAGTAGTAATTGCCCACAACCGAACTGAAGGCAAAGAGGAAGATGAGCACGGCGAGCAGCGCCGAAGCGCCGCCGCCGAAGACGCTCGTGAGCGAGTCCTGTGCGAGCGCGATCCCGGTCGTATTCCCGCCGATCGTATACTGACCCGTGAGGAGCACGATGAACGCCGTCGCCGAGCAGACGATCCATGTGTCGACGTAGACGCCGAATGCCTGCACGAGTCCCTGCTTGACCGGGTGCGTGACATTCGCGGTCGCTGCCGCATTCGGAATGGAGCCCTCGCCTGCCTCGTTCGAGAAAAGGCCGCGGCGGATGCCCGTGAGAATGACGGTGCCGAGCCCGCCGCCGACCGCTGCCTGCGGGCTGAACGCGTCATGCAGGATGAGCGCAAACATCCCCGGCACCTCATTGATGTGCATGATGACAACCACCAGCGCAATGAGGAGATAGAGCCCTGCCATGAACGGCACGAGCAGTGTGGTAAAGTTCGCAATGCGGTGAATCCCGCCGAAGATAACGGCGCCCGAGAGGACGGCGAGGATGCCGCCCATCACCCAGGTATCAATGCCGAACGCCTTCTCCATCGAAAGCGCGATCGTATTTGCCTGAACGGATACGTAGATCAGGCCGAAGGTGACGGAGATGAGCACAGCAAAGAGCTTTGCGACGGCAGGCTGTCCGAGTGCATTCTGGATATAGTACGCGGGACCGCCGTGAAAGAGCCCGTGGCCGCGCGGGATCTTGTAGATCTGCGCGAGCGTGCTCTCGACAAATCCCGTCGCCGTGCCGATGAAGGCGATGACCCACATCCAGAATACGGCGCCGGGACCGCCGGTAACGATGGCGATGGCAACACCTGCGATGTTGCCGACGCCGACGCGCGAGGCCGTACTGACACAAAAAGCCTGGAACGAAGAGATCGACTTTCGTCCGCTCGGACGGCGGCCGAGATCCCCCGTGAGGAGGCGCACCATCTCGGGCAGAGCACGCAGCTGAATCAGCCCGGTGGAAAATGTGAACCAGAGCCCGCAGCCAACGAGCACAACGATGATGATATAAGTCCACAGGAAGTCGTTGATCGAACCGACAAGAGAATTCAGAAAATCCATAGAACCGTCCTTTCAAAACATAACCCTCATAATATGGAAAAAGTAAAGTTTTGTCAAATTGGATTCCTGTATTCTTTCGCCCAAGCACCGTGTCCGAATTTAGCAGGGATTCCTTTACTTCTCACCGAAAAGAGTGTAGAATATTATCAGCCATAATATTCAGGAATAAAAGGCGGGGATACGACATGCTGAAAAAGACGAAAATCATATGTACGCAGGGACCGGCAACGGACCCGGACGGGATTGTCGACGCGCTCATCGAAAGCGGGATGAACTGCGCGCGCTTCAACTTCTCCCACGGTACCCATGCGGAGCACCTCGTACGTATCAGCAAGGTGCGCGAAGCGGCTGAACGCGCAGGCAAAGTGATCTCACTGATCCTCGATACGAAGGGCCCGGAGATGCGCCTCGGCGAGTTCGCAGAGGGCAAGGTGCAGCTCGAGAAGGGCAAACAGTTCACGCTGACCTATGACGATGCGCCGGGGGACGAGACACATGTCAGTGTGAATCACAAGCAGCTTTACAGCGAGGTAAAGCCGGGCGACACACTGCTCCTCTCGGACGGTCTTGTCGGGCTCGTAGTCGACGAAATCCGCGGCAAGGACATCGTGACAACCATCCAGAACAGTGGGCCCATGTCGACGCGCAAGCGCGTGGCGGCGCCGGGCATCGAGCTGAGTCTGCCTGCGATCTCGGAGCAGGACGAGCGCGACATTATCTTCGGCATTCAGAACGATATGGACTTTGTTGCGGCATCGTTCATCCAGCGTCCGTCGGACGTAGAGGAGATCCGCCATCTGATCGCAAAGCACGGCGGTCACATGGAGATCATCCCAAAGATTGAAAATTTGGCGGGCGTCAACAACTTTGACGCGATCCTCGCGGTCTCGGACGGCATCATGGTCGCACGCGGCGACCTCGGCGTCGAGGTCCCGGCGGAGGACGTGCCCGTCATCCAAAAGGAAATCATCCGCAAGTGCAACGCGGTCGGCAAGCCTGTTATCGTTGCGACGCAGATGCTCGAGTCGATGACGACGAATCCGCGCCCGACCCGCGCCGAAGTCTCGGACGTCGGCAACGCGATCTTCGACGGCGCAGACGCCATCATGCTCTCGGGCGAGACGGCGAGCGGCGACTACCCGGTCGAGGCGGTCAAGATGATGAGCACGATTGCGCTGCGCATGGAAGAATCACTCGAGTACGACTCGATCATCCGCGCGCGCAGCATCCGCGAACGCTCCTCGGTGACGGACGCCGTCTCCCATGCAACGGTGCAGCTGGCCTATGAGACGAGCGCCGCTGCGATCCTGACGCCGACACAGTCTGGCTACACGACGCGCGTCGTCTCAAAGTACCGCCCGAAGGCGACGATCGTCGCCTACGCGCCGAATCCAATGGTCGCGCGCCACATCAATCTGCGCTGGGGCGTCTACTCCATCCTCGGCCGCAAGTGGACCGGGGTCGAGGACATGATCGAGTCCTGCACGCGCGGTGCACTCTCACACGGTTATGTCAAGCAGGGCGACAAGGTCGTCATGGTCGCAGGAATGACCTACAACGAGGGCGGTTCCGTCGCTATCCGCGTGACAACGATCCACTGAGCATGATTGATAAGTGATGAAAGGAAGCCGCCTGCATATGAGACGGCTTCCTTTTTTGAACCGTCCGGGATATTTTTGATGCGTATCGGATTGCGCTTGCCACGGATTTTTGTCTGATCAGGGAAATGACAACACGCAGTGAGAAGCTGTGCAGAGGGTGTCCCCAAAGATCAGGCGAAAAAGCTGCCCAAGATGGAAGGAGACTATTATGGAAACAATTCACAGCGACAACGCCCCCGCCGCCCTCGGCCCATACAGCCAGGCGATGCGCGTCCAAGGCCTCGTCTACACCTCAGGGCAGATCGGCATCGATCCCGCCGCGGGCAATATCACGGGGACAAATGTCAAAGAGCAGGCGGAGCAGGTCTGCAAGAACCTCAGTGCCGTGCTCGCAGCGGCCGGCACCGATCTCACACGCGTTGTCAAGACGACTTGCTTCCTCGCCGACATGGGGGACTTCGCCGCGTTCAACGAGGTCTATGCCCGGTACTTCACGAGCAAGCCCGCGCGCTCCTGCGTCGCGGCAAAGGCACTGCCCGCAGGCGCACTCTGTGAGATCGAGGTCATCGCCGAGGTCTGATCTTTCTCCCCCATTTCTCCCACAGGAAAACAGAAAAGGGACGATCTGCACGGATCGTCCCTTTTCAATGCAGTTATTCAGTTCAAAACCATCGGCTCGATGTGCTCGTCCGCCATGAATCGGCTGAGTTTCTGCACGCTTGCCATGAGGTCGAGATAGTTCTCCGGCGTGAGTGACTGCGGGCCGTCGGAGAGGGCGCGTGCCGGGTTCGGATGCACCTCGATGATGAGGCCGTCTGCCCCCGCTGCAATGGAAGCGAGAGCCATGGGCTTGATCATGCGCCACTTGCCCGTACCGTGGCTTGGATCAGCAATGATCGGCAGGTGTGAGAGATGCTTGATCGCCGCGACCGCACTGATGTCGAATGTGTTGCGCGTGTAGGTCTCATAGGTGCGGATGCCGCGCTCGCAGAGGATAACGTTCGGATTGCCCTCGTTCATGATGTACTCGGCGGCGTTCAGCCACTCGTCGATGGTGGCCGCAAGGCCGCGCTTTAGCATGACGGGCTTGCCTGAGCGTCCGACCGCACGCAGGAGGCCAAAGTTCTGCATGTTGCGTGCGCCGATCTGAAGGAGATCCGCATAGGCGGCCACTGTGTCCACCGCCTCGACCACCGTCACTTCGGTGACGACAGCGAGACCGGTCTTTTCGCGTGCCTCGGCGAGATATTTCAGGCCCTCTTCCTCGAGCCCCTGGAATGCGTAGGGTGAGGTGCGCGGCTTATACGCGCCGCCGCGGATGAACTGCGCCCCGCCTGCTTTGATGATCTCCGCCGTCTCTATGAGCTGTGCGCGCGACTCGACGGCACAGGGGCCCGCCATGACGACAGGCGTTCCGTCACCGATCCGCACGCCGCGGATGTCGATGACCGTCGGTGCGGGGTGGAACTCGCGGCTCGCACGTTTGTAGCTCTTGGAGATGGCGACGGTCGTCTCGACGCCGTGCATCGCATCGAGCGGAGTTGAGGCGAGCTTTGTCTTATCGCCGATGACGCCGACGATCTTTTGGCGCGCTCCCTCCATAACCTTTGCCTCGAGCCCCTTCTCCTCGATGGCACGAATGACGCCCTCAATATCCGCCTGTGTGGCATCCGAATTCATAATGACAACCATGGTATCTGCTCCTTTGCTATTCGTTGTGTGCCATATGCACAGGGAAAGCGCCGAGTACCTTCAGCCAGACACTCTTCTCGGCGACGGCATCAATGGACGCGCGCACGGCATCCGCATCGCTGTGCGCATCGAGATCGAAAAAGAACATATACGCGCCAAGCTCCGTCCGCGCGGGACGTGACTCGATGCGCGTGAGATTCACAAAGCGGCGCGCAAACTCGCCGAGCACATCGTAGAGTGCGCCCGCGCGCGTGCCGTCGATCTGGCAGACGAGGAGAACGGTATCGTTCTTCTCGGCGGGCGGCGGGATCGTTCCGTCGCGCACAACTTCGAAGAAGCGCGTGCAGTTGGAGCCGCGATCCTCGATCTTTCCCGCGATCTCGACCAGACCGTTCAGCTCGCCTGCCCTGCGCGTACAGATTGCCGCCCAGCCCGCATCTGCAGACGCGGCACCGACGATCTCCGCTGCGCGCGCCGTGCTCGCGGTTTTGATGATCTCTGCCCGCGGGCAGCACCGCAGGAGGAAGTCCCTGCACTGTGCGATGGGCTGCGCATGTGAGTAGACGCAGCGAATCTCACCATCCGCGCGGCGCGCCATGAGATAGTTGTGTACGGGCCAGATGACCTCACGCCGCACGCGCAGGGTATCCGAGTGCGCGAGCGTATCGAGCGTTACGGCAATTGCCCCCTCGAGCGAGTTCTCGACAGGCACAAATGCAGCGTCCACAGCGCCCGTCTCCGCTGCGTGCAGACACTCTCCGATATCGCCGAAGCAAACGATCTCGCAGTCGAGCCGCTGCCACGCCATGAGATAGAGCGCCGCCGCCTCGCTGTGGGTCCCCACGGGACCGAGCACGCCCATTTTCTGTCTCACACGCATTCCTCCTATATAGTTTTCTATCATACTATATGTACGGCACGTTGACAAGGGCGATGGGAACCACTTTCATTTCATATACATTTCCCTTACGATACAGCTGTGCTATAATAGATACGATTTCTCAGCCGAACGAAAAGGGGTGTCTATGTCTCCCAAGGAATATCTTGCCGTCATGCACTGCATCGCAGGCCTCAAGGAGCGCACGCGCCACGCGTGGATGAAGTCCGGCCGGCAGGAGAGTGTGGCGGAGCACAGCTGGCGGATGGCGCTGATGGCGTATTTCCTGCGTGACCGCTTCCCCGCTGCCGATCTCACGCGCGTCCTCCTGATGGCCCTGCTGCACGATGTGGGCGAAGTCTTTACGGGGGATATTCCGACGTTTGAGAAAACGGAGGCCGACCGCACGCAGGAGCACGAACTGCGCGACGCATGGATTTCATCACTTCCTCCGCCTTTTGCAGAGGAGGTACGCGTACTCTTTGACGAGATGGACGCGCTGGAGACAGAGGAGTCACTTCTCGTGCGTGCGCTCGACCGTATGGAGGCAGTGATCACGCACAACGAGTGCGATCCCGCGACATGGCTGCCGCTCGAATATGATCTGCAGCGCACCTATGGAGTCAACGAAGCGGCGTTCTCGCCCGCGCTCAAAGATCTGCGCGCCGAAGTGAACAACGAGGTGGACGCGGTGACCGCATCCCTCAGAAATAAGGAGGAACATTTATGAAACCAAACTACGGCAACTGGATTTCTGTGTCGATGATGAAAACGCTCTGCGCGATTGCCGCTGTACTCTATGTGCTCACGCTCGGCTGCGCGCTCTTTTTCAGTACGGAAGCGTCCTTCTATATCCTCGCGATCCTCTCCGGCGCTGCAACTTTTGTCGTCATCTATATGTACTACTGCCGCCGTGTCTTTTCCTTCGAGGGCGGCGGGCTCATGCGGCGCATTCACAGCTATCTGCTCGATCAGCTGCCGTGGGACGGCAGCGGCACGGCGCTCGACATCGGCTGCGGCTCGGGCGCGCTTACCATCGCCGTCGCAAAAAAGTTCCCGCTCGCGCAGGTACAGGGCATCGACTACTGGCCCGCAATGTGGAACTACGGCAAAGAGCAGTGCGAAGGCAACGCGGCGGCGGAGGGCGTCGCAGACCGCTGCGCGTTCCGGCACGGAGATGCGGCGCAGCTCGACTTCCCCGACAACCATTTCGACGCCGTCGTCAGCAACTTCGTCTTTCATGAGGTACGCACGCAGAAGGATAAGTTCATGCTCGTGGAGGAGTCCCTGCGCGTACTGAAAAAAGGCGGCGCCTTCGCCCTGCACGATACCTTCGAGAACAGGGATCTCTACGGCAAGATGGATGAGTTCATCACTTACCTCAAAGAGAAAGGCATCTCAGACATCTCCTACCTCCCGCATTCGGAGCGCAGGATCGATATGCCGCTGCCCGTGCGGTTCATGCTGCGCGGCATGGGTATCCTCTACGGAACGAAGTAAGCGAAAGGATTTTATCTATGTTCTTCAGCGCCCTTCCCATCGCACTCAGCGCAGCGGCACTTCTCTGTGCCTCCTGTGCATTCGCCGCGCCCACGGCCGAAAAACCCGCGCCCAAACTCGTGCGCCCGCAATTCCCCGCAGAGATCCCGGAGGGGATGACCGCGGACGGCAAGCTCGTCCGCATGCTCCGCTTCCATGTCCCTGCGCCGCATGATGAGCTCCGCATGCCCGCCGAAGATTCGGCCGAGGTCACGATTCTTGGCGAGGCAGCCGCGACCGAGGAGCAGATGCTCGCGCGTCTCCTGGCACGCAATCCGCAGCCGAAACTCACAGGCACCCCCGAAGAACTCGTCCGCATCTACTACGAGGAGGCGGCACGCGAGGGCATCCGTCCCGATGCAGCTCTTGCGCAGGCCTACAAAGAAACAGGCTATTTCGCCTACGGCGGCGATGTCGACTGGCAGCAGAATAATTTCTGCGGACTCGGCGCGACCGGAGGCGGCGTCAAGGGACTCTCCTTTCCCGATATGCGCACGGGAGCACGCGCACACATTCAGCATCTGCTCGCCTACGCGAGCAAACAGCCGCCGACCGTTCCCATCGTTGACCCGCGCTATGATCTCCTCCGAACGAAGTGCCCCGATGTATTCGGGCGTCTCACACGGTGGGTCGAGCTCAACGGCGTCTGGGCAGTCCCCGGCAGGAACTATGGGCAGGAGATCCTCATGATCCGCGATCAGGCGCGTCTGCCCGACGGCTCCGATGCCTCTCTGCATGCTGCCGATGCGCACATTGCACAGGCGGACAATGCTGACAACCGCATCTACCGCGGTCTCGTCTATCTGCACCGCGCCGCCTATCCCGAGGCGCGTGCGGATTTCGCCGCTGCACAGGAACGCGACGCACAGCGCACCGAACCGCTCCTCGGCATTGCACTCACCCACGCAGCTGCCGGCGATGTGAAAGAGGCACGCCGCGCCTATGAGGTCTATCTGAAAGCCGTGCCGAACGACAGCGAGGGCTGGTATAACTACGGGCTCGTCCTGCTCGCAGCAAATGCCTCCGACCAGGCAGCCGCCGCTCTCCGTCAGTCGCTGCAGATCGCCCCGCAGAACGCCGATGCGCACAATGCACTCGCCGTCGCCGCGCTGCATACGAAGGACTATCCGGCGGCATGGAAACATCTCGCCGATGCGGCACAGCTCGCACCTGCAGACATGGATATCCTCATCAATCAGATTCTGCTTCAGGCGTGTCTGAAGGATGTCTCCGGCAAAAAGCACGGCAAAAAGAAATAAACGAACGCCAACGGGCGGCAGCGGAAGAACAAATCTTC
>ERZ772945.66-NODE-66-length-77200-cov-11.181684_pt1 | contig 77200 bp, 47 predicted proteins | sample MGYA00511681_ERZ772945 | MGnify/ENA primary metagenome ERZ772945 (study PRJEB29015, sample SAMEA2737943) | human oral metagenome | biome: human oral; feature: human-associated habitat; material: dental | place: China | collected 2143 ...
CCGCGCTGCCCGCGCGCCGCGAGGGCCAGGGTCAGGGCGCCGCCCACGACAGTCGCCAGGGCGGCCCGCCCGTGCCACTCCTGCGTGCCCAGGTACGCCCCCGATCCCAGGCCGCCCAGCACGCACAGCGCGCACGCCAGGGCGACGACCACGTGGGAGCGCACCCGTGCCGACGTGTACGCGTCGTGCGAGGTGCGGGCGTTCATGGCCTTCGGCTTCGGCGGCTCCTGCTGGCGCCCTGGCAGCGCGACGGTCATCACCTCGCGGATGTCGATGAGGACGAAGGACCCTGCCCGCACCGTCAACTGGGGCGAGAGCCACACGAGCACGGCCCCCACGGCGACCGCCAGGAACGCCGGTCGGGCCACCAGGGAGTTCCCCAGGATCATGAGGGTCGCGCACGCGGTGGCCACCGCCCACGCGGCCCGGGGGACCGAGACGGCGTCGTCCACGCCCTCCACACGCCGCACCCCGTAGGTCAAGCAGTACAGCAAACCGCCCCACGTCACGACTATGGGGGCGACGACGGAGCCCACCGGGTTGTCCGCCGGAACGATCTGCAAGCACGCCAGGGCGAACACCAGGCTGGCCACCGCCACGGACTCCGTCCTGGCCCACGTCGGGGCGATGTACCCCAGGGCCAGGGAGTAGAAGACGCTCAGCGCCCCCACGCCCAAACGGGAGAAGACATCGGGCTGCCACCCCCACACGAAGGGGCTCGCCAGGACGAAGACCTCGACGAGCACCACCACCAGCGCGGAACCCACCAGGGTCCCCGCGGACACCGCCCGCGCGCGGGCGGAGCGCTCCGCCTCCTCCTCGGCGGATGCGCGCGGGTCGCGGAAGGGCCAGCCCCCGTGGGAGAGCATCGCGGAGGGATCCGCGACGAACATGATGACGTCGCCCGCCGCCACCTCGAAGCCCACGCGGTCCGTGGGCTTCACCTCCGAGCCGGAGACCCGGCACAGGTGGACCCACGCCGGATCCACGCCCACCGAGTGGAGCGCCTCGGACAACGGGGTCCCCTGGGCGGCCGCGCAATCGCGCAAGGAGGCGTCCGGCAGGCGGAGCGTGAAGGGCACCAGCAGATCTGACACGTCTCCTCTTCTCCTGTCCTTCATGACATACGGTTAGGATTCGCCGCTGCGTGTATTCTTTCACGTGTGCGGCGGCGTGTGCCAGTGCGGCCCGCGCCCCCGTCCCCCAACGGGGCCGGAGGGGCCGCACGGCTCGGGCGGGTATAATCAACCGGTAAAAAAGGGCATTCGGAGGAGACATGGCCAGACTGGCGAGGAAGAAGCAAGAGCCCGAGCCGGTGGAGGAGAACATCCCCACACGGCCGCAGGGCGAGCTCGCCCTGGAGCCCCCTCCCGACCGGGAGGAGCCGCCCAACGCCTCCAACCTGCTCACCTCCGTCGTCCCCATGCTCGGATCCGTCGGCATGATGGCCTTCATGGCCCTCTCCCAGTCGAGCAACCCCCGGATGCTCTTCATGGCCGGGGCGATGGTCTTCGCCATGGTCGCCATGGTCGGCACGCAGATGTACCGCCAGGTGAGCGCCTACCGCACCAAGGTCGCCGACATGCGCGGCGAGTACCTGGCCTACCTGGCCGACACGCGCCGCCTCGTGCGCGACCTGGCCAAACAGCACTACCAGTACCTGCAGTACGCCCTGCCCGAGCCCGACTCCCTGGTCCTGCTGGCCGAGTCCGGCGCCCGCGTGTGGGAGCGGCGCACCAAGAACGTCGGCCTGCTCAACGTCCGCCTCGGACTCGCCCAGCAGAAGCTCTCGAAGACCCTCAAGGCCCCCGAGCTCGGCGTCCTGGCCAACCCGGACGTCGTCTGCCAGTCCGCCGTCGCGCGTTTCGTCGACGTCCAGTCCAACCTGGGGCTGGCGCCCTTCGCGACCTACCTCGACCAGTTCCTCACCGTCGAACTGTGCGGCCCCCGCGCCCTCACCGAGGCGCAGCTGCGCGCCATGATCGCCCACCTGGCCGTCATGGTCCCCCCGGCGGACCTGCGGATCGCGGTCCTGGCGGGCGAGGAGACCATAGGCATGTGGGACTGGGTGAAGTGGCTGCCCCACTGCCGCTCGGAGGACGTCGAGGACGCCGTCGGCCCCGCCCGGATGGTCTCCACCAGCGCCGAGGAGCTCGACGAGCTCATGGGCCCCGGCGTCGAGACCCGCGGCGAGTTCCGCCAGGAGACCGCCGGCCACGGGCCCCGGCCCCACATCCTGCTGGTCGTCGACGGCGCCGAGTACCCGTCGAACTGGATCCCCATGTCCGAGAAGGGGATGGAGAGCCTCACCCGGGTCGTCCTCAGGACGACATGGGAGGAGCTGGAGGACCCCTCCACCCTGCGCCTCATCCTGCGCCGGGGCAAGGGTGACAAGATCGTCGACGGCAAGCGCACCGTCGAGGTGATGCCCCTGGGGCAGGTGGTGCAGCAGGACGTCACCCCCGCCATGTACCGCCCGGACCAGATGGGCATCGCCGAGGCGACCGCCGTCGCCCGCCGCCTCACCCGCTTCACCGAGGGCATGGCCCAGGCGATGACGAACAAGTCCGAGAAGAAGGCGTCCTCGGATCTCATGGACCTGCTGGGCCTGGGGGACGTGCGCCTCTTCGACCCCGACAAGCGCTGGCGCCACCGCAAGGGCCGCGAGTACCTGCGCGTCCCCTTCGGCCTCACCGAGTCCGGGAACCCCATCATCATCGACATCAAGGAGTCCGCGAAGAACGGCATGGGCCCCCACGGGATGCTCATCGGCGCCACAGGATCGGGCAAATCGGAGGTCCTGCGCACCATGGTCCTGGCCATGGCCCTCACCCACGACCCCATCCAGCTCAACTTCGTCCTCGTCGACTTCAAGGGCGGCGCGACCTTCGCGGGCATGGACACCCTGCCCCACGTCTCCGCCATGATCTCCAACCTGGAGGAGGAGTCCTTCCTGGTCGCCCGTATGGAAGAGGCCCTCCAGGGCGAGATGAGCAGGCGCCAGGAGCTGCTGCGCGCCGCCGGCAACTTCGCCAAGGTCGAGGAGTACGAGAACGCCCGCCGCGCCGGCAAGCACGACGGCCCGCCCCTGCCCGCCCTCTTCGTCATCATCGACGAGTTCTCGGAGCTGCTGGTCGCCCACGCCGACTTCATCAAGGTATTCGAGGCCATCGGCCGCTTGGGCCGTTCGCTGTCCGTGCACCTGCTCTTCGCCTCGCAGCGCATCGACACGAAGGCCGGCGACCTCATGTCGCACATCTCGTACCGGATCGGCCTGAAGACTTTCTCCGCGGCCGAGTCCCGCTCCATCATCGGCTCCGACGCCGCCTTCAAACTGCCGCCGCTGCCCGGTTCCGGGTACCTGCTGGCGGGCGGCGAGGAGATGGTCCGCTTCCGCGCCTCCTACGTGGCCGCGCCCCCGCGCGACGCCGTGAAGGCCGTGGACGCCGAGGCCCCCGAGGACGAGCAGGAGCGCCACATCCTCCCCTTCTCCGTCGACCGGGTCGACATCGACGACGCGGTCGTCATCGAGAGGGTCGCCCTGCCCGCCCCCCACCACACCCAACAGGCCGGCCAAGGCGGGCAGATGCCCCCGCCCGCGCCGGGTACGGCGCCGGCGCCAGGCGCCGCGCCCGTCCCGCGGGCCGAGGAGGCCGCGCCCGACTTCTCCCAGTACGCCGATATGAGCCAGCTCGACATCGCCGTCAAGCGCATGGAGGGGCACGGGCTGGCGGCGCACAAGATCTGGCTGGAGCCCCTGGACACGCCCCCCACCCTGGACATGCTCTTCGGTGACCTCGCCGAGGACCCCCGCCTCGGACTCATCTCCCCCTCGTGGCGGGGCAAGGGCCCACTGCGCGTCCCGATGGGCACCGTCGACCTGCCCCGTCAGCAGAAGCAGGAGCCGCTCGAGTACGACTTCTCCGGCGCCAAGGGCCACGGCATCGTGGTCGGCAGCCCCATGACCGGCAAGTCCACGGCGCTGCGCAGCCTCGTCATGTCCCTGGCCCTCACCGCCTCCCCGCTGGAGGTGCAGTTCTACGTCCTCGACTTCGGCGGTACCTTCTCCTCCATGCGCAACCTGCCGCACATCGCGGGCATCGCGGCGCGCGGCGACAACGAGCGCGCCACCCGAATGCTGGCCGAGATCGAAGCCATCCTGGCCGACCGCGAGGCGTACTTCCGCAAGAACGGCATCGACACGATGAGCGACTACCGCCGCATGCGCGCCGCCGGCGAGGCGGACGACGGCTACGGCGATGTGTTCCTCATCCTGGACGGGTGGGCCACCTTCAAGGAGGAGTACGAGGGCGAGGACAGGCACGTGGGCCGCATGATGGAGCGCGCGCTGAACTTCGGCGTCCACCTGATCGTCGCCGCTGGCCGCTGGCTGGACCTGCGCATGGACATCCAGCCCCTGTTCGGGACGAAGATCGAATTGCGCGTCGACGACGAGTCCGCCTCGATCATCGACCGCCAGGCCAAGAAGAACGTGCCCGTCGACCGCCCTGGCCGCGGCCTGGACATGGACGCCCACCAGATGCTGCTCACCCTGCCGCGCATCGACGGGGAGCGCGACCCCAACACCCTCAGCGAGGGCGTGCGCAAGTCGATCACCACGATCAAAGCGGCCGCGAGGGGCATGCACGCCCCCCGGCTGCGGCTGCTGCCCGAGAGGGTCGGAGTGCGCGAACTGCTGGCGGCCATCCCCGAGCTCAGCCGTCCGATGGCCGAGCTGGAGGCCGAGTACACCCGCGTGCTCGCCGAGGAGGCGGCAGCCGCGCGGGCGGCGGCCCCCGAAGGGGAGGCCGTCGAGGAGGCGCCCCTGGAGAAGCCCGCGGTCCCGCTGCACGACAAGTGCCTGGTGCTGGGCGTGGAGGAGCGGCGCCTGGGCCCGCTGGTCTTCGACCCCCTCAAGGACCAGCACATCTTCGCGGTCGGCGACGGCGAGTCGGGGCGGAGCTCGTTCATCCGGCTGATGGCGCACGAGATCATGCGCACCAACACGCCCGAAACGGCGAAACTGGTGATCGTCGACCCCCGGCGCTCCCTGCTGGGCGAGATCCCCGAGGAGTTCCTGCTGGCGTACCTGTCCCTCAACGACGACATCGAGGGGGAGCTCCGCGCGATCGCGGGCGCGATCACGAAGAAGCGCGCCCCGGGCAAGGACGTGACCGTCGCCCAGCTGCGCGAGCGCTCGTGGTGGTCCGGCCCCGAGGTCTGGGTGCTCGTCGACGACGCGGAGATGCTGTCCAGTGGCATGAGCAACATGCTGCTGCCCCTCGACCCGCTGCTCGCCCAGGCCAGGGACGTCGGCCTGCACATGGTGCTGGCCCGCCGCACGGGCAGCGGCATCATGAGCGACAGGTTCGTCACCAAGCTCCGCGAACTGGGCGGGACAGGACTTATCCTGTCCGGCAACCCCGACGACGGGGCGGTCATCGGGCGCGTGAAGGCCATGCCGTCGCGGCCGGGGCGCGCACAGGTCGTCGCGCGCAACTCCGGCCTCTTCCGAGCGCAGATCGCATGGCAGCCGCAATCGGAGTAATACCGGAACGAATGCGGAGTCTGTAGAATCCCTAGTGGAACCGATCAACGAAAGGGCGGCAAGATGGGGACTCATGTGAAGCGGATGGGGGGCGCGCTCGCGGCCGTCGCGGCGGTTTGCGCCCTGGCGGCGTGCGGGCAGCTCGGCGGGGGGGCCTCTTCCAACAAGCCCCTCGACCAGCTCGAGAACCTCGGGGCCGGGACGAAAGCGGACTACCAGAGCCGCATGGACCAGGCGTCGGAGGGGGACAAGCAGAAGATCCTCACCGAGGCGAACCAGGTCGATGCCGTGGTCGGCGCCGAACTGGTCCTCGACGACCCCTCGGCGAAAGGCGGGAAGTTCCAGCTCAAGGACGATAAGACGGTCGTCATGGACCAGAGCATCGCCCCCCTGATGTCCAACGCCACCAACTGGCGGGTCGGGGACCGGTCCATCGACCTGTGCACGGACGCCGACTGCGAGTACTACTCGTCGTGGACGGTCGCACCGAAGACCGGGTCCGGGGGCGGCGGCCTCAGCGGCTACACGCTGACGCTACTCGTCGAGAACGAGGCGGAGGCCGCCAACGTCAATGTGACCAGGGAGTTCACCCTGGGCAAGTGAGGCCCGCGCGCGGGCGGCGCGGGCCGTCCCGTGCCCTGCCCGAAGGCCTCCTCGTCCCCCGGGCCGAGCCCCTGTGCGGCCGGGCCCGGCCGCTGGTGCCGTCGATGGCGGGCGCAACAGGCCCCCGCCCTCGGATCCCACCTGGTGAGACAATTCATTATTTGATTACTTTCACTTCCGTTGTGGCTGGTGATCGGGGCGAAAGTCCGCCTCGGGGGCGCGCCCGCTCCGGCATGATGGGCAGTGGTCGGATTTGTCGAATGGCAGTGGGACCCCGCGTTAATTAGTGTGTACCCCGGCCCGAAACGCTTACCTGGCAACTCTCTATGGAGTAACGACTCGTGCGACACTAGGGAGACGGGCCTGAAATCCGACCAGCGGCACGTGATGAAAGGTGGGGATGCGCTGTGAGAGGCATGAAGCGCCGGATGCCTGCGCTGTTCGTCATCACTGTGGTGCTGTTCGTGTCGGTCCTTGGTCTTTTGTACAAGGGCATGGAGGTCACCCACGTCGATGTGGACGACGGCGGCATCTGGGTCATCGACAAATCCAAACAGATGGTCGGCCATCTCAACTACGACGCCCGCGTCCTCGACGGCGCCCTGAGGGCGGAGTCCGCGAACTTCGACATCGGGCAGGCCGGCGAGACGGTCACTATGACGGACCGGGCGACCTCGACGATCGCCCCCATCAACGTCACCGCCGTGGCGCTCGGCTCGGCGACCCCGCTCCCCTCGGGGGCGGTCGCCACACAGGGCGGGGACACCCTCGGCGTCTACAATCCCGCCGAGGGGACCTTCTGGGTGACCAGCGCGAAGGGCCCGGTCGCCGCGGACCTGGGGGACGGGGCCGTGCTCGACAGCGGCGAGGGCGCGGGGGCCTCGACGGTGGCCGTCGACGGCACCGCGTTCTCCCTCAGCGCCTCGGACGGCACTCTGGTCACAGTCGCACCAAAAGGAACCGTCCAGTCGGTCAATAAGTCCCGGATCAAGGGGATCGACCCCGCCGCGACCCTCGCGATGACGGCGGTCGGCAATCATCCGGTCGCATTCGATACCGCGGGCAATATTCTGTACTTGCCGAACGGTCAGGCGTACAGCCTCACCGACTACGGCATCGCGCCCGGCGCCGTGCTCCAACAGCCCGGCGCCGACGCGGACTCCGTCTACCTGGCCACCCCCACGAGCCTCGTCGGAGTGCCCCTCAAAGGCGGGGAGCCCTCCGTCGTCGACACGGGCGCCAGCGGGAGCCCCGCCGCCCCCGTGTGGCACATGGGCTGCGCCTACGGCGCCTGGTCCGGCAGCGGCTCCTACCTGCGCTCGTGCGCCGATCCCAGCAAGGACACCAACGACGTCGTCGACACCCTCAAATCCGCTCGCGAAGTCGTCTTCCGCACCAACCGCTCCGCCATCGTCCTCAACGACGTGGCCCTCGGATCCGTGTGGCTGCCCGACGAGAACATGACCATCGTCGACAACTGGGACGAAGTCGAGCAGCAGCTCGCCGAGTCCGAGGAGGAGGAGCAGACCACCGACCTCATCGACGAAGTCGAAGACCCCGAGCGCAAGGAGCAGAACACCCCGCCCGACGCCGAGGACGACGAGTTCGGCGTCCGCCCCGGGCGCTCCACCCTGCTGACCGTCCTGGACAACGACTCCGACTCCGACGGCGACGTCCTCACCGCCCGCGCGACCTCCAGCCCCGGCTTCGGGACGGTCGTCTCCACGCGGGGAGGGCGCGCCCTCCAGATCACCGATGTCGCCGACTCGCAGACGGGGTCCACCAGTTTCACCTACGAGGCCTCGGACGGGCAGGACACCGACTCCGCCACCGTCCGCGTCTCCGTCCACCCCTGGAGCGAGAACGCCGCGCCCGAGCAGAGGACCGTCCCCACCGTCAAGATCGGGCAGGGCGCGCAGATCCAGTACAACGTCCTGGGCGACTGGCGCGACCCCGACGGCGACCAGGTCTTCCTCCAGGACGCCCAGGCCCCCGAGGGCCTCTCCGTCCAATTCGCCGAGGACGGCACCCTGCAGATCCGCGAGCTCGGCGCGGGGGCCGGTCCCAAGACCGTGGACCTCACCGTCTCCGACGGGCGCGCGCAGGGCAAGGGAACGCTCAAGGTCGACGTGCAGGAGCCCGGCAACCAGGCCCCGTCGGCCAACGCCGACTTCTACGTGGCGCGCGAGGGCGAGACCATCACCCTGGACCCGCTGGCCAACGACACCGACCCCAACGGCGATCCCCTGCGGCTCGTCGGGATCTCGGCCCCCGCCTCGGTCACCGCCCTGCCCGACCTGGAGGCCGGGACCATCGACTTCACGGCGACCGCCCAGGGGACCTACCAGTTCAGCTACACGGTCACCGACGGCGCCGATCAGAAGATCGGCATCATCCGCGTCGACGTCATCCCCGCGGACGAGGCCTCCGGGCCCATCGCCGAGGACGACCTGGCGGTCCTGCCCGCGGGCGGATCCGTTCTGGTGGCGCCGCTGGGCAACGACACCGACCCCTCCGGCGGCGTCCTGGTGGTCCAGTCCGTCGACGTCCCCGCTGACTCCGGGCTCGAAGTGGCCCTGCTGGACCGCCACCTGCTGCGCGTCAGCTCGCCAGCGGGGATCGGGGAGTCCGTGTCCTTCACCTACACGGTCTCCAACGGCTACGGCTCGGCCACGGCCCGGGTGCTCGTCGTCCCCGGCTCCGAGACGAACTCCTCCCTGCCGCCCGTCCTGCAGCCCGACACCGTCAAGGTGCGCGTCGGCGACGTCGGCACCGCCTCCGTCCTCGACAACGACCGCTCGCCCGGGGGGCTCAGCCTCTCGGTGGAACCCACCCTGAACTACGAGGCGAACCCCTCGGTCGGCACCCCCTTCGTCACCGGGAACGAGGTCCGCATCGAAGCGGGCGGCACCCCGGGCACGCTTTCCGTCGTCTACTCGGTCATCGACTCCTCCGGGAACACCGCCGCCTCGACGGTCACCTTCGAAGTGGTCCCCGATTCCGAGGCCAACAACCCGCCCAGGCCCAAGGCCCTCACCGCGTGGGCGGCCAGCAACCAGACGACGCGCATCCCCGTGCCATTGGCCGGGGTCGACCCCGACGGGGACTCCGTGTGGCTGGTCGGCACCGACCAGCAGCCCACCAAGGGCACGGCGGTGGTGCGCGACTCCTGGCTGGAGTACACGCCCGCCGAGGGCGCCTCGGGCACTGACGTCTTCACCTACGTGGTCGAGGACCGCCGGGGCGCGCGCGGCACCGCGCGGGTCCGCGTCGGCATCGCGCCCCCCGCTTCCCTCAACCAGAACCCCGCTGCCGTGCCCGACACCGTCCTGGTGCGCCCCGGCCGCCAGGTGTCCGTCAACGTCCTGGCCAACGACGTGGATCCCGATGGGGACCCCCTCGCCCTGGACGCGGACGGCCTCACTGCCTCCGACCCCAGGCTGGCGCCCACCGCCTCCGGTGACTTCGTGACGATCACGACGCCCGAGGCCGAGGGGACCTACCTGGTGTCCTACGGCGTCTCCGACGGGCGCGGCGGCAGCTCCCGCGGGCAGTTGACCGCCTACGTCTCCGCGAACGCCCCCCTGAAGGCGCCCATCGCCCGTGACGACTCCCTCTCCTTCGACAGACTGCCCTCCGACGGCTCCGCCGCGCGCGTGCGGGTCACTGAGAACGACGAGGACCCCGACGGCAGCGTCTCCGACCTGGTGGTCACCACCTCCGACCCGGGCGTCGTCGTCGACGGCCAGGACCTGCTCATCACCCCCCAGGCGAGCAGGCGCCTGGTCGTCTACACGGTCACGGACTCCGACTCCCTGTCCAACTCCGCGGTCGTCTCCGTGCCCGGACTGGACTCCACGCCGCCAACGGTCAGATCCGAGGGCATGCCCATCGAGATGAAAGCGGGCGAGAGCCGCACCCTGGCCCTGGCGGACTACACCACCGTGCGCCCCGGGCGCTCGGCGCGCCTGTCGGAGGGCGGATCCATCGTCTCCTCCAACGGCATCGACCAGGCCGCGGCCAACGGGGAGGGCTCCGTGGACGTCCACGCGCGCGAGGGCTTCTCGGGCAGCGCCACGGTCTCCCTCGACGTCTCCGACGGGTCCTCCAGCGACTCGGGGGCGCTGAGCGCCAGGCTGTCCCTGACCTTCATCGTCCGGCCCGCGTCGAACCAGCCGCCCACGCTCACGCCCACGCCCGTCCGGGTCGGCGCGGGGGAGGACCCCGTCACGCAGAACCTGGCGCTCGCGGTCACCGACCCCGACGGCGCCAACCCCCGGGACTTCGCATACGCGCTGGTGTCCAAGCCCGACAGCGTCTCTGCCTCCGTTTCCGGGACTGCGCTGACGGTGTCCGCCCCCGCGGGGACGGCAACCGGTGCGGCGGGCTCGATCGTGGTGAGCGTCGACGACGGCTCCGGCCCCGTCCAGGCGTCCGTCCCCGTCGAGGTCGTCTCCACGACGAAGCCGAAGATGCAGGTCAGCGCCATCCGCCGCACTGTTGAATCCGGCGGGTCGGTCACCGTGGACGTGGCGTCCGAGAGCGTCATCGGCGCCATCGGCCCCGTTCAGGTGGTGGACTCCGGCCCTGGAGTCGCCGCTGGGAGCGCGAGCACCGTGACCTGGAGTGGGACTTCCGTCACCATCAAGCCCGATCCGGCGAAGGCCGAATTCACCTACCAGTACAGCATCACGGACGCGCCCGGGGACAGCAGCCGCACAGTCTCCAACGCCATCACCGTCGAGGTCAAGCAGACCAAGCCCGCTCCGCCCATCAGTGTGCGCGCGGTGAGCCGGGGCGGTGCCCAGGGGGTCGGAGCCGCCGAGCTCTCGATCACGAATGCGAATCTGGGCGCCGACTTCGTCGTCAAGGGCTACCAGGTGACCGACGTGAACACGGGGACTGGCTACGACTGCGAGCCGCAGATGCCCTGCCTCGTCTCCCCGCTCGGTCCGGGGCCCCACTCCTTCACAGCCGTCGTGAGGACCAACAAGGGCGACTCGGCTCCTTCAGCCCCGTCGAACACCCTCGACTTCTCGCCCGATCCGTCCGGCGTGCGGCGCCTCCAGGTGACTCCGGGCAACGGGAGCCTCACCGCGATCTGGAGCGCCCCCGATCAGCAGGGCAGCGGCATCGTGAACTACGAGGTGGCCGTGACGGGCCGCGGCGGCGACACCGAGCAGGTCCCCGCCTCCCCGACCTGGTACACCAGGAGCGGACTGACCCCTGGTGAGTCGTACACGGTCTCGGTCGTCGCGATCGACACGAACGGCAGGCGCTCGGCAGCGGTCTCCACGCGGGTCACCCTCCCCAGCGCCCCGGAACCCCCCCGTGACCTGAAGGCGATGGTAGTGGGGGGGACCGGCGACGGCACCACCAGCTTCAACGTGACGTGGAAGTTGGGGTCCCACCACTCCTCCGGCTGGGCGAACGGCACGGTGTCCGTCGACTCCCGGCCGTACCCGGTCAGCCCGGGGGCGACGCAGAAGGAGGTGTCGGTGCCCTCTGGCGGCTCCGCCACCATCACGGTCACCGTGTTCAACGCGGACGGGTACTCGAACGCGGCGTCGATCAGCGTGTCCACCCTGGTCAAGAACCCGCTGCCCCCGACGGCGCCCGTCCTCAAACCCACCGGCAACACCGGTGAGCTGCAGGTCGTGGGCCTGGCCAAGGTGCCCGGCAACGGGTACGAGGCGAGGCAGTTGACCCTGCGCTACGCGCGTTCCGAAGCCGCGTGCGCGGCTGGCGACGAGGTGGAGGACGGGGAGGTCATCGGGGGATTGGGCGCCTCCAGCACGCCGGTCACCCTGTTCTTCTGCCAGACCGCCACCGCAGTCGACGCGACCAAGGTCGTCTCGTCCGCCACATCGGCCTCGGGGACCCCCAAGGCTGGCAATGTGCCCAAGTTCAAGGTCAAGGCCAAGGCCGATGGGACGAGCATCAAAGCGACGTGGAACATCCCGGCGGACGCCGACATCGTCAGGGCGCACGCTTCGATCAAGGAGGGGGGCGTTGCGCCCCAGTACGGCTCGCCGCCCCCCACGTCGGCTGTCTTCTCCGGCCTCGCCCCGCTCAACAGGTACACGGTCGTGGTCACGCTGACGAACGCCTCGGGCGCCGAGCGCACCGTCGAGAAGGAGGTGTGGACCGAGGAGGACCCCCAGTACATCGAGGAGGTCTGGGAAGGCCTGGGCAGTTGCTGGGGCACGCCGTGCGGGACGTTCAGGATCTCCGCGACCAGGGCGGACCAGTTCGCCCCGGACGCGACGCTCACGTGCTACGTGTACACCTATCAGGACGAGGACCACCCGCGCAAGCGCGGCAAGTGGCGGCTCGACGCCAAGGGCAACTGGACGGTGACGGGCCTGCCCACCCAGGCGACCTCAGCGGGAGCTTTCGCGGGCATGGACCGGCATGTGACCAGTTGCTGGGTGGAGGACGATGACGACGACTGAGTGCTCTGTAGCACCTATACTTTGTTGGGAATTATTCCTTGAGGAAGGACATGAATGACGCTCTCGACCGAACAGGCGGGTGAATTCGCGCAGGTCTTCAAAAGCCTCGTCGACGCCATCTCCAGCGCAGTCCTGGACAAGCAGCAGGTCGTGCGCCTGGCGCTCACCTCCCTGTTCTCGGGCGGGCACCTGCTGCTCGAGGACGCGCCCGGAACCGGGAAGACCGCCCTGGCCAGGGCGCTGTCCGCCGTCATCGACGGCTCCCACTCCCGCATCCAGTTCACACCCGACCTGCTGCCCTCCGACATCACGGGCGTCAACATCTACGACCAGTCGAACGGCCGGTGGGTCTTCCGGGCCGGCCCCATCTTCGCCTCCATCGTCCTGGCGGACGAGATCAACCGCGCCTCGCCGAAAACCCAGTCCGCCCTCCTGGAGGTCATGGAAGAGGGCCAGGTCACCGTCGACGGCGTCTCCCGCCCCGCTCCCACCCCCTTCATGGTGATCGCCACCCAGAACCCCGTGGAGCAGGCCGGCACCTACCCGCTGCCCGAGGCCCAGCTCGACCGCTTCCTCATGAAGGCCTCCGTAGGATACCCCTCCCGCGCCGCGATGGTCGAAGTCCTCGCAGGATCGGCCGCCCCCGACCGCTCCCGCCTGCTGCGCCCCGTCGTGGGCGGCGACGACATCGATCACTGGTCGCGCGTCGTCGCCGACAACTTCGCCGACACCGCCGTCCTCGACTACGTCGCGGCGCTGGCCGAGGCCACCCGTGAGGACGAGTCGGCGCTGCTGGGCGTGTCCACCCGCGGCGCCATCGGCATGGTCCGCTGCGCCCGCGTGTGGGCCGCCGCCCAAGGGCGCACCTTCGTGCTGCCCGACGACATCAAGGCCCTCGCCGTGCCCGTCTGGGGCCACCGCATCGTCGTCGACCCCGACGCCGCGTTCTCCGGGGCGACCTCCCAGGGGATCATCACGCGCGCGCTCACCGGCGTCTCCGCGCCCTCGCTCGGGAGCTGAGGGCCGGTGAGGGGGGTCGTCCGCGCGCTCGGCCGGGGGCTGTCCATCGTGACGCCCACCGGATGGGCACTGCTCACCCTGGTCGCCCTGTCCGTCCTGGTCGGCCTCACCCTCCAATGGTCCGAGGCGGCCACCATCACAGCCGCCAGCCTGGTCGTCATCGTCATCGCCGCAGTGCGCGTCGCGTGGCGCCCCCCGCACATCGTCGCCATCGACATCACCAACGAGCACATCATCGCCGGCCAGAGCACCGTCGGCCAGCTCACCGTCACCAACGGGAGCGCCCGCTCCGCGCGCACCGGTATCATCGAGGTCCCCATCGGCGCGGGCCTCGGGGAGTTCGTGGTCCCCCCGCTGCGCGCCCGGGGCAAATGGGAGGACATCTTCCTGGTCGGCTCCAAACGGCGGGGCGTCATCGAGGTCGGCCCCGCGCGCTCCGTGCGCACCGACCCCCTCGGCCTCGTGCGCCGCGTCCGGGAGTGGGGGGAGCCGGTCGTCCTGCACGTCCACCCCCGGACCGTGCGCGTCCCCTTCGACGCCACAGGCTTCCAAGTCGATATCGAAGGTGTCGTCACCGCGAAACTGTCCAGTTCCGACGTGTCCTTCCACGCGCTGCGGGACTACGAGCCCGGCGACGACCAGCGCTCCGTCCACTGGGCGTCCAGCGCGCGCCTGGGCAAGCTCATCGTCCGCCAGTACGAGGAGACCCACCGCTCCCACCACCTCGTCATCCTCGACAACACGGAGGGCTCCTGGGATCAGGACCCTTTCGAGACCGCGGTCTCCGCCGTCGCCTCCCTGGGGCTGGCCAACCTGCGCGAATCCCGGACGGTGTCCCTGGCGACCGCCTCCGAGTGGATCCCCACCACCTCGGCCATGCGGATGCTCGACGCCCTCGCAGAGCTGGGGACCGCGCCCAGAGGGGACTTCCTCCGCCGGGTGCGCGAAGTCATCGACGACCGCCCCGGCGCCTCCGCGGTCACCATCGTCGTGCCCGCCTCCACCACCGACGAACAGGCCGCCCACCTGTCCCGCCTGACGCCCGTGGACGTCCCCGTCTCGATCGTGCGCATCGACCCCTCCGCCGACCGGGGCAGGAGCGCCGTGGGCGGCGGCGTCCTGCTCGACTGCCCCACCCTCAAGGACCTGCCCAGGCTGATCATCGCCGGAGGCCTGACGTGAGCGAATCCATCGAGATCACACGGAAACGCGTGCACAGCGCCGCCGCCGAGGAGGTCCCCCCGCCCCCCGCCCCCGGCGAGAACGTCGCCTGGGCGGCCACCGCGGTGCCCTCGGGGCGCTACGGCAGCGCCAGGACCACGCGCGCGCGCCTGCGCAGCCTCACCGAAAGACTGCGGCGGCCCAGCCCCGCCCTGCCGGGGTGGTCGGTCCTCGTGCTGGCGGTGCTGGCCGCCGGCCCCGCCCTGGCCTTCGAGCCCGTCTTCGGCAACGGCCAGGGGCTCCTCGCCGCGGGCGCTGGGGCTGCCGCGGGCCTGGCGATCGGCACAGCCGCCAGCCGCTGGCACTGGGACCTGCTCAGCGTTCTCGCCGCAGTGGCGGCGGTCTACCTGCTGCTGGGCGGCTACGCCGCGCTGCCCCAGACGCTGGCCAACGGGTTCGTGCCCACCGGCCAGACCCTCCAAGTCCTGGTCCTGGGCGTGTGGCGCAGCTGGAAAGACCTGCTCACCCTGACGCCCCCGATCTCCGCCTACTCCGGTCCCGCGGTGGTGCCGTGGATCACGGGACTGCTCGCGGGCACCCTCTCCTCCCTCATCACCATCCGCCTCGGGCGGCCGGTCGCCGGGACCCTGCCCATGGGGATCATGGGCTTCGTCGCCATTTTCTTCGGCCCCAGCGGCCAGGCACAGCCCGCATGGGCGGTCGCCGCGTGGTGGGTGGTCCTCGTGGGCTGGTGGGCGTGGGCCGCCCAGCGCCAGCGCCTCCGCCTCGGACAGGACGTCCTGGCGGGCCGCGCCGACTCGGCGCCCGCCCCCGCGGGAGGGGCAGCGGGCGGACGGATGCGCTCCACCGTCTACGCCGGGCGGCGCGTCGCCGGAGCGCTCACCATAGTCGCCGCGGGCGTCGCCGTCGCCGTGCCGGTCACGATCGCGCTGTCGCCCCTGCCCGGCCGCGTCGTCGGGCGCGACCTGGTCGACCCGCCCCTCGACGTGCGCACCTACCCGTCGCCGCTGTCCGCATTCCGCCACTACTCCACCGACCTGAAGGACGACGCCCTCATCACCGTCTCCGAACTGCCCGACGGGCAGCGCGTGCGGATCGCGGCGATGGACGTCTACGACGGGACCACCTTCGGCATGTCCGTCGCCGGCGAGTCCGCCTCCGAGGGCTACATCCCCGTCGGCACCGCCATCCCCGGGCGTGCGGGAACCGCCACCGCGTCCATCAGCGTCACCACCGACAAGCTCCGCGGCCCCTGGGTCCCCGTCCTCGGCCGGCCCGAGAACATCGTCTTCACGGGCGGCGCCGCGGACGCGCAGCGCGAGGGCCTCCATTTCGACCAATGGGCGAACACGGCGCTCACCACCAGCCCCTCGCCGCAGATGGCCTACACCGTCGAAACGTCCTTCGCCGACGCGGCGACGGACGACGAGCTGGAGGGCCTGCCCGCCGCGTCCTTCACCAACTCGGACAAGAACCTCCCCCAGGGCCTCGAGAGCCTGGCCCTGGAGGCCACCCAGAACGCGGACGGGCCCCTGGCCACCGCGCGCGCCATCGAGCACTACCTGTCCGGCAACGGCTTCTACCTCCAGGAGAACACCGTCCAATCCAGGCCGGGCGTGCGCACCGACCGCCTCGAGCGCATGCTCAAAGCCCCCGACCTCATCGGGGACGACGAGCAGTACGCCGCGCTCATGGCCCTCATCCTCCACTCCAAGGGCATCAACGCCCGCGTCGTCATGGGCGCCTACCCGGCCGAGGGGGCGGACGGCCACAACCGGCGCGGCACCGTGAAACTGTTCGGCGCCGACCTGCACGTGTGGGTGGAGGTCGAGTTCAAGGACGGCATGTGGGGGGTCTTCGACCCGACGCCCCCGCGCGACAAGACCCCGCAGACCCAGGTCCCCAAGCCCAAGACGGTCCCGCGCCCGCAAGTGCTCCAGCCGCCCGACCCCCCCAAGCCCCCCGTCGAACTGCCCCCCAACGTCCGCGACCAGAACGCGGACACCGACAAACCCGACAGCGCCTCGCTGCCGTGGGGCCTCATCCTGGGCGGCACGGGCCTGTTCCTACTGCTCTTCGGCCCCGTGATCGGCGTGGTCGTGTACAAGGCCCTGCGCAGGCGCAGACGCAGACGGGCCGAGCCCGCCGCCGCCCTGCTGGGCTCCTGGGACGAGGTCGTGGACCTGGCCGCCGACGCCGGGATCTGGGTCGAGGCCGGGCAGACGCGCCAGGAGGCGGCGTGGTCGCTGTCGCGGCAGTGGTCGGGCGACCAGGACATCGTCGAGCCCAACGCCTTCGACCTGGTGGCCGCCCCCTCCGGCGCCAACGCGGCCGTCATCGCCGGGTGGACGCCCTTCGAGCAGGAGGTGCCCACCGCCGTCGCCATCGCCCGCCGCGCGGACATCGCGAACTTCGCGCACAACGGCGCGACCCGCGAGCACGTCAACGCCGCCTGGAAGGACTTCGCCTCCCTGCGCGCCCAAGTGCGCCGCACGACTGGCCCGATCCAGCGCGCGCGCCGCGCCCTCTCACTGCGCTCGGTGCGCCGCAACGCCGCCCAGGCCCGGCGGCGCAGGAAGGGGCAGGGATGAGCACCGCGGGCATGGTGGTACCGGGCCCCGCCATCCCCGGGTTCCGCTTCGTGCGGCCCCTGGGCATGGGGGGCTTCGCCGATGTCTACCTGTACCACCAGGCGCTGCCCTCGCGCGATGTCGCCATCAAGATCGTGCGCGCCCAGGGAGACGCGCGGGGGACCGAGGAGCTCCACCGCGAGGCCGACGCGATGACCCTGCTGGCGGGGCACCCCGCCGTCGTCGAGCTGCACGGGGTCGGCACCACCTCGGACGGGCGGGCCTACCTGGTCATGGAGTACTGCCCCGTCGCCGACGTCCTGTCCCAGGTGCGCGCCAAGCCCATGGCACTGGACCGCGCCCTCGACTTCATGATCCAGATCTGCGGCGGCGTCGAGGTCTTCCACCGCCAGGGCTACGTCCACCGCGACATCAAGCCCTCCAACATCATGCTCGACGCCTACGGCCAGCCCGTCCTGGCCGACTTCGGCGTCGCCTCGCCCAAAGGGGAGCTGGAAGTGGGCGCGTTCGACGGCTTCTCCGTCCTGTGGGCGCCCCCCGAGCAGCAGGACGCCTCCAACCCCGCCACCCCCCAGCAGGACGTGTGGGCGCTGGCCTCCACCACGTGGACGCTCGTCACAGGGCGCAGCCCCTTCGAGGACCCCATCGGCGACAACTCCGCCGCCAGCATCGCCATGCGCGTCCAACGCGGGCGCATCCGCTCCCTCGGGCGGGCCGACGCGCCGCCGGAGCTCGAGGAGGTCCTGCGCGCCGCGCTGGACATCGACCCGGACAAGCGCACGCCCACCGCCCAGGCCTTCGGCGAGGGCCTCCAGAGCGTGCAGCGGGCCATGGGCCTGCCCGTGACCAAAATGGAGGTCAAGGAGTCGAAGACGAACGCGGTCTTCGGCCTGACCAGCGACGCCATCGACGCCAAGACCCGCCTGCGCGGCGCGGTGCGCATCGACCCCGAGGGCACCCGGATGCGGGCGCTGAAGTACGACTTCGGCGACCAGGTCCCCGCCGCGCCCGTCGCCGACTCCTGGGAGGTCGAACGCGCCGACGGGGCCGAGGCCGCCCCCGAGTCGGCGAAGAAGCAGGAGGAGCCCGAGCGCTCCAAGCGCACGCCCTTCGCGACGATCCTCATCCTCTTCCTGGTCGGCGCGCTGGTGACGGCGGGCCTGATCACCGCGATCCTCACCCAGCAGGGGACCGTCAACCGCGTCCCCGGCACCGAGACGCCCAGCACGGGCAGCGAGACCGCCGACCCCGTCGGCCAGCCGCCCCCCGTCGTCACCGGCCTGGCCGGCGACTACGCTGACGGGACGATCACATGGACGTGGAGCGCGCCGGAGAACACCTCGCCGGAGACCGTCGAGTACTCCTACGCGGCCACCGGTCCGGACGGCGACAAGAACGGCACCACGGAGGGCACGACCGTCACCCTTCCCGCTGCGAGTGGCAGGAACTGCGTGGATATCGCTACCGTAGCAGTCGTCACCAGACGCGCGTCCGATCCCATACGCGCATGCGTCGACGTGCCATGAGCAGTGCGAGAGAAAGAAGTCCGTTATGACGGCGGGGGAGCATAACCGCGAATTAGTCCTGCAATGGGGGGCGGCCACCGATATCGGCCCGGTGCGCAGCGAGAACGAGGACTCGTGGCTCGCCGCTCCCCCCTTCTTCGCGGTGGCCGACGGCATGGGCGGCCACCTCGGCGGGGCCCGCGCCTCGAGGACCGCCGTTCAGACCCTGTGCGAGTACCTCAGTGAGGAGCGCCTCGGGGACCGCGCTGCGGACCTCGTGGACCTTTCCGAGGCCGTCGAGGAAGCGGGGGAGCGCGTCAACGCCCTCGCCGGGGCCGACGACGCGCAGAACGCCCCGGGCACCACGCTCACCGGCGTCCTCGCCCTGGACACGGACGAAGGCCCCTACTGGCTCTCCCTCAATATCGGCGACTCCCGCGTCTACGTGGTCGGCAACGGTCGGATCAGCCCGATCACCCACGACCACTCGGCCGTGCAGGAGGCGCGGGACATGGCGGAAGAACTGGGGACCCCCCAGATCATCCCGCCGTCCAACGTCGTCACCAAGGCCCTGGGCGGCGGGCTCACCGGTTCCGTCAGCGCCGACTACACCCTCATGCCCCTGTGCGAAGGCGACTACGCCGTCGTATGCTCTGATGGTATCCACGGAGTGCTCACGGACGTGCAGATGTGCTCGATCGTGACCGCGGGGCGCGGGCCCCAGGGCGTCGCGGACCACCTCGTGAGCGCCGCGCTGTCCGCTGGGACTCGTGATAACGCGACCGCCGTGGTAGTTTACGCAGCAAGTGCGTCCCGACTAACATCGGATCCGCACGCAATGACCCGAGTCATCCAACCAGTCCGCCCCGCGTCGACCCGCACGACGCGCCGGACTCCACTGAGAAAAGGCAGTAACTGATGCTTCAGATTGGTCGCTTCTTGTGCCGGGGCCAGGGCGCGATACTCGTGATGGGGCCGCTCGGCGCGGCCCTCGTGCCACTGTCTTTGGCCGATGGCGCCGCAGACGTCGTCTGGGGCCGCGCGGACACGCAGACGTGGCTCGCCCAGGTCCAGGCCGACGGCGATAGCGCGCTGCTGCTCGACTGCGCCGGCGAGCAGCCCTACCTCACGGTCCTCGGCGCCATCCAACTGCGCATGCGCAGCGCCGGGCAGATCGCCGAGCAGGTGTGGACCGACCCCATCTGGGCCTGGCCCTTCAACCCCGGGGAGTGGCAGACCTTCGAGGCGGCCATCGTCGACGGCGACGAGGTCACCTGGATGGTGCCCGCCGCCGACCGAGTCGAAGCGGGGGAGATCCGCATCGGCCGGTCCCTGGACGAGTTGGAGGCCCTCGCCTCGCTGCCCGTCGACACCATGGGCTTCCTCATCCACTCCACGGAGACGCCCACCCAGCGCCCGGTCGCCGTGGTCCCCGAGTCGCCCAAGGACGACGAGGCGTACGACGTGGCCGCGGCCGAGGCGAAGTTCCTCGCGACCCTCAACAAGGACGAGCGCGCCTCCGCGCCCGCCGCCGAATCGCTGGCGGTCGTCGCCGAGCAGGTCGTCGCGACCATGCCCTCCGACGACTCGTCCGCGACCAGGATCTCCAGGGAGCGCCCCAGGCACGCGGCCGACTCCGCCGAGGACGGCGCCGCCCCCGGACAGGGGCAGGAGGCCCCGTCCGAGCAGGGCACCGGGTCCGAGAAGGGCGCCGGGACCGGGGAGGGCGCCGGGACCGACTCCGCCCCCCCGGCCGATAGCGCCCCCCAGGGGCCCGCGCCCGCCGGGGCCGACGAGGAGGACTCCATGGCCCGGACCCTCGTCGACCAGCCGCCCGTCGCCCCGCCCCCGGCAACGCGGCCCCCGGCGGCACGGCCCCCCGTCGCCACAGCGCCCCCGCCCGCGGAGGACTCCTACGAGGAGATCGCCCCCGACGTGCTGGCGGGGATGAACGCGGAGGCCACCCAGGCGCGCCGGGCCCCCCACAACGTCGGCCCCTCCGCCCCCGTCGCCTTCCTCATCCACGGCGGCACCGTGCCCGTGGAGGTCAGCCGCGATGTCATCATCGGCCGGGACCCCGACGCCCGTGCCCTCACCGGGCGCCCCGTGGCGACCGTCCTGCGCGTCCCCAGCCCCGCGACCGAGATCTCCCGCTCCCACTGCGCCGTTATGATGACGGCCCCTGGGGCGTGGTCCCTCATGGACCTGGGATCCGCGAACGGCACGATCCTGCGCCACGCCGACGGGAGCTTCCAGGACGTCACCCCGATGGTCACCATCGCCCTGAACGACGGCGACCTGATCGACGTCGGCGAGGGCACCACCATCGAGTTCAGAGTCCGCTGAGCCCCTCGAGCGCGGGGGCGGGCCCTCCGGGGCCCGCCCCCGCGCCGTCCAACGACGCGGCGCCCCGCCGGAAGTGACCTTGGTCCCTGATCCCATGTACACTTATCGGCGGCAGCGGCCCAGTGCTGGGCCGGTCGATGACGAACGGAAGCTGAGGACCACGATGGTCAAGTACGTGTACGACTTCTCCGAGGGCGACAAGTCCATGAAGGACCTGCTCGGGGGGAAGGGGGCGAACCTCGCCGAGATGACGAAGCTCGGCCTGCCGGTCCCCCCCGGGTTCACCATCACCACGGAGGCGTGCCGCGCCTACCTGCAGGGATCCGTCGTCCCCGAGTCCTTGTCCACCGAGGTCACCACCGCCCTGCGCGGCGTGGAGGACCAGATGGAGCGCCACCTCGGCGACCCCTACAACCCCCTGCTGGTCTCCGTGCGCTCCGGCGCGAAGTTCTCCATGCCGGGCATGATGGAGACCGTCCTCAACATCGGCCTCAACGACCAGTCCGTGATCGGCCTGGCCAAGGTGTCGGGCAACGAGCGCTTCGCGTGGGACTCCTACCGCCGCCTCATCCAGATGTTCGGCAAGACGGTGCTCGACATCGACGGCGACCTCTTCTCCGACGCCCTCGACTCCCTCAAGGCCGAGCGCGGCGTCAAAGGGGACACCGAACTGACCGCCGACGACCTGCGCGGCCTCGTCGACACCTTCAAGGGGATCGTGCGCGACCAGACCGGCCAGGACTTCCCCCAGGACCCGCGCACCCAGATGGACATGGCCATCGAGGCCGTGTTCCGCTCCTGGAACACCGAGCGCGCCCGCATCTACCGCCGGCGCGAGCGCATCCCCCACGACCTGGGCACCGCCGTCAACATCTGCACCATGGTGTTCGGCAACATGGGCGAGAACTCCGGCACCGGCGTCTGCTTCACCCGCGACCCCTCCTCCGGCCACTCCGGCGTCTACGGCGACTACCTGGAGAACGCGCAGGGCGAGGACGTCGTCGCAGGAATCCGCAACACTCTGGCCCTGGCCGACCTGGAGCGCATCAACAAGCCCGTGTACGACGAGCTGCGCTCCATCATGCGCAAACTCGAGACCCACTACCGCGACATGTGCGACATCGAGTTCACCATCGAGCGCGGCAAACTGTGGATGCTGCAGACCCGCGTCGGCAAGCGCACGGCTGCGGCCGCCTTCCGCATCGCCGTGCAGCTGCGCGAGGAGAAGCTCATCACCCGCGACGAGGCCCTTGGCCGCGTCACCGGCGACCAGCTCACCCAGCTGATGTTCCCGCAGTTCGACGCCAAGGCTGACAAGGAACTGGTCGCCACCGGTATGGCCGCGTCGCCGGGCGCCGCAGTCGGACGCATCGTCTTCGACAACGCGCAGGCCGAGGCCGCCGCCGAAGCGGGCGTCAAGTGCGTCCTCGTGCGCCGCGAGACCAACCCCGACGACCTGCCCGGCATGGTCGCCGCCGAGGGCGTGCTCACCGCGCGCGGCGGCAAGACCTCGCACGCCGCCGTCGTGGCCAGGGGCATGGGCAAGACCTGCGTGTGCGGCGCGGAGGCCCTCGAGATCGACTCCGAGGCCGGCACCGTGACGATCGGCGACCTGGTCCTGACGGGCGAGGACGTCATCGCCATCGACGGGCAGACCGGCGAGATCTTCCGCGGCGAGGTGCCCGTCACCGACTCGCCCGTCACCACCTACCTCGCCCAGGGCCTCGAGGCGGGGCTGGCGGCCGCCGGGGACGACGAGGGCACCCGCGAGCTCGTCGGGGCCGTGGACTTCATCCTCTCCCACGCCGACGAGGTCCGCCGCCTGCGCGTGCGCGCCAACGCCGACACCCCCCTCGACTCCAAGCGCGCCATCGAGTTCGGCGCCGAGGGCATCGGCCTGTGCCGCACCGAGCACATGTTCCTGGGCGAGCGCCGCCCCCTGGTTGAGCGCGCCATCCTCTCCGCCCCCGGCTCCGCCGAGCGCCAGGCGGCCTTCGACGAGCTGGAGAGGCTCCAGAAGCAGGACTTCCTGGAGATGCTGGAGGTCATGGACGGCAAGGCCATGACCGTGCGCCTCATCGACCCGCCGCTGCACGAGTTCATGCCCGCGCTGGTCGACCTGGAGACCAGGGTCGCGGTCGGCAAGGCCACCGGGAACCTGGATCCCGCCGACGAGGCGATGCTGGCCGAGGTGCGCCGCATGCACGAGCAGAACCCCATGCTGGGCCTGCGCGGCGTCCGCCTGGGCATCTACCTGCCCGGCCTGTTCGCCCTGCAGATGCGCGCCCTGTGCGAGGCCGCGGCCGAGCTGGTCGCGCGCGGCCTGCGCCCCGAGCCGGAGATCATGGTGCCGCTGGTCGGCTCCGTGCGCGAGCTCCAGCTGGTGCGCGAGGAGGGCGAGGCGATCATCGCCCAGGTCGCCGCCCAGCGCGGCGCCGACCTGTCCGGCATCACCATCGGCGCCATGATCGAGCTGCCGCGCGCCGCCATGACCGCCGAGGACCTGGCCGAGGAGGCCGACTTCTTCTCCTTCGGCACCAACGACCTCACCCAGACCGTGTGGGGGTTCTCGCGCGACGACGTGGAGAGCGTGTTCTTCCCGCGCTACATCGAGGCGGGGATCTTCGGCGTCTCCCCCTTCGAGTCCATCGACGTCCACGGCGTGGGCACCCTGGTGGCCGAGGGCGTGCGCCGCGCCCGCTCCACCAAGCCCGGCATCAAACTGGGCGTGTGCGGCGAGCACGGCGGCGACCCCTCGTCCATCCACTTCTTCCACCGGGTGGGCCTGGACTACGTGTCCTGCTCGCCGTTCCGCGTCCCGGTGGCCCGCCTGGAGGCGGGGCGCGCGGCGGTCGCGGACCGCATCGAGGAGTGAGCCCGGCGTCCGCGTGAGGCGACGCAACGGGGCCGTGGCCGGAGGCGCCGGCCACGGCCCCGTTCTTCGTCGAATGGACCACATGGGCCTATGGCGGCTCGGACGCTCGGACGCTCGGACACTCGGATGCGTGGCGGGGCTGCCGCGCCGGGCGGACGGGTGGTCGTGGGTCTGATCCGCAACTGTGGGACTAAGGTCCGTTAAACGGGTGCGGAGTCGGGGCTAGGCGTCCGTCGGCATTGGTAACAATTCAGGTCGTGCTTACTTTAATATTTACGCCCTCATGGCAACGTGGCTACGCTGGGACGCGGAAATCCCAACAGGGCCGATCGGCCCGCCGACCAGGAGGCAAGACCGTGGGCGCGCTCGTCACCACGACTACCAAGGCCGCGATGCGGCAGAGCACGAAAGGGCTCGTCGTCATTGTGATGGCCGCGCTCGCCGCAGTGCTCTGGGCCGCCCCCGCCCGCGCCGCCAACCCGCAGACGTGGCAGGAGGTCTCCGCCACCATCGCCTCCCTCATCGACCAGGCGGTGGCCGACTACAAGGCCGGCGATGCCGCCAAGGGCAAGGAGGGCGTCAACGACGCCTACTACAAGAACTACGAGACGACGGGCATGGAGAAGCAGGTCATGGCCCGCATCTCCGGCTCCCGGGTCAGCGCCGTCGAAATGGAGTTCTCCCTGCTCAAGCAGGCCATGGGCTCCGGCGACAGCGCCGGCGTCGACTCCCACGCCGCCACCCTCAAGCAGTGCATCGCCGAGGACGCGGCGAAACTCGACGGAGTCGCCCCGGCCTCGGGGTCGTCGGGCGCGGGCTCCGCCGACTACAGCCCCGGCGCCTGGGGGCAGACCGCCAAGCAGATCAACGGGATCATCGACCAGGCGGTGGCCGACTACAAGGCCGGCGATGCCGCCAAGGGCAAGGAGGGCGTCAACGACGCCTACTACAAGAACTACGAGACGACGGGCATGGAGAAGCAGGTCATGGCCCGCATCTCCGGCTCCCGGGTCAGCGCCGTCGAAATGGAGTTCTCGCTGCTCAAGAAGGCGATGGCCGAGGGCGACGGCGCCGGCGTCGACTCCCACGCCGCCACCCTCACCAACGCGATCCGCGAGGACGCCAACACCCTGGACGGGTACACCGGGCAGGCCGCCTCCGACGCCGCCTCGCAGACCACGCCGTGGCTCAGCGCCTTCGTGCCCGCCCTGCTCGTCATCCTCCGCGAGGGCATGGAGGCCATCCTGGTCGTCGCCGCGGTCCTGGCCTACCTGGGCAAGTCCGGGCACAAGGACAAGGCGCGGGTCGTGTGGTCCGGGGTCGCCATCGCCCTCGGGCTCTCCGCCCTGCTCGCCTTCCTCTTCAACTACTTCACCTCCCTGGCGGGGGCCAACCAGGAGCTCCTGGAGGGGGTCGCCGCGCTCTTCGCCGTCGCCATGCTGATCTGGGTGTCGAACTGGATGATCCACAAGTCCTCCGACAAGGCGTGGGAGAAGTACATCCGCGACCAGACCGACGCCTCGCTCACCAGGGGATCGCTGCTGGGCCTCGCTTTCATCTCCTTCCTGGCCGTCCTGCGCGAGGGCGCCGAGACGATCCTCTTCTACGTGCCCATCGTCTCCAGCGCGGGCGACCGCACGGGCTACGTGTGGGCGGGCCTCGGGGTCGGCCTCGTGGTCCTGGTCGTCGTCTACCTGCTCATCCAGTTCGCCGCCCTGCGCATCCCCCTGCGCCCCTTCTTCACCATCACCTCCCTGCTGCTCGCCCTCATGGCCTTCACCTTCACGGGGTCGGGCGTCAAGGAGCTCCAGGAAGCCGACGTGCTCTCCCTGACCTACGTCAACGGCTTCCCGACCGTAGACCTCTTGGGGATCTACCCCCGAGTGGAGAACCTGGTCGCCCAGGCGCTGGTTCTCATCATTATCGTCGGCCTGTACGTCTTCGGGAAGCGCTCCCTCGCCCGCGCCAGCGGCGGGGCGGAGGGCGCCCCGGACGCGAAGGCCGACTGACATCCACAACACCGATCAGGAGAACCCTCCCATGAAGCGCTCCCTCGCCCGAATCGGGGCCGCGGCCGCCGCGATCGCCCTGGCGGGCACGCTCGCCGCCTGCTCCTCCAACTCCAACAACTCGAACAACTCGAACAACGGCGCGAACCCCCCCGCCTCCCAGTCCGCCGCGGACGACGGAGCCAAGCCGGGCGAGGACGCAGGCTTCGAGGAACTGCCCCTGGGCGACGACGTGTTCGTCGGCCCCCTCAAAGTGGGCGGCGTCTACTTCCAGCCCGTCGACATGGAGCCCGCCGTGAGCACGCCGGCGAAGGACTCCTCGATGCACATGGAGGCCGACATCTCGGCCGTCGCCGACAACGACCTCGGTTACGGCGCGGGCGACTTCATCCCCGCCCTCACCGTCGACTACCAGATCGCGGACAAGTCCGGAACCGTCGTCCAGGAGGGCACCTTCATGCCCATGAACGCCTCGGACGGCCCCCACTACGGCATCAACCTGCCCAAGCTCGAGGCCGGCACCTACGACGTGACCTTCACGATCAAGTCCCCGGAGACCAACGGCTGGCTGCTCCACACCGACGAGAAGACCGGTGTGAAGGGCCGGTTCTGGCAAGAGCCCCTCAAGGCCGAGTTCAAGGACTGGCAGTGGGATCCCACCTCCGTCGACTGGTGAGGACCAGGCGGGCCGGGGAGCCCATCCCCGGCCCGCGCCCGCACGGGGCACTACACTGCTGACGAGGGGGGCGCAGGCCCCCCTCAGCCAGGAAAGGACCGTTGATGCTTCAGCAGCTCAGTGAGGCGACCCTGAGCCTCCTGCTCACAATGCTGGCCGTCGGGGCCACGATCCGCCTCGTCCCCGCGGCCGGGCGCGGCCGCAGCGGACGGCGCGCCCGCGCCCTGGCGGTCTGGGGGGGCATCGGAGCCGGCGCCGCCGCCTCACTGGCCCTCACCGTCGTCGCCACCATCGCGCCCAAATCCCTCAACCGCCAGAGCATCGGCCTCGTCACGCTCCCCGTGGCGGTCGTCGCGGCCGCTGCGCTCATCGCCCTGTTCCTGCGCAGGGCGCGCCTCGTGCGCGCGAGCGGCGCGGACCCCGCCGACCCGCTGTCCGGGGACGGCGCGCTGAGGGCAGTGGCGGCCCTCTACATCGCGTTCGCGCTCTTCAGGGCACTCCCCACTGCCATGACACAGGGCGTCATGATGCTGTCGGGCGGGGTGGAGCTCTACTCGACGACCGCGGTCATGGCGATCACCGGCTACGCGCTCGCGTGGGTGCTGTGCGCCGTCCTCGGATGGCTGTCCCACCGCCTGTGCTCCCTGTCCGCCCGCGTGTGGCCGGCCGTCCTGGTCATCACGTCGCTGGGGCTGGCGCACATCCTCATGATCGTGCGCGTCCTCAAGGCGAAGCGGCTCATCTCCTTGCCCGCCGACGTGTTCTCAGCGGTCTCATGGCTCATCAACCACGAGGCCGTCTTCACCCTGGCCGCCGCCGCCGCCCTCGGCGCGGTCACGGTCATCACGTGGTGGGCCTCGCGCTCCATCCCCCGCGAGGGCGCCAACCCGGCCGAGGGGCGCCTGGCGCGCGCCCGCGCCCGCCTGTACAAGGCGATGGCCGGCAGCGCGGCGATCGGCTACCTGTGCGGGGCGCTGCTCATCACCGTCGGCGTCGCCATCGGCTCCCAGGAGGTCGAGCTCTCCGCGCCCGAGTCCTACTCCGTCGTCGACGACCACGCCACCATCGAATTGAGCGCCGTCTCCGACGGGCACCTGCACCGCTACGAGTACACGACTTCCACAGGCGTGAAAGTCCGCTTCATCGTCATCCAGAAGTCCGGCTCGTCCTTCGGCGTCGGCCTGGACGCCTGCGAGATCTGCGGCCCCACCGGCTACTACGAGAAGGACGGGAAAGTCATCTGCAAGCTGTGCGAGGTGGCGATGAACATCGCGACCATCGGCTTCAAGGGCGGGTGCAACCCGATCCCCATCGAGTACGAGGTGGGCAACGGCACGCTCACCGTTCCCGTGTCCGCCCTCGAGGCGGCGGCGCCGGTCTTCGCGAAGTAGGGCCCATGTTCTTCCGAATGCTCAAGGGCGCGCTCACCAGGCGCGGCAACCGGCACGCGATGATCGCCCTGACGGTGGCGCTGGGCGCCTGCGTGGCCACCTCCATGCTCTCCGTCATGTTCAACGTGGGCGACAAAGTCAACCAGGAGCTCAAGAGCTATGGCGCGAACATCGTCGTGCGCCCCCAGGGCGCCGCAGTCCTGCAGGACCTCTACTCCACGCAGGGCCCCGCGCAGCAGCAGGCGTACCTGCGCGAGGACGAGCTGGTGAAGATCAAGACGATCTTCTGGACCTACAACATCTTGGACTTCGCCCCGCTGCTGCCCACCACCGCCACCGGAGCCGACGGGGGCGCCGTCACCGTCACGGGGACCTGGTTCTCCCACCGCCTCGACCTGCCCACCGAGGAGAGCGTGCAGACCGGCCTCGACAAGCTGCGGGGCTGGTGGAGCATCGAGGGCGCGTGGCCCGACGACTCCGACGAGGCGGGCGCGGTGGTCGGCTCCGCCTACGCCTCGGCCCACGGCGTGCGCGTCGGCGACACGATCTCCCTGACCGGTCCCTCCGCGGCCCGCGACGTCGTCGTGCGGGGCGTGTTCACCGCCGGGGACGACTCCGACCACGCCGTCTACGCCCAGCTGGGCCTCGTCCAGGAGCTCCTGGGGCGCCAGGGGGCGGTGGGCAGCGTCGAAGTATCGGCCCTGACCACCCCCGACAACGACCTGGCGCGCAAGGCCGCGAAGAACCCCAAGTCGTTGTCCGTGTCCGAGAAGGAGACCTGGTACTGCACCGCCTACGTGTCCTCCATCGCCTACCAGATCGAGGAGGTCATGACCGACTCCGTGGCGCGCCCCGTCCGCCAGGTCGCCCAATCCGAGGGCTCGATCCTGGAGAAGACCCAGCTCCTCATGGTGCTGGTGACCGCCCTGGCCCTCGTCGCCTCGGCGCTGGCGATCGCGAACCTGGTGACCGCCGGCGTCATGGAGCGCTCCAGCGAGATCGGGCTCATGAAGGCCGTCGGGGCGAAGGGCAAGTCGATCATCGGGCTGTTCCTCACCGAGACCATCGTCGTCGGCCTGGCGGGCGGCGTCCTCGGCTACGGAGCGGGGCTCGCGCTGGCGCAGATCATCGGCTACACCGTCTTCGGATCCGCGATCGCCTTCGCGCCCGTCGTCGTCGCCCTGGTGGCGGTCCTGGTGGTCCTGGTGGTCCTGGGCGCGTCGATCCCCGCGATCCGCTACCTGCTGCGGCTCAACGCCGCCGAAGTGCTGCACGGGAGGTGAGCGCGGTGTCCAAACGCGCGATGTTCTGGCGGATGGTCGCCTCGTCCGTCCTGCGCCGCCGCTCCCGGGTGCTGATCGCCGTCCTGGCGGTCGCGATCGGCGCCACGACCCTGTCGGGCCTGGCGACCATCACCGTCGACGTGCCCGCGCAGATGGCCCGCGAGATCCGCTCCTACGGGGCGAACCTGGTGGTGACCGGGGCCGACGGCCAGGCGATGGACGACGAGGTCCTGGCCGCTGTGGACCAGGAGCTCCCCGCCGCCCAACTCGTGGGATCGGCGTCCTTCGACTACGAGACGGTCACAGTCAACGACCAGCCCTACGTCGTGGGAGGGACGGACCTGGCGGCCGTGCGCCAGATGAGCCCCTTCTGGTTCGTCGACGGCGAATGGCCCTCGGGCAGCGCGCAGGTGCTGCTTGGCGAGGAGGTCGCCACCACCATCGACGCCAAGACCGGCGACCGGATCACGATCAACCAGCTCGACGGGACGGCCTCGTCGAACGCCGCGGCGGCCAGCGGCAGCGCGGCCAGCGGGAAGGCGAACAGCAGCGGGGCGGCGGCCAGCGGCGGCGGGAAGGCGAACAGTAGCGGGGCGGCGCCGACCGCCCCCGGCCTGGGCTCCCAGGACGGGGCGCAATCGGCCTCCAACCCGCTGTCCGCGCAGACCGCCCAGGCCCCACAGGGCGCTCAGGCGTCGCAGGGCGCCCAGGCCGCTCAGGGCGCGCAGACCGCGCAGTCGGGCGCCGACGGGCAGGCGCGCTCCATCACCGTGACCGTGTCCGGCATCCTCAAGACGGGCGGCAACGAGGACGGCTACATCTACATGTCCGCCGACGACATGGTGGAGCTGACGGGCGCCTGGGAGCCCTCCATCGCCCAGTACTCCGTCGCCCTCGAGGGCGACCAGCTGACGGCGCTGGTGGACTCGATCAACGCCTCTGTGCCCTCCGTGCGCGCCCAGACCGTCAAGCGCCTCGTCCAGTCCGACTCCGGCGTCATCGACATGCTGCGCTCCCTGCTGGGCATCATCACCGTGATCGTCCTGGCGCTCACCACCATCGGAGTGTCCACGACGATGATCGCCGTGGTCACCGAGCGGCGCAACGAGATCGGCCTGCGCAAGGCACTGGGCGCCACGTCGCGGTCGATCATGGGCGAGTTCATGGGCGAGGGCGTGGCCCTGGGCGCCATCGGCGGCCTCGTCGGCGCGGCCGCCGGGTACGCGCTGGCCGCCGCGATCAGCTGGAACGTGTTCCACCGCGCCGTCGCCGTCCACCCCCTGATCCTGATCGCCACAGTCGTTTCCTCCGTCGCGGTCGCCGTAGTGGCGTGCCTGCCGCCCGTGCGCCGCGCCCTGGCAGTCGATCCCGCGCTGGTCCTGCGCGGAGAATGAGGTACGCAATGAGCAGCACACCCACCACCCCACAAGCCCCGGACCCCCGCACGCCGCCGGACTCCGCAGGAACAGCGCAGGACGGCCCCGCACAGGGCCTGGCGGGCGGAGGGGCCGCAGGCGACCCCCTGCTCCGCCTGTCCGGCGTGTCCAAGATCTACGGCGACCTGCACGCCCTGGACAACGTGTCGCTCGAGATCCCGCGCGGCCAGTGGGTGTCCATCGTCGGACCGTCGGGCTCGGGGAAGACCACATTGATGAACATCGTCGGCGCCATGGACACCGCCACGAAGGGGACCGTCGCCCTGGACGGGCACGACATCTCCGACCTGACCGGCGACGAGCTCACCGAGATCCGGTGCCGCACGATCGGCCTCGTCTTCCAGCAGTTCCACCTCATCGGGCACCTCACCGCCCTGGAGAACGTCATGGTCGCCCAGTACTACCACTCGATGCCCGACGAGAAGGAGGCCATGGAGGCCCTCGACCGCGTCGGCCTCGCCGACCGCGCCACCCACCTGCCGCGCCAGCTCTCCGGTGGCGAGCAGCAGCGCGTGTGCGTGGCCCGCGCCCTCATCAACTACCCCAAGCTCGTCCTCGCCGACGAGCCCACGGGCAACCTGGATGAAACCAACGAGGAAATCGTCCTCGACCTGTTCAACCAGCTCCACAAGGAAGGCACGACCCTCATGGTCGTCACCCACGACGCGCTGGTCGCCGAGCAGGGTCAGCGCGAAATCCGACTCGACCACGGCAGGGTCGTGAAGGAAACCTGGCACGACCACGACTTCGAAGAACGCTCCTCCGGGCTGGCCCTGCCCGGCCGCGACGGCGACGCGCGCAGCGGAAAGGACAAGGTGCGATGACCACGCCCACCACGCTCGATACCCGATCCCGCTGGGCCTCCCCGGCCTCGTACGCGGTCCTCGGGGCCCTCGGCGCGACCATCCTGGCCGCGTGCGCGCCCTCCACCGGCCTCGACATGACCAAGCCCATGAGCGACGGGGTCTGGACCGCCCAGTCCAACGCCGACGACCAGGGCTCCATCGGCACCATCACCATCACCGTCGAGGGCGGGCGCATCACGTCCACGTCCTACGAGACGACGCTCGCCGACGGCACCGACAAGGGCGCCAACTACGGCAAGAACTCTGCGGGCGAAGTCTTCAACGAGGACTACTACAAGAAGGCCCAGGCCGCCGTCGCCTCCTACCAGGAGTACTCCGACAACCTCACCAAGGTCGGCGACCCCGCCAAGGTCGACGTCATCACCGGCGCCACCGTCGCCCACCAGCAGTTCGTGCAGGCCGCCATCCGCGCCATCGCGGCCGCGCAGGGCGTCTCTCCCGACGGTGCCGACGACATCAACATCCCCGGCCTGAACGACTCCACCAAGGACGGCGACGTCGACGGCTCCGACAGCTGAGCTGAGCTGAGTCCGTGCGCCGCGCTGTCTCTGTGGGTTCCGCGGGTTCCGTGGGTTCCGCGGGCCCTGTGGGCGGCTCGGGGGACGAGGCCGTGGCTGGGTCGCCCGGTGTCGCTCGCGCTGGGGACGCTGGGGATGCTGCGCGCGAGGGTGCGCCTGTATCTTCCGTTCCACCGATGTGGTGTTCCTCGTTTCCCGCGATGGGCACCCGCGTCGACATCATCGGCTGGGGCGGGAACGGCATGGCGATCGTCAACGCCATCGTCGAGGTCGTGGCGCGCCACGAGGACCTGTGGAGCGTTTTCCGGGTTTCTTCCGAGGTCTCGCGGCTCAATGCCGCTATGGCTGGCCCCGGCCTCGTCGTGAGCGAGGACACCGACCGGCTGCTGCGTGACGCGTTGGCGCTCGCGGAGGCGACCGGGGGAGTATTCAACCCAATGATCGGCCCTCTTGTCGCCGCATGGGATGTCAAGGCGATGCGGGCGGCGTATGTTGCGGGCAGGCCCTTGCCTCCTGCGCCGTCTGCTTGTGTTGTGGAGGCGGCGATGCGGTCGTCGTCCTGTGGCCTGTTGTCGCGTGTGGGCGAGCGGCGCTGGGCAGTGGGCGTTCCCGCCGAGTCCGTCGGTGGTGTGGATGTTCCCAGCCCGCGCCTCGACCTGGGCGGCATCGCGAAGGGGCACACCGCCGATGCGTGCCGCGACCTGGCGGTGTCCATGGGAGCGCGCGGCGTGTTGGTGTCTGTGGGGACGTCGTCGGTGTCTGTGAGTGGTACTCGCGCCGACGGTTCGCCGTGGCGCGCAGGCCTGCGTGACCCTCACGGAGCGCCCACGGCGATTGCCGGCGTCGTGGAGGTGCCCGTGGGCGACATGGCGTCCCTGTCGACGTCCGGCGACAACCTGGGGCCGCTGGGGGATACTCGTGCTGTTTGTGTCGGGCCTGTGGCGGGGCCCGTGTCGGGGCGTGCGGCCGATCTGCGCGCGCGTGAAACATCGCGTGAAACACCCGCGGGTGGCAGGGATTCCCAGTTTGGTTCTGGCTGTGCATCGTTGAACAGCGATGAAGGTGGCTCCGAACCCTCGATCGCTCATGTGTCCGTCCTCGCTCATGCGGTTGCCGACTCCGATGCTCCTGACCAGGCTGCGCGCCTGCTGGACCATCACATCATCGACCCGCGTACGGGATACCCCGCGCGTTCGGGCGTGCGGCAGGTCAGCGTCGTGGCCTCGTCGGGCATGCTGGCGGAGGCGCTGTCCACCGCGCTGCTCGTCGATCCGTCTATCGATGTGTCGGATGTCGCAGCCCGCTGGGCCCGCGCGACGGGTGCCCTGGCCTCGGCGAAGGTTGTGGGCCTGGTGCGTGCGGAGCGATGAACGAGCATTGCACTAGATGAGTGAGCAATGCACTAGATAGCACGGCATTGCACTGGATAGTAGCTAGTGCAATGCTTCCCTATGTGGTGCATCGCTGCCTAAGGCTGAGCTGATATGGGGCACGGCTTGGGGGGGAGTCCCGATGAGAGTATCGAACAGGGATTATCCACAGGCTTCGTTATAGTGCGAGTTATCCACAGGGGTCGGTTGTGTGGGTGACGAGTGCGGCTCACATGAGGATCATCAGTGTATGAGTATTCGATCGATGACGGTCCTGACATTGCCCTCACAGCGTGAGGGTACCGTTCAGCAACCATGTGCCGATACGTGTGTGTGGATAAGGAAAGGTTGCTACGTCCGTGTTGATAGCCCTGATGCGTTCACGACTATCTGGGATTCATGGGCGACAGTAGCCCAGGCCAGGCTCCTTGCGGTATGTGTCGGAGCGAAGCGGCAGGCTGTTCTCGTCGGTAATAGTGCCCTCGTTGCGCGTTCAATTCCATTGTGGGAGGCCAATCCGGATGTTGTGGCGTGGTTCGGTGTGCGACATGGAAAGCGGCGATTGCCTCCTGTGAGAACGATGGTAGCTACCGTTCCGCCGGTCTATGTCTACGCGACCACCAGTCGGCCATCAGAAAACACGTTGGAAATCATCGATGGACTTCGATGCGAATCTGTCATCGACGCGGTTGTGCGTATGGCGTGTCATTCAGAAGCTTTGAGTGCTTTTGTCGCAGCCTGCATGGTGTTGCGTCACGAGTCAGGCTTCTCGAAGTTTGCTCAAGATGAAGCCAGATGTCTGGCAGAAATGGCCAAAGATAAGATGAAGGTACGTCTGATAGAACGGCGACGGGTGGCTACCTGCATTCCTTACAAGCGAGCGGAGAGAATCATAGACGCCGCTGACCCGGGATGCGACAACCCTGCCGAAGCTGCATTGCTGTGGGTCCTCAAGTCGGTGAGCGCCTTCGAGGTCGTGACCCAGTTCGAGATCATCGTCAACGGGCGCCGCTACTTTGCGGACATCGCGATTCCGGGACTCATGATCATCTTCGAGTTTGATGGGATTGGAAAGCTCGGAAAGAACGAAGCCGACTTTGCTCGGGCGAAGCGTGACTGGATCCAGCGAGAAAATGATCTGCGCAGTGCCGGGTGGACAATATACCGGGTCTCTTGGAGAGACTATGAAGACTTCAGTGCGTTGCGAGCGTGGGCAATCCAGCTCCTTCGTCCGCATCAAGTTGCTATCCCTGAGAATGCTGAGGCGCTGTGGGCGTTGCCGACTGAAGCGTGTGATGGCCCGAATCGACGTTTTCATACGCGCAGTCGGTAGTTATTGCGCTCGTTGCTGTAGCAGTGCACTAGATAGCTGAGCGTTGCACTGGATAGTAGGTAGTGCAATGCCTCCCTATCTAGTGCAATGCTCCTCTAAACAGTGCATTGCTACTTGGGGATAGGGCACACGTGAAGCAATTGCTAGTAGTAGCGAGCAGAAGGCGTGGCTATGGCGAACTCACTCCCCGATAATCAGCCCCTACTTCCCCACCAGCAGCGTCGCCAGGTGGACGCCCCCACGGCCCGCGAGCTGCGCGGCCTGGGTGCGGCACGAGAAGCCGTCCGCCAGATACACCGCGTCCGGTTGCGCCGACAGGGACGGCAGCAGCGAATGCGAAGCGACCGCGACCGACAGGTCGTAGTGGCCCGCCTCCATGCCGTAATTCCCGGCCAGGCCGCAGCAGCCCTCCAGCCGCGTCACGCGCGCGCCCAGCGACTCGAGCAGCGCCTGGTCGGTGTCCCACCCCATGACGGAATAGTGGTGGCAGTGCGGCTGCGCGACGATCTCGACGCCCTCCAGGCTCGGTAGCTTGCGCGCGGATGCGGGCACGGCCGACAATACTTCGGCGAGGGTGTGCGTCGCGGAAGACACGAGCATCGAACGCGGATCGTCAGGCAACAGGTCGAGCAAGTCGTCGCGCAGCACCGCCGTGCACGAGGGCTCAACGCCGACAATCGGGATCCCCGACGCCGCAAAGGGCGCGAGGACGCCGAGCAGCGACGACAGGTGCTTCTTCGCACCCGTCAGCTGACCCGTCGTAATCCACGTGAGGCCGCAGCACGCATCCGGCGCGACGATCGGCGCAAACCCGTTCGCCTCCAGCACGTCGACGACCGCACGCGCCCCCGCATCGTCCAGGGTCTGGCTAAACGAGTCCGCCCACACGAGCGCGTACGGCCGCCCGCTGGGATCGCGCGGCCCGGAAAGGATCGGGGAGTCCGCCACCGGCGAGGCCGGGGTGCCGCCGCGCTCGCGGGACTCAGAAACAGGATCGGACGAGCCAGAAACAGGATCGGAAGCACCAGAAACGGGATCCGGCGACACAGAAGAAGGAACGCTACCCACCAGCAACGAGTGGCGGCGAGCCCACGCCGTGAACGTACCGGACTGGAGGGCGGGCATGCCTCGGCGAGGATCCAGACCGATGAGGCGGAACGCCAGCGACCGCAGGGGAGTGATCGACATGATGGCGTTAGCGACGGCTGCCAGGCCGGGCACGCGAGCGGTCACCCGGGTGAGGCGCGGCAGCCAGCCGAGCGTGTAGTGGCTGACGGGGCGCAGGCGTCCCCGGTAGGTACGGAAGAGCGCTTCGGAACGGTAGCGCGCCATGTCGACCCCGGCAGGGCAGTCCGCCGAGCAGGCCTTGCAGGCCAGACACAGGTCGAGGGCTTCGAGGACTTCGGGGGAGTCGATGGCCTTCACGAGCTGCGAGTTCGCGGCCTCCTGGAGGATGCGGGCGCGCCCGCGGGTCACGTCCTTCTCGTCGCGCGTGGCCAGGTAGGAGGGGCACATGAAGGTGCCGGACACTCCGGCGCGGCACTTGCCGACGCCGGTGCAGCGGTGGACGGCGGCCGTGAAGTCACCGCCGTCGTGGGTGAAGGCGAAGCCTCCGTCGGCGGGCATGGGGCGCGCGGCCACGCGGCGCAGGTTCGCATCGAGGGGGTCAACGCCGGGCTGGAGCTCGAGCGCGCCGCCGGCAACACCACCAGCCCCGGCATTCCGCGCCCGCGAGCGAGAGGCGGCCTCGGCCTCGTCCATGGGGGAGGCGAGCACCCCGGGGTTGAGGAGGTTGTCCGGGTCGAAGACGTGCTTGACGCGGGCGAACAGGTCGAGCATTTCGGGGGTGTACATGAAGCGCAGGAGTTCGCTGCGGGCGCGCCCGTCGCCGTGCTCGCCGGAGACGGAGCCGCCGTGGGCGGCGCAGATGCGGGCCGCGGACTGCAGGAACGCGCGCGAGTGTGCCACGCCCTCGGGGGTCTCGAGCGGCATGGCGAGGCGCACGTGCACGCAGCCGTCGCCGAAGTGCCCGTACAGGAGGCCGTCGATGTCGAACTCCTCCATGAGGGTCGTGAAGTCGCGCAGGTACGCGCCGAGGCTGCGCGGTGGGACGGCCGCGTCCTCGAAGCCGGGCCAGGCCTGCTGGTCGCCGCCGCCCACCCCGTCCGGCGGGGTGCGTCCGCCCAGGCCTGCACCGTCGGCGCGGATCCTCCACAGGGCCGAGGCCTGGGCCCCCGGCGGGTACACGACGGTATCAATGGCGGCGGAGGCGGCGCACAGGGCGCGTGCGCGCTCCAGGGAGGCGGTGACGTCTTCGCCGGGGGCGCCGACTTCGACGAGGAGCCAGCCTTCGCCCTCGGGCAGTGCGGGGACGGCGCCGGGGCCCTTGTGGGCGCGCACGACGTCGACGAGCCGGCGGTCCATGCCCTCCACGGCGAGGGGGGAGTGGGTGAGGAGAGAGGGCACGTCGTCGGCGGCCTCGATCATGGAGCGGTAGCCGAGGGCAGCGAGCACGGGCGCGTCGGGCAGGGGCACGAGGCGCACGGTGATGGACAGGATGAGGACGAGGGTACCTTCGGTGCCCGCGAGCATGGCGGCGAGGTTGCGCCCACCCTCCGGGGTGAGGTGCTCGAGGGAGTAGCCGGAGACCTGGCGCTTGAAGCGGCCGAGCTGCGTGCGAATGGGCGCCAGATGCGAGTCGATGAGGGAGGCGAGCCCCGGCACGTCGCTGAGGGCTGCGTCGTGGCTGGTCGTGGCCGTGAAGCGGCGCCCGCGCCCGTCCACGCAGTCGAGGGAGACGATGTTGTCGGAGGTGCGCCCCCAGGCGGTCGCGTGCGGGCCGCACGCGTTGTTGGCGACCATGCCGGCGATCGTCGCGCGGTTCTGGGAGGAGGGGTCGGGGCCAAAACGCAGGCCGTACTTCGCCGCCGCAGCCTGAAGGGTAGAGCCGACGCAGCCCGGTTCGACGGTGGCGGTGCGGGCCTCGGGATCGATGGAGACGACGCGGTTCATGTGTCGCGAGAAATCGAGGACGAGGCCGGGGCCGATCGCGTTGGATGCGCACGAGGTGCCGCCGCCTCGGGCGGTGAGGGGGACGCCGTGGGCACGGGCGAGGTCGAAGGCTGCGATCGCCTGCTCGGGCGTACGAGGAAAGGCGACGGCCAGGGGCGGGATGCGCGTGAGGCCGGCGTCGGAGGAGTATCGCGCACGCGTACCGGTCGAGGAATCGACGTCGATAAGTGCGCGCAGGTCCGTCAGGAAGCTCTCGCTCATGGTGACAGTGTGTCACGTGGGCGCGCGTGGGGAGGCGGGTATCCGGTGTGCGGATGGTCGCGCGAGGCCGTGGCCGGTTGGGGCGCGCGTGGGGGCCGTGATGCTTCGCGTAATGGGAGAGGGCCGAGACGGTGGTTGCCTGCGGCCCTGACGATTACGCGGGTTCCGGGTCGTCGCGGAACAGTTTGGGGAAGGGTGTCACGGGGACGGGCATGCGCTCGATGGGAGGCAGGTGTGGGCTGACCGCCTGTTCAGACTGTGGGTACAGTCGGGGTGGTGAATCGGCGCGCAGGCGGTACGGAGAGAGTTCGCGGCGCGTTTCCTCGGACGCGGGAACCTGTGGCTCCGGCGCCGAGTATTCAACGATGCGCAGCTTATCTCTGCCCATTGAATGCCACCCTGTTCTGTCTCAAGTGTTCTGCCGCGCAGTAGTCTAACCGGATGGAAGATGCTGTGCCATCCGGATTCTGAGCGACATGTGCCATCGTACACGACATCGGTCCCACGCTGGCGGGGTATGGCTCATAGTTGCTCGGCATGTGTCAGCGGATGTGTTGGGTGCTGTATGCGCATGGTGGCGCGCTCCGCGTATTTGCCTGTGTCGTGGGCCTGTTAAAACGGTGAGACGTTGTCCATGGTTGTCCGAACCTGGGAGAGGCCTCGGTGGGGCGGTGCGTGTCGACAGTCGCGGGGGAGTGCGCGTGGTCTGTCGGAAGAATCTTGATGTCTCAGCCGTGAATGTTGGGTCGGTGATCGGCATCCTGTCGTCGGGTTGTCGGCGTGCCGTTGCCGCGACTCTTCTACCGATGGGAAGGACTGTGGGCGCGCGGTGAGCCGTACCTGAGGGGTCTTGTCGGCGGGCGATCCGCAAGCAGATGCTTACGTGGTATCCATCCCATTGTCCCTGTGTCATCCTTGTTTCTTTTGGAACGTATGAAACAATGGCCCCGAGCGCCCCATACACGTGAAGGAAAGAGCGATGGCCCTGTTTGAGTTCGAGGATGGACACCTCGTCCCCGCTCAATTCGGATATCCGGTTGCGCAGGATCTGGGTCCCGAACTGGTTGACGCTATCTGCCAGCAGGTCCTGCAGATCGTCTCGCGCCCGCTGTTCCCCGTGACCTGGCGTGACATGACGGGCCAGGGCGACGAGGAGACGCCGCGCCTGACAGCTCTCGATGTCTCGGGGCAGATTGTGTCCGTCGAAATTCTGAAAGAACTCGACTCCGAGACCCTTATTACCTCCCTGTCGCGACTGGCCGAGGTCGCCTCGATCTCGTGGTCGGACCTGGCCAGCGAATACCCCTCGGGCCCCGAGGGCTTCCGCGCCGGTTGGGCGCAGTTCCGTGACTCGATGCCCCCGGCCGTGGGCCCGGGTCCGCGACTCATCATCGTCGCCGGTGAGATCGATCCCTCGGTGCGCCCCGCCCTGTCCATCCTGGCGACCTCGGGCGTCGAGGTGCACCTCATGAACCTGCGCCAGATGTCGAACGGCCGCCTGTTCCTCGACGTGAACGCGGTGGGTCCGCGCCTGTACGGCCATGCGCCGCAGCTCCTGGCCTCCGCATCGGCGGCGCCCGAGATCGTGGCGCCCGTGCAGGAGGACGTCGAAGAGGCCGACGCCTCCGTCGAGTCTGACTCTGAGACCCCGACGACGCGCCCCACGCCGAAGGTCGCGCCCCACCTGCGCGACGTGTTCACCTACCCGATCGACGAGGAGCCTCCGGCGCCCTGGCGTCCCGCCTCCGAGGAGAATGAACAGGACGAGGCCGAGACGGCCGATACGCTCGATTCCACTGAGGCTCCGGAGCAAGGCGAGGCCTCCGAGCGTGACGAAGCGGTCGAGGACGGTGCTCAGTCCCCCGCGGATGAATGGGCCCCGGTCGACGAGGTCGACGCTCAGGACGAGCACGAGGCTACCGAGCAGGACGCTGGCGACGATCACGTCGAGGCCGACGCTCAGGATGCCGACGAGCGTGACGCCGATGCGCACGCGGAGGACGTTCCCGAGTCAGGCGAGCACGAGGCCGCCGAGGCTGCCGCGATGGAACACGGACAGAACGAGGAAACGGGCGAGCTCCCCGACCATGAGGAGTCCCGCGCGGAGGAAAGCGCTGAGGCCGACAAGGATACAGCGGCCGACGAACAGACCGACGATCACCCCGCCGCATCCGTCGGCGAACACGCGGAAACAGAAACGGAACCGGACGGGGAAGGTGATGACGTGCCCGAGCACACCGACGAGCAGGCCAGCATCGAGGCAGACGCGCCCCGCTGGGAGCCTCCCGCCCACATGAGCCGCCGCGCCACGCGCCGCGCCCGCGAGGAGTCGAGCGAACTCAACGACGGCGGAGCGACGGAGGCGGCCACGGCCTCGTTCGTCGACCGCGCCGACGAATCTCCCGAGGTTGTTCAAGCCCGCGCGGAGGGCCTGCCCGTCCTCGGCCGCGACGAGTCCGGCCTACGCACCCTGGCCCAGATCCTCGGCGAGGACACGCCCCTGATTGCCCGTGGTCAGCTCGGTCTGCCCGGTGACCTCGTGCTCGCGGCCAGCGGCGCGGTGTCCGGCGCTGGCCTGACCTACCCCTCGCTCGACACGCTCCTGACCGCGCGCGGCCTGGGCCATATCGACGTCTGGGGGCAGGTGCGCATCGGCGACCGGCTGGGCCCGACCCTGGCCGAGGCGCTCGACGAGGTCAACCGAGAGATCGTGCGCGAATACGCGCAGGCGCCGCGCGGACACCGCTCCGCCAAGCACTGACACGCGACTGCGCAGCGCCCACACGGCGCGACGCGAGAAGACGATGAGAGGCCCGGGATCACGCGATCCCGGGCCTCCTCGCTACGGGGCGCTCACCGCACGAAAGCGTCCAGCCACCCGCGCATCGCCGCGTACACGGCCTCGCGCACGGGTGCATCCGACAGGACCAGATCGTGCTTGCCGGAAAAACGCGCGATCGTCACCAGGTCCGACAGGCCCAGGCTGCGCTGGGCGATGACGGTCGGATCCAGCACCGTGTCGGAGGTGAAAACGCGCTCGGACCACTCCTCGTCGAAATAGGAGGACGTCGACACCATCGACAGGACCGGGCACTCCAGGTGCACGTCCTTCTCGATCGTCTCGTGCCCGGCCATGATCGCTTCCAACCACGAGGCCGGGATCGGGTAGGACTCGGGGCGCTTCCACTCGTGGATGATCGGCCAGCCCGCGACCGACGGGTCGTCGGGGCTCAGGCCCTCCGGTATCGGCAGACCCGAGGAGGCGCGCCCCGCGAGCGAACGCCCGTAGTGTCCCGCACCTCCCGAGGGCACCTCCCACATGGGGTTACGCGACGCGATGCGCCCGATGACGGGGGCCATCGCCCCGCGCCAGGCGGCCATCGACTGCATCTCCAGCCACGCCGAATTCAGAATCAGGCCGGCCAGGACCCCCTGGTGGCGGTGCGCCCACAGCGTCGCGACGAGGCCGCCCGTCGAATGGCCCATGAGAACGATCGGCTCGTCCTCGCGCTCGCAGCGGATGATTTCGATGGCCTCACCGATCTCCTCGTCGTAGACGGACAGATCGTCCGTGTAGCCGATCGTCTGGTGGGGGCGCAGGGAACGGCCGTACTTGCGCATGTCCAGCGCGTAGAACGCCGCGCCCGCGTCGCTCAGGCGCTGGGCCATCTCGGTCTGGAAGAAGTAGTCGTTGCGCCCGTGCAGGTACAGGACCGTCATCCGGGCGCTTGCGGGCGGGCGTGCGCGCACGAGGGTCGCCACGCAGGGCCCCTCCGCGTCGTCGAGGAGTTCGATCGTGCGCGACTCGTAGCCCTCCCCCAGAATGTCGGCGCGCCACTGGGGTCCGGGAGGCCCTGCCTCGCCCCACGGGGCCATGACGTCACGTTCGGGGATACCCTCGGGCGCCGAGGCCTCGGCCCCCACCCCGGACAGGTCGGGAAGCCCGCTCGTGTCCGGCATCTGCTCGCCGTCGGGCGTGGGATTGCTGGTAACGCTCATGGTGTCAGCATAACGCGCGAGGCCACCGGCGCCTCGTTGATGAGGAGGAAGCGCGGGCGGCCTCGGCGAGAATCGAGCGTGGATCAGGCGAAGGAGGACGCGCGCGAGGGGATGCGCTCGTTGAGGAACTCGTCGAGGAGGGCGGTGAGCTGGTCGTGCTCGATGAGGAAGCCGTCGTGCCCGTGGTCGGAGTGGATCTCGCGGTAGAACGCGCCCGAGATTCCGGCCGCCATCTGCCAGACCTGCTCCGGGAAGAACAGACGATCGGAATCGACGGCGACGATCAGCGTGCGCGCGGTGACCGCCTTGAGGGCCTCGGTGACGCCGCCGCGGTCGCGGCCCACGTCGTGGGAGAGCATCGTGCGACATAGCGTTACGTACGAGCCTGCATCGAAGCGGCGTACGATCTTCTCGCCGTGGTAGTCCAGGTAGGACTCGACCGCCAGGCGTCCACCGTGCAGCGGATCCTCGTCATTTTGGGGGATGCGGCCGAAACGCTCGTCCAGCTCCGAGGGGGAGCGGTAGGTCGTGTGCGCGATCTGGCGGGCGAGCGCCAGCCCGGCGGTGGGGCCGGGGCCCGCGTAGTAGTCGCCGCCGCGCCACGCCGGATCCAGCTGGATCGCACGGATCTGCGTGTGCGTCCACGCCGCCTGGTCGGCGGTCGTCTGCGCGCCCGAGGCCACGACCACCAGTCGGCGCACGCGCTCCGGGTAGCTGACCGCCCACTCGATCGCACGCTGGCCACCCAGCGACGCGCCCACGACAATGCTCCACTCGCTAATGCCGAGCAGGTCAGCCAGGCGGGACTCCGCATAGACCTGGTCGCGCGTGGAAATCACGGGGAAACGCGAGCCCCACGGTGCACCGTCCGGAGCGAGGGACGCTGGGCCCGTGGACCCCTGACAGCCACCCAGCACGTTCGCGGCCACCACGAAGTAGCGGTCCGTGTCGATGATGCCCCCCGGGCCCACGATCTGCTCCCACCAGCCGGGGGTCGGCTGGCCGGGCGCGGCCTCGCCGCACACGTGCGCGTCGCCGGTCAGCGCGTGCAGGATGAGGACCGCGTTCGACGAGGCCTCGTCCAGGGTGCCCCACGTCTCGTAGGCGAGCGTCACGGAGGGCAGGATCTCGCCGTTTTCCAGGCGCTGAGCACCCAGGTTCGCGAACTTGCGGAACGCGACCGGGTCGCCCTCGCGCCACGCGCCAGACGTGGGTGCGGGAGGCAGGTTGTGGCGGCTCATGAGGTCCTTCTTTCGCTGTCACGTGTCGCTGTCGCGGTGGATGCGCGAGGCGGGGGAGGGCAGCGGCGGCCTCGGAGCCTCAGGAGTGTGTGTATTTGTCTCCGAGGCCGCCGACGGGTCTATCAGGCCGTGGCCGCGCGGGCCGCGTCAAAGCCCAGCTGCAGGTCGGCGAGGATGTCCTTGATGTTCTCCAGGCCGATCGACAGGCGCACCGTGCCAGGCGCGACGCCCGCTTTGGCCAGCTCCTCCTCGGTCAGCTGCGAGTGCGTCGTCGACGCCGGGTGAATGACGAGGGACTTCGCGTCGCCAATGTTGGCCACCACCGGCAGGAGCTGCACGCCGTCCGCAAAGGCGCGGCCGGCCTCGTACCCGCCCTTAATGACGAAGGAGAGCAGACCGCCCGTGCCCAGTGGCGCGTACTTCTTGCCGAGCTCGTAGTAGGGGGAGGACTCCAGGCCCGCGTAGTTGACCGACTCGACGTCCGGGTGGGCCTCCAGGAAGCGGGCGACGGCCAGCGCGTTGGAGACGTGACGCTCGATGCGCAGCGACAGGGTCTCGATGCCCTGCGAGATGAGGAACGCGTTGAAAGGCGAGGTGACGGCGCCCAGGTCGCGGTTGATGAGCGTCTGGATGCGCAGCAGGAACGCCAGGTTCGCGCCCAGCGCGCCGCCCACGCCCAGGTCGCGGGCGTAGACGAGGCCGTGGTAGGACTCGTCCGGCGTGTTGTACAGGGGGAAGCGCTCGGGCTGGGAGGCGAAGTTGAAGTTGCCCGAGTCGACGATCGCACCCGCGATCGACGTGCCGTGACCGCCCAGGTACTTGGTGGCCGAGTGGACGACGATGTCGGCGCCCCACTCGATCGGGCGCACCAGGTAGGGGGTCGCGACCGTGTTGTCGACGATGAGGGGCACGCCGACCTCGTGAGCGACCGTCGCGATCGGCTCAATGTCGAGGATGTCGCCCTGCGGGTTGGGGATCGTCTCGCCGAAGAAGGCGACCGTCTTGTCGTCGGCGAGCGCGCGCCAGGCCTCGGGGTCGAGCGGGTCGGGGACGAAGCGCGCCTCGATGCCCAGGCGTCCCAGCGTGTTCTTCAGCAGGGTGACGCTGCCGCCGTACAGGGAGGGGGAGGCGACCACGTTGTTGCCGGCGACGGCCAGGGCGAGGATCGACAGGGCGGTCGCGGACTGGCCGGAGGAGACGAGGAGGCCGCCGACGCCGCCCTCGAGGGCCGCGATGCGGGCGGCGACGCCGTCAGTCGTCGGGTTGGTGAGGCGCGTGTAGATGGGGCCGAGCTCCTGGAGGGCGAAGCGGCTCGCTGCCTGCGCGGTGTTCTCGAAGGCGTAGGAGGAGGTCTGGTAGATGGGCAGGGCAGTCGCGCCGGTGGCGGGGTCGAGGTCGTATCCGGCGTGAATCTGCTTGGTTTCGAAGGACCAGTCGTTGGTGGTCATTGTGCGGTTCCTAGGGTCGGGGGTGGGTCGTCTCTGATTCCCCTCCGGCGGGCCGCAGATGCGGTGAAGTGAACATGCGTCGAGGCGCGTCCCGCTGTCGGGGGACTGCGCGGCAGTCGCTGGTGCTGACGCGCAGTCAGCGGCACATTCGACGGTTCATGCCTTCAATTGTTTGTCATCGACGAGGCCGGGGTGCGGTGGTCCCGGATGGTGGACTTTTGTGACGGGTGGGGTTCGTTTTCTTAGCATGTGAGCAGGCGCACAATGATCGTTGAAAGTGTTATGAAAGTGCTGGCATTTGTGCGGTAATTATGATGCTGGTATTACTAATGTTGTGATTGTTGTTTGTGTGAAAGTTGAGTTTTGTGGTGTGTTTGTTGCCAAGCGTGACGAAAGTGGTTAGGCTTTTTCCCAGTACGCGCCCGCCGGCGCACGTAAACAGACGAGATGAGACAACAATGAGACGACGCGGAACTATTCGCACGGGCCTGACGGCAATCGCCGCCTGCGCCCTCCTCGTGCTGCCCCAGATGGCGCAAGCCGCCCCCTCTGAGGAAGAGATCGCAGCCGCCCAGGCTGCCGAAGAAGCCGCGAAGATGAGCGTCGCCCAGATCGAGGTCAAGCTCGCCGAGGTCAGCGCCAGCGCCGCAACCGCGACGCAGAACGCCCAGATCGCCGGCGAAAACCTCAACGAGGCGAACATCGCCCTGGCTGAGGCGACCGCGACCGCCACCCAGGCCTCGGCCGAAGCCGACGCCGCCGAAGCCGCCTTCCAGGAAGGCAAGCAGCAGATCGCTTCCGTCGCCCAGGCCGCCTACCGAGGCGGTGGCGGCACGCTGGATGCGCTCGCCCCCTACCTGGACTCCGATGGCCTGCGCAGCGTCGAAACCAAGCAGGCCGGCATCAATTCCTTCTCCTCCTCCGCCGAGGCAAAGATGCAAAACGTCGCCGCCCTCGAGCAGGTCGCCAAGGTGACCCGCGACGCCGCAAACACCGCGCTCGCCAGCCAGCAGGCCGCCACGAACGAGGTCCAGGCCCGCACCGACGCCGCCAACCAGGCCGCAGCCGCCGCCCAGAACGAGGCCGCGATCGTCGCCGCTCAGCGCAGCGCCTACGTCCAGGAGCTCGCCACCAAGCAGAACACGACCGTCGAGCTCATCAACCAGCGCGAAGCCGCCCTCGAAGCCGAGCGTCAGGAAGCTGCGCGCATCGCGGCCGAGCAGGCCGCCGCAGCCGCCGCCGAACGCCAGGCCGCAGCCGACGCTGCCGCCGCAGCCCAGGCCTCGTCCTCCTCGTCGTCGTCCTCCGACGATGAGGATGACGACGACTACTCGTACTCCGCGCCTTCCTACTCCTACGAGGAACCCTCGTACTCGGCGCCCTCCTACTCGGGTGGCGGCGGTGCCTCCACCGCCATCGCAACCGCGCAGAGCTACCTGGGCGTGCCCTACGTGTGGGGCGGCGAATCCTACGGCGGCGTGGACTGCTCCGGCCTGACCATGCTTGCGTGGGGCAGCGCGGGCGTCGACCTGCCGCACCTCTCGCGCGCCCAGTACAGCTACGGCACGCACGTGCCGATCGGCTCCATGGAGGCCGGCGACCTGATCTTCTGGTCCTCCAACGGCACCCAGTCCGGCATCTACCACGTCGCCATCTACCTGGGCGGCGGCCAGATGATCGAGGCTCCCACCTTCGGCGTGCCCGTGCGCATCACCGGCGTGTACAGCTGGGGTTCCATCATGCCCTACGCCGTGAGGCTTTGAGCCGCCTCGTTGCTTGAAGGTCCGGGGGCCGGGCGGACAGTGAGTCTGCCCGGCCCCCGGCGTTTGTGTGCGGGCTTGTGTGGGTTGTTTGTTGTGGTTGTGTGTGGCCCCGGCGTTTGTGTGTGGCCCCGGCGTTTGTGTGTGGCCTTGGTGCGTGGTGTGCGTTGGTCTGCTGACCTGCCCCGGCCTCGTTCCTGGTGTGCCGTCCGGTGGTGGCAGATGGGCCCGCCTACTGGCAGTGTTAATCCGCTATTCCGCACGTTAACCCGCTATTCCGCACCTAAACCCGCTATTGCGTTCGTGGGCGGTCCTGCCCGCGCTCGGATTAGCGGGTTAACGTGCGAGTTAGAGGGCCCACGCTCGCATTAGAGGGTTAACGTGCGGGTTGTGGGGTGAGATCTGGCCTGGCCTCGTTGTTTGTGGGGCCTGTTCGCTGGCATGAACGGCATGAGTGCACCGACCGCCGACACCAACGCCCACCAGATCGGTGCCGCCCCCACGGTCCCGCGCGTCGTCAAGCCGTTGCCCGCGTTCAGTCGCTTCGTGATCGACCTGATCCGTCGCATCAAGTCGTCGTCCAGCGGCAAGCATGCGCCGGAGGCCCACCCCGGCACCGCGTTCCTGGGTGTTGTCGCCTCGCTCGTGGTGTTCGGATTGGTTGGTATGCCCGCGTGGGACCTGGGCGGGCAGGCTGCCCTCTACTGGCGGGATGGACCCGTCAGGCGCGAGGGCGTCACATGCACCGCGATGAATCCCGAGGAACGCGACGACGGACCTTTCGTGCACATCGAGCTGACTGACACCGAAGGGATCGTGCGCGCCTACGACCTGCGCCAATACGAGCTCGATCACCACGCCGAGAAGGGCACGCCCCTCTACAACACGATCGTCGAGGCCTGCCAGAGGCCCGGCACGCAGATCGGACTCTCCATCTACGAGCGCACGGGCATCATCGCCGAAGCCTGGCGACGCGTCTAGGGGACGGGCCGCTCCCGCTGATTGATATACCCTCGGGGACAGGGGCGAGGACTGGACTACTGTGGTCGCATGGCGACGACCTCGGATGCGGCTGCGCAGACGGCCCCCGGTAACGGGATGAAAAAGCTCTCCACCTCGACGAACCTGACGCCCGCGCAGAGGCGCTTGGGGCGGGTGATCATCGGCATCTGGGTCATCCTGGCGTACGGCGCGGTGTGTGTCTGGATGGGGGCTGACCCGTGGACGATATGGAGGCTGTACGCGGGCCTTGCCGCCCTGGGGCTGCCGCTCCTGGTTCTCGTGTTCTGGTTCCCGATCGTCTGGGCGTCGTTGCGGTGGTTTGCGCGAGTGGCCTGGAGGTGCGTCGTTCCGTCGTCGTCGGGCAGGCGCGGCGGCGTGCTGTCGCTCCTCAATCCGCTTCTCGGGCTCGGGGTGTCCTCGTCGATCCTGTGGGCGGCCGGCTACGCTTCGGTCTACTATCTGACACCCTTCGTCCAGGATTGGCGTTCGGGGACCGTGCGCCACGAGGCCGTTACGTGCCGTGATTTCGACGTGGACAGCAGCATCACGAACTCCGGCAAAGGTCACGCCAGGGCACAGTACGTGTTCGAGTTGGTCAGCTCGGACGGCTCGTCGTGGGAGTACAGGGAACGCAAGAGCTGGATGGATAACAGGGTGGAGGCGGACGAACAGCCCTACGCGACGGTCATTGACGCGTGCCGCTCAGAGGGTGCGGAGATCGGGATCGTCCTGTACCCCCGCTCGGGAACCATTGTCGAGGCATGGAGGAGTCACTGACGCCGCTCACCGTGCGCCGGTGCGAGGCTGGGCTTGGCGCGCCGCTGGATCGCACGGTGCGAGGACGGGCGGCTATGCGAGGGGGCCGCGCAGACGTAAGTCCGCGCGGCCCCCCGCAAGCAGTGAGCTCAGTGCTGGCCCTCGTGTTCCTTCAGGCGCTCGTAGGAGCGGCGAATTTCGGCCTCGGCCTCTTCGCGGCCCACCCAGTGGGCGCCCTCGACGCTCTTGCCGGGCTCGAGGTCCTTGTAGACCTCGAAGAAGTGCTGGATTTCCAGGCGGTGGAACTCCGACACGTCGTCGATCTCGGTACGCCAGGAGGCGCGCTGGTCGGAGGCGGGCACGCACAGGACCTTGTCGTCGCCGCCCTTTTCGTCGCGCATGCGGAACATGCCGAGCGCGCGGCAGCGGATCACGCAGCCGGGGAACGTGGGCTCTTCGAGGAGGACGAGGGCGTCCAGCGGGTCGCCGTCCTCGCCCAGGGTATCGTCGATGAAACCGTAGTCGTCCGGGTAGCGGGTCGAGGTGAAGAGCATGCGATCGAGGCGAATGCGACCCGTCTCGTGGTCAATCTCGTACTTGTTTCGATTCCCCTTGGGGATCTCGATGGTCACGTCAAATTCCATGGCCGTGCCTTCCGCTTCAGCCCCGAAACTCGGGGGTCCAGTTGGTTGTGTGGGCGCATGGACAGGTAGTGTAGTTACCGAAATAACCACGAAGGGACATCCATGCATCGCACGTCTATGGGGGCAATTGTAAGCGCTAGCGCCGCGCTCGTGGCGACGGCGGCGCTGGTGGGTTCCGGCTGCTCCCCGCAAGCGGCTACTCCGGCGGACGTTCCCACGGCCTCGACGCTTGAAGCGGCGCCGGTTTCGGGCGACGCGAAGGGCGCGGGAACCCCGGTGAGCGCCGCGGACGTGGAGGCGCTGTGGGCGCCGGTTGCGGCCGCGGCGGCCCAGGGTGGCTACACGGCGTGGGGCACGGTCGTGGACGCGCAGACCGGCGAGGTGCTGCTGGACGCGGATGCGTCGACGGCTCACACGCCGGCCTCGACGACGAAGACGCTCACGGCTTTCACCGCGCTGGCGAACCTGGATCCGACGGCGACGCTGACGACGAGCGCCCTCTTGGGCACCGACAACCAGACTCTCTACCTGGATTCCGAGGGCGACCTGCTCCTGGGCATCGGCACCTCCGACGAGGTTGAGGTGTCGGGGCGCGCAGGCCTGCAGACCCTCGCGAACGATGCGGCGGCGGCCCTGAAGCAGCGCGGCATCACCTCCGTGACCCTGAACTGGCGTGGCACGCTCTTCGACGGGGCTTCGCACCTGTCGTCGTGGGACGCGCAGGAAGTCGGCTCCTACGAGGGGCACGTCGGGCCGATGGCGATTGACGCGGGGCGCACCTACGAGGGCGCTAACGCTTTCTACGCGGACGCGCCTGGCCGCGTCGCCGAGGTGTTCTCGCAGGCGCTGGGTGCCGCCGGTATCACGGCGACGCTCGGCGAGGCCGGGGACGGCCCGGCGGGCGCGGCCACTATCGCGTCGGTGAGCTCGGCGACGATAGGGGAGCAGCTGCGCTGGATGCTCGCGCACTCGGATAACACTCTCGCGGATCAATACTGCCGTTTCGCCGCGCGCGCCGCCGGTGCCCCCTCGACCTACGAGGGCGCGACCGACACGGTGCGTCAGGCCCTGACGCAGGCCGGTGTCCCCACGGACGGACTCACCTTGGAGGACTGCTCGGGCCTGTCCAGCAACGATAAGATCAGCGCCAACACGCTGGTCGGCGTCCTCAAGGCCTCGTACGCGGGCAGCGGGACCGGCGCGGACACGATGCGTCTCCTGCCGTGGGCGGGCCTCGTGGGCACGCTCTCCCAGCGCATGACCGAGGCCCCGGCTGCGGGAAACGTGCAGGCCAAGACGGGTTCGCTCCAGGAGGTCACCTCCCTGTCGGGCTCCGTCTTGACCCAGAGTGGGCGCGTCCTTCTCGTGTCGATCGGGCATGATCACGTCACCGAGGGCGCCTACGCCACGCGCGGCCGCCTGGACGCCTTCGAGGAGGGCCTGGCCGGGCTAGACTAGGTCCATGGATATGCCGTTTGGCCCGCGCGACGTCGCGGGAGTTCTCGCCTCGCTGTCGTATGCGGGTCCGTCGGCCTCCCGCGTGGGTGCCTCCGCCGTGGTGGCGCGCCTGCGTCGTTCGGTGGCCTGGTCGGACCGTTGGCTCGCCGCGCTCTCCACCCTGCCCGAGGCTTCCGCGCAGGTCGCCGCGTCCTCGACCGTCGTCGTGGATCGGCGCGGGCTGATCCGCTCGGTGGGCTCGCTCCTGGATAACTTCGAGGACACGCGCACACCCCTCGTCTTGGCGGCCGAAGCCGTCATCCTGCGCGCCCTGGCCAAGGAAGCCACGGGCATCTGGGACGTGCGCACGGGGCGTCGGATCCTCGTGGCCCCTAACGTGCTCGCGGACGCGCAGCGCTACGCCCTGGATCAGACGGATTGGTGCCGGTGGGTGTCCCTGTGCACGGGCCTGCGCGGCGTCCACCTGACGCACGCCCCCTACCTCGTCCCCTATATCGCTGACCTGATGCGCGCGCTGCCTGAGCGCAGCGACGAGCTCGTGCGCATCGTCCTGCTCCTGGACGCGCTGCCCACTGCCGAGATGGAGGTCCTCACGCCCCGCGACCTGCCGTCGATCCAGTGGCTGCGCACCCACCGCGCGCACGCCGGCGGGGTGGCGCTCGTGCGCGCGTGTGCGGCGGCCGGTATGCCGCTGGCTGGTGTCGAGGCCCTCCAAGCGCAGACCGAGGGCTTCGCGCGCACGGTCGTGCGCGAGGGCGCGATCGCCCGCCTCCTGTCGGGCGTCGAGGCGCTGCCGACCGCAAGCGAGTACGCGGATCCGTCCGCGTGGCTGGCGCGTGTGCGCTGACGCCTCGAGCCGTGTGGGGGCGAACCCGCGCGGCTCCCTGCGCGCCTGCTCCCTCGCCGTGCGCGCTTGTCTGACCTCCTTCATTGACGAGGCCGGGGCCCCTCCCGCTCTCGTCGTCGGCCTGTCGGGTGGCGCGGATTCGTTGGCGTTGGCGCTGACGACGATTGACGTGGCGGCGCGCGCGGGGATTCCGGTGATCACGGTGACGGTCGATCACGGGCTGCGCGAGGGCAGCGACGAGGAGGCTCGCCGCGTCGCGGATCTGGCGGCATCCCTGGGGGCGCGCGCCGTTGTCGAGACCGTGATGGTGGGAGGCCAGGGAGGCCCCGAGGGTGCGGCCCGCGACGCGCGGCGCGCGGCCCTGCGTGCGGTTGGTGCGCGCGAGGGTGCCCCGATCCTCCTCGGCCACACGATGGACGACCAGGCCGAGACGGTGCTGCTGCGCCTGGCGCGCGGCTCGGGCCCCTCCTCGCTGCGGGCCATCGCCCCCATCTCGCGCGACGGCGACGGGGTGACGTGGCTGCGCCCGCTCTTGAAGCTGCGGCGAACAGATACGGAGGAGGCGTGCGCCCAGGCGGGCCTCGCCCCGGTTCACGACCCGACGAACGACATCGACGGGCCCTGGCGGGCCGCCGACGGGAGCCCGCTGCGCCGCTCGGCCCTGCGGCATGGGGCGATCCCGGCCCTGGCCTCGGCCCTGGGTGTCGATCCCGTTCCCGCGCTGGCGCGCACGGCCGCCCTGTGCGCCGAGGACGACGACGCCCTCAGCGACCGAGCGCGCGCACTCACCGCCGCCGCGATTGCCGCCGCCGCGCGGATCGTCGACGACACGGACCCCGCTGACAGGGGAATGTCTGTGGCGCTCGCGGTCGCCCCCCTGCGCGGCGCTCCCCGGGCGGTGCGCACGCGCGCCCTGCGTGAGGCGGCTCAAGCGGCGGGAATCCGGGCACTGTCCAGCGCCCACATCGACGCCGTTGACGACCTGTTGGTCGCCTGGCGGGGGCAGGGGCCTATCGACCTGCCCGGGGGGCTGGCCTCGCGCGTTGGACACGGTGCCCGCGCGCGCATCGTCTTCGTCGCGCGCGAGAGAGGCACACCGCCGGAAACAGACCCCGCCCAGGGGCAACAACAAGCCGCGAGAGACGCCCCCAGAGCGCCCCGACCCTGACTGGGCGATCACAGGATGTTGCGCTGACAGTGAGAATCTCGTCCTTCCTGGAACAGGCGCGCGTTTGTATGGCACGCTTATAGTGGAATCGCTCGCGTAGCATCGATACGAAAAGAGGACACGGTGGACGCCACCGACATGGGAAACGACCTGAAGGAAATCCTGGTCACCGCCGATGATATGGACCGTCGGCTCGCCGACATGGCCGAGCAGATCGACCGCGACTACGCGGGCGAAGACCTGCTGCTCGTCGGCGTTCTGCGCGGCGCCGTCATGGTGATGGCGGATCTGTCGCGCAAGCTGCACACCCCCCTCGAGATGGACTGGATGGCCGTGTCCTCCTACGGGTCGGGTACCAAGACCTCGGGCGTCGTGCGCATCCTGAAGGACCTCGACCAGGACGTCGCCGGACGTCACGTGCTGATCGTCGAGGACATCATCGATTCGGGCCTGACGCTGTCGTGGCTGCAGGCGAACCTGCTCGGACGTGGCGCCGCCTCCGTCAAGATCGCGACCGCCCTGCGTAAGCCCGAGGCCGCGAAGGTCGACGTGGACGTCGCCTACGTGGGCTTCGATATTCCTGACGAGTTCGTCGTCGGTTACGGCCTGGACTACGCCGAGAAGTACCGCAACATGCCCTTCGTCGGCACGCTGCAGCCGCACGTCTACACCAACTGAGAACGCCTACCTGTAAGGGACGCCCGTGAACGAGAAGATCAAGAACAAACGCCCCAGCCTGGGGTGGGTGCTGGTTCCGCTCATCGTGCTGCTCGTGGGCGGCTGGTTCCTCTGGCAGACGAACCAACCGCGTGCGGTGACGACCTCGGAGGGCCTGGCGCTCATCTCGGGTGACACGGTGGAGCAGGTGGTCCTCAACGAGGGCACCCAGCAGGTGAATCTGACGCTCACGGAGAACTACGTCCACCAGTCCACCGGCGGCGACGACAAGACCGTCGATCTGGGTAAGCGTGTGTACTTCACGTACTCCTACGTGCAGACCAAGGACATCTTGGACACGGTGGCCGACAAGGCGCCCGCCAAGGGGTGGAACGCGGTGCGCCCGCAGTCCGGTGCTTTCGGCGCGATTATTCAGCTGCTGATTCCGCTGCTGATCCTCATGGGCGCGTTCTACTTCGTCATGCGTTCCATGTCGGGCTCGCGCATGATGGGCGGCTTTACTCAGTCGCGCGCCAAGGAATTCAACCAGGAGCGCCCGGACGTCACGTTCGCGGACGTGGCCGGTGAGGACGAGGCCGTGGAGGAGCTCGAGGAGATCCGCGAGTTCCTGGCGTCCCCGGACAAGTTCCACAAGGTGGGTGCGCGCATCCCGCGCGGCGTCCTGCTGTACGGCCCTCCCGGAACCGGCAAGACCCTCCTCGCCAAGGCCGTCGCCGGCGAGGCGAACGCCCCCTTCTTCTCGATCTCCGGTTCGGAGTTCATGGAGCTGTACGTCGGCGTGGGCGCCTCGCGCGTGCGCGAGCTTTTCGAGCGCGCGAAGAAGAACGCGCCGGCCATCATCTTCGTCGACGAGATCGACGCGGTGGGTCGCCACCGCGGCAGCGGCATCGGCGGTGGCAACGACGAGCGCGAGCAGACGCTCAACCAGCTCCTCGTGGAGATGGACGGCTTCGACGAGCGTGCCAACATCATCCTGATCGCGGCGACCAACCGCCCCGACATCCTCGACCCGGCGCTGCTGCGCCCGGGGCGTTTCGACCGCCAGATCGCCGTCGAGGCCCCCGACCTGAAGGGCCGCGAGGCCATCTTGAAGGTCCACGCGCAGGGCAAGCCGCTCACCGCGCAGGTGGACCTGCGTCAGATCGCCAAGCGCACGCCCGGCTTCACGGGCGCGGACCTGGCGAACGTCCTCAACGAGGCTGCGCTGCTCACCGCGCGCTCGAACATGCAGTTCATCGACGAGCGCGCCATCGACGAGGCCATCGACCGCGTGATCGCCGGCCCGCAGAAGCGCACCCGCGTCATGAACGACCACGACAAGGCCGTGACCGCGTACCATGAGGCGGGCCACGCCCTGGCTGCCGCCGCGCTGAACTACACGGATCCGGTGACGAAGGTGACGATCCTGCCGCGCGGCCGCGCGCTGGGCTACACGATGGTCATGCCCACCGAGGACCGCTTCAACAAGACCCGCAACCAGCTCCTCGACGACCTGGTGTACGGCATGGGCGGGCGCGTCGCCGAAGAGATCGTGTTCCGCGATCCGTCGACCGGCCCCGCCAACGACATTCAGCAGGCCACGAAGACGGCCCGCGCGATGGTCACCGACTACGGCATGAGCGACCGCATCGGCATGGTCAAGCTCGGCGACGCCGACACCGAGGCCTTTGGGCACGGATCCGGCGAGGCCCCGCGTTCCTTCTCCGATGAGACCGCCGCGATCATCGACGAGGAGGTGCGTCGCCTCCTCGACAACGCGATGCGCGAGGCGTGGCGCATCCTGTCGGAAAACCGCAGTGTTCTCGACACGCTGGCTTCCCGACTGCTCGAGGAGGAGACCCTCGACGAGGCGCAGTTGCGTGAGATTTTCCAGGACGTCATCAAGGCCCCCGAGCGTCCCGTGTGGAACTACCAGTCCGACGCGGCCGTTCCGGGCGTGGTCTTGGGCCACCCGGTCGGCATCAAGGCCGAGGACGAGTGGACGTCCGTTCCCGTGCAGGGAATCGACGTGTCGCCGACTGACGCCATCGGTGCCTCGGGCGTGGAAGAGGAGCAGGAGTGACCTACGATCCCGCAGGCGTTGAGAAGGCGTCGCGCGACCTGCTCGTCGCGATCGGTGAGGACCCCGAGCGCGAGGGCCTGGTCGGCACGCCCGACCGCATGGCGCGCGCGTGGCGCGAGATGTGCAAGGGCCTGACCGAGGACCCGCGCGAGCACCTGCGCACGCAGTTCCACGCGGGCACCGACGAGCTCGTCCTGGTCCGCGATATCACCTTCTTCTCGATGTGCGAGCATCACCTGCTGCCCTTCTACGGCCGCGCCCACGTGGGCTACATCCCGCGCGGCGGCGTCGTGACGGGCCTGTCCAAGTTGGCTCGCGTCGTCGAGGGCTACGCGCGCCGCCCCCAGGTCCAGGAACGCCTGACCGCCCAGGTGGCCGACGCGATCGACGAGATCCTGCACCCTCAGGGCGTCATCGTCGTCATCGAGGCCGAACACATGTGCATGTCGATGCGCGGTATCTCCAAGCCGGGCTCGTCGACCGTGACCAGCGCGCTGCGCGGCATCATGAGCGACGGGGCGACTCGCGCGGAAATGATGGCCCTCGTCCTGTCTGGGAGCCGATGACATGAGCGCCCTGCCCCTGCCCGCCACCCCGGCCTCCTTCCCGGTCCCGTCCCTGGCGCTGCCGGGCGGGGCGAACCTGCCCGCTGGGCGCACGGCGGTCATGGGCATCCTCAACGTCACCCCCGATTCCTTCTCGGATGGGGGACGCTACGCGGACGTTGCCGCCGCGCTGCGCCATGCGCGCGAGATGGTGGCCGCGGGCGCGGACCTGATCGACGTGGGCGGGGAGTCGACGCGGCCGAACTCGACGCGCATTAGCGCGGACGAGGAGTGGGCGCGCATCGGCGCGGTCGTCGAGGCTTTGGCTGCCGACGGCGTCGTCGTGTCGGTCGATACGCTGCACGCGGCGACGGCCCGCGAGGCCGCGCGCGTCGGTGCGGCGATCATTAACGATGTGAGCGGAGGGCGCTGGGATCCGCAGATGAACGAGGCGGTCGCTGCCTCAGGCTGCGCGTACGTCGTTCAGCACTATCGCGCGCTGCCGGGGATGCCGGGGGAGCACTTCGATTACGGGGAGGACCTCGTGGGCACGCTCGTTGAGCGCGTGAGCTCCCAGGTTCAAGACGCTATTGATGCTGGTGTGACAGCTGATAAAATTGTCATCGACCCGGGCCTCGGCTTCTCGCTGACGGGCGACCAGTGCTGGCAGATCCTGCGCGAACTGCCGCGCTTCCTACAGGGCGGATACCCCGTCCTCGTCGGTGCGTCTCGTAAGCGTTTCGTCAAGGCCCTCGGGGGCGACGTGGACGCGGACAGCGCGGCCATCGCCGCCTACTGCGCGGCATCAGGCGCGTGGGCCGTGCGGGTCCACGACGTAGCCGCCACCGTCGCAGCCATCGCCCGAAAGGAGAACGACGTTGACTAACCGACGCGTCATCATCGCCCTCAAAGGACTGGGGGCGATGGCCAATCACGGCGTCTACGACTTCGAGCGCGCCCGCGACCAGCGCTTCAGCGCAGACATCGTCATGTGGGTCGAGACCGCGGGTGCCACCGATGACATCGCCGCCACCGTCTCCTACGCGGATATCGCCGACGAGGCCATGGCGGTCCTCACCGGCAACGCCGTCGACCTGATCGAAACCCTCGCCGAGACCATCGCCACGCGCGTCATGAGCCACGAGGGCGTCGTCGGCACCGAGGTCACCGTCCACAAGCCCGACGCCCCCATCGACCACCCCTTCGCGGACGTGTCGGTGACCGTGCGCGTCGGTGAGACTGACGCGATGCCGCTATCGCTGTCCCTCAAGGGCATCTACGAGGCCGAGGACGGCTCCGTCCTCACCGGCGAGATCGAGGCCTACGGCCGCGCTCAGGCACCCAGCCCCGCGCAGCAGGAGCACAGCGAGGCGCTCCCGTCGCGCCGCGGTGTCCGCGCCGCCGAGGCGCAGCGCGAGGAGGATACCTCCCGTCCGGCGCACCTGCGCTCGCGTCGTGTGGTCCTGGCGATCGGCGGCAACCTCGGGGACGTGCCCGTCACGCTCATGCACACGGTCGAGGCCCTGTCCTACATGGAGGGCTTCCAGATCGACGACGTTTCGCCGATCATGCGCACGAAGCCCGTGCTCGCGCCCGGACAAGCCCCCCAGCCCGACTACTGGAACGCCATCGTCGTCGGCTCCGCGATCGCGAGCCCCGACGAGCTCTTCGCTCAGACCAGCCGCATCGAGCGCGAGCTGGGGCGCGAACGCCACGAGCGCTGGGGCGCGCGCACCGTCGACATCGACATCATCCAGATCGAGGGTCTGGCCTCCGCCGACCCGGTCCTCACCCTGCCGCACCCGCGCGCCAAGGAACGCGCCTTCGTGCTGGCGCCCTGGCTCCTGTGCGACCCCGACGCCATCCTCGAGGGCGTGGGCCGCGTGTCCGACCTGCTGGCCCACACCCCCGACCGCGAGGGCATCATCGACGCCGTCGACGACTGGCTCGAAGACCCGGCGGCCGTCATGGCCGACTCGGACCAGCTCCTGGCCCAGCGCGCCGAGCAGGCCAGCGCCGACATGCGCGAGCTCATCGAGGCTCTGACCGGCGAAATCAGCCAGGTCGACAAGCTCGTGACCCGCCCGGGTGAGCCCGCCGAGCCGGTGGAGATTCCTGCCGCCCACACGGTCGTCGAGGACTCCGGCGACGACGTCGAGGAGCCCGAAGCCTCCGAGTCTGCCTCGGCGCAGACCGAGGAACCCGAGGCCGCCTCCGTCTCCGCCGTCGAAGCCCCTGCCCCTCGCGCCAGCATCTGGAGACGCCTGTCCGCCGTCCAGGATTCGCGCGAGTCCGCAAGCGCTGACGAGCCCGAGGTCAGCGTGCCCGAGGCCGAAGCCCCGGCAGCGCAGGACGCGTCCCAGTCTGAGGAACCCGACGCAGCCCCGCAGGCCGCAGCGCCGCAGGGCGAGACCCCCGCGGACAAGGCCGCGACCGCCCCGGCGGTGCCCGGCCCGCCCCACCGTCAGCGCCGCCGCCGCGTGGACGAAGCAAAGGCCTCGACGCGACCCTCCTGGCACCCGGTCTCCTCCGTTCCTGCGGATTCCGCTGCCGGGCGCATGACCCGCAAGATCGGTACGGGCACCTACAAGCCGAGCGGCACCGAAAAACCCCGCTGGGTCCCCGTCTTTGAGCCCAAGCGGGAGGAAACGCGTTCCTCGATCGCGCTGCCGGACTGGAACTTCTCCGTCAGCTCCGCCCACGACGTGCGCGTCGTCGACGACCGCTCCGGCCTCGGCCACGACGAGGAGCCCCCCAAGGCCACCGTCCACGCCGACGGGCGCTCGACGATCCTCGCCCCCGGACTGCCCGACAACACTCCCGTCGGCCCCATCCCCGAGGACGAAGCCACCCAGACCGGCATCCTGCGCCGCGTCGTCGTGCGGCCCACGATGACCGGAGCGATCCCGATCGTCAAGAGGCGCTAAATGAAACCCGTGTCGATCGTGTGGGTGGCGGCGGTGGGCCTCGTGGCCGCCGGCCTGAGCTTCCTCGGCTTCTTGGGGCACATGCGCCAGGGCGGTACCCCGTTGATCGTCACCCCGGGACCCGCCGTCATCTTTGCGATCGCCACGGCCTGCCTCATTTGGTCCGGCCTGGCGGTTCGCCGCCTGCGCGCGGGCAAAGACACGTGGATCGATGCGATCGGCGCGATGCGCGTCGCGGTTTTTGCGCGCACGAGCGCCCTCGTCGGCTCCGGCCTGACCGGAATTCTCATCGGCGTGATGGCCGTGTCCCTCACGCAGCTCGAAGCCCCCGCGATGGCCGCCAACGCGATCGGGGCGGGCCTGTCTGGCCTCGTCGGCATCGTGTGGACCATCATCGCGATCGCCATCGAACGCTGGTGCATCATCACCCCCGACGACGAGGGATCGACGTCCTCTAAGCGCAGCGCGGCCGCCTGACCGCCCGCTCGTCGCAGGCCCGCGCGCCGCGTGTGAAAGTCGCCCCCGTCCCGAGCGTTAGCCGCTGCCCGCGCCCCGCGCCCGGTATCGTGGATGCGTGGCTGACCAGCGTAAGAATTCCCCCAGGCGACCCACCTCCAGGCGTAGTACGTCGGGAGGCGCCAGTGGTCGCACAGGTGATCGCGCGTCCCGCGCCGCTGCCGGCAGCCGCGTTTCCGCTGCTCGTCCGGCCGCCGTGAAGGCCTCCGCATCGACGAAAAAGGGGAGCACTGGCCCGGCGCAGCGCTCCGCAAGCGCGAAGGCACCCCGTCAGAAGAAGTCGTCGGGCGGCGGCCGTCCGCCCGTCAACTTGTGGCCGCGGCGCATCATCACGGGCCTCGGCCTGATCCTCATCCTTGCCCTCATCGTGTGGGGCATCGTCGCTGGGATCCGCGCGATCGTCGGAGCCGTCAGCGCCGATCCCACCCCGCAGTCCAGCCCCCAATCTGCTGTTCAGTCCGGCGCGGTGGACGCGTCCGGCTACACCCTCAAGGGCGGCCAGGAGGCCACGGCCGACGGCCTGCTCACCGACGGCACGACAATCGACATTCCCACCTGCCTGGACCGCGACATCACGGCCACCGCGAAGGCTTCCACGACCTCGTCCGGCTCGGCGATGCCCGTGACCCTCACGCTCGAAAACCGCGGTTCCGTCGCCTGCTCGACGTCCCTGTCGCGCTTCGGCCTGCAGATCTCGACGGGTGACCTGCAGGTCTACAACTCGGCGAAGTGCGGCGAGGAGCAGCAGTCGTCGACGACCCTGCTCCTGCGCCCGGGTGCCACGTGGACCGGCGCGCTGCGTTGGGACGGCTACGTGTACACGAACGGCTGCACGACACCCGCGGGTGGAGCGAGTGCCGCGTCTGCCGGGACCTACAAGGTCGCGGTCACCATGGGTACGCGCGAGGTCGGTTCGACCGTGGTCGACGTGACCCCCGCGCCCGCCCCGCAGTCGGGAACCCAGTCGGGCCGCTAGCGCCTACCAGCCGACGAGGCCGGAGCTGACCGCCTGCGCCTGGTGCGCCAGGTTCTCGGTGATGAGCTTGGCACGGTAGGGGCCGATACCCTCGATGGCTTCCAGCTCCTCGGTGGTGGCTGCGCGCAGGGCGGGCAGCGTCGTGATGTGCGCGGAAACCTCCTTGATGGCTCCCCACGACAGGTGCGGGACCAGGGAGAGGGCGCGCACGCCGCGCGGCGTGATCTCGCGGTCCAGGTCCGCGACCTCGTACACGTCCAGCCCGAGGATGTTCGCGATCGCGGTGAGGTCCACGATGCGCTCCGACCCGAGGGAGGACAGCTCGGCCTCGACGCGGGCGACGTCGTCGGGGTCGCGGATGTAGTCGCGCATGACGAGGGCCCGCTCGGACGCGGAGCCGCGCACGAGGTCCTCGACCTGCAGGGCCAGCAGGCGCCCCTCGGATCCGAGTTCCTCCAGGTATTCCGTGATTTCGGAGGTGATGCGTCGGATCATCTCCATGCGCTGCATGACGGTGGCGACGTCGCGCACGGTCGCGCTGTCGCGCATCTCGAGGATGGTGAGGGTCTGTAGGACCTCGTCGAGGCGCTGACTGTAGCGGTCGAGCGTGTCCACCGCCAGGTTGGCGCGCGAGAGCAGGGCCTCGGGCTCCTCCACCAGGCGGTGCTCGGTGCCCACGTAGATGGAGATCATGCGCATCGACGCGGACAGGGACAGGACCGGCAGGTGGGTCTGACGTGCGGTGCGCTGCGCGGTGCGGTGGCGCATGCCGGACTCGTCGGTGGGGATCGTGGGGTCCGGGAAGAGCTGCACGTTGGCCTTGCGGATGCGCCACAGGTTGGGATCGATGATGACGGCGCCGTCCATCTTGCACAGCTCACGCAGACGCGCGGCCGTGAAAGCGACGTCGAGGTCGAAGCCGCCCGAGCAGATGGCCTGCACCTCGGGGGTGTATCCCAGGACGATGAGGGCGCCCGTGTGGGAGCGCTGGATTCGTTCCAGTCCCTCTCGCAATGGCGTACCGGGCGCGACTGCGCGCAGTGCCTCACGAAGGATCGCTGCATCGGACGTCAATGTGATTCCCTCCCAGACGAGTAGGTGTGATACCTATTATTGCGAGTCTGCCGGAAAAGCGACACGAATAGCCGTCGCCAGATCCGACACAGTAAAGACGGTGATGCCGTCGACGCCCGCGAGATCCTCACTGCCCTGAGCGGGAACGATCGCCGAGGAGAAGCCCAGGCGTGCGGCCTCGGCGAGGCGACGTTGAGTGCCCGTGCACGCCCGGACCTCGCCCGTCAGGGAGATCTCTCCGACCGCCACAAGGTCGGCGCGTGGGGGAACGCCCTTGAGCGAGGATACGATCGAGAGGGCCATCGCGAGGTCAATCGCCGGCTCGACCGTGCGGGCCCCACCGACCGTGGAGACGTAGACGTCCGCCCCCGACGTGTCCGCGCCGATGCGGGCCTGCAGGACCGCCAGAATCATCGCGACGCGCGCGTGGTCCACGCCCGACGTCGTGCGCCGAGGCGAGCCGCCCGAGGAAGGGGCGACGAGCGACTGGATCTCCGTGGGCAGCGGGCGGCGCCCTTCCAGAGAGACGGTCGCGCAGGTGCCGGGCACGCCGCGCGTCGTGCGCGACAGGAACAGGCCGGAGGGGTCAGCGAGGCCGTAGATCCCCGAGTCGGTCAGCTCGAAGCAGCCGACCTCGTCGGTGGGACCGTAACGGTTTTTCACCGCGCGCAGCAGGCGCAGGCGCGAATGGCGGTCGCCCTCGAACTGGCAGACGACGTCCACGAGGTGCTCGAGCACGCGCGGGCCCGCGATGCCGCCGTCCTTCGTCACGTGGCCGACGAGCAGGGTGGGCAGGTCGGACTCCTTGGCGACACGGATGAGGGATGCCGCGACCGCGCGCACCTGCGCGACCCCGCCCGCCCCACCCTCGACCTGGGAGGAGGAGATGGTCTGCACGGAGTCGACGATCAGCAGGGAGGGGCGCGAAGCCTCGACGTGGCCGAGGACGACGCCGAGCTCCGTCTCATCCGCGATGAGGAGGTTCGGCTCGAGCGCGCCGATGCGCTCCGCACGCCCGCGCACCTGGGCCGCCGACTCCTCGCCAGTGACGTACAGGACGGGTCCGCGCCCGCCCGCGGCCGCCGTGTGCGCGGCTTTGGCTGCCACGTCCAGCAGCAGCGTCGACTTGCCGACGCCGGGCTCACCGGCCAGGAGGATCACTGCGCCGGGCACGATGCCGCCGCCCAGGACGCGGTCCAGCTCGCCCACGCCCGTCGAACGCGACGAGGCGCGCTCGCCGTCGACCTCGCCGATGGGTAGCGCGGGACGCCGCGGGGTGGTGGTGGTGCGCGCGCCCCCCGTGACCTCCCCCGCCTGGTCGACCGTGCCCCACGCCCCGCACTCGCGGCACTGGCCCACCCACTTGGGGGAGGTCCAGCCGCAGTCGGAGCAGCGGTACGTGATCTTCTCCTTCGCCATGCACTCACCGTAACCCGGCCCACCCTCATCTGCGGTCCGCGCGCGAGGCGCGCCGCAGGTGTGCACTTCTAGGGGAAGCAGCGAAGCGAGCCGAGCGCGGAGGGTTGGTTGAGGGACAGGTCTGGCTCCGGCCTCGTGGCGCGAGAGAACATCCAAATGCGTCGCTGTGGTCAGGTTCTCGTGCGCCCGGGAAGCGCTGGAATGCGGCGCGAACGAGTCGCCAGGCGTTTGAACTTATTCAGTACCTGTTGTTGTCTCGGGCGTTTATCCATAGGGTTGGTCGGTGTGTATCCTTTGAATGGCTCACCATGGCCACGCGGATACAGATACCGCCCCACAACAGTGCACACATGAAGACTGAGGAAGCGACATGAACAAGGCGCGTCAAACGCGAAACACCTGGTCGAAGCGGATGCCCGCAATCGCCGTCCTGCTGGTGTCCGCGATGCTGTGCGTCCTCGCGGTGGTCTACCGCGGCGTCGAGGTCACCCAGGTCAGCGTCGATGACGGCGGTATCTGGGTGACGAACCAGGATCGCAAGCTCCTGGGCCACCTCAACTATGACGCGCTCATGCTCGACGGCACAGTCTCGGTCAAGTCCGCGTCCTTCGACATCGGGCAGGCCGGCGGCGACGTGACTCTGGGGGAAACAGTGGGCCGTACGGTTACCCCCGTGCGCTCCACGTCCTTCTCGCTGGGCCAGGCGATCACGCTGCCTGAGAACGCGGTCCAGGTCCAGGGCGGGTCCGTGTTGGCCGTCCTCGACCCCAACGAGGGCCTGCTGTGGGTGGGTGACGCCAACGAACCGGCTTCCATGTCGCTCGTGCGCGAGGATGCAATCGCGAACGACCTGAGCGACGGGGTCGTCGCGGTGTCGAACACGGGGACGGTCTTCGCATACTCTCCCGGGTCCTCCAAGCTGGTCACGCTCACGCGAGAAGGCCAGGCTTGGCGCGCAAAGACCACGGAGATCAAGGATTTCACCCCGGCCGGAACACCGACGATCACCGCGGTCGGTGACAAGCCCGTCATCTACGACCAGGCCGGTAACAAGCTGGTGTTGCCCGGTGGCAAGGTACGCGACCTCGCCGAGGAGCACGTGACCGGCGCGGTCCTGCAGGCCCCCGGCGACGAGGCCGCCTCGGTCCTCCTCGCGACCAGCGACGAGCTGGTGTCCGTGCCCCTGAACGGCAAGGCGATCGAGCGCCAGGAGGCCTCGGAGAGCGGCCAGAAGGGCACCCCCGCGGCCCCGGTCTTCCACCGCGGTTGCTCCTACGGTGCCTGGGCGGGCTCGGGCGCGTTCGTGCGCACCTGCACGGACTCCACGCGCAACCAGGCGCAGACTGTGCCTACGCTCGCCGAGGCCACCTCCGCTGTTTTCCGGACGAACCGTACGCGCATCGTCCTCAACGACGTCTCGACGGGCACGCTGTGGCTGCCCGACAAGAACATGGTTGTTGTCGACAACTGGGACCAGATCCCCACCGAGGAGCAGGAGGAAGAAGATACTCCGACTCCCGATGATCGCGAGCAGGTCTCCGAGCCGGAGCACAACGACAAGAACACGCCGCCCGAGGCCGTCGACGACGACTTCGGCATCCGCCCGGGCCGCTCGACGCTGCTGCCCGTCCTCGACAACGACTCCGACGACGACGGCGACGTGCTGACGGCGCGTGCGGTCACCAACCCCGAGTTCGGCTCGATCGTGCGCACGAGGGGCGGCCGAGCCCTGCAGATCACGGACATTCCGCAGTCTATGACGAGCGGGTCGACGTCCTTCACCTACGAGGCCTCGGACGGCCTCGCGGGTGCGACGGCGACCGTCACGCTGACGATCCACCCGTGGAGCCAGAACGAGGGTCCGCGTCAGCTCAAGCACCCGGTCATCAAGGTGGGTGCGAACGCGCAGGTGGAGTACAACCTGCTGTCGGACTGGATTGATCCCGATGGCGACCAGTTCTACCTCAAGTCGGCGACGGCTCCCGACGGCATGGCCGTGCAGTTCTCCGAGGACGGGACAGTTCAGATCCGCGACCTGGGTTCCGGCGCGGGCGTCAAGGCGATCGCCGTCACCATGTCAGATGGGCACGCGGAGACCACCGGCGAGCTGCAGGTGAGCGTGCAGGAGAACGGCAACGTGCCGCCCATCGCGCGCGCGGACTTTTACGTGGCGCGCGTCGCTGAGCCGCTGACCATCGACCCGATCGCCAACGACACGGATCCCAACGGCGACGCCCTGTCCCTCGTGGCGGCGGGCACGGCCCCGGCGGGCACCTCGGTCTCCGCTGACCTCTCGCGCGGCACGCTGACGTTTACGGGCTCGGTGCCGGGATCCTTCCAGTTTACCTACACGGTCTCCGACGGCCCGTCGACGACGGTCGGCGTCATCCGCGTCGACGTGGTCGACGATGACACGAACGCTCTGCCGATCGCCGAGGACGACCTGGCGGTCCTGCCCTCGGGCGGCGCCTCGCTGATCGCGCCGCTGGCCAACGATACGGACCCGTCGGGCGGCGTCCTCGTCGTTCAGTCGATCGACGTGCCCGCGAACTCGGGCCTTGAGGTCACGCTCATCGAGCGCCACCTGCTGCGCATCACGTCGCCGGGCGGCCTCAACGATGTCACGACCTTTACCTACACGGTCTCCAACGGCGCGGGTTCCGCGACTGCTCAGGTGAGCGTCATCCCGACGGATGCGCAGAGCGACGAGACCCCGCCTGAGACCACGCCGGACACGGCGAAGGTGCGCGCCGACGACATCGGCTCGGTGAGCGTCCTGTCGAACGACCGCTCGCCGATCGGTCTGACGCTGAGCCTGGACCCCGACGTGCAGGTCATGACCGGCGCCGAGCTGGGCACGGTTTTCGTGACGGGCAACCAGGTGCGCCTGGCCGCCGGCTCCGAGGCCGGCGTGGTGCGCGTGGCGTACACGGCCGTCGACTCGGTGGGTAACCGCTCGACGTCGACCGTCACGTTCGAGGTCATTGCCTCCTCCGCTGCGAACAGCGCGCCCGTGCCCAAGGCGCTCAGCGCCTGGGCCGTGCAGGGGCAGATGGCGCGCATCCCGGTGCCCCTGACGGGCATCGATCCAGACGGCGACTCGGTCGCTCTGGTGGGCATCGACCAGCCGCCAGCCAAGGGTAGCGTCGTGCTGGGGACGGAGTGGCTGGAGTACACGCCCTCCGACAATGCGACCGGTACGGACACCTTCTCCTACATCGTCGAGGACCGCCTCGGCGTGCAGGGGCGCGCCCGCGTGCGCGTTGGTATTGCGCCCCCGGGATCGCAGAACCACAACCCGACGGCCGTTCCCGACTCGGTGACGATTCGACCGGGACGCGAGGTGAGTGTCAACGTCCTGAGCAATGACTTGGACGCGGATGGCGATGCCCTGTCGGTCGATACGGACCCCGCGACCGTGTCGGTGTCGGATCCCGCAGCTACCGTCACCGTGGCGCAGGATGCGGTGACGGTCAAGGCTCCCGCAGCCGATGGCGTGTTCGTCGTCGCCTACCAGATTCAGGATGGACGAGGCGGACGCGCGCAAGGGCAGTTGACGGTGACGGTGGATTCCGAGGCGCCGCTGCGCGCCCCGATTGCCCGCGATGACGTCGTGTCTGTCGCGGACCTCCCCGCCGATTCGAAGCCCGTGAGCGTTCCCGTCCTCGTCAATGACGAGGACCCGGATGGGACGACGGCTGCGCTGACGGTGTCGGCGCAGGGCTCGGGCGTGAGCGTGTCGGGGCAGAACCTGTCAATTTCCCCGGATGCGCGTCGTCGCCTCGTCGTCTACACGGTGACGGATCCCGACGGCCTGAGCGCGAGCGCGGTCGTGACCGTTCCGGGTACCGACCTGCTGGCTCCGCGCCTGGATATGACGCGTATTCCGGTGGCGATCCGCGCGGGTTCGTCGGTGACCCTTGATATCGGCGACTACGTGCTCGTGCGCGATCATTCGCGTTCCCCGATCATTACGGACGCGTCCTCGGTGAAGTTCAACGGCGGCCTGGATTCGGTGTCCCTGCAGGACCCGACGCACCTCGTGGTGAGTGCTCCCGACACGGCCTCGGGCAAGGCCTCGTTGTCCTTCACGGTGCGTGACGGCGCCTCGGACGACGCCTCGGCCCTGACATCGACCCTGACGATCCCGATCACGATCAAGCCGGCCAGGAATCTGCCGCCGCGCCTGACCCCGACCCCGATCCTCGTGGGCCAGGGAGAGTCCGTGACGGTCGATCTCACGCAGATGGTGGACGACCCGGACGACCAGGCCAAGAACAGCTTCTCCTACGCCGTGGTGAAGGCCCCCGGCGGCGTGGACGTGTCCCTGGACGGCTACAACCTGACCGTGTCCGGCAAGAAGGACCAGTCCAAGGGCCCGGTCGGCGCGATTACTGTCAGCGTCGACGACGGCTCGGGCGCGGTCAACGCCGACATTCCGGTGACGATCGTGAAGTCCTCCAAGCCCCTCGTGACGACGACGGAGGCTCGCATCAAGGCGAAGGCCGCCCAGACGGTGGACGTGAAGCTGTCGGAGTACACGACGAACCCGTTCCCGGATCCGCTCGTGGTCCTGGACGCGTCGGTGCACGTGGGCCAGGGAACCGCTTCGGGCAATGGCAACGTCCTGTCGGTGACCCCCAAGACAGGCTTCCATGGCGACATGATCGTCGTGTACCGCGTCATGGATGCGACGAACGACCCGGATCGCGTGGTCCAGGGCCGCGTTGTCGTCCAGGTCGTCGACCGTCCCGAACCGCCCCAGAACGTCTCGGTCACGCCAATGGGCGCGGGCACGGCCTTCGTGCGCTTCGACTCGGGTGCCTCCAACGGCGGCCCGATTACGGGCTACACGATTACGGACAAGTACGACGGTAAGACCTACGAGACTCGAGATCCGGGCACGCAGATCACGGGCCTGGTGAACGGAGCGAGGCACTCGTTCACGGTCGTCGCGCACAACGAGGCCGGGGACTCCGATCCGTCGGCGCCGTCCGCCGAGGTGCTCATCGACATGGCGCCCGAGCAGATGGCGGCACCCACGGTCACTGGCGAGGACAGTGCCCTGAACGTCTCGTGGAAGGAGCCCCACAACGAAGGATCCCCGATCCACACGTACACGGTGTTCCTCACAGGGCCCGGTGGCGGCCAGCCGATTCCCTACCCGGTGTCCGCTCCGCAGACCAGCCTGCGGATCCCGAGCCTGGAGAACGGCAAGATGTACACGGTGAGGGTCCAGGCGCAGAACAAGGCGGAGACGCCGTCTCCGGCGTCCTCACCGACCGAGGGCTACCCGCACGGGAAGCCGGATCAAGCGACCGGCGTTAGCGCTGTTGCAACCGGCTCGGCGGGCGATCCGAACGAGGCGACGGTTGAGGTTACGTGGGGCCTGGAATCTCCCAATGGCAAGGGATGGGGCCCGGCCACGGTTTCGGTCAATGGCGTGGAAGTGCAGGTTTCGTCTGACGCTCGTACTGCCACGCTGTCGGGCGTGCCGACGGGCAGTAAGGTGTCTGCATCGGTGACGCTGTCGAACTCGCACGGGGATACGTCGGCACCTGCCACCACGTACGTTTCGATTGCGACGACCCCCGCGCCGATTTCTGCCCCGACCCTGTCCGGTATCGGAGAAGAAGGCAAGGTGCGCGTGGACGGTCTGGTACGCGTTCCGGGCCGAGGCTTCGACGCGTCGCGCCTGACGCTGCGTTATGCCAGTTCCCGGGAAGCGTGTGCCGCTGGGACGCAGGTCGAGAACGGTGACACTCTGACGGTTAACAGTTGGCAGCCGCAGACGTTCTACTTCTGCCAGACGGGCGTCGGCTTGAAGAACGAAACCACGGCATCCCCGCCGGTGCCGGCGGTCGGCCAGGCGACGGGCGCACCGTCGCAAGTGGGAGTGTCGATCACGAACGTCAACGCGACGAGCCTGACGGTGCGTTGGGACCCCGTGGCGGCCAATCCCGCTGTGACGCAGATCCGCGTGACGCTGAGTAACGGCGAGACGAAGCCCTTGTCTCGTGGTGCCACCGAGGCGACCTTCTCGGATCTGGCCCAGGGCACGAGATACCAGGCCACGGTCGTTGCGGTCAACGATGTGGGTGAGACGGTGATGAGTCAGCGCCCGACGGAAACCACGAAGCTCGACGTGAGCGCTCAGTGGGTGCAGACGTGCCGCGGAGACGAGCGCGGGTTCAACCCGGCCTCGTGCCACACGTTCACGCTGAACGCGCCGGGATGGTCGGGTTCGTCGGTCCCGTTCGTGTGTCCCGTGCGCAACGACCGCACGAACGGTACGGAGTGGGTGCGTGTGGATGGTGCGGGCCCGATCTGGACGCGCCTGACCACCCAGGCAGACAGCGAGGATGCCTTCACGCAAGGGGCCTACCTCATCGGCGAATGCCGTCCGGAGTGATGTTCGCGTGAAGAAACTACGTCGGCTTCTCAACGGCGCGTGGCGTGCCCTGGGCGAACGCGTGCGGGCCCTGCCCGGTTACGACGCGGCGGCTCGTTGGCTGGGCGCGCTCACGCCGGTCGGGTGGGCGGTGATCGCGGTAACGGCCGCGGGTGGCGTCGCTGCGGCGGCCTTCGGATGGCTGGAGGGCTTCATCGTTGCCGTGATGGGCCTGGTGGCCCTCGTGGTCGCGGTCGCCTCGGTCGCGTCCCCGTCGCCGCTGTCGGTGTCCTTGCGCATGAAGAATGATCGCATCGTTGCCGGTCAGGTGGCGGTGGGGCGCATCCGCGTGGTGAACGAGTCCGGGCACCGCTCGGGTTCGACGATCGTGGAGGTCACGATCGGACGAGGCAGTGGCGAGTTCCTGGTACCTCCGATCAGCGCGAACAGCACGTGGAACGAGGCATTTTCGGTGATGACGAAGCGCCGAGGCGTGATCAACGTGGGCCCGGCGCGCACCGTGCGTATGGATGGCCTGGGCCTGCTGCGCCGCGTGCGCTCGTGGGACGAGCCGATCCTGGTGCACGTGCATCCGCCGACGGTGCGCTTCTCGTTTGACGCGACGGGTATGCAGATGGATGTCGAAGGCGTGGCCAGCGAGAAGCTGACCAGTTCGGACGTGTCCTTCCACGCACTGCGTGATTATGAGCCGGGCGACGACCGGCGCGCGGTGCACTGGCCTTCGACGGCGCGCCTGGGCCGCCTGATCGTACGCCAGTTCGAGGAGACTCACCGTTCCCACCACATGGTGCTCCTCGACACGCGCATGGACGCGTGGGATCGGCGCTCCTTTGAGACAGCCGTGTCGGTCGCGGCGTCGCTGGCGATCGCAGGGGCGGGTGAGGCGCGCACGGTGTCGATGCACACTGCGGACGAGTGGATTCCGACGGGAACGCCCATGGCGATGCTGGATGCGCTGTCCGAGATGGAGACCTCGACGCGTCCCGACTTCGCGGGCATCGTCCGTCGCTGCATCATGGAGCGTGGCGGGATTTCGGTCCTGTCGATCGTGGTGAGTGAGTCCGTGGATGACGAGGAAGCGGCCCGCCTGGCGAATATCGCGCCAGTTGACGTGGTCGTGTCCGTCATTCGCGTGGTCCCGGGACGGGCGAGGCGCCGACGCAAGATCACACGCGGCGTCATCATTGATTGCCCCTCCCTTGAGGACCTGCCGGTGCTCGTGTCGCGGGGGGTGAACGCGTGAGCACGCCTACCCGCACCCCCTCTCGTCAGGCCGCGCCGCCGCGTCGAACGCGTCGGTCGAGTGGCCAGGAAACCACCATGGGTGGCTCGGTGCACCGCGCCGCCATGCCCGCGTGGTCCCTCCTGATTCTTGCCGTTCTGTTCACTGGCCCGGTGGCACAGTTCGAGTCCGTCTTTGGTGGCGGTCAGGGTGTGATCGCGGCGCTTTCAGGCGTGGCGACCGGCCTCGCTCTCGCGTGGGCGGCGGCGAAGTGGCGTTGGGACCTGCTGTCGATTGTGGCTTCCGTCGTCGCGGCTCACTTCCTGTTGGGCGGGGCGGCAGCCCTGCGAGACACGACCCGGTGGGTTGTGGTTCCCACGTCGCGCACTCTCCAGACGCTGGTGATCGGTTCGGTCGAGGCCTGGAAGGATCTTCTGACGCTGACGCCTCCTGCCGGTTCCTATGTTGGTCCGGCGATGGTCCCGTGGATGACGTGCCTCGTGTGCTCGGTTGCGGCGGGGGTCGTCACGGTACGGTACGGGCGTCCCATGTGGGGGTCCCTGCCGCTGATTCTCGCCGGAGTGATTGCGATCGTGTGGGGGCCCACGCACGAGGCGCCCTCGTCCCTCCTCGTTATCGCGTGGTGGGTTGGCCTGATCGTGTGGTGGGCGTGGGCGTCGGCGATTGGCCGTGCCCGCATGGGCGCCGACATCGTGATCGGCATGTCCGCGTTGTCGACCACTGCATCCACGACGATGGGTGGCTCGTCGCGTCAGGTCGTGCACGTGTGGTGGCGCGTGGGCATGGGTGCCCTGATGGTGGGCGTGATGGTCGCGGCCGCCCTCCCTGCGGCATCCCTGCTGGGCCCCACGGCCTCGGATCGCGTTGTGGGCCGTGACGTCGTGGAACCGCCCGTGGATGCGCGCGAGTATCCCTCTCCGCTGTCCAGTTACCGCCACTACAACAAGGATCTGGAGGACGAATCCCTGATCCGCGTGTCCAATCTGCCCAAGGGGGCGCGCGTGCGCCTGGGCGCGATGGAGGTGTACGACGGAACGACGTTCGGCATGGGTGTGACGAACAACGCTGATGGTACCGCTGGGTACCGCCGCGTCGGGTCCACGATCCCGGGACGCAGCGCAGAAACGGCGGGAGAGCAGGCCTCGGTGTCTACCTCGCAGCTCTTGGGCCCGTGGGTGCCGACGTTTGGCGAGGTATCGGTGCTGCGTTTTGAGCCTTCCGACCCGGGCGCTGCCGAGCAGCAGAAGGGCTTGAACTACGACCTGTGGGCGGAGACCGCCCTGACGACGGGGCCGACGGGCCAGTTCAACTATTCGCTGAGCACGACGATGCCGCGCGATCACGAGGATTCGGAGTTTGCCAGCGTGGATGCGGCCCGCTACACGGGCACGGACACAAATGTGCCCAAGGATGTGGATTCCCTGGCATCGGAGCACACGACGAGCGCGCGCTCGGACCTGGAAAAGGCCCGCGCCATCGAGAGCTACCTGCACACGGACGGCTTTTACTCGAACGACGACACGATTAACTCGCGCCCCGGTTCCTCCCAGGATCGTATTGAGCGCATGATCAGCGCCGAGGCGCTGGTGGGCGACGACGAGCAGTACGCGACGCTCATGGCGCTCATGCTGCACTCGCAGGGGATTAACGCCCGCGTCGTCATGGGTGCCTACCGTGAGGGGACGTCGGGCGGTGTCGACCTGACGGGCTCGGACATGCACGCGTGGGTCGAGGTCGAGTTCCCCGGCGTGGGCTGGGCGACCTTCGACCCGACGCCTCCGCGCGATCAGCAGCCCACGACGCAGGTGAACAAGCCGAAGTCTGTGCCCAAGCCGCAGGTTTTGCAGCCGCCGGAGCCCCCGGAACAGCCGGTCGAGCTGCCTCCGGCCACCCGCGACCAGGCGACGGACCCGCACGATCCGAACGGCCTGCACATCCCGTGGATGGCTATCGGGACGGTGTCCGTGTTCCTGTTCTTGCTGGTCGGTCCGGTTCTGGCGGTGCTGCTAGCGAAGTCTCGCCGCCGCAAGGCCCGCCGCGGCGCGCAGGCCGCCGAGTCGGTGCGCGGTTCGTGGGATGAGCTGGTGGATACGGCGATCGATTCGGGCCTCGTGGTGGAGCCGCACCTGACCCGTCAGGAGGTCGCGTGGGCGTTGGCGTCGCAGTGGACGCCTGACAGATCTGAGGACGACGAGGCGGGAGCGGCGAAGTCCCGCAAGCCCGCCACACGCTCGGCCACGGACGTGCGCGTGCCCGGCTGGTCGCTGTTCTCGGGCACGGTTCCCCGCCCGGTCACCGTGGCGCGTCGTGCGGATGTCGCGGACTTTGCCGCGTGCGGCGTACGCCCTGAGGATGCGAAGCAGGCGTGGGAGGACGTGGATGAGTTGCGCCGCGAGTGGGCGGCCTCGGTCTCCCCGTTCGCGCGGCTGCGTTATGCGCTGTCGCTTAAGTCGTTGCGCTGGCGCCGCCGTGCGCGCCGCCAGGCGGCCGCCGCATCTGGGGTGAAGCGTCGGCCGTTGACGCGGCGTATGGGTCGTAGGAAAGGAACACGCTGATGGAGAGCGACGCTCGCGTCGGGATGGTCCCGGTGCTGCCGGGATACCAGTGGATCCGGCCGCTGGGGTCGGGTGGTTTCGCGGACGTGTTCCTGTGCCGCCAGGAGCTGCCCAGCCGAGAGGTGGCCGTGAAGGTTGCCCGGCGTGATCGTGGGGCGGACGGCGAGGCCGGTATTGCCCGCGAGGCGGACGTGATGGCTCTCGTGTCGGGTCACCCGGCTGTCGCCCAGCTCTACGGGGCGGGCCGCATGCCGGACGGTCGCCCGTACCTGGTGATGGAGTATTGCCCCGTCGCGAACATCCTCGACCAGGTACGCGCAAATCCGATGGCGACGGACCGCGCCCTGTCCATGGTGATCCGCATGTGCGGCGGCGCGGAGATGCTGCATCGCGCGGGCTTCGTGCACCGCGATATTAAGCCCAGCAACATCATGATTAACGCCTACGGGTCGCCGGTGCTCACGGATTTTGGTGTCTCGGAGCCGGTGGGGACCGATCCGCGCGGGGGTCGCGACGGGTTCTCGGTCATGTGGGCGCCCCCGGAGCAGATCGCGGGCTCCGCGCGCGCTCACCCGACGCAGGACGTGTGGGCGCTGGGTGCGACCCTGTGGACGCTGCTGATGGGCCGTTCGCCCTTTGAGGTCGTGGATGGGGATAACTCTGCTCAGGCGGTGGCCCAGCGCGTGGCCCGTGGCCGTGTGTCGCGCATCGACCGTCCGGGCGTGCCCGAAGCGGTGACGGCGATTGTTCGTCGCGCGATGAGTCTGGATCCTGAGCAGCGTTTCGGTTCGGCGGCGGCCCTCGGCTACGCGTTGCAGACGATCGAGCGCGAGATGCATCGCCCGGTCACGGAGATGAAGCTGAGCGTCGTCGCTTCTTCGAGTGCGCCCGCCTCGGCGCTGTCCGCGCCCTCCCCTGTGGCCCTCGACGCGGAGCGTACGCGCACCCGGCGCGGTAGTTTCGCGGATGCTGCCCAGCCCTCGTTGAACGAGGCCTGGGCGGGCAACTCGACGACGGGCAGGACCGGCTTGGTCGAGGGGGAGTCGAAGCGTCCCGCGTGGGTGCTGCCGGTTCTTGCGCTCGTCATGGTGCTGGCGACCGCGGGCCTGGTGGTCGCGATGCTGACCGGCGGCGGGCACAGCGTTCACCTGGGCGGCGGTAGCGGCGAGGCAACGCCGAGCGCCGAGGCGACGGGCGGGTCCCTGAGCGGCGCCAGCCAGGGGACAGATACGAGCGTGGCTCCTCCGCAGGCGGTCACGGGGCTCACCGCGACGCCGAATGGGAAAGAGATCCGGTGGGGCTGGGATATTCCCCAGCAGGGGCAGTACCAGGCCGCGGAGCTGGCTTTTAAGTATCTGCTGACACGCCCTGGCGAGGCCGTGGTCGCTGAGACGATGCGTCGCAACAGTCTGACGACGACAGCGGTCAGCGGTGAGAACTGTCTGACGGTGAGCGTCGTCGTGGAGGCCACGGGCCGCGAATCGGCACCCGTCACCCAGTGTGTCACGGTGCCGTGAGGAACGGTGGCGGGGCAGTTGGATCTTCATGCTCGCGCGCATGACCGGATGGTAGACTGACGTGTTGCGCGCCGCCGGGGTGCGTGGCGAAAGGAATAGTGATGAAGCACGTGTTCGGTCGCGTCGCGCGGCGTGGCACAGGTGTCGGTGTGGCCGGGGCGCTCATGCTCACGGCTCTGGTGGTTCCCGCGGCTCCCGCCTCTGCTGATAGTGCGATCGGAGCGAATGAGGAGCCTTTCTACTCCTACTACTACCTGGACACGATACGGAACTCGGGGATTACGGGTAAGGGCAAGACGATTGGCCTCATCGATGGGCCGGTGAACACGGGCATTCCCGAGTTGGCGGGCGCCGACATCGACATCTACCGTCCCTGCCAGGTTAATTCTCAGGATAAGTATTGGGACCACGGGACGGTCATTGCCCAAGAGATTGTCTCGCCCCAGTTCGGGATTGCGCCGGGCGCGACGCTGCGTGCATACGGGCTGTCCTTTGCGGGCGATTGGACTGGGTCCGACTGTGCGATTGGCGAGTTTTTGCAAGGCTATTCCGACCTCTCGGTTCTCATTGAGACTGCGCTGAACGACGGTGTGGACGTGATCACGACGTCATCGAGTTACCCCAGTACTTACGAGGGTATGCGCTGGGCTCTGGCGCGAGCGGTTGCGCAAGAAGTCCCGGTGGTCGCTTGCGTCGGCAACGATTCGACCCGCGATTCGAAGGACTGGCTGCCCGCGTGGGGCGGCGTCGTGGGCGTGGCCGCGATCGAGCGCAACGGCGTTATCACGGACTATTCGAACTGGGGGAGCCCCGTGTCGACGGCGGCCCTGGCGCGCCCGTACGTGCGCTCCGGCGTGTCGCAGGAGCGCGGTTATTGGTGGGGGACTTCTTTTGCGACGCCTCTCGTCGCGGGTTCGCTGGCGCTGTCGATGGAGCGGTGGCCAGGTGCGAGCGGCAATCAGATCATGCAGGGCCTGGCGCGTACCGGCGTGGGCGGAAACGGCGGCCAGTGGAACCCGTACACCGGCTATGGCGCGCTTGACGTGTACGCGTTGCTCACGACTTCTCCGATGTCCTTCCCGGATGAGAATCCCTTCATGGACAAGGGCGAGAACACCGTGCCGAGCCGCCAGGACGTGCAGGACTACAAGGACGGCGTCGTGGATCCGCGCGTCATCCTGAACGATAACTCCTACCAGTACCGGGGCCTCGATGAACGCCTCGTCGTCAGCCGCGACAGCACGTACCCGACGCACCTGGGGACGAGTCCGCGTTACCACAAGAAGTCGACGCAACAGACGACGCGGAAGACGACGCGTAAGAAGAAGTAGTGGGTGATGCGGCGCGCCCCGCCCTCCCCACGAACGAGAAGGGAGAACGGGGCACGGCGTGCGCGGTGGTTCGCGCGAGTGTCATGGTCACTTCCGGTGGTAGCGGGGGCTGGTTCCCAGGTGGACGGTTTGGGCCCCGCGGAGGTGGAGGGGTGCTTCGTCAGCTCCGCGGTAGACGTAGGTGTCGGGGAAGGAGTCTATCTGTAAGGATCCTGCGACTCCATCGATGTAGTCCTGGACCTCCTGCGCGGTGGGCTCAGAACCACCGTTCTTTTGGATGATGGGGTTCTCGTCCGGGTACTGCGAGGGATCTGTGTTGACCAGTGCACCACCATCGATGGCGCCGTAGCCCGTGTACTCGTTCCAGTCGTGGTTGGGGTTCAGGCCGGTGTGGACCAGGAGCTGGAGGATCTGGTTGGTGGTGGCGTCGGGCCATTTTTGGCGCGCGAGGGCCAACATGCCAGCCACGAGCGGGGTGGATATGGAGGTGCCGCGAACGGTGACCGGCTCCCCTGTGTTCACGTCGTACGTGGTGTATGGTCCGCCGAAGGCGGCGGTGACCATACCATCGGCCCAGTTGGAATAGGAGGCGAAGGTGCCGTCACTGTTGATGGCGGACACGCCGACGACACCGGAGTACCTGCCCAGCGCTGTTATGTCGTCTTGGAGTGCCTCGTTTCCGGCCGCGGCGACGATGATGACGCCCTTGGCGATCGCGTTGGTGATGGCCCATTTGAGCTCGAAGGAAACTTCGGAGACGCTGAGGGAGATCGAGATGAATTGGGCGCCGTCTTCGACGGCCTGGTTAATGAGAGCGGAAACGGTGTTGAGCCGGCCCCGTTTGGAGTCGCATGAGCCGTTCGATATTGTCCCATCGGTGGAGGCCTGGTAGGTGTACAGGGTTGCGTCGGGTGCCACGCCCGAGATGGGGGAGACCAGGATGATCGCCATGTCAGTATTGTGGCGGACGCCCTCGGGTGAGTCTTGGATGGTGCAGCGGCTCTTATCAGTGATGTTCGCCCCCTTGAGGGCCGGATTACTCGTATCGACCGGACCACCGATGACGGCAATCGTGACACCCTTACCGGTGTATCCCTTCGCGCGTGCGGTGTCGAAGTGGTAGTAGGAGAAGTACTCCTGTGAGGGCACCGCGCCATCCGCGTGGGCCGGGGCCGGCACCAGGGCGAGGGCGCCAGCGGCTAGGACCAGGGCGGAGGCGACGGTGGTCAGGGCGCGCGCGGCGCGCCCCGCCCTCCCCACGAACGAGAAGGGAGAACGGGGTGCGGGGTGCGCGGTGGTTCGCGCGAGTGTCATGGTCACTTCCGGTGGTAGCGGGGGCTGG
>ERZ772945.68-NODE-68-length-76369-cov-11.159080_pt1 | contig 76369 bp, 74 predicted proteins | sample MGYA00511681_ERZ772945 | MGnify/ENA primary metagenome ERZ772945 (study PRJEB29015, sample SAMEA2737943) | human oral metagenome | biome: human oral; feature: human-associated habitat; material: dental | place: China | collected 2143 ...
ATTTCTCAGCAACAAATTGATGACCTATCTTTCTATACTTCAATAATATATAAATAGTCCGTTTACTCCTGTCTTACTACCGCTTGCCTATTTGATGTTATATAGTTCTTTTTTGTTTGTTAATGTTTATTTCAAAACAGAGGAGGCGATATGGTTCGACAGGAAAGACAGGAGAAAATTCGTGACTTTTGCAATAAGCATGGTCATCTTTCAGTAAAACAAGCATCCCAAAATCTCCAAGTTACAGAGATGACCATTAGAAGAGATTTTGATACCTTGGCTAAAAAGGGAGAAGTACTGAGAATCCATGGTGGCATTCAATCCCTACAACAAGGAATTCTTTACTCGGCTCCAGAAATAAACTACACCGAGAAACAGAAACTCAACCCGCAGGAAAAAAGTTTGATTGCTCAAGAGGCGATCACTTTAATCAACGAGCTTGACACTATATTTTTGGGCCCAGGATCAACATGTAGAGAGATCGCATACCATATTCCAAGCAGTTATTCCTTAAGGGTAATCACAAATAATCTTGCCGTATTTGATCTGCTTAAAAATAACTCAAATATAGAGCTATGCATAATCGGCGGAGCCTATCGATATAAATCAAAATCATTCATAGGACCCTTAGCTGAAGAAATCATAGGTCTTTTGGGAATTGATAAGTCTTTTATAAGTGCAAATGGCATTGCAGGCAATAGCGTTACAACTTCGAATGTAGAAGAGGGACGCATTCAGTCCCTTGCTCTGGACCGTTCTGGCTCTCGTTACCTTGTATGTGATTCAAGTAAAATCGGACAATTAGATTTTTATGACTTTTATCACCTTGACAAAGTCGATGCTTTGATAACCGATAGCGGAATTACCCATAAACAAATTTCTGAAATAGAGCGATATTCTCGCGTCATCACTGCAGAATAACCCTACCGGAAAGGAACATGATGAAGGTTTTATTAAGTTCGGACCACGATGGTTTTAACCTGAAAAACAAAGTAAAGGATTTTCTCATTAAGTCTCACTATGAAGTCGAAGATATATCACCCGTAGCATTCTCTGACTTTATCGACGCAACACTAGCAATTACCGATAAACTTCTATCAGCACCTGATGCATTTGGTATTATTTTCGACCGAACTGGTGCCGGAAGCTACATTACCGCTTGTAAGGTAAAAGGTATAATCGCCTGTGAATGTTCAGATGAACGAAGTGCATTTATGACCCGCCAGCACAACAACGCTCGCATGATTACTATTGGATCAGATATCGTAGGTCCAGGTCTAGCTCAAAATATCGCAAAGGAATTCCTTGAATCACACTACGATGGCGGACGTCATCAAATCCGCGTAGACATGCTTAATAGAATGGCATAGGAGTAAAAATGATTATTGCACTCGGTTGTGACCATATTGTTACCGACACCAAAATCGCTATTTCTGACCACTTGAAATCTAAGGGTCACACAATCCTCGACTGTGGAACTTACGATTTTTCCCGCACTCACTACCCCCTGTATGGCAAGAGTGTTGGCGAGGCAGTCTCCACAAGAAGAGCTGATGCCGGCGTTGTTCTTTGCGGTACCGGAGTTGGAATCACAAATGCTGTTAATAAAGTTCCGGGAGTGCGATGCGCTCTAGTCAGAGATATGACAACCGCACTTTATGCTCGAGAAAATCTTAACGCCAACGTTATCGGATTTGGCGGAAAGATTACAGGAGAGTTTTTAATCTGTGACATCATAGACGCTTTTTTGGCTGCAAAGTTCAATCCAACCGCCGAAAACCTAAAACTTGTCGATAAGATCACCTCTGTCGAAAGCATAAGCATAGAGGAGGAGATGGAGACTCCAGGAGATGCTCTGTTTTCTGATCTGCTTGAAAAGTGGAATCGCGGAGAATACCACGACTAGGCAATACTGAAACTTCACCGCTTACTTGCGTGGCATTTTCCCACACCCTGCGCGGTGCCGTCGTCTTCACAGCCTACATGGCAGTGTCTCCGCAACCTGCGCGGCTCTCCTATAGCTTACGTGGCACCGTTGTCTCAGTAGTTACAGCGTGGGCAGCAACGGCTTCAAGAGCTGCGGCTTCCGCGGCCGTATTGCCAGCTTTGTGTGCACGACCATACGCATCGACATCAAGAATTGCCTGACGGAAGCGCTCGGGTGTATACCCATAAGGAGCACGACCCCACTCGTTGGTCTTCTGTGCCACTGCGAGAATGGCATCAAGATCAACATCTTGGGAGAGATCAGTAATATCGAGAGATTCCAGCGTTGTGGGCAATCCCAGTTTCTCATTCAAAGCAACTTGTGCCTTCAGGCCCTCAATATTGTTGTCAAATGCATAAAGGACACACGTGCCAAAGGAGACTACCTCGCCATGAAGGTGCTTCTCGGCACGCTCCCCTAAAATGGTAAAGCCATTATAGAAGGCATGCGCCGTTGAGGAATTGAAGTAGTATGCACCGCGCTCGGCTGCAAGATTAGTGGTCATGTTGGAAACCACGCCAGCAGTCACGATGATATTGAGTACGATGCGCTCAAACGCATCTGATGGGATGCCCGCGCGCTTATCGGCAAGTGCCTGTTCGGCATAGTCAAAAAGCGGATCCACACATGCTCCCCCTGCAAGGGCGCGACCCATAAGAGGGCTGTGAACGAGGTCCACATCGCGCGAAGAGAGTTCCACCTCAGGGCCTTTGGAAAATGCATCGCCGATACCGGCCCAGAAATACTCATCGGGAGATTCAACGATAATTTGCGTATCGATAAAGGTATGCACGGGGAGTTCGGCCGGAATAAAGTATGTATCGGAAGAACCGTCTTCCTTATAAAATACCGCAATGCGGGTAATGGGCGCACAATTGGAAGCAAGCGTTGGGAACGTGAAATATGGCTTGTCCAGGATGGTTGCAATTTCTTTGCCCTCGTCAATGGCACGACCGCCGCCCATCAAAAAGAGCATATCGGCAGCACGAACGTCCTCACGCTCAGCAATGGCGCGGGCATTTGCATGTGTAGAGTTAGTCCCATAGACAACCCAGCTATCAACAACCACATCGGAGCCGAGAAGTGCGTCAAGCAGCCGCTGCTTGCCCTTCTCCATGGCGGTCTTACCGCCGATAACAACGGCATGTGAGCCAAATCGCCTGGTAATATGGGTCACGGCCTGGTATGCATCAACGCCAACCGTATACGACGGCAAATACTCCGTAAATGTTCCCCGAGACTCCATCTTATCCATAGCTCTTCCCTTTCGTGCCCTTTTCCGTGCAACCAACATGTGTAGGCTAGTCTACACGGACGGGCACTAATACGGGAGTCAGTTTGCAGAGGGATAATCAGGTTGTAACAATTTAATGTCGTCCGGTAAGCCCGCGAAGCATAACCCAGTGAGCTTCAGCGGCAGCTGTCGAGAAGAACTTCTTGTTAAGCATGCTATAGTGCGGGCTCTCTTCATGTGCGACGAGATTGGTCTGCGCAATTTCATCAATCACTTCAAGCGCAGCGCAGATATCCACTTCCCGTACACAATACTGTGGATACGCCGCTCCTTGTTGTACGAGCTCAGGTGTCAGGCGAGGCAGGCGCCCCATCGTCAACGACCGACCGTACAAATCAAAATCCGTTTGCTTTCGAATGCGCGTCTTTTCTCCCACGGGAATATCATGAGCGTGAATATAGCGTCGCGTATATTTGTTATACGTGTGATCACAAACAATATGGCACCAAACGCCCAACATGAGATCGGTAACCTCACCCATTCTTCTCTCAAAATCATACGAAGCAATGAAGTTACGCCAGTAGCGTTTATAGTTAGGCAGTGGTATCCCACCGGGATACGACTGGTGTGTTTGGCAATATCCCAAAATCTTGGTAGGATGGGGCACCATATATCCCACATACACATCAGGCAACACGTTGCCAAACAAGAACGCATCCACATCGCTCACACCTAAAGAGCGAGCCCCCGCGTCTGCGAGAAGCCGATTTGCGTGAGCGATGTGTACGTTCCAGCTAGGCACCTATGATCTCACCTCTCCGCCGGTTGAACGCATGACCTTCTCAACCAGCTTAGTGTGGGTCTTCTCAACTTCCTCTGACGTCAGTGTCCGGTTATCTGCGCGGTAAGTGAGCGAGAAGGCCATGGATTTCTTACCCTCTCCAACACGTACACGATCGCGATAGACGTCAAAGAGACGGACATCAACCAAAAGCTTACCACCTGCCGAATGAAGGCGCTGCATCAGTTGCTCACAGGTAACTTTTTCATCAACTACAATCGCCAAATCGATGGAAACGCCCGGATATGTCGGAGGTTCAACAATAGGCAGATCCTTGCGGGCAAGGCGCTGAAGCATTGCCACAGAAAGCTCAAAAGCAACGACAGGAACCTCAATGCCAAAGTTCTGAAGCGCAAGCGGATGGATGGTGCCAACCCAGCCAATAACCCCGTCTGCCGCAAGAACTTCAGCAGCACATCCCGGCTGCAACCAACCATATGTATCGGGATCTGCTACGCGAAAACGCACCTTTGGTATACGCAAGATTTCAAGTAAGCCCTCAACCATACCCTTAGCATCAAAGAAATCATATGCCGGCCACTTCATATTCCAGCTATCATCAGCGGGTCTGCCGCAAAGTACGCCTGCCACAAAGCTTGGTTCATCAGGCTGGCTCTTACCTTCATGCCCAAAGAGGACCCGACCAATCTCATAGAGTGCAATATTTTCCACACCGTGATCAAGATTGTAGGCAACCGAGCGCAAAAGTCCCGGCAAAAGAGATCGACGCATCTCTGACTGATCTGCTACCAGCGGATTTATGACCCGCACAGGAAGGCCACGACCTTCTTCACTCATACCAAGCTTCGCAAGATCGTCAGAGCTCGCAAAGAGGTACGACTTGGTCTCATTCAGGCCAAGAGCCCGCAGCGTACGCCCAATCTTACGCACTCGAATCTGTTCTGCAGTCAAGCCTCCCGCATGATTTTTGGCCGCCGGCAGCGTTGCGGTAATGTCGCCCTCGCCCCAAAGGCGTACAACTTCTTCAATCAGATCTACCTCTCGCGTCAGATCGGGACGATTGGTCGGAACCGTCACCATCACTGATGTTAAAGAACCATCTGCGGCATAGTCCTTCTCGACAATCGTACAGCCAAGGCGAGAAAGACGACTAAACATGAAGTCATCATCAATCGCGGCTCCTGCAAGAGCACGCGCCCGAGAAGGGCGGAAGATAACGAAGAGAGCCTCGGTTGGTGCGGGATAGACATCTACAGTACCAGGACAAACCTCCGCACCACAGCACTCCTCAAAGAGAGCCGCCGCAATGGATGCCACGTCAGCGCAGCCATGGGGATCAACTTCACGCTCATAGCGGATTGAGGCTTCACTCATGAGATCAAGATTTCTGCTGGTGCGGCTGATGTGCCCATGATCAAAGGCAGCTGATTCAAGAAGCACGTCATGAGTAGTTTCACCAATCTCGGAGTCAAGGCCTCCCATAACACCGGCAAGAGCAATCGGCGTCTTACCGTCATCGGTAATAACGGCCATATCGGACGTGAGAGTGCGCTCCTGTCCATCCAGCGTTGTAATGTGCTCGCCGTCCGTTGCAGCCCGTACCACAATGTGGCGCTTACCATCTCGCTCAGTTAACTTACCAAGGTCAAAGGCATGAAGGGGCTGACCCGTTAAGTACATTACATAATTGGTAACGTCAACCACATTGTTAATGGGACGACTTCCCGCAGCGGTAATACGACGGGCAAGCCACTCCGGACTTGAGCCGATCTTAACGTTGCGCACCACGCGCGCGGTGTATCGGGAGCACAGCGACGTATCGGCAATCTCAACGTCTACGAGATCAGCTGCATGAGGGCCTTGTTCAACCTTCACGGACGGAAGTTCAATATGGGTATCCGTGTCATACATGGCAGACACTTCAACCGCCATGCCCGTCATGGAAAGGCAGTCGGGACGATTGGGGGTAATTTCGCAGTCAAGCACCGTATCGGAAATGCCGAGATACTCGGTTATTGGCACACCGACAGGAGCGTCCTTCGGAAGAATCATGATGCCGTCGGACTCATCTCCCAGTCCAAGCTCTCGAAGAGAACAGTTCATGCCGCATGACTCAACGCCACGCAACTTGGATTTCTTGATCTTAAAGTCTCCCGGAAGTACTGCGCCAATCATTGCGGTTACAATGTGATCGCCTTCGTTGAAATTTTGCGCACCGCACACAATTTGAAGCGGCTCGGGATTACCGTTGGCATCAACGTTATTCTCGCCTACATCAACAAGGGTCACAAACATGTGGTCGGAATCGGGATGTGGTGTTTTCTTCACAATACGAGCCGTTACCACATGATCTAAGTTTGCTCCCACACGCTCGACCGCTTCAACTTCAGTACCGGTACGAGCACACTCTTTTTCAAGGTCAAGCGGGTTTTCCGGAACATCAACCATCGTCTTGAGCCACTCATAAGATACGCGCATGAAAAAACCTTTCTCATGAACGCCATAAGCTATACGTCATGGCGTAATAGGAATAGACAATCAGAATTGGCGAAGTACTCGCTCATCGCCGGAAATAAGCATGCGCAGATCTGGTATGTCGTAGCGCAGTGCCGCCACACGCTCTACACCAATACCAAATGCAAAACCGGTATAGACTTCCGGATCAATGCCACAATACTCAAAGACATTAGGGTCAACCATGCCGCAACCAAGAATCTCAAGCCAGCCGGTATTCTTGCAGAAACGACACCCTTTTCCGTGACACACGCCGCACGAAACATCCACCTCACAGCTGGGCTCGGTAAATGGGAAGAAATGCGGACGATACCGCGTTGCGCGATCTTTACCAAAAATCTCGCGCGTAAAGTGATCAAGGGTACCTTTCAGATCTCCGAACGTAATTCCTTCATCAACCACTAAACCTTCCATCTGTGTAAACTGCGGCAGATGGTTGGCATCGGCAGTATCGGGACGAAACACCGTACCGGGACAGATCATGTAGATAGGAGGCTTTTTTGTCTCCATCGTATGTACTTGTACACCAGAGGTCTGTGTACGAAGCAGTACGTCAGATTCACCAAGTACATGGCTTTCTTTTCCTTCCGGAGCGTTATCCACCACATAAAACGTATCTTTGGCGGAACGGCTGGGGTGATCCTCAGGAGCATTAAGTGCGGTGAAGTTATAGTACGTAGTTTCAACATACGGTCCGCTCTCAACGGTATACCCCAGGCTCACGAAGATGTCTTCCATCTCCTCGCGCACCTGTTCGATAAGGTGCTGAGTCCCCGGAGAAAGACGACGCCCCGGCAATGTCACATCAGTCGCCTCGGCACTCATACGCCGCTCAAGCTCAACGCGCTTAAGCGTCAGCTGACGCTCTCTGATTGCCGTTTCAACATTCGCACGCACCGTATTGGCAAGCTGTCCCATAGCAGGCCGCTGGTCTGCGGGAACCGATCCCATCATCCGCATAATGGCCGTAAGCGTTCCCCGTTTACCCAATGCTTTCACACGGAGCTGTTCGAGTGCGCTCAGGTCAGCTGCCTCAGCAACACCTTTCAGCACCTGCTCGCGAATCTGCTGCAATTCTTCGGACATTCCCATATGCCACTCCTTCGATAAAAAACCGTCCTCGAACACATCTGTGTCCAAGGACGGATAAACTCCGCGGTACCACCTCGGTTGACTAGCAGGTTTTTTCTCCTACCGGCCCTCTTATATGCCTCGTTTCGTGAAGCGACCGACTTCCCTACTGAGCTTTCAGGCGCATAATCTTCTTGCTCTTGTTGCCGTTCAGGTTGTAGCTCGGGAGTGAACTTCAGACGCTACCGTGCAGGAACCTCTCAGCTACAAGCTCCCTCTCTGTCCACGACATCTGCGGCCAAACCTCTCCGTCAACGCGCTTGACTAGAATATCACACGTGAGCTCTCCGAGCGGTAGAAACCACCTTCTTCATTGCAAATATAGCAAGAAGCACCAAAACCGCGAGAAGAACAATGGTCCCTCCCGGTTTAAGTCCCAGCTCATAGGAAATTATGAGCCCGCTTAAAGACGTAAACACTCCGATGGCGGAAGAAATGAGACAGCACTGTTTCCACGAACGCGAAAGCTGCAGTGCACACGCCACGGGAACCACCATCATGCTGGAAACAATAAGAGAACCGACGGTTCGCGCAGCTACCGCAACTACCAATGCCACGGCAATGATAAAACCAAAATTCGTAAGGCCAACGTGGACACCGACGGCACGAGCGTGTCGTTCATCAAATGACATTAAAAAGAGCTCTCGACGCATGCAAACAACATAACATACGGCAAGAACGCTAATTGCCATAATGATGTGTGTTTCTTGTGCGCTCACCGTTAAGATGCTGCCAAACATAAAGCTGTTAAAACTTGACGAGTTTGGCACAAATCCTGAAAGTACGCCCGCAAGACCGATGCCGGCAGCCATAACAATGGCAACCGCCAACTCGGATTGTTCCTTAAAGCGTCTGCGTACACCCTCAACGCACAACGCTCCGGCAAGGCATGCCACTACCGCTCCCACAACCGGGCTGATGCCGGCGATAAGTCCTCCCGCAACGCCTGCAAGAGACGTATGAGAAAGCGCATCGCCAATCATCGAAAGTCGTCTCAGCACCACGGTCACTCCGATAAGCGGGATGACCGCTCCTAAAAGCACACCGACCATGAGGCCCCGCTGCATGAATACATACTCAAACATGCTTGATCCCTCCCGTGTGCTCAATATCTTCGGGAAGCGCATATGACTCGTCAAAGTCATCGAGCAAAACTTCTCCTCGTACATGGGTGCCTTGGCAATCACTCCCATGCAACGCGCAATGATTGGTGCCATGACCTCTGCCTGCCACCTCATGAACATGACAATCGGACACTTCAACCACCCTGCAGGCCAGAGCGTCAAGCGCCGCCATGTCATGCGTGATGAGAAGAACCGCTAAATTGCGAGCCGCATGGGCTTCTCGAACAAGTTCATAAAAGTGATCACGGCTGTCCTTGTCCAGACCGGTCGTTGGTTCATCCAAAATCAAAAGCTGCGGATTGTTCACCAGTGCACACGCAAGTCGGACGCGTTGAAGCTGTCCGCCGGAAAGCTCACGAATGATCCGTGTAGTAAATGTACGCATGCCGACAAGTTCCAAAGCCTCAAGGCTCCGACGCCGACGCTCCTTGCTGCTCACATGTTCCGTCTTGGCGCGTGCATACTGGCTCGCATCAACAAGCTCCAAGACACTTGCAGGAAAGCGATTTGTTGCTTCCGCAGGGATTTGTGGAACATAGCCCACAAGCTCCCAATGCTTAAATTTTGCTGCGGGAGTTCCAAAAAGTTTTGCGGAACCCAACGACGGTACAAATTCTCCGATAACAAGACGAACGAGCGTTGACTTTCCCGCTCCGTTATCGCCGATAAGCGCGCAGATTTCTCCGCGCGCCACTTCAAGCGTAACATCCTCAAGCACCGGAGCTTCTCGATACGAGAAGCTCACGTTTGAAAGAGATATAACATTTGTGTGCTCCTGCAACACATCCCCCTCACACACATCTTTATGACAAGGCGTCGACCAGCTCTTTCAAGTTATTGTTCATAACCGAAACATAGTCCTCGCCAGCTTTAAGCTGCTCATCCGTCAGTCCCTCAAGCGGATTGAGCTCCCTTACTTTAGCACCGGTTGCATCAGCAATCGCTTGCGCAACCTTAGGACTTACAAGTTCCTCGGAGAAAATAGTCTTGACGTTGTTCTCCTTAACAAAGTCAGCGATCTCCTTCATCTGCTGTGCATCCGGCTCGGCATCTGCTTCTACACCTTCGATGGGCATCTGCTTCAAACCATAGGCATCACACATATAACCGAATGCCTCATGCGAAACAACAATGGTCTTATTGGAAAGCGGGTCAAGTTGCTTGTGATACTCGCCGTCCAGTGTTTCAAAGTTTGCCTGAGCTTTCTTGTAATTATCCTCATATACATCTTTATGAGCAGTGTCCGCCTTGCTCAAAGCATCGCAAATATTTTTCATCTGTGCCATGGCGTTTACCGGACTTAACCAAACGTGCGGATCGGTATCCCCATGGTGGTGCTCGTGTTCATGCTCTTTCTCGGTATCACTCTCGTGGTCGTGATCTTCGTCTTCATGGTCAAGCTTTCTGAGTTCAATACCTTGAGAAGCCTCTACGGCAACGAGCTTGCTCTCTTTACCGAGTCCATCAAGCACATCCTCTACCCAATGCTCCATCCCGGCACCGTTATAAACCAAAATATCGGCATCTTGGATGGTTTTCATGTCTTTGGTTGACGGTTCCCAATCATGAGGCTCCGTACCTGCAGGTACAAGGCAGGTAACATCGGCATTGTCTCCTGCAACCTTCTTTGCAAAGTCATACATGGGATAAAAACTGGCTACAATGTTCAACTTTTTGCTGCCTGTATCAGGCGTAGTTTTCGCATTGTCCGACGAACCCTGAGATCTACAACCCGCGAGAAGGGCAACCGAACCAAGACCAAAGAGGCCAAGCGCGCTTCTTCGGGACACTGCGTCATTGATTTTGAAATCGAACTGTTCCGACATATCCAAACTCCTTCTACTCAAACGTGAGCATTTCTTCATAGGACCCTAAAACGCACGAAAGCGAGCCACCAAAAGGTGACTCGCTTTCAGACGTTGTGAATAGGAGTATACCGCATCGAACTCTTTTTACCAGAAAAAGTTTGCCAATTCCTCAAACTCCACTTGTTTACGGCTCCTTCTCATCCTTCTCTAGTACTTTGAAATCTCAAGATTTCCGTTATCATACTCAGCCAAATAAACCTCACTGGGAGACGAAATGCCGTATTTCTTGAGCTCGTTTTCAAGCCAGTCTTCTTCCAGATCCAGGGCATCAAGAATATTTTCCTGTACCTGGCCGTCGGTGATAAGCGGAAAGCGTGGATTTTGCTCGCCATGTTGCACGATAATAAGCTGACCGTTTTGTTCGAGAATGGCGCGCTTCACGTCAGAGGTGTAATTTACTCCTGCCTGACGCAGCTTAAGTGAAATGTCATATGCAGTAAGGCCGGCTTTTCGACAGTTTTCAACCAACAAGGTTCCCTTATCAATAACAATAATGGGTCTACCGTCAATAACATGCTTCATCAGCATGTTATTGGTACGGAGCCACTTCAACGTCATCACCAATATCAACCAGATAAGCAGAACAAGCGTATATTGCAGGATGGTAATGGCACTGTTGTAAATCATGCCGCCCACAATGCCGCCAAGAACAAAGTTCTGAACCTGATCGATTGCGGCCGTAGGAGCAAGGTTTCCCTTACCACTTACGTTGATGGCGAGTACCAGTGAAAACAGGCCAATGATAAGTTTAACTGCAACTTCCAAATAAAAATTCATCTGAACCTACTTTTCAACATGGCGAATATCCGTGCCAATAAGGTCAACTCGCTCAAGCACATAGCCGCTCTCGCCATTCTTTAAGATTCGGTAGTATGTGCCATCCACCTCTATATAGGATTGGTTGCCCTTCTCGTCAAGTGCCACATAGACCTTGTCGGTATCAACGTTCATGGTGTGGGCAATACTCTCCTGAGATGACACAACCGCCGAATAATGCTTGTTCACGCGATCGACTTCCATAACTCGATCAAGCTGCAAAAGCCCCAAGAAGACCAGCGAAAAAAGAGCGATAAGCGCCAACTCTCTATACTTTGAATCGCGACGGTCATGAAAGTAATGTACGAGCGCAAATACCATCAAGAGTGCAACGAGCACAAAAAGAATTATTTGCGTCCAATCAAGCGTGCTTGCTCGATGAACCAGATATTCATGTGAATAAAATTCCATATGAGTTCTCTCTCGTGCATTACGTTTGACTTAAATCGGCTACATTGCCATCGCAGGTGCGGTATAGACGCGGGCAGCATTCTCACGATCCAGGTCAAAGAGGTTTTTAGCGTCTCCGCCAAAAAGCTCAACGGCCTTAACCTGATCAGAAGCGTTAGCCTCTTCTTCACCCTGCTCTTCAACATACCAGTCAAGAAGCTTCATCGTGCGGTAATCGTTGACACTTTGAGCAACGGCGTAGCACTCATTGATGCTTGCGGTAATGTATTTCTCATGCTCAAGAGCGGCCTTGAGTGGCTCAATGATCTCGGTAAACGTAAGATCCGGCTTGGCTATTGCCTCCATCTTGGGCATCCAGTCGTTATCAAGCAAGTAGCGGCGCAAAATGCGGGCGTGTGCCACCTCTTCCTGAGACTGAATAACATACCAATTTGCAAATCCTTTGAGTCCCTTGTCTTCAAAGAAATCAGCAAACGTCAAATACAGATACGCAGAGTAAAACTCCTTGTTAATCTGTTTGTTAAGAATTTCTCCAACTTTAGAATCAAGTGCCATCATATGCCCCTTTCAAACGCAAATATTTTGGCGAGAAGTACTTGTATATAGCTCGCCATCCGTTGTATACGATACCCACGCCATACTGATTTAGACAGCACATCACGGACTTTCATATAAGAGTGCTGCCGCCTAAAGCTGTCTGTACGGCAGCCACATAACAGCACGTATAACGGTGACACAAAGTCTCTAATCGCGTGTGAGTTTGCGGTGAAGACGGTGCGGACTTGCGGCTTCAGGCCCAAGGCGTCTCTCGCGATCAGTCTGGTACGATGCAAAGTTGCCTTCAAACCAATACCAATGCCCGGGATTTTCGTCCGTGCCCTCCCACGCCAAGATATGTGTGGCAATACGATCCAAAAACCAACGGTCGTGACTGGTAACTACCGAGCATCCCGGGAAACGCTCAAGGGCCGCTTCCAGACTTTCCAAGGTTTCGATATCAAGGTCATTGGTAGGCTCATCCAAAAGCAGCAAATTTCCTCCCTGCTTGAGCGTAAGAGCCAGGTTCAGACGGTTTCTCTCGCCACCGGAAAGCACGCCAGCACGCTTTTGCTGATCGGAACCTTTAAAGCCAAAACTTGCTACATAGGCGCGACTGGGAATTTCCGTATCCCCCACCTTGATAAAGTCGTTACCGTCAGAAACCACTTCCCACAGAGTCTTATTTGGATCGATACCGGAGCGCAGCTGGTCAACATAGGACAGCTTGACGGATTCGCCCACTTCAAGTGCACCGGAATTAAGAGGCTCCTGCCCCACGATCATCTTAAAGAGCGTTGACTTTCCCACGCCGTTAGGGCCAATGACACCGATAATACCATTGCGCGGTAAGCTAAAGGAAAGATCGTCGATAAGCACACGATCGCCAAACGCCTTATGTAAATGACTGGCGTCCAGGACTTTTTGTCCCAAGCGTGGCCCCACAGGAATCTGAATTTCAGTAAAATCAAGCTTCTTCGACGCACGAGCCTCTGCTTCCATCTGCTCGTAGCGATCAAGTCGTGCACGGTTCTTTGCTTGGCGGGCTTTGGGAGACGAGCGGACCCAATCCAACTCTGCCCGCATTTTCTTGGCACGTTTGGCATCTTGCTGATTTTGTGCTTCAAGTCGTGCGGCCTTATTCTCCAGATACGTTGAGTAATTTCCCTCATAAGGATAGAGCTGCCCGCGATCGACCTCACAGATCCATTCCGCAACATCATCAAGGAAGTAGCGATCATGTGTTACTGCCATAACGGCACCGGGATAATCATGGAGGAATTTTTCAAGCCAGAGCACGGACTCTGCGTCCAAATGATTCGTTGGCTCATCCAAAAGCAACAAGTCGGGAGCCTCAAGCAACAGGCGGCATAGCGCCACGCGGCGACGCTCACCACCGGAAAGATGTGCCACTGGAGCGTCCGGATCCGGACACTGTAGTGCATCCATCGCCTGCGAAAGCCGACTGTCCAAGTCCCAACCATCGGCAGCATCAATCTCCGTCTGCAACTGCCCCATCTCGGCCATCAGGGCATCAAAGTCCGCATCAGGGCTGGACATTTCTTCGCCTATTGCGTTAAAACGGGCAATCTGAGAAAGAAGCTCACCAAACGCCTGCTCAATATTCTCCTTAACGGTCTTATCTTCATCAAGCGGGGGCTCCTGCTGAAGAAGTCCCACCGTAAAGCCCAGTGTCAAACGGGCTTCTCCATTGGAAAGCGTCTCGAGACCGGCAATGACTTTAAGGAGTGTGGACTTACCCATACCGTTAGGGCCGACAACACCAATCTTTGCCCCGGGATATACACCGACGGTAACGTCATCAAGGATGACTTTATCTCCGACCGCTTTACGTGCTTGGTACATTTGGTAAACAAACTCTGCCATGGCATATTTCCTTTGATCTGACCATACCATCGACACTGCAACAAACGTGTCGAGAAGAGCATACATGGTAGGCACGCGGACGCATCTCTCGCTCTATTATCGCATGAAGAAACAAAAGAGGGAAAACAGGTTGACATAACCATACGGCACAGAGTCTTTTGCAATATGGACGTTATACATATCCCACGAATTAATCGGAGAAGAAGAACTATCATTTTTATAGTCATTTTGAGGCATACGGGATGTCTCAACTGAAAGGAGTGGGAAATGGCACGTATCTTTATTAGTCCAAGCAAGTACATTCAAGGTCCAGGCGAGCTCGCCAAGCTGGGGGAATACACTCAAGCCTACGGAAAGAGTGCACTTGTCATCATCACGGCCGGCGGACTTAAGCGCTCCGGCGATGTAATTTCAAAGAGTTTTGAGGATGCAAAAGTTGAACTTCATTATGACAATTTTAATGGAGAGTGCTCACAGGCTGAGATTGACCGCCTTGTGCAGGTGCTTGATGCCTGTGGCGCCGAAGTGGTAGTCGGTGTCGGTGGCGGTAAAATCTTTGATACCGCAAAAGCCGTGGCCGCTACAAAAGATCTTCCTGTCATTATCGTGCCAACCATTGCAGCCACGGACGCTCCATGCTCTGCCCTTTCGGTTATTTACACTGACGAAGGTCAATTCAAAGAGTATCAATTCTTTAAGCAAAATCCTAACCTGGTACTCATGGATACCGAGGTCATTGCCAAGAGCCCCGTTCGCCTGACCGTCTCCGGCATGGGCGACGCACTTGCCACATTTTTTGAAGCTCGCGCATGCCGGCGCTCCGATGCAGGCACATGCGCTGGCGGCAAGGTTACCAATGCCGCAATGGCTTTGGCAACACTTTGCTATGAGACCCTTATGGACGAAGGCGTTAAAGCCAAGCTTGCACTTGAAGCAGGTGCTTGTACGGAAGCTGTCGAGAAGATCATCGAGGCAAATACGCTGCTTTCCGGCCTTGGCTTTGAATCAGCAGGTCTCGCAGGTGCCCACGCCATTCACAACGGCCTGACTGCCATGAGCGAAACACATGCCATGTACCATGGAGAAAAGGTTGCCTTTGGCACGATTACACAGCTCGTCCTTGAGAATGCTGACGAGCTCTACGATGTTCTTGATTTCTGCGTTGAGATTGGATTGCCTGTTACCTTCAAGCAGCTTGGCGTAACGGATGTTACCTATGAGCGCGTACTTGAAGTGGCTACGCTCGCATGCGCTGAAAATGACACGCTTCATAACATGCCGTTTGAAGTTACACCCGAGAAGGTTGCAAATGCTCTTTTGGCTGCCGACGCATATGGTCGCGCAGCTTTAGGTGCATAGCCATCAAAAAATAAGATTCTCGTAAGGATATCCTTACCGCACGTACCACTGGCAGAAGAGGCCACAAAACCTCTTCTGCCACACTTGGTAAATACCAAAACTTCTTAAATTGAGTATAAAAAAGAAGCGAAAGCAATGGCTCAGACAGATTTGCAAGCGGTAATACAATTGATATAAACGGTACGTAACAAACTCATCATAACGTCATCAACTCTTAATCTATTCTTAAGAAAACGACACTCCAAGCGAACTATACTATTTAAAAGAGCAGCCAGAAATACGATACACAAGGAGGTTTTGTCATGGGGATGCTCCTTCTGCTTTTTTATTTTCCCGTCATATTCGTTGCAGCCATTTTTGGCTATACGATCGAATCTCTCGAGGCTTTAGTTAATTCTTGGGCCTTTCCTATCGCTATCTTGATTTTTATTGCGTGGGTTATCGTGGCAATCAGTCTTATACGCACACTTATTTGGTGGCTCAAGGACAGAAAGAACCACGTGATAACGAAGAAGCGTTTTTACCTTCCGGCTGCATTTACCGTTATCGCCCTTGCGCTAACATTTTTTGACATATGGCTTGCGATTAATGTTGTTTCGGGAGTGCACATCAAACCGTAACGAAGCGATGCTTGTCAAAATCTCCGTATAAAAAACCTTACTGCACGTTCAGCCGCAGCCGAAACGTCTTCCGGTGTCCTTTTCATGCATTCTTCCAACGAAAGACCCGCTGGTGCTGATGCAAAAACTTGTTGAATACCGACCTCATGTACTTTGGAGATATCCTCTGTATGTGATCCCACAACGGCATACGTTGGAATACCTTGCAGCGCCGCACGTCGTGCAACCCCTACCGGCGCTTTTCCATACGCCGTTTGGTCGTCCATACGACCTTCTCCGGTAATTACCAAGTTGACGCCCCGTAGTTGCTCGTCAAAGTGAACGGCATCGAGAAGAGCCTGAATACCCGACATCGCCGAAGCACCGCAAAATGAAAGAAGTCCAAAACCAAGCCCGCCTGCCGCACCGGCTCCGGCTGACAATGCATGATTGTCCTTTGTAGCAGCCAATACCGCATGAGCGTAGTGCCGCATCCAGTCGTCGTACTCACGCAGACGCGAGAAAAGAAGTCCTTTCTGTGGTCCAAAGGTATAAATGGCACCGTGTTTTCCAGAAAGCGGGTTATTGACATCGCTCAAAGCAATAATTTCAGTATCATACACGCGCTTATCAAAGTGGCTCATATCAACGTGAGCAATATACGACAGACCTTGCAGGCCTCGAACAGTCGGTTTTCCCGACGTATCCAAAAACAGCGCGCCGAGTGCCTCAGCCATCCCGTATCCGCCATCAGAAGTAGCGCTTCCGCCTAGACCAACATATATTCGATGGACACCAAGGTCTAGAGCCGCTCGAAGTAATTGCCCCACTCCATACGTTGAAGCTCGTCTCGCGTCCTCATCAGTACAGCTCGAAAATCTTATGCCAGCAGCTTCTGCCATCTCAACCACGGCGTACCCATTGGGAAGCATGCCAAGCCGAGCAACAATGGGGTGCCCAAAGGGATCTTCTGCCTGCACCGATTTAATCTCGCCACCGCATCCAGAAACAAACGCATCAACGGTCCCTTCACCTCCGTCGGCGATAAGAACTTTCTTTATCCGTGCATGAGGCAATACACGGAGCACACCAGCCTCAAGATACTTCTCTATCGCTTCACTTGATGCTGAACCCTTAAATGAATCCGCTGCGAGAAGAATGGAAGGCTCTGTTCTGGGAGAACTTTCAGCCGGAGATTTCATCATAAAAGACATCCTTTATGACCGCCGTAAAAGAAGTATTTCTCTTTTCTTCATGGTACCTATGGCTTCACGTGGCCCTGATCTGCCTTCGCAATTGCATCGGCAACGGTCTGAGCAAAAAGCTCACCGCCTGCATTAATAGTTTCCGAATTACTGCCAAAGTGAACATCATCGGTGCCGGGCCAAAGCTCGGGGTGATCAACGGCCGTCTGATGCCAGTCGGCAATATAGATGTAGTCGTACTTCTCGGCAAGTTGTAACTCATACTCTCGAATGGCAGCAGCACCTGAGGATGGATCGGTGTGACGACCATCATGAGGAGTTACAAAAATGAGACGGTGTCCCTTGGGGAGCATCTGGACAATTCTATCGATAGCATCAGTGCCGCCTACCGGATTGGTTCCCAACGCAATTACCACATCTTGCATGACGGCATTATTGGCAAGGTTAGTCTCAAGCACATCGGCACCCATACTCACGTTACGACTGACCGTTGCATCAATTTGAGCATCCGGAAGAGCCTTCTGCAGGTATGAAATGGCTCGCAGGGAAACCGAATCTCCGATGTAGGTAACGCCGGGAGTCACGTTGTAATTGCTTGCCTGGGTACTGTCGGCCATTTTTCGCGTGACAGACATATGGCTGTCTGCCTGAATTGCGCCGTTGCTCAAATTGCTGAGCTGAAATGTACTGATCGCAGGAGACGTCACTGACGTATATATTGTTGCCGCTAAGAGTACGCAACCAACAATGGCAAGCGGCTTTATTGCTCGCTCCGGGCTCATCTTAAAACCTGCGATGCGTGGAGCGCGACCGGCCAAAAACGGCTCGATGATATAAAACGACATGCTCGCAAATGCCAAAGACAATACAACCGTTATGCCTGCAGAAGTACCGGGATCAAATTTCTCCGACAACAGATTAAAAAGAGGCCAGTGAAAGAGGTATACGCTGTAGCTGGTATCCGCAATATAAGAGACGACCTTTGGTTCTTTCACATGAGGGGTCTTCTCGTGAAGAATGCGCATGGCAAGAATCATTGCCGCAGCCGCCAAAGAGGCCACCAAAAAACCAAATTGGTAGGTATGCAAATCGTCAAACTTGAGAAATACCCCTAAAGCACACAGCAGTACTCCACTGGCAATTGCGCAGAGAAGCACTTGTTTGGTGGTGTATTTTTTAACTATGCGTACAAATGCAGCGCTTGTTGTAGTAATACCGGCAAAGCAGGCAAGCACTCCGCCAATAAAGAACGGAAAAATGTGTGTCTGCGTTGAAAAATACTGGATGGACAGATTAGAGGAGCCTTGAGCTCCAATAGCCATGGCAAGATAGCTGGCCACAAGCACTACGCCAGAAACAATACCAATGCAGACACGTAAACCTTTTACGGAGTGCGAAAGCTTTGACAATATAAAGACCGCCACACCCCACAAAATGTAGTAGTGCATTTCTACGGCAAGACTCCATGTATGCAAGAACAGATGTGGCGCAAACTGAGTCTCATAACTTCCGCCTAAAAGAATTTCATAGTAATTGGTCACAAATCCCACGGCCGCCGCTGCCTGCTGAGAAATACCAGCAGTAAAGTCATTGCGAACCAACAGTGCCAAAGGCGTAACCACCAGTACCATACCAACCAGTGGCGGGACAATACGGTAAAAGCGTCTCTTTAAAAATGCAACAAGGCCGATGCGGGTATCGCGAGCAAACTCATCAATGAGCAAAGCGGTAATGAGGTATCCGGAGAAGGTAAAGAATACATCGACTCCTACAAAGCCACCCGGCAGGGCAGGTTTGAAGAAGTGATACACCAGAACCAGAAGCAATCCCGTTATGCGGACGAAGGAAAACCATTTAATTCGCACTTTGATATATCCCCTGTTTAAAGACGCCTTGATACACTATACTATCCTCGGTAGTAAGAGTACCCTCTCCGTCCGGCTCTCCATTGACAAAATTACCCTCATATATCCAGCCGTCCTTTGAGGTAAACGTACCCGATCCGTTAAACGCACCGTCTTTGAATTGGCCTTTGTATGTGTCACCGTTATCAAAGGTCATTGTACCCGCGCCATCCATACGACCGTGCAGCATGTCGCCCTCATAAGTAATGGCTCCGTCAGCCAGCGTCAGCACTCCCGAGCTGGGGCGCGATACTACTATTAATGCATAAGCCGCACACAAAGCGAGAAGCCCTACCACTAAAAACTCTACCTTTGAGCGAAGCGACAATAGAGTCGAAGAGGCATGAATCACGCGAAAAGTGCTTCTAGTACGCGTTACTGAATCGGCGAGTACTCCCACGCCGGCAGATGAAAATTTATTCGGCGTCTGTCTTGTAGATGCAGATACGCCGTTAGAACCCTCTCGCACACTACGATTTGCGTGATGGGCATTTCTCTTGCTTGCTGAAAATCTTTTAGGCTTGCTCAAAATCTCCTGCTTAACGACTACGTATGCTTGTTTCTTACTCCAACAAACTACCTACCAATAATTTATATCTAAAAGCAGACTTATTGTAGCAATTTACGGCTCTTTCATCATTTTTCAATAAATCGGCGACAGAGTGCGTTTGAGCGGGTAAACTCTTAGCTGTACGAAGATGCAACGCACTCACAAGGAGGGATCATGCCGGAAGCAATTCGCAAGGTTAATGTTATTGGTCACTTAAACCCCGATACAGACAGTATCTGCGCAGCTATCTCCTATGCGTATCTCAAAAACAAAATCGACAGTCCTATCTACGAGGCTCGTCGTGCCGGTACTCTAAACCGCGAAACGGCCTTTGTCCTTAAGCACTTTGGATTTGAAGAGCCGCAGCTCATTACCACGGTGACACCTCAAATTAAGGACGCTGAAATTCAAAAGCAACCAAAAGTTGACGGAGACATGAGCCTCTTTGACGCTTGGAACCTCATGCAGGACGTCAAACTGGATACCCTTGTGGTTACCGATAGCACTGAGCACCTTGAAGGGCTTATCGCCGTTAAAGACATTGCAAACGCCAATATGGGTCTTATGGAGTCAAAGATGCTCTCCGAGACACATACCAGCTATAAGAATATTCTTTCCACGTTAGGCGGAACCATGCTTGTGGGAGATCCAAACGGTTTCGTCTCTCATGGTGGTATTCGAGTGGGTACGTGCTCGGTAAGTATGACTGAGATTATTGAGACAGGCGATATCGTAGTTGTTGCCGGCAACCACGAGAATCAATTACTTGCCATCAAACAGGGTAGCTCATGCTTGATCGTTTCGTGCGACGGTGAAGTTGACGATGACGTCATTGAAGCGGCAAAGCAGGCAGGATGCGTCATTATTACCACGCCTCGCGATACTTTTGAAGTTGCCCGTCTTCTTACTATGGCAGTCCCCGTTAAGTCAAAAATGCTTACCAGCAATATCTTGAAGTTTAGTGTCAATACCTCCATCGATGATGCTCGTAAAGCAATGGCCAAGAGCCGTCACCGTTTCTTCCCCGTATTGAATGAAAATGGTACGTATGCCGGCCTTATAAGCTCCCCCGGTCTTCTGAAGGTACGTAAAAAGCACGTCATTTTAGTGGATCATAACGAGCGTACTCAAGCCGTAAACGGCCTGGAACAGGCTGAGATAATGGAAATTGTCGATCACCACCGTATCGGTTCTGTGGAGACCACAAACCCCATTACGTTCCGCAACGTACCTGTAGGATGTACGTGCACCATCCTCTTTGGGCTCTATCATGAATATGGCGTTGAGATTCCTAAGAACATAGCCGGCCTTATGCTTTCGGCAATCCTTTCTGACACGCTGGCATTTCGCTCTCCTACCTGCACTCCAACCGATGTTGCCGCAGGCAAGGCCTTGGCGGAAATTTGTGGTGAGGATATCGAGAAGTACTCAGAGCAGATGTTTGATGCGGGTGCCGACCTCACCGGCCGCACCGCCGAGGAAGTCTTCCACGGCGATTACAAGATTTTCAGCCGCGGCAATGCGAAATTTGGCGTTGGACAGGGTTCGTTTATGACCGAAAACAGCCGCAAGGCCGCAGAAGCCTTGGTTGGTCCCTTCCTCAAAACCGCTGCCGAATCCGAAGAGCTCCCGATGGTCTTCTACATGTTTACCGACGTCAAGAGCCAAGTTACTGAAATGCTTTATTACGGAGCCGGTGCTCAGGAGGTACTTGAAAGGGCTTTCAACGTAACACCCGATAACGGTATTGCGGTTCTGCCGGGTATCGTCAGCCGTAAAAAGCAGGTTGTGCCATCGCTTATGTCGGCACTCCAGTTTACCGATGACGAGGATTAAAAGCGGAAAGAACGGTTGAGGCAGCATGAATATATCTACACCAAAAGAGCGCTCGCCCAAACAGCATTCACCGAAGCGGCGCCCGTCAAGCTTTTTTGCCATCATTTCACGTATGCGCTATATTGAGCGCTGGTCATTGATGCGCAATTCTCGCCCTGAAAATCTCTCAGAGCACGCGCTTGACGTGGCACTTATTGCACATTGCCTCGCAACGCTTGGAAATGTACGTTACGGAAAACATTTGAATGCAGATCGAGCGGCGCTCATTGGCCTTTACCATGACGCCTCGGAAATCATTACGGGAGATATGCCCACTCCGGTCAAGTATGCCAATCCGGAAATCCGCGACGCATATCACCAGGTGGAAGACACCGCACAAGAGACGCTTTTAGATACCCTTCCCGATGATTTACGCCCTGTGTACCAAGATATTCTCAATCCACACAAGACATCTAAGGACGCTGATGAGGCATATACGCTGAAGCTTGTCAAAGCAGCCGATAAGCTCTCCGCTCTCATAAAATGCATCGATGAGGCTCAGGCAGGCAACTCTGAGTTTGTTACCGCAGAGGCTTCTACACGAAGCATTGTTATAGACATGGCACAAGATCTTCCTGAAGTCCGTGATTTCATGAACGAGTTCTTGCCTTCATACGGTGAGACTCTCGATCAACTCCTGTAGGGCTCTATGCACGGACTGCACGCACGCCTTCCCAAAACCTTCAACCTCGAAGAACGCCTTGAGCGCTATGGAGATGTTATCGAGAAGAATCCCGGAGCTTTGCGCGGCCACTGGGCAGAAGCATGTGCCGGAATAGGCTCAGCTCCCTTCTCACACGTATGCGTTGACTTGGGTTGTGGAAAGGGTTCCTTTATCTGCGCCATGACCAAGGCACATCCGGAAACGCTGTATATTGCCATCGACACGGAACCTATCTGCATTGCCTATGCCGCAGGACGCATAAGCGAAGCAAACCTTTCCAATGCCGTCGTAGTCCCCGGCACCGGTATGAAGCTGGATGAGTACTTTGCTTTAGGTGAGGTTACCGCTCTCTACATCAATTTTCCTACGCCGTTTCCGCGTAAGCGCCAGGCACACTTACGTGTAACCAACGCTGAGCGCTTCATGCAATATAGGAGTGTTTTAGCGGATACGGGAACGATACGGCTTAAAACTGATAGCCAGCCGCTTTACGATTTCTCCTGTGAACAGGCAGTTGCCGCCGGCTATGAGTTTTTGTGGAAAACACGCGATGCCCATGCGGATTTCCCCAATGATATTGCATCCGAGTATGAAGAGCGCTTGGGCGCCCAAGGAGCAAAGGTCCTGGGGTTTTGCATAACCCCCGGCCAAGCTCCCGAGCACTTCTCGCCCGTTGAGCCCGGAAGCCTTGTTGACTACCTGCCAAAAGACCTTGAGTCTTTAACGTATTTGCCGCATGGGATGGAAAGCACCATCAAAAACATGATTAATCGCAAGAACAAGAAGGGTCACCATCACTGGAAAAACGTGCCGCAATCTCAGGAAGCGTAGGAAGACAGCCGGGCGCAATCGTGGGAAGGCGTCGCGCCTTACACACCTGAGCCTTGCAACAATTGGGCCTTACAAATGCCGTCTTTCAAGATTTCTTGACGCCACCTGAGCGTGGCTTACTTGATATGAAGCGCTCTTGAAGCATTCAGCACCGCAAGAATAAGCACGCCCGTATCACCAAACACCGCCAGCCACATTGGTGCATAACCACACGCCGCAAGAATTAAAATGGCCACTTTTACACCAATGGCAAAGACGATATTTTGTCGAGCAATCGCAAGTGTTTTTCGAGCAAGTCTGATGGCCGTTGCGACTTTTCCGAGTGAATCATCCATAAGGACCACATCAGCCGCCTCAATGGCCGCATCAGATCCAAGAACTCCCATTGCAATACCAACATCGGCTCTTGCGAGCACAGGTGCATCGTTTATGCCATCGCCGACAAATGCCAGCGTAGCGCCTGCGGGATTCTCGAAAAGGAACTGCTCAACGGCAGAAACCTTGTCCTGTGGCAACAGCTCAGAGCGATACTCATCAATACCAAGGCGAGATGCCATATCTGCTGCAACTTCCTCTCTGTCTCCCGTAAGCATAACCACGCGAGAAACGCCTGCTTGCTTGATGGCAGAAACGGAGGCTTGAGCGCCCGCCTTTTCACGGTCCGAAATAACGATGTGGCCCATGTATTCACCGTTAACAGCAACATGAATAACCGTACCTACATCATGGTGCCGACACGCACGTGTGATCACGCCCACTTCTTTCATAAAGAGAGCACTTCCCACCGCTACCGTCTTTCCGTTAACTTGTGCCGTCACGCCTCTGCCCGCAACTTCAGTTGTCTCAGAAACTCTGCAGTTATCATCTTCATTTGGGTAGGCTGCCCTCAGAGCTGCGGCTATCGGATGCGTTGAGTGGCGCTCTACATGAGCCGCAAGATGCAAAAGGCTCTTCTCGTCAATAGACTCCGGGTGCACTGCCATGACTTCAAAGACGCCTTCGGTGAGCGTGCCTGTTTTATCAAATGCCACGGTCCTAAGTGTAGACAGAGCATCAATATAATTTGATCCTTTGATGAGAATGCCCTGTTTGGAAGCCGCACCAATGCCTCCAAAAAAAGTCAAGGGTACCGACACCACCAAAGCGCAGGGACATGACACGATCAAAAACGTCAGCGCACGAACAAGCCACGTTGCAAAATTCTCATAAAAGTTCCCCGTAAGAAGGGGCGGAAAAACCGCCAACGCAAGAGCACCAAGCACCACGATGGGAGTATACACATGGGCAAACCTTTTAATGAAGCTCTCACTTCTGGACTTACTCTCGTTGGCGCTTTCAACAAGATTGATGATACGCGTTGCCGTAGATTCGCTAAACAAATGCGTCACACGTGCGCGCACCACACCGGAAAGATTAACGCAGCCGGAAATGACAGCATCTCCCGCGCTAACCGAGCGAGGAACGCTTTCACCCGTAAGAGCAACGGTATCTAAGCTGGTAGATCCTTCAGTAATTTCTGCATCTACGGGTACGCGATCCCCTGGCCTGATGATGACGCGCTCGTCCAACTCAAGTTCCGACGGATGAACCGTGCATTCTTTACCTCCGCGAATAACCGTTGCAGTATCGGGACGGATGTCCATCATCTTGGCAATCGAACGGCGACTCCTATCCTCGGCCATATCTTCAAACAGCTCGCCAACCTGGAAGAAAAGCATAACGAATACGGCCTCAGGAAACATCGGAGAGCCATTGGGGACAAAGCCGATAATAAGTGCACCAATGGTAGCAATACTCATCAGAAGGTCTTCGCTAAAAATCTCTCCTTCTCTGATGCTCTCAAACGCTTCAAGCACCACGTCATAGCCGGCAACCAAATATGCCGGCAAATAGATCAAGAGTTGCTGCCAAAGTGGCTGTACGCTCGAACTTACAAGGTGAGCTATGACTAACATACCTGCAGACACAATAATTCGCCCGAGTTTAATCTTTGCTTCGCGTTCCATACGCTCTCCTTATAGTGCGAGGTAGCCGACATAAAACAGAAAATGCGAATTCCTTACCAATCGAGTGTAGCACTTTTAGTGAACGTATGCACATATATTCATATTAAATTATAAAATTGCTTTTGTAGAATCTTGAACTCTCAATTTTGTGGAATCTTCGACCTCAAGAAAGCAGTCTCTACCGTTAACACAAAATGGCGAGAAGAACCTCTCAAGAAGTCCTTCTCGCCACAGAATTTGTGCCATATTGCACAGTTGTTTATGCAGCAAAACTACTCAATGCCAACCATGACGTCGGTTGCTTTGATGACCGCAAGTGCGGGATCTCCAACCTTCAGGCCAAGGGACTCGATCGCTTCATTGGTAATGGAGCCGGAAATAACATTACCGTCAGCCATTTCAAGGGAGACATGACCGTTTACGGCACCTTCAGTTACTTTGACAATGGTACCGGCAAGCTGGTTGCGAGCGGAAATGTTGGTGATACGCTCTGTACCGGTAGCAAACATAACATTTGTTGCCTTGATGACGGCATATGCTGTCTTGCCCTCGGTCAGACCAAGCTCTTTAATGGACTCGCGAGTAATGTTGGCTTTAATCTCCTCGTTGCCCAAAGAGATCGTAACAACACCGTTAACGGCACCCTCAACGACTTTAACGATGGTACCTTTAAGCTGGTTACGTGCAGAAATGCGCATTTCTTATCCTTACGTCAAACGTTTGCAGATCGTATTACTATACCAAATGAAATTGGATACTATACTACCTTGCCGCATAGTCAATCTGTTTGGCAAGCCGTGAACTACGTGCGCTTTGCTCCGTATCCTCTGACTCTTCATATCCATCATAAGGTGCATTCGGATCATGCATACGCTTCTTAAAAGGTGCACAAAGCTCTGCTCTATGACGGAAAGCAAATTCCAAATTATCCGTCCAACCAGTATGACCGGTAATGATTTTTATGGGTTTATTTCTTCTTTTTAAGTTTTCTTCAAGCGCAGCCAGCGATTTTACTGAAAGCTTATTACTCTCTGCCAAAGTACTGATAAAGCTATAGCCGCCATCCGCGCCAAACCAGATCGTATCGCCCGTAAACAGATATTGGTCGTCAATCAGATAGACCATATGTCCCCATGTATGGCCGGGCACTAAAATACATTCGATTTTGATTCCGTCAATATCAATAATCTGCCCGTCCGTTAGAAGAACACGCCTGTTATCTATCTTCGCCATAGGTAGCTTATAGAGTCCGTAGATTACTTTTCGTCTTACCTCACCGGTTAGATAGCGGTTTTCTTCCTCACTGAGATATATAGTTGCATCTCTAAACAAAAGTCCACTGTCCTGTTCCAGTGCACCGACATGATCTGTGTCTTGGTGTGTAATCAAGATATGCCGAATCGATGACGGATCAATATCCAGCCACCCCATCTTTTCACCCAGTCGCTCATAGTTGTATCCAGCATCAACCATAATTGTTTTGCCATTTTTCGTATAGAAGAAAATATTCGCGACCCATTCCCTCACGCAGGCAACATGCTCATCGATCCATCCCGTATTCAGAGGTTTAAAGATCTCTTTACCGCAAAACACGCGACTCATGAATTTCTTTTGATTTTCTGAATCCTTTCTTGCCATTTATAGGTCTCCTTCACAGTAATCTACGGGTCCGCATCAAATTATTACAAACACTCACCCGCTGCAGTAGCCAGAAAACACCCAATCCTTGCAGACAACTGTATGGTACGCATTGACATAGTTAACCAAAATGTCTACGGTTAGTTTACAATAAGTTAGATAAGGCAAACACTATTGAGAGAACTTCTCACTTGAGAACATTCCTCACAATGGAAAAGGAGATCCCATGGCTGATAACGCTCCGGTTCAAGCCACCGGTACACGCAGTAAAAAGCTGAACACAAAAGATCTTATTTACGCCGGTGCATTTTGCGCGCTCTACATCATTGTGATGCTCATAGTCGTCATGGGCTCCGGCATGATCCTTCCCATCCTGTACTTCATAGCGCCCCTCACTGTCGGTACGGTAGCCGGCACGGTATATATGCTTTATGTCATGAAGATCCGCAAGTTTGGTGCCGCGCTCATCTTGGGCATCCTTTTTCTTTTGGCAACCGGGCATTTGACATGGTATTCGCTGGCAGTGGTTATAGGCGCTTCGCTTCTTGCTGAACTCATCATGTACCTTGGTAAATATACCTCAAAGAAAATGTATATGCTTTCCTATGTATTCTTTAATCTCACCATGGCAGCACCGTTCTTGAGCTTCGTCTTCAATCTTCAAGACTCTCTTGAAATAACAAAAAGTTATTACGGAGAAGCCCGCGCTCAGGTATATGCAACTCTCTTCGGATCCGGTTTCTTTGTCTTTACCGTAGTACTCGCTCTCGCCGGCGGAATCATCGGTGCCCTTATCGCAAGCAGGCTTGTGAAAAAGCACTTTGCCAAAGCCGGGATCATTTAAGTGGATTTTGAACTTTATGGAGACGACTCGGGGGCGCTCATTCGATTTGACCCGCGCACCAAATTGCTGGTCTTTTTTGTCAGCTGTCTCCTGAGTCTCTCCGTACACAGCACCCTTCCCATACTGACGCTCTGTACGTTACAGTGTGCCATGCTCGCTCTGAACGGCAAACGATTCTTGGCAGCTAAATGCCTTGCAAGCTTGCTTGTTGTTCTGTTTATCCGTTACTGCATCGAAACGTCAGAACGACAAGGTGCCGAAGCGGTGACCTCTCTGTGTATGGGACTTATCTCACTTTTCATATTCTTTTTTCCTATCTTTATCTCATTTATCCTGCTTGTACGCACCACGCGGGTAAGCCAGTTCCTTTCGGCTTTTCAGGCCATGCATCTTCCCATGACTATCGTCATTCCCCTGGCCGTCATGTTCCGTTTTATTCCGACCGTACAGGATGAATGGAACGGCGTTCGCAAAGCAATGGCATTCCGTGGCATTTCCATGACCCCGGGAGCCATTCTTCGCCATCCATTCCAAACCATCGAATACATTCTCGTTCCACTGCTCTTCTCTTCCGTCGGCGTTATGGAAGAGCTGGCAGCAGCTTCACTGGCCCGTGGAATGGACAGTGAACAAGCGCGCACCTCATTTGAAGAGGTGAAGCTTCGCGGTGCGGATTTCATCGCGATTACCTTTTTCCTTGCGGCTGCCGCTGTGATGCTTTACTTCAGGACGATGAGATTGGCAGTCCTATGATTCGTTTCGAAGACGTAAGCTTTCACTATGACACTGAAAACGGCACCGGCGATGGTGTTGTTCACATTGATCTTGAAATAGCTGACGGAATGTTCACCGTACTTGTCGGTGAATCCGGCTGCGGTAAGACAACCCTTACACGACTGATAAACGGCTTGGCTCCTAATTTTTATGAGGGAGAAATGGAGGGTGTCGTCTATGTGGATGACCTCTGCACCACCACTGCGGCGCTTCACGACACGGCTGCGCACATTGGCAGTGTCTTCCAAAATCCCAAAAGCCAGTTTTTTAACGTAGACACCACCGGCGAGCTGGTATTTGGTTGCGAGAATCAGGCACTACCGCGTGAAGAGATACGCCGCAGACTCAATAAAACCTGTGCCGACATGCAGCTTGACGCGCTTATGAACCGCAATATCTTTGAGCTTTCCGGTGGCGAGAAGCAGCAGATCGCCTGTGGTTCAGTCTATGCATCCGAGCCTCGCGTATACGTCATGGACGAGCCGTCATCTAATCTTGACAAGAAGGCGATACGCCGTCTGCACGACATCTTGGTAAAGATGAAAGAAGAGGGTAAGACCGTTGTTTTGTCTGAGCACCGTCTTCACTACCTTATGGATCTCGCCGATCAGTTCGTCTACGTCAAGGACGGCCATATCGAGAAGATCTTCTCATCCCAAGAGATGCGTTCGCTTAATGATATGCAGCTGTCAGAACTGGGCCTGCGCTGTACCGACTTACGCAATCTGAACAAAGACAGACCCGAAGGATGTCAAACCGTCGATGCACCGACTCCTGACACTCCAACGGAACAATATCCGGCACTTGAGGCGGTCGATCTTACCTGTAGTCGAGGCAACTCGCGTGTCCTTGACGTAGATCGCATTGCGTTTCCACGGCATAGTATTGTTGCCGTCATAGGAGACAACGGCTGTGGCAAAAGCACCCTAGCAGAGTCTCTTTGCGGCATCATTCCCTCCGACGGTTCGGTGGCATTTGCCGGCGCTTTCAAATCTGCACGGGAACGCTCCAAGAAAAGCTTCATGGTGATGCAGGACGTCAATCGTCAACTGTTTGCAGAGGATGTAGCTGAAGAAGTCAGTCTGAATGCCTCGGTCTCGAAAGAAGAGATTGACCACATTCTTGCTGGTCTGGGACTCCTAGAATACAAAGGCCGCCACCCCGCATCGCTTTCAGGTGGACAAAAGCAACGCGTAGCCATTGCCTCGGCACTCTGTGCTGGTAAGGACATCTTATTTTACGATGAGCCTACGAGCGGCCTTGATCGCCGCGGTATGGAACATTTTGGCGCTCTTCTCCAAAGCATGCGCACTGAAGTACAGTGCTCGATCATTATCACGCATGATCCTGAGCTGATCATGCAGTGCTGTACTCATATACTGCATGTACGTGACGGACGTGCCGTAGCGTTTTATCCGCTTGACAACGAAGGAATTGTGCGCGTACGGGCTTACTTCCTTTCACCAAGTGATACAAACAGCAGCAAAAAACGGGATCGTTCCGGAGCGATCGGCAAGATTTTGCGCTATGCAGGAGAACACAAAACGACCATCGCTGTGGCAGTGCTCCTGATGATCATCGGGGCAATAGCCAGCATCACACCGTACCTGTTCATTTACGATCTTATTAGCTCGGCACTTGTCGGTAAAAACGTCACGTTTCTGTCTGCCGTTCCCGCTGTTATCGCAGTAGCCCTCTGCGAACTCGTGCATGCCGTAAGCTATACGGCAGGCCTGGTGCTTTCCCATAAAGCCGCCTTCGAAACGTTGGAAAACCTGAAAAAGTTCCTGCAAGAACGCCTGGAAACGCAACCTGTTGGCTCTGTCAAAGACTTGGGCACGGGAGCAATAAAGAAACTGTTTACCGACGATATCGAGTCAATCGAGCTGTTACTGGCACATATGATCCCCGAGGGCATATCTAATCTTGCCGTTATCGCCGTTGTGCTTTTGACCATTGTTGCCCTTGATTGGCAAATGGCACTGTGCACTATCATCGTATTGATACTTGGAGTCATCGTATCTCAACAAATGTACAGCATAGGTATTGATAAGATGGGCAGTTATTTTGCCGCAACCAAACGCCTAAATAACACGATCATCGAATATGTAAACGGCATGGAGGTCGTACGCATATTTAACCGACAAAAGGATTCCGGTGAGAAGTTCGAGCATGCCGTAGCGAGCTACAGAGACCAGGCACTGGGCTGGTACAAGATTTGCTGGCCTTGGATGGCACTGTACAGCAGCCTGTTTTCAAACATCATGTTGTATTCGTTACCATTTGGAATCTTGTCAGTACTTCTCGGCCAGATAACCATCCCTCAGTGTGTGCTGGTACTCTGCTTGAGCTTTGGTATAGGGCCACTGCTTTTACACTGCATGACATTCATCGGCGCTATTCCCCAGGTGAACTTCAAAATCCAAGCGCTTGAAAAAGCGCTGGACCAGACGCCGCTCCAAACCGGAAATGAAAGTTTTTCAGGCAACGGACATACCGTGATATTTGAAGATGTCCGTTTTTCCTACCATGATAACGAAGTTCTCAAAGGCATCTCGTTTACCGCTTCGGAAGGACATATGACGGCCCTTGTGGGAGAAAGCGGAAGTGGTAAAAGCACGATTGCGCGTCTCTTAGTTCACCACTACGACCCCACAAGTGGAAGCATTTCCATTGGAGGCCAACATATCGATGATATGGAATTGCGATCCTTGAACGACCAAATATCATACGTATCCCAAGATCTTTTCCTTTTTGACAGAAGCATTCTGGAAAATATTCGCGTTGGCCGTCCAAGTGCAACCGATATGGAAGTATATGAAGCTGCCAAGCGGGCGCAGTGTGATGAATTCATCAAAGATCTTGAGAACGGCTACGAAACCAACGTGGGCACTGCAGGCAATCGCCTGTCAGGCGGTCAGCGTCAGCGCATATCATTTGCACGCGCAATTCTAAAGGATGCACCTATCGTCGTACTTGACGAGGCTACAGCCTTTGTTGATCCCGAAAATGAACAAAAGATGAACCGTGCCATTCATGAGATTATTGACGGCAAAACGGTCATTGTCATTGCCCATAAGCTCCGCTCCATCGCAGGTGCCGACAAAATCATCATGCTGCAGCAAGGTCGGATCCTTGCCGAAGGGACACAAGACGAGCTTATTGCATCTTGTCCTGAATATCATGCTTTGTGGGACGCCTCCGAGAAACTATCCGGTTGGACGCTTAAAGATAAAGCGCTTGAAGGCAGTCACGAGGAGGCTCCATGTTAGGTCTTGTTCATCGCATCCTTCGCTTCTCAGGCTCCTATGCACGACACATCAGGCTTGCCTACCTCTTTACGTTTCTACGGGCTTTCTGCATCAATATGCCACTTATGCTGGCTGTTTATGCGCTAAATCTCTTGCTTGCCGATGAGGCTACACCTTTGACTTGCTGCCTGTTGGCAGCAGGTATGGTGGTGCTTTTGGTAGCACAATCCGTCTTTCAATACCTTACCGACCGTCTGCAATCGGGCACAGGCTACGAAATCTTTGCCGATAAGCGCGCAGAACTCGGAAGACATCTGCGTCACCTTCCCATGGGGTTTTTCACCGCCGGCAACATCGGACGTATCAGTTCCATCCTCTCGGCTGACATGGTCTATATCGAGGAACAGAGCATGTCGATAGTTGCAAACGTTGTCAGCGACGTGTTTGCCCAGACGATCCTTACAGGCTTCCTTTTTATCATGAATCCTCTTATCGGAGCAGTCGTACTGGCGGTCGAACTTCTCGTCGTTTTAATAGCCCAGCCCATGCTTGCCCAAGCTCGGCGTAATTCGGATATCCGGCAGCAGACGATTGAACAGCTAACCGACGCTGTACTTGAATATACGGAAGGCCTTGCGGTTGTCAAAAGCTACAATCTAACCGGAAAAAGTGCTCATGATCTGCGTAATAGCTTCACAACCATGAAAGATGCCAGCTTTCGCTTTGCCTGCGAACAATCTCCCTATGAAGTCGCACTCATGGCGATATATGGGCTGGGATCCGCAGCGGTACTTGCCTTGAGCGTCTGGCAATTTGAACAGGGCGCTATGGCGCTTGGTACCTTCATCGGCATCGTACTGTTTTTATTTCAACTCTTTGGTCCGCTGAAAGATCTCTATCAGCAGAGCACTCGCCTCACCATCATGGAAAGCGCTCTTAACCGCATAGAAAAACTGTTTGCCCAAAAAGAGCTGGACGATAACGGTAAAACAATCCTTCCAGCTTCAAAGGACATCTCTCTCGCTTCAGATACGACTCCAGAGAGCACCTCACCTGTTTTAGGTACGGTTCAACACGAGATCGAGTTTTCACATGTCTCCTTTTCTTACGGTGAGAAAAACGTTCTCAATGATATCTGTCTGACAGCTGACCGTGGACAGATGGTAGCTTTAGTCGGACAATCCGGCAGCGGCAAAACCACGTTAACGAATCTGCTTGCACGTTTTTGGGATGTTTCCGAAGGAAGCATGCTGATACGCGGAATTGATGTGCGACAGATTCCTTTGTCGTCACTTATGGAACAGATCAGCATGGTATTTCAAAACGTTTATCTGTTCCAAGATACTGCATATAACAACATCGCCATGGGCAAGCCCGGCGCCACGTGTAAAGAAGTGTATGAAGCGGCCAAAAAAGCATGCTGCTACGATTTCATCATGCAGATGCCCTATGGTTTTGACACCATAATCGGAGAAGGCGGCGCCACCCTCTCAGGCGGAGAAGCCCAGCGTATCTCTATTGCCCGAGCGATCCTCAAGGATGCTCCCATTATCATACTTGATGAAGCAACAGCCAGCATCGATGCCGATAACGAGCGTCATATTCAACAGGCTATGACGGAGCTGTGCCGCAATAAAACGACCTTGGTAATTGCTCACAAACTGCCTACTATTCGGAACGCCGATAAGATCGCAGTGATTGGAGAGGGAACCGTACTTGAATGCGGGTCGCACGCCGAATTACTGGCACAAGGAGGCATTTATCGGCGCATGACAGAAACAAGCGAGAAAGCCGGCGGATGGAACACACCCTTTCAGCAGCCTCTGATGCGACCTTTGCCTCAAGAAGGATCTTCCATGCACGGAGAATCACGATGAACAAGACTCCTCAGAAAATGCTCGGTTTATGTGCGATCATCGTAAGCGTCTTTTTGCTGATAGGTGGTCTTTATCTGCCCTCCGATTTTATAGCAGAACCACTGCAGGGTATACTGACTTTTGCAGGCGTCGTTCTTTTAATCGGAGGCAACGTAGTTATGGTCGTTGCACATAGTGAGGGCTGAGTTGACAGTCAAAGCATGAGATCAACTTTACATGGTTTCCCTAGGCAACCTCCACTTCTCGAAGGTGCAACAATGACATGCTTTGTAGCAGATATATTTCTCTTACTCGTTTCCAAAATCTACTACACATTCGTTCTTTTGTAGCGCTGCCGGAACTGTCAGTACTGCCGGTGCTGCCAGTACTGCCGAAAATGCGCCAAGTATGGCTTGGACTGCCATACTTACTGCAAGTTTGGCATATTTGAACCATACTTGCTGCAAGTTTGGTAAATCGTGCCCAACTTGCTGCAAGTTTGGCAGCGCTGTTCCGGCAGTACCAACTTGGCGCATTTTTGGCAGCCCTGTTCCAGCAGCACTATTGTTATAAAACTGACTTCATTTATTTTGAAAAAGAGATTGAAACGATAAGGGAGCTAATCCTTCTTATACCATACATAACCTTTTTCTGACGGCTGAACATAAGCGCCCTTTGGAACCTGTGTTACTACCAAGAAAACATCCCTATAGTCGGGAACAGGAGAAATAAGCCCAAAGAACATCGCTATCATTGAAATGGTAATGAGCCATTTGAGGGATACCGGCGTGAATAGAAATACCAGTTGAAAAAGGATACCGAGCAATGCCGGTGCAATCGAAATGAAAATAAAACGATTTCTCTTTATCGGATTTGCCGAGATATAAAATGCTCGTAGTTGTCTGATACTAATACCGATATACACTTTCGCTTTTGCCGGATAAGACAAGGCATGAAATAACTCGTGTATTGGCAATCCGATGCAAAATCCAAACAGGAAGGATACGGGAAGAAATCGGAAGTCAAGAAAGCTTTCCCCTGTAAGGAATCTTTTAAGGAAAACCGTCAAAAAACACAGGAGAATAGAACCAAAAAAGTATGGAGCAAGACCCTGAAAAATATTCTCCGGTCTCTTTAATACCACGGCATTCTGTGGAACACCACTAAGCTGGATATCTCTATCCCACTCCTGTTTTCCGTCAACCACAGTATTCCAGTCCATATTTCCTTTCCAGATTATTTTTGGCAATTTACTCACCTTCCTTGCTCTGATATTTCTGTCATAAAGATTTCATCCCCACATCTCACAAGTGAACTTTGAGACGATTTTGAGTGCTGAAATCCGCACCGGTTGTCTTTCTCTTACAAGCCCTTCTCGCTTCAGCTATACCTGGAAAGGTCAGGATCGGCTGAGCTTATTGACCTTTCGATCGTAGGTGAGAAGACCGTTCACTTCTTCTTCAACGTCTGAAAGCTGCGTGTAGATATAGCCGGCAAGTCCGTCTGCCTGCAAAGATTCCGCCTTTGCAAGTTCTTGCTTAACCGCAGCACACCAATCGTTGGCAGTGGCAAAATTACCATAACCATACGCATGATCAAGCGACGTATGCTCCTGCACCATCTGCGCCAGCCCACCAAACTCTGAGATTATAACGGCACGTTGTTTCGCGCTCTCTCGCCGGCGATTCGCCCGCGCCTTACGTATATCACGCCAACCCGCACGAAGCGGCCGAAAGTAATTGTGAATGCTGATAAAGTCCCCGCAGCCCTGATCATACCAACCGCTTGTGGCGTCGATTGGCCTCGTTGCATCAAGCTCGCGGATGGCTTTCACCGCTGCCTGCGCATCGAATTGACCCCACCCTTCGTTAAAGAGCGTCCAAAATCCAACTGATGGATGTCCGTCGAGAAGTTCGACCATACTTCGGCACGCCTCAATCCATTCTCGCCTGTAATTCTCGTCACTTGCCGCCAGCGCTCTGTGATGGCGGGGCGTCGTATCTTGAAAATGACGCCACGTAAAACTGAAGAGCGTCGGTTTTTGACTGGTATGCCAAGAACTGTAGGCATCTCCGCCCGAGATACAATCCTGCCACACCAGCATACCGAGCCGGTCGCAATGATAGTACCAGCGTTCACTCTCAATCTTGAGATGTTTTCGCAGCGTATTGAAGCCAGCCGCGCGCATAGTCTCTATGTCATATATCAGCGCGTCATCGGATGGCGCCGTCATAAGCCCATCAGGCCAATATCCCTGGTCAAGTACTCCACGCACAAAGAACGGCTTACCGTTCAGATGGACTCTGGGAGTTCCCTCGGCATCAGGCGCAACTCCAACCGTGCGAAACGCACAGTAGCTCTGCACAACGTCTACCACCGCATCTCCCGACCGCAACATCACCATCACTGCGTACAGATACGGATCCTCAGGTGACCAAAGGCGCGGAGAGCTCACGTGTAACTCAGCACAAGTCTCCCCTGTCTTCCCCACCGGTAGTATGGCGTGCAATACTTTCTGTTTCTGAGCATCCAGAACCGTCACTTCAAGCGCATGAGAATTCGTAAATGAATCGGTGTGCGCCTCGTTTCTCGACCCAAAGGTACTTCTCGCCCGTACTTGAAGGATTCCGTGCATATCGCCCTTCAGGGTCAGCAACTCAAGATGCGTCTCCGGAACCACCTCACACCAAACGCTCTGCCAAATGCCGCTCTGTGCGGTATACCAAATATCGCCACGCGAGAGCGTTTGCTTGCCGCGTAGCTGTACTCCGGCATCGCTGGGGTCATAGACGCAAACGGCTATCTCCGTTTTCTTTGACATGCCGAGAAGATCGGTGATGTCGAAAGAAAACGGCAAGTAACCCCCTGTATGTGTTCCGGCAAGCTGTCCGTTGACAAAGCATGCGCACATCCAGTCAACCGCTTCAAAATGCAAAATAAATCTCTGTTGCAACGACAATTCCGGCAATTCAACCAAACGTCGATACCAGAGGAGTTCATTGGGATGCAAAGTACGGTTAACACCGGAAAGAGACGCTTCGGGCGAGAAGGGCACGGTGATCTTACCGTCCCACCGCAAAGGCATTCGTGCCTGCATAAGAGCTTCCCTAAGAACCTTGGCGTCGGACGTTCCGCTCAAGGGAACGATCGCATAGTCCCACATACCGTTCAGCGACAAAACGTTATCCCGCCGCATACGCGGACGCGGATACTCGGAAAGAACGTCTGAGAGATCACACTCTTCTCCCCATACGGTCGTGAGAGGATTGAGTTTTTCAGCTTTGTGCTGCTGAGGCGCGCTGGCAAGAACCCGTCGGATATCTAGCATCAGACCTCCGCTTCTTTTACGGCAACGATCTCTTGAGCTCTTCGTAGTGTACCAGCAGTATACTGACAACGAAGCTGATACGGATACTTCTCTGAAAATATATACCAAAGAAGGCAGAGTATATGGATGTGAAGAAACCATCGTGAATATCACTAAAGCAAAGACATCAGACGTAAAGAATATCATGACCTTTTATGACTCACTGATAACCACCATGAGTCAGGATCCTTATCGGCCAAAATGGATACAGGGAGTATATCCCTCGCTTGATGATATCAAGCGATACTGCGGCAACGAAGAATGCTACCTTGCCGTGAGGGAAGAAAAAATCATTGGATCCGTGATGATAGTGCATGACAGCGATGAAAATCATACACAGACCGCATGGGATGTTTCTGCCCCTAAAAATGAAACAACAACGTTGCATTTACTTGCTGTCGATCCAAAACTCCAAGGTAGAAGCATTGGCTTTAAGCTCATGAAATTTGCGGAAAACCTTTGCCGAGACAGAGGCGACAAGGTTATCCGACTTGATGCGCTCCCGGAAAGCGTTCCAGGAAATAAGCTCTACCGAAAATGCGGCTATCATCTTGTTTCAAAGGAAACTCGTTTTTACGAAAGTGCAGGCTATATTGACTTCAACCTCTATGAACTTGCCTTATAGCGCTGCCTATCTTGACGATATTGCCTAGAGCTGCCAGAAATGCGCCAAGTATGGCTTGAACTGCCATACTTACTGCAAGTTTGGTATATATGAGCCATACTTGCTGCAAGTATGGTTAATCGTGCCCAACTTGCTGCAAGTTTGGCAGCACTGTTCTGGCAGCACTAACTTGGCGCATTTTTGGCAGCACTGTTCTGGTAGCACTAAAGCAACCAAAGAGTTCAAGCCACTCACGCAAAATAAAAACCACTCCAAAACACTTTGGAGTGGTTTTTCGGTCATTATTCTGCCGCAAAAGCGAGAAGAAACTTACAGCTCCTCGCCTGAACGCTTGGAAACGCGCACCTTGGTGCCGTCCTCCCTGAACGCATAACCAACACGCGTTGGCTTGTCGTCCTTAGGGTCGATAAGAGCAACATTGGAAGCATCAATTGCTGCCTCGTGCTCAACGATACCGCCCTGCTGGTTTGCTGCACTGGGCTTCATGTGGCGCTTAACCATAGCAACGCCCTCAACAACAACCTTGTTGTCCTCTGGGAGAGCACGAAGAACTTCTCCGCGCTTACCCTTGTCTTTACCGGTGAGGACCTCGACCGTATCGCCCTTCCTGATCTTCATCTTAGGCATCTGTCAGTCCTCCTTACAGCGTCTCGGGTGCGAGTGAGACGATCTTCATGTACTTGTGGTCACGCAGCTCACGCGCGACGGGCCCGAAAATACGGGTACCCTTGGGCTCACCCTCTTTGTCAACCAGAACACATGCGTTCTGGTCAAAGCGGATATAGCTACCGTCCTTGCGACGGGTGTCCTTAGCGGTGCGAACGATAACGCAGCGAACGATGTCGCCCTTCTTCACCGAACCACCTGGAGTTGCCTCCTGAACAGCGCCAATAATGACGTCGGCAAGGCCGGCGTAACGACGCTTGGAGCCACCAAGGACCTTGACGCACTTTACGCGCCTTGCGCCGCTGTTGTCAGCGACGTTAAGCATGGTCTCCATCTGAATCATGTGACGTTCCTCCGGAACCTAATTTCTTGCGCCACGCGGGCGCAAGAAATAACGAATGTTACTTACTTAGCACGTTCAACGATCTCAGCGAGACGCCAACGCTTGGTCTTAGACAAAGGACGGGTCTCCATAACGCGGACCTTATCGCCCAGAGCAGCCTCGTTCTTCTCGTCATGGACGTGAAGCTTCTTGCCGATAGTCATCATTTTTCCGTACTTAGGGTGGTGCTTGCGGTAGGTAATCTCAACCGTGATCGTCTTCTCGCCAGAGATTGAGACGACGGTTCCGGTACGAACCTTACGCGCATTCCTGCTTTCGGTCTCTGCCATAACTTATCTCCTGCGACTAATTCTGATCTGCGGCTTGTTCCGCAGCAATCTGACGGGTACGCATCTCGGTCTGAACGCGAGCAATGTCACGCTTGACCGTTTTAACGCGGGCCGTGTTATCCAGCTGGCTGGTTGCCATCTGGAAACGAAGATTAAAGAGCTCTGCACGGCCTTCTTCGAGCTTCTTTGTGAGCTCGTCATCGCTCATAGCTTTGATGTCCGTATACTTCATTATTCCTCCCCGTCCTGATCGGCGCGGGTGACAATCTTGGTCTTGATGGGAAGCTTGTGCTGTGCAAGACGAAGTGCCTCACGAGCAACTTCCTCAGAAACGCCATCGATCTCAAACATAATGCGACCTGGCTTGACAACAGCAACCCATTCCTCGGGATTGCCCTTACCCTTACCCATGCGGGTTTCTGCCGGCTTCTTTGAAACTGGCTTGTCAGGGAAAATGGTAATCCAAACTTTACCGCCACGCTTCATTTCACGGGTAATCGCAATACGGGCAGCCTCAATCTGGCGGTTAGTAATCCAGTGAGCCTCCTCCGCACGAATGCCCCAAGAACCAAAGTGCAGACGGGTATTACCCTTTGCCTGGCCCTTCATGGAACCACGCTGAACCTTACGGTGCAAAACACGCTTAGGTGCAAGCATTAACGGCCCCTCCTCTCATTGCGGCGACGAGGACGAGAAGAACCTTCAAGCGCCGGATTTGGTGCGGGCTGACCTGGCATCTTCTCGCCGAGGTAAATCCAAACTTTGATGCCGCAGGCGCCCATTGTGGTGCGAGCCGTTGCGGTGCCATAGGCGACAACAGCGCGAAGGGTGTGCAGAGGCACGCGACCCTCACGGTACCACTCGCGACGACCCATCTCAGCGCCGTTCAGACGACCGGAGCACTGAATACGAATACCCTTGGCGCCGGCCTTACGGGCGGACTGGACCGCTTTACGCATGGCGCGGCGGAATGCAACGCGCTGCTCAAGCTGCTCGGCAATGGACTCTGCTACAAGGTTTGCGTCAAGCTCAGGACGCTTTACCTCGATAACATCAACGTTAACCTGACCCTTGCCAACCTTGGCAACACGCTCAAGGTCCGCACGAAGTCCGTCAATCTCTGCGCCCTTCTTGCCAATGACAATACCGGGGCGAGCTGAGAAAATAGTAACCTTGACCTTATCGCCGGCGCGCTCAATGTCGATACGTGCAATGGCGGCCTTCTCAAGGCGCTTCTCAAGATATGAACGGATTGCAAGGTCGTTGCCGAGATTTTCGGCGTAGTTTTTATCGGCGTACCAACGAGAGCGCCAGTTCTCAGTTACACCAAGACGGAAGCCGGTAGGCTGAACCTTCTGACCCATATGTTCCTACGCCTCCTTTCGAGGTGCAACGACAACAGTGATATGGCTCATACGCTTATTGATGCGCGAAGCCGAACCCTTTGCGCGGGGACGGATACGCTTAAGCGTCGGACCTTCATCAACGTAGGCATACTTGACGACAAGGTCGCGAGCATGCAGGTGATTGTTGTACTCAGCGTTAGCAACAGCGGAGCGCAAAACCTTTGCGATGTCAACGGCGGCTGCGCGCGTTGAGAACTGAAGGATCTCGAGGGCCTTCTCGACAGACTTACCGCGTACCAAAGCGATAACGGTACGTGCCTTACGAGGGGCAACGCGCACATACTTTGCCGTAGCGCGAACCTCAAGTGAATCGGTATTTTTAGCCATGTATGATACTCCCCCTAGTCGGCCTTGTGACCACGGAAGGTGCGGGTCAGGGCAAACTCGCCCAGCTTGTGACCGACCATGGACTCGGTGATGTACACAGGAACGTGCTTGCGACCGTCATGAACGGCGATCGTATGACCAACCATCTCGGGGAAGATGGTGGAAGAACGTGACCAAGTCTTGATGACGTCCTTCTTGCCGGCCTCGTTCATTGCAGTGACACGCTCAAGGAGGCGAGTCTCCACAAAGGGGCCTTTTTTGAGACTTCTGCTCATAAATCTACTCCTACTCGTGTCTTACTTTGATTTACGACGACGGATAATCAGACGGTTGGAAGCCTTCTTCGGATCACGGGTCTTATAACCCTTGGTCGGCTTACCCCACGGGGTAACGGAAGGACGACCGGACGTGTGATTCTTGCCTTCGCCACCGCCGTGTGGGTGGTCAACAGGGTTCATGACCGTACCACGAACCGTGGGGCGTACACCGGCCCAGCGTGCGCGACCGGCTTTACCAATCACAATGTTGGAGTGCTCGGCATTGCCGACCTCGCCGATGGTGGCGCGGCAGGTGAGAAGTACGCGTCTCAGCTCGGAGGACGGAAGGCGCAAAACGGCATATCCGTTATCCTTACCCATAAGCTGAACGGAAGTTCCGGCAGAACGTGCCATTGCGGCACCTTTGCCTGGCTGGAACTCGACTGCATGCACGAGCGTACCCACGGGGATCTGCTCGAGCGTTGTGCAGTTGCCGGGCTTAATGTCAACATCCTTTGTGCCGGAAACAACCGTGTCACCAACACTTAGTCCCTGAGGACACAGAATGTACGCCTTCGCTCCGTCCACGTAATGCAGAAGAGCAATACGTGCAGAGCGGTTTGGATCATACTCAACCGTAGCGACCTTTGCCGGTACGTCATCCTTACGACGCTTAAAGTCGATGCGACGATACTGACGTTTGTGACCGCCACCCTGATGGCGAGTAGTAATGCGACCGTTGTTATTACGGCCGGCTTTCTTTGGCAGGGGCTCGAGAAGCGACTTCTCGGGCTTGTCAGTTGTAATCTCTGCAAAGTCAGAGATCGTCTGGAAGCGCCTGCCTGCGCTTGTTGGCTTTATGTGCCTAACTGCCATAAAATCTTTCCCTTTCTCATCCGTTGGCCAGCCCGTTTGGGAATGAGCGGGTTGATACCGGACAACCACGGCGCCGCGCGTATCTACTTAAGCGCCATACAAACCCGCATATCTATACGTGCTATATGCGGGTAAAAGAACCGAACGTACTTACTCAGCAGACTGATTTGCAAAAATCTCGATCTGCTCGCCCTCGGCAAGCGTCACGATTGCCTTTTTCCAGCTGCGGGTCTTACCCTTTTGCTGATAGCGTAGACGCTTACTCTTTGGCTTCACTGACAGCGTATTCACCTTAGTCACGTGGACATTGAAGAGTTTTGCCACGGCAGCGGCAATCTCCTCTTTACCGGCAGACTTTGCAACCTCAAAGGTATACTTGCCCTCGCTCATCAAATCATACGCACGCTCAGAAACAATCGGGCGAATAATAACTTCATATGCGGAGTTCATTATGCAAGCACCTCCCCAAGCTGCTTGGCAATATCTGCAGACATGACAAGTGCGGCGTTATCAATAAGCGAACGGGTTGTTGCCTCAGAGACGCCAAAAATGCTGACCTTCTTAAGGTTACGGAAGGACAGGTAGGTATTGATGTCGTCATCCGGAACAAGAAGGGTAACGCGCTTATTCTCAAGGCCAAGAGCCTTCAGAACAGCCACTGCCTGCTTGGTAGAAGGCGTATCAAACTCCAAGTTGTCAACAAGAACAAGCTCAGAATCGGCAACTTTACCGGAGAGGACAGACCTCATGGCAAGCTTAACCATCTTGCTGTTAACGCGACGTGCGTGGGAGCGTGGCGTAGGTCCAAAAATGACGCCGCCGCCAGTCCACTGACCGGCACGAATTGAGCCCTGACGGGCACGACCGGTGCCTTTCTGACGATACGGCTTCACGCCGCCGCCGGACACCTCGTGACGGTTCTTGGTTGAATGGGTACCCTGACGCAAAGATGCAGCCTGGCAGGTTACAACCTGATGCACGACAGGGATATTTGGCTCGATGCCATACACGTCAGCAGAGAGATCAGCGTCGCCGACCTTCTTGCCTTCTGTGTTTTTAATCTCATACTTCGACATGTTGTCTCCTTGTTAGCCTAAGTGTTTGCTTGTAAAGCGGCCCTTAAGCCATGCGGACTTGGACGAGAGCGTTCTTACCGCCGGGGACAGCACCCTTGATAAGCATGAGGTTCTGCTCAGCGTCAACGCGAACCAGCTTGAGGTTCTTAACAGTCACGCGCTCTGCACCCATGTGACCATACATGTGGAGACCCTTGCGAACACGCGCAGGGTATGCGCACTGACCAATGGAACCCGGACGGCGCTGGTTACGAGAACCGTGTGTCATAGGACCACGGGAGAAGTTCCAACGCTTGATTGTGCCCTGAAAGCCCTTACCTTTGGAAGTACCAATGACGTCGACAGCTGTGACTTCAGAAAAGTCAGCAACGGTAACAGTGTCGCCGCATTTGTGCTCCTCGCCAGCAGGAACGCGCACCTCGCGGAGGTAACGCATAGGCTCAACACCCTGAGCCTTAAAGTGACCGGCCATTGGCTTGTTGACATGCTTCTCAGAAATGTCACCAAATCCGATCTGTACGGCATCATAGCCGTCTGTCTCTGCAGTCTTTACCTGCGAGACAGTGCAGGGGCCAGCAAGAATAACGGTAACGGGAACGACGTTGTCGTTCTCATCCCATACCTGGGTCATGCCCAGCTTGCGGCCGAGGATGGTATTCACCATGCTCTTTCCTAACTCTCGGTGGTCATGGGACCCTTATGGGCATATCGGATGCCCTTCCCCAGCGGACCACTTCCTGTACTATGCTGCTTTTAGACATACCTGTCCCATTCGAGCAGCCTGTCTACTTTACGCTTGTTTGAGATCTTTTACAAGGAAATTTTTCAAATTCGTGTGCAAAATGTGATACTGTAGCTGCAGATTCCATTTGCACGGTCTTCTCGCCGCGTGTTTTGCGAGGTCAAACCCCGCTGCCGGGCGTATCTATCGTGTTTTCTCGTGTGTGTTCTCGTGTGCGTTCTCGCTTTTGAGACAGGCGCCATTTCACCACCCCGTGACCTATTTCAGCACCAAACGAGAAGTTTTTCACATTTCCCGCAAATCGACTGTTTGCGGGTGGTTTTTGGAAGCAAAACTTGTGTTTAGTGGTGGTTTTTCTCGGATTTGAGCGTTTAGTGGTGAATCAAATCACCCGTAAACATCCAGTTTGGTACCAATTCGCCTTCTCATTTGAAAAGCACAACTAAAGCAAAACGCTTGCCTGCAGATTTGCAGCCAGCCGTTGATACTCAATTTCAACGATCCGACAATAAAGCGAGAAGACCTTACGAGCATGATCATACTGCCGAGTGCTGCCAAAAATGCGCCAAGTATGGCTCGGATTGCCATACTTGCAGCAAGTTTGGCAGCGCTATTCTGGCAACACCAACTTGGCGCATTTTTGGCAGCGCCATTTTGGCAGCACCAACTTGGCAGCCCAAGGTAATCAAAGAGTTCCAGGTATCTCGCGCAAAAACAAAACCCTCCCGCACGTGAATGCACAGGAGGGTTTGCAAGTTGGATTATGCCGCTTGCTTAGAGCTTGATCTCAATGTCAACACCAGCGGGAAGGTCAAGACGCATCAGCGAATCAACCGTAGTGGAGTTGGGATCGAGGATGTCGATAAGACGCTTGTGTGTACGCATCTCGAACTGATCGCGGGAATCCTTATCCTTGTGCGGTGAGCGGATAACCGTATACAGGTTACGCTCGGTTGGCAAAGGGATGGGACCGGACACACGCGCGCCGTTCTTCTGGGCTGTATCGACAATCAGCTTTGCAGACTGATCAACAACCTCGTGATCATAGCCCTTGAGGCGGATCCTGATCTTTTGATTTGACACTTTAGGTACCTCCATACATGAGCCTGAGCTCGTGGTTGTTATTAGGACTCGGAACCGCCGTTTTTGGCGACGATTTCATCACGGACTGCTTTAGGAACAGGCTCGTAAGAATCAAACTGCATGGTGTAGCTTGCACGACCCTGAGTCTGGGAACGCAGGTCGGTTGCGTAACCGAACATCTCGCCGAGAGGCACTTTCGCGCGGATGACCTTGGTATCGCGGCGATCCTCCATGCCCTCAATCTTGCCACGGCGAGAAGAAAGATTGCCCATGACATCGCCCATGTACTGCTCGGGAGTCTCAACTTCTACGGACTCTACCGGCTCAAGCAGCACCGGATCGGACTTCTTGAGAGCGTCCTTGATTGCCATAGAACCGGCAATCTTAAATGCCGCCTCAGAGGAGTCGACCTCATGGTATGAGCCATCAACAAGGGTAACCTTGATATCCACAACGGGATAGCCTGCAATAACACCGCTGTTGAGTGCCTCACGAATGCCCTTGTCGATAGAGGGGATGTACTCCTTAGGCACGACGCCGCCAACGATGGCGTTGACAAACTCATAACCTTTACCCTGCTCGTTGGGCTCCATGTCGATGACGGCATGACCGTACTGACCGCGACCACCGGACTGGCGGACGAACTTGCCCTCAGCGTGGGTGACGGCCTTACCGGCAGTCTCACGGTAAGCAACCTGCGGCTTACCCACGTTGCAGTCAACCTTAAACTCGCGGCGAAGACGGTCAACGATGATCTCAAGGTGAAGCTCGCCCATACCGGCAATGATGGTCTGGCCGGTCTCGTGATCCGTGTGAACCTGGAAGGTTGGGTCTTCCTCGGCAAGCTTAGCCAGACCCACGGACATCTTCTCCTGCTCAGCCTTGGTCTTAGGCTCAACGGCAACGTCAATGACGGGATCGGCAAAGCTGATGGACTCAAGCACGATGGGGTGCTTCTCGTCACAAAGGGTATCGCCCGTGGTGGTGTTCTTGAAGCCAACGCAGGCAACGATGTCGCCGGCGGAGCACTCCTCACGATCCACGCGGTCATTGGCGTTCATCTCAAGGATGCGGCCCAAACGCTCGCGACCGTCCTTGACAGAGTTGTACACATACGAGCCTGCTTCGGCCTGGCCGGAATAAATACGGATATAGGTCAGCTTACCGACATATGGGTCGGTCATAATCTTGAACGCAAGCGCGGAGAAAGGCTCCTTGACGTCTGCATGACGTACCTCTTCCTCACCCTTGAGGTTGGTGCCGTCAATCTCAGGCACATCAAGCGGGCTTGGAAGATAGTCGATAACGGCGTCGAGAAGTTCCTGGATACCCTTGTTCTTGTAGGCAGAACCCACAAAGACGGGGTTCATCTTGCCGGCAAGAACACCGGCGCGGATAGCGCGCTTAAGCTCGTCGACGTCAATCTCTTCTCCCTCAAGAATTGCCATCATGAGGTCTTCGGAGAAGTCGGAGGCAGCCTCGAGAAGCTCCTCGCGCTTCTCGGCAGCAATCTCTGTAAACTCAGCTGGAATCTCATCAAGAGGCTCAGGGTAAATCATGCCCTTTGCATCCTCTTTGAAGTCCCATGCCGTGTTGGTGACAAGGTCAATAAGACCCCAGAAGTTGGACTCGGCACCCATAGGAACCTGTGCCGCAACTGCGGGAGCGGACAGACGCTCCTTCATGGTCTCGATGGCGTGGAAGAAGTCGGCACCCACGCGGTCGAACTTATTGATGAACGCGATACGAGGCACGTTGTACTTGGTTGCCTGACGCCAAACCGTCTCGGACTGTGGCTGGACACCTGCAACGGCGTCAAAGACGGCAACGGCACCGTCGAGGACGCGAAGCGAACGCTCGACCTCAGCGGTAAAGTCAACGTGACCCGGGGTGTCGATGATCTGGATAACGTGATCCTTCCAGAAGCAGGTGGTTGCCGCGGACGTAATGGTTACGCCGCGCTCCTGCTCTTGGACCATCCAGTCCATGGTTGCCGCACCGTCATGAACCTCACCGATTTTGTGAGTCTTGCCGGTGTAGTAAAGAATGCGCTCCGTAGTGGTGGTTTTACCAGCATCGATGTGAGCCATAATACCGATGTTACGGAGGTCTTTCAGATTGTACTTGGTTTTAGCCATTGTATTAGATACTCCTGATCTCCGACTTAGAAGCGGTAGTGGGAGAAGGCTCGGTTGGCCTCTGCCATCTTGAAGAGGTCCTCACGACGCTTGACGGAAGCACCAACGCCATTGGTTGCATCAATGATCTCGTTGGCAAGGCGCTCGGCCATTGTCTTCTCTTTACGTGTACGGCTGAAGTTAACCATCCAACGGATAGCAAGGGTAGTGGCGCGACGAGAGTTGACCTCCATAGGAACCTGGTAGGTAGCGCCACCCACGCGTTTAGGCTTGACCTCAAGAGTAGGACGGATATTGTCCATAGCCTTCTTGAAAACGGTCAGAGCATCCTCGCCGGTCTTCTCGGCAACGATATCAAAGGCACCGTAGACAATGCGCTCTGCGGTAGCTTTCTTACCATCGAGAAGAACTTTGTTGATGAGCTGGGTAACCAGTCGGTTGTTATAGACGGCGTCAGGCATAACCTCACGACGTACTGCTGCTGCGCGACGCGGCATGTTTATCTCCTAAGAACTAAATCGAGTAGTGAGGTTACTTTGCACGCTTGGTGCCGTAACGGGAACGAGCCTTTGCGCGGTTCTGAACTGCAGCGCAGTCATATGCACCACGAACGACCTTATAGCGAACGCCAGGAAGGTCGCGGACACGGCCACCGCGGACAAGCACGATGGAGTGCTCCTGAAGGTTGTGACCCTCGCCGGGAATGTAGGCGGTAACTTCGATGCCGTTGACAAGACGTACACGAGCAACCTTACGAAGCGCCGAGTTAGGCTTCTTAGGGGTTGTGGTGAAAACGCGGGTGCAAACGCCACGCTTCTGAGGGTTGTGCTGCAAGGCGGCGTTCTTGGATTTGGCCTGAACGCTCATACGACCCTTGCGGACGAGCTGGTTGATAGTAGGCAAGATATTCTCCTTCTTATACCTATCTACGTGCAGTTTCACATATTCTAAAGGCGACACAGCACTGTCCCCTTGGAATTACGCAAGGAAGAACTTTACGCCGATGTTTGCTGCTCGTCAACACACCACGTTGCCGGGCGTATCCATACCATGAGGTATTCATACCACAGGAAGAAAATGTTTTGTCGTTGGCGAGAAGCACTTCTCGTCGTACAGCTTGCACGCCTGTCCTCTTCTCTTGTTGAACTGCCGGAACTGTCCGTGCTGCCGGTGCTGCCGGAAATGCGCCAAGTATGGCTTGGACTGCCATACTTGCAGTAAGTTTGGCAGCTATAACCATACTTGCAGCAAGTTTGGCATCGCTGTTCCGGCAGTACCAACTTGGCGCATTTTTGGCAGCGCTATTAATTCAAGGCAGCACTATTAATTCAAACTTAGCCCAAAATAACCTCAAGCTCAAAGACGATCTTCTCGTCTTCAAACCAAAACATATCACACGAACGCGTACCTGTATCGTTTACAAGTATGGCGGCAAGACAGGAGTTATCGGCTCCTGCATACAGGCCCTCGCAGCTAAACGTTGCACCGCTCCCCTTGTACGCAGAACGAATGTGGTTCATGTATGCGCGTTTGCCTCGGATTGTCGTAGTTTTCCCAGCTTCTCGAAGTTCCCAAACAACATCCTCGGCAAGGAACGTCTCGTATGTTTCCCAATCGCGCATGTTTTCCGCTTGGAAGAACTGAGCGAGAAGCTCTTCGTTGCTAGAGGGAAATACCGCGCCGTTGGCGAGAAGTGCCTTATTGCCAGACATTCCTGCAGGTACATCTGAAGCCAACTTCAAAACAGCGATCAATTCCTCGCCGTCCTTCTCGCCCGTCTCAACAAACCCAAACGAACGATAGAGATTCCGAGCAGCTTCATTTTCAGGTTCATAGGAAAGCCAGCAATAGTCTGCCTTTCCGCAGGGAAAGGTGCGTATAAACTCCAGCGCGAGCTTGAGGGCTTCTTTCCCGTATCCTTTTCCCTGATGCTTTACGTCTATCATCAGACGTCTGAGATCGTAGCTCCCATGGGCTATCGCTGGAGCATCGTCCCAGCAGTCATCCACGCCAAAGCCGACCATCAAAAAACCTACCGGTACGGCGCCCTCGTAGATGCCAAAGGGAAATACCTGCCCGTTTCCTGTTATGGAAGTATAGGCCTCGATAATGCTCACATCGTTGCCGGCAACAAAGGCCTTTTGTTTCTTAGACACCTTGAGTTCAAGGATGTCCCATACATTTTTTCCGTTTATGCGTTCCAGTCTTAACACGGACTCACCATTCGCTTGGGCGCTTGCTTATTAAAGGACGGTCACATTTTACGATAGTAGAGTTGTTGATGCGCAGCGGACAGATGCCACAAAATCTCTCACGTGGCTTCGATCTCATCCAGCTCAAGCTCTTGGCCCTGGATAAGCTCGGTTTTCTCGCTGGCGCAATACGGACACGTGCGGCCGCATTCAACGGTAGCATAGGTTCGATCGCAATCAAGACAGCGGGTTATCGCCGGTACGCTCTCAATCTCAAGCTCAGCCGCGCGCATTAGCTCCGTGCGGTCGGCCGCCCAACGCCATACGTCTTGAAGATACGACGGAATGACACCTGAGACCTCCCCCAGCCGCAGCTTTACGCGGGCGACTGAGGTGAGGTCATTTTGGCGTCCAAGGTCCTCGACCATATCAATGATATAAAATGCAATGCCCAGCTCGTGCATGAACCGTCCCTGATGCCTTCGCCAAACCAACGTCAGCTTGAAATGCCTGTACTGCCGGTCGGTACCGGATTGCCAAGCTCATCGGTAGTCACGTGCGACTCGGGCTTGGCGGATTTCACGCTGCGCTTCTTGTTCTTGATGATCTTAACAGCTCGCTTGCCGATATACCCCAGAATCTTTGTTTTCTTGTCTTCCGCACGTACCATCGTGGAGCACTCGGGGTTGTCCCGGAAAAGATGTATCGCATCAAACTCACAGCGCGTCGTGCACAGGCCACAGCCGATACATTTGTTGGCATCAACCACGGACGCACCGCACTTAAGGCAGCGAGCGGTCTCAATGCGCACCTGCTCAGGCGTGAACGTCTTGCGAACATCGCTCCAGTTATGACGAATACTCTCAACTTTTCCGCACGCAGGAACCTGTCTGCCCGCATGATCGTACGAATCGGGATTGAGTTCAATCTCGCTTTTATCCAGCTCAACGTAATGGCGCTGATTGCGGCCGATGGTAAGCGATGACCCTGCTTGCACAAAACGATGCAGCGAAACCGCAGCTTCATGACCCGCGGCAATGGCGTTGATGACAAAACTCGGACCGGTATATACATCGCCGCCGACAAAAATATCAGGCTGCGCCGTCTGGTACGTCTTGGGATCAGCCACGGCACCCTTACCGCGACCAAGCTCCACCGCCTCGCCCTCAAGCAGATTTCCCCACTCGATGGACTGGCCGATGGAAAGCACCACGTTATCGGCTTCAACAAAGACGGTGTCAGTCTCGTCATAGCGTGGCGAGAAGCGCTTGTTTTCGTCAAACACCTGCGTGCAGCGCTTAAACGTAACACCACGGACACGACCGTCTTCCGTGGTTTCTATTGCGGCCGGGCCCCAACCGTTATTGATAGTAACGCCGTCTTCACGCGCCTCCGCAATCTCTTCGGGAAGCGCCGGCATCTCATCGAGCTGCTCAAGGCAATACATGGCCACCGCATCGGCTCCACAGCGCATGGATACACGAGCGGCGTCAATGGCAACGTTGCCGCCACCGACGACAACGGTCTTTCCGGAAACCACATGTGCGGGATCATCCAGAGCCGTCCGTAAAAACTCAACGGCAGTACTTACGCCGACAGCGTCTTCTCCAGCAATACCGACTTTGCGACCTCCCTGGCAACCAATGGCCACATAAAACGCTTTGAAACCGTCTTGGCGCAAATCGTTCAAAGAGATGTCCTTGCCCACCTCAACGCCGCAGCGGATCTCAACGCCCATTTCACGCAAGACGTCAATCTCTGCGGCCACCACGTCCTTCTGGAGTTTATAGGCAGGAATGCCGTAGACCATCATGCCGCCGGGCAGCGCATTTTTCTCAAACACCACCAGATTATAGCCACGCTCCGCAAGATAGAAAGCACAGGAAAGACCCGCGGGACCGGCGCCGATAATGGCAATCTTTTCCTTAAAGCGACCGCGATTGGAAGGAATCACCGGATCGGGAACAAAGCGATGTTCTGCTTCAAGGTCCTTCTCGGCAATGAACTTCTTGACTTCGTCGATGGCAATGGCCTCATCAACCGTGCCGCGCGTACAAGCCGCCTCGCAGCGACGATTGCACACGCGTCCGCAGACGGCCGGGAAGGGGTTTTCTTTCTTGATAAGTTCGAGGGCGTCACGATAGCGTCCCTCGGCCGCCATACGGAGATATCCCTGCACCGAAATATGAGCCGGACAGGCAACTTTACAGGGAGCGGTGCCGGTATCGTGGCACTCAATGCGGTTGTTGTTTTTATAATTCCAGTCCCAGTCAGCCTCGCCCCAGAATTTGTCGTCCGGAAGATCCTGCGTAGGATAGGTAGGCTGGCCATGCGCGGTGGAAAGCTTCTGCCCCAGCTGAGGCGCTCCTGCCGGACACACCTCCACGCAGCCACCACACGCCACGCATTTTTCCGCGTCCACATGAGCCACAAAAGACGAACGGGAAAGGTTCGGCGTATTGAACAGCTGCGAGGTGCGCAAAGCATAGCAAACGTTTACGTTACAGTTACATATGGCAAAGACCTTGTCCTCGCCGTCAATGTTGGTAATCTGATGGACAAAGCCGTTCTTCTCGGCACGCTGGCAAATGTCGATGACCTCGTCGTAGGTGATATAGTGGCCTTTGCCGGTTTCCACGCAATAATCGGCCATGTCGCCTATGGCAATGCACCAGTCCTCGGGATCGTCGGCACAACCATCGCCGCGGACGCGCTCGGCCAAACGACACGAGCACGGCGTTGCCGCATATCGATCATATTTTTTGAGCCAATGCGAGATATGCTCCACCGAAACCGTATGGTTAACCTGCTCAATGGAACGCTCAACGGGAATCACGTGCATACCTATGCCGGCACCTCCCGGAGGCACCAGCTTCGTAGCCATTTTCAGCGGCAGATACGTCATACGCTCAAACAGCGTTGCTATCTCCGGATGCTCCTCCAGCTGGTCCTCATTCATCACGGTAAACTCAGCGGAGCCGGGCACAAACATGGGCAGCACGTACTGTTTTTCACGCTCGGCGTTTTCCCAGTTGTACTCAATGATGCCTTTGACGGACATGCTGTCGAGAAGCTCCTGCAATTTTGGAGCCGCCAAACCGGTGGCACTTTGCAGTGCCGAGAAGGTCATGGGTACGCGCACTTTCATGTGCTTGGTAACGGCGGCTTCTTCTTCGGTCATCACCGATGCGATACCCCAGTATTCAGGGTCATCCTTGGTCACTTTGTGGCCGAGGCGGTCGGTAATTTTTTGAACTTCGCGAAGAACACCGGGTTTCAAAGGCTCACCGGCAGCAGGGCCGGGTTCGTTCGGATTTGGTTTGCGGTAGGACACCACGTCTTTGTTTTCGGTAATGTGATTTTCTTTAATGTTGCGGATGGCCTCGCCAGCGGGATTGGTCACAGGCAATACATTGCGAGCCGCAATCTCCGCATCGGTTAAGTCTCCTCGCATAGGATTGCCGTCGGGCGGGGTTACACGTACAGGAATCTCCTCAGCCATTTCCTCTCCTATCTGGCCAGATGAAACCACTTTAACCTTACTTCTCTGTCTTCCACGCTGCAACGCGCTCGCGCAGCCACTGATACCACACGTCCATGCCGTCTCCCGTCTGAGCCGAAATGGGGATAACGCGTGCCTTGGGGTTGCGCATGGCGACGTTTTTGCAAAGGGCATCGAAATTGAAATCAAAATATGGCATGACGTCCGTTTTATTCACAAGCACCAGATCGCAAACCTGGTACATAAGGGGATACTTAAGCGGCTTATCGTCTCCTTCGGGAACAGATAAAATGGTGACATTAACGCCTGCTCCCGTATCAAATTCTGCAGGACACACAAGGTTTCCCACATTTTCCAAAAAGATTACGTCGACATCGCCTGCGGCAAGACCTTCGAGTCCTTGTGCGCACATAGCGGCATCCAGATGACACATACCTCCCGTATGAAGCTGAATCGTCTGAGCGCCCACCTCTGAAATAGCGGCGGCATCAACATCGGAATCAATGTCGGCTTCCATAACGGCAATATCAAGCTCACCTTTAAGTGCCTTGATGGTTCGACGGAGCATCGTTGTTTTTCCGGATCCGGGAGACGACATCAAATTAATAAGCAGTGTTCCTTTTTCCTTCATTTTGCTGCGAAGCTCATCGGCTTTCTGCTCGTTGGACGCCAAAACGCTCTGTTTAACTTCTATGACGCGATAGTCACTCATTATTGTCTCCCCCGATAATTACGTTATGTGGACAGTGCAGGCAGACTCCCCTATTGCAGTCTCCGCCCACAAAACGTACCGTTCACAAAACTTCCGCTCACAAAATCTACTACCGTTTAATTTTACCAGCATACTTGAAATGACACCGAAATCACGCCGGTTTTTTCATCAATCGATGAACGGGGCTAGGCACTCGCAAAGTCATGCCGTATGTGCAAGGCTGACTTCGGTGCGCCTCAACGCTCGGCTCGCTCATGGAGGTGTGCCGCGCGTCTCGACTTACTCGTGGAGGTGTGCTGCATGTGCAAGGCCAACGCTGATCAGCGTAATAACATGCTCGTCGGCAAGGGAGTAAATGACACGGCGACCGTCTCTGTGAGCGGTAACCAGCCCCCTGTCACGCAGGAGGCGCAGCTGATGCGAAGTTGCCGATTGCGAAACAGGAAGAAGATCTTGTAGCTCTGTAACGCTCTTCTCACCAAGCGCAAGCGCACCAAGAATTTGAAAGCGGGTAAAGTCCGAAAGCGCATCAAAAATCTGCGTTGCATCATAGATGACATCATCGTTCACAAGAAATTCACGAAGCGCTTCTTCTGAAATAGGCTCGCAGGTTGTGTGTAGTTCACTCATAGCTATCCACTCTATCTCCATCGAAATCGTTCCTTGCAAGTATACCTGCTTTACGGATACCTGCGCGATATTTACACGGCACGTATTCGTTCTTCTCACTCACTCAGCTCATTATCTGCCTGTCACCATACTCATAAAAAGAACCCCGACCAAAGCCGGGGTTCTTAAAGCATCACTGTACGAAGCAAAACTACTTGGTCTTTTTTCCTTCTGCCTGTGCATCGAGACGTACAACCTGAGAAAGCAGGTCATCAAGCGAGCCAAGATCTTCGTTGATGATATCCGAATCAAGGTTATCGGTATTGCTGCTGCCAATAAGCTCAAGGTCAGAGCCTTCATGCGTTGCCGGAGCGGCCGTACCAAGCATCAACCCTCCGTCAGCATCCGGCGAGAAGACCATGTTAAGCAGCTGGGAAAGATCCTCAGCGTCGGCCTCGTCCTCATCGGGCTCAAGGATGTAGAGAAGGTTGCGGGCATCAAGACCCTGGCGGAGCTCCTCGATTGCCTTGGAACCAATGCCGTCAATGCGGAGAAGGTCTTCTTCGGTCTTACCAATCAGATCTCCAACCGTCTCAATGCCAACCTCGGAGAACTTATTGGTCCAGCGCTGGGAAACCCCAAGGTCGTCAAAGAGGTACAGCTTAGCATCCTCACTTGAAAGGGTGCGCCCGTTCTTCGAGAAAATGCTCCCGTTGCCGTACTCATCGCCAACCCAATCAAGCTGCTTTGGAAGCTTCTCTTCAATATCTTTAAGGCTCTGTGGTGCCCAATCCGGCAACACCTTTGCCCTATCGGAAGTGGGTCCGTCAATCTTGGCACCGTGATAGGTAAGCTCAACGTCGCTGTACGCGGAAAGTCCGGTGCCTGCCGGAATCTGCTTACCAACGATGACGTTGGACTTGAGATCTAACAGGTGATCGACATCGCCCTCAATGGCGGATGACGTGAGAACACCCGCGGTACGGATAAACGAAGCGCTGGAGAGCCAGGAGTCAATGGAGCTTGCGACCTTTAAGGTACCCAAAATGGCAGGCTCGGCCTCAGGCGGCGTACCGCCGGCAAGCGTAATATTCCTGACCGTATCCGCAAAGACATACCGGTCAACGTACTGTCCCAGCAGATACTGAGAATCACCGGGGTTCGTAACCTGAACGCGACGAAGCATCTGACGGGCAATAACCTCAATGTGCTTGTCGTTCAGATCAACGCCCTGTGACGTATAGACGTCTTTAACGGACTCGACAAACGTGTGCATCGTGGATTCGATGTCAGTAAGCTTACGCAGCAAGCGGAAGTTAACAAAGCCGCGCGTGATCTGATCGCCTGCACGAACTTCCACGCCCTCCTCGATGTCAGGCATGAAACGAACGGAAGCAGGAACGCGCCACTCCTCAAGAATGCGCGAGTGATCTTCACTGTCAACAATCCGAAGCAGATATTCGGTCGTCTCCGGCGTAATGAGAAGCGTGCCCGAAACAGGAGCAAGGTCAGCCTCACGACCGAGGATCTTCTCGTTAACGTTACCGACAACGTCGAACATACGAGCGACCGTCGGGAGACCCTGCGTAATATCCTCGGCACCGGCAACGCCACCGGAGTGAATGGTACGCATCGTAAGCTGAGTACCCGGCTCACCGATAGACTGAGCGGCGATAACGCCGACAGCTGTACCAATGTTGACCGGACGACGGGTAGAAAGATCCCAGCCGTAGCACTTCTGACACACGCCATATTTAGACTTGCAGGTAAGCAGCGCGCGAAGGCGAATCTTCTTCAAACCGTGCTCAATGAGCTTCTTCAGATCGTCAACGGACTCTACGTAACCACCGGCCGCGATAAGAACTTCGCCGGTCTTGGGATCGCAAACGTCCTCAAGCGTGCAACGGCCCACGAGATCGGCATCAACGGAGCTCTGACCAGGCTTAATAATGGGATACGTAATTGCCTCATCGGTACCGCAGTCCTCCTCGCGCACAATGACGTCTTGTGCAACGTCAACAAGGCGGCGAGTCAGATATCCTGAGTCAGATGTGTGAGAAGCCGTATCAACAAGACCCTTACGCGCACCATAGGTTGAAATGAAGTACTCAAGTGGCTCAAGACCTTCACGGAAGTTTGCCTTAATGGGAAGGTCGATGGTCTCACCGGACATATCAGCCATGAGTCCACGCATACCGGCCAGCTGGCGAAGCTGTGTCTTGGAACCACGGGCACCCGAATCGGCCATCATGTAGATGGGGTTATTCTCGGCAAAGCCCTCAAGCATCTCAGAGCCAAGCGTATCGGTGCACTCCGTCCACGCATTAACAACCTCGGTGTGGCGTTCGCGCTCGGAAAGGAAGCCGTCCTCGTAGTACTCGTTAATCTGATCGACACGCTTCTGAGCCTCAGACAAAAGCTGTGCCTTATTGTCGGGAATGACTGCGTCCCACACGGAAACGGTCAAACCGGCAATGGTGGCATAGTGGAATCCCGTTGCCTTAATGGCGTCAAGGATTGGCTCAACGTCTGCCATCGGGTAACGATCGCAGCAATCATTGACCAACATGCCAATATCGGATTTCACCATCTTGTAGTTAATGAACGGGTAATCCTCGGGCAGACATTGACGGTTAAAGATGATGCGGCCAACCGTTGTCTCAAAACGCTGAGGATGCTCGGATACGTCCAAGTCCTCAAACTGGCCGCGTCCACACATGATACGGAAGATCGGGTGACCGTTCTCGTCATGCGCGTTCGCATCGGCCGAGCTTACACGAACGACAACCTTCGCCTGAATATCCTGATCGGGATTTGTGTCAATGGCGAGAAGCGCATCGTTAAAGCTTGCAAACGTCAGCGTCTTGTCCTGCTCGCCGGACTTTTCCGAAGTAAGGAAGTACACACCGAAAACCATATCCTGAGAAGGTACGGTAAGTACCTTACCGGATGCGGGGCTACGCAGGTTATTGGACGAAAGCATGAGTACGCGAGCCTCAGTCTGTGCCTGAGTGGAAAGGGGCACGTGAACCGACATCTGGTCGCCGTCGAAGTCAGCGTTAAACGGAGCGCATACCAACGGGTGAAGGTGAATTGCCTTACCTTCAACAAGAACCGGCTCAAACGCCTGAATGGACAGGCGGTGAAGCGTAGGTGCACGGTTCAAGAGTACCAAACGATTCTGAATGACCTCATCAAGGACGTCCCAAACCGCAGGAAGACCACGGTCAATGGCGCGCTTCGCACCCTTGACGTTTTCAACCTTGTGCAGCTCAACCAAGCGGCGCATCACAAACGGCTTAAAGAGCTCAAGCGCCATGGCCGACGGAAGACCGCACTGGTGCAACTTCAGATGCGGGTCAACGACGATAACGGAACGGCCGGAATAATCGACGCGCTTACCCAGAAGGTTCTGGCGGAAGCGGCCTTGTTTGCCCTTGAGTGCCTCGGCAAGAGACTTCAAAGGACGGCCTCCTCTGCCGGTTACCGGACGGCCACGACGACCGTTGTCAAAGAGGGCATCGACGGATTCCTGAAGCATGCGCTTCTCGTTGTTGACGATGATTGCCGGAGCATCCAGATCAAGCAGACGCTTCAGACGGTTATTGCGGTTGATAACACGACGATACAGATCGTTGAGGTCAGATGCCGCAAAGCGACCGCCGTCAAGCTGAACCATAGGACGAAGATCGGGCGGGATAACGGGGATGACATCAAGAATCATGTTAGCGGGATCGTTTCCGCCCTTAAGGAAGGCGTCAACAATCTCAAGACGCTTGATGGCCTTCTCGCGCTTTTGCTTTTGAGAATCCTCGTTGGCGATAATGGCGCGGAGCTCCTCGGCCTCTTTGTCCAAATCAACACCACGGATAAGCTCGCGGATTGCCTCGGCGCCCATGCCGCCCTTAAAGTAAATGCCATAGTAGCGCTTAAGCTCGGAGAAGAGCCCTTCGTCGGTGATGAGTTCACGAGTCTCAAGCTGCATGAACTTTTCGTATGCCTCACGACGAAGAACCTTCTCTTCCTCGTACTCTTCTTCAAGATCGGCAATACCGGCACGAATTTCATCCTCAGAGAGAGGCTCGAAGTCATCAAACTCCTCGCCGGCAGGCTTTCCCTGCTCTTTGAGACGCTCAATTTGGTCATCGCGCTCGGCATCAAGCTCTTCAAGATCCGCTGCCAGCTCTTCGCGCAGATCTTCGGCGTCAGCCTCTCGCGCCTCGGTATCGACACTCGTGACGATATACGACGCAAAGTAGAGAACCTTCTCAAGGTCTTTGCTCTTGATGTCAAGAAGACGCGCAAGTGGGAAGCTTGTAGGGCTCTTGAAGTACCAAATATGGCTCACTGGAGCGGCAAGCTCAATGTGGCCCATACGCTCACGGCGAACCTTGGCGGTTGTCACTTCAACGCCGCAGTTTTCGCAGACAATGCCCTTAAAGCGAATGCCCTTGTATTTGCCGCAGTTACACTCCCAGTCCTTCACCGGTCCAAAGATCTTCTCGCAGAAAAGACCGTCACGTTCCGGTTTCAAGGAGCGGTAGTTGATGGTCTCGGGCTTTTTTACCTCACCATGGGACCATTTGCGAATATCTTCAGCGGACGCCAGGGAAATCTTAATGGCGTCAAAATCAGTGGAATCGAAATCTGCCACAGTCGCTACTCCTTATCGGTGGTCGCGTCGCCTACAAGTGCTGCTACATCATCGTCAGCCTGAGACGGATCGGCATCAAGTTCGTTTGCTTCAAGCCCGGCAAGAACATCAAAGGTTTTCTCACTCGAATCCTCGGTGGGCTTGTGAGTCTGCTCGTTGCGCTTGCGATATGAAATTGGCTCAATGTCCAGGGCAAGCGAACGAATCTCTTTAACCAGAACCTTGAAGGATTCCGGAATACCTGCCGTAGGAATATTTTCTCCCTTGATGATGGACTCGTAGGTCTTCACACGTCCATTGGTATCGTCGGACTTAACGGTCAAAATCTCCTGGAGGACGTTGGCGGCACCGTATGCATACAGTGCCCAAACTTCCATCTCACCAAAGCGCTGACCGCCAAACTGAGCCTTACCGCCCAATGGCTGCTGAGTAACCAGCGAGTATGGACCGGTTGAACGTGCGTGGATCTTGTCGTCAACCATATGGCCGAGCTTCAGAATATAGGAGCAGCCAACCGTAATGGGGCTCTTGAATGCCTCACCGGTACGACCATCATAGAGGGTGGTCTTGCCGCGTCCGTTAAGCTGGGGAATAAACTCCTCACGCATATGCTCGCCATACTCCTGCTGAGCCTTGTTAAGCATGTTGATGTTGGTACGACGGACAATCTCCGCAACGTCCTCATCGGTTGCACCGTCAAAAAGCGGCGTGGACACGGGGATAGGTCCGGGCACATAGCGCTTGGAGTCTGCGTCATCGTCGTCCCAGCCATGAGCGGCACCCCAGCCGAGGTGGCACTCAAGCAACTGACCCACGTTCATACGGGAAGGAACGCCCAATGGGTCGAGAATTACGTCGATAGGCGTACCGTCCGCCATATACGGCATGTCCTCAACAGGCAGAACCTTACAGATAACGCCCTTGTTACCGTGACGACCCGCAATCTTATCGCCCTGCTGAATCTTTCTGCGTTGCGCAATGTAGACGCGAACCAGCGTATTGACTCCTGGAGGAAGCTCATTGCCCTTCTCGTCAGAGCCTTTGTCTTTGCGGTCAAAACGTACAACGTCAACGACACGGCCATATGAACCGTGGGGGACGCGCAGCGAAGTATCACGGACATCGTTGGACTTGTTGCCAAAGATGGCGCGCAGAAGCTTTGCCTCCGCCGTCTCAGATGTCTCGCCCTTTGGAGTGACCTTACCAACAAGGATGTCTCCGGGGCCAACCTCGGCGCCAATGCGGATGATACCGTCTTCATCAAGGTTGGCGAGCATGTCCTCACCAACATTGGGGATCTCTCGCGTAATCTCTTCGGATCCGATCTTGGTGTCACGGGCGTCAATCTCGTGACGAGAAATATTGACGGACGTGAGAAGATCTTCCTGCATAACGCGCTCGGAAACGATGATACCGTCCTCGTAGTTGTAGCCTTCCCACGGCATATATGCCACGGTAAGGTTCGCGCCAAGCGCCAACTCGGAGTGATCGACGGAAGGACCGTCAGCAAGCGGCTGACCCTTCTCTACCAAGTCGCCCACTTTGACAATGGGACGATGGTTGATGCAGGTAGATTGATTGGAACGCTCATACTTAGGAAGATCATACGTCTCCGAACCGTACTCATCTGAATACACGGTTACATGAGCGGCGTCTGCCTCGGTAATCTCGCCCGCATGTTTTGCGCAAATAAGCTCTCCGGAATCAAGAGCCGCTCTGGCCTCCATGCCGGTACCAACGTATGGTGCATGGGAGCGAATCAGAGGCACTGCCTGACGCTGCATGTTTGCACCCATGAGCGTACGCTTTGCATCGTCGTGCTCAAGGAACGGAATCAGGTTTGCCGCAACGGAAAGAAGCTGTCGCGGAGATACGTCCATGCGATCAACGTCTTCAACGGACACCTGTGCGGGAGCACCAAAAGAACCGTCGAAGTCGCGCGTACGTGCAATGACACGATCGGCATTGACTACCTTGCCGGAATGGTCAATCTCAACAAAACGGCCGGTTTTAGGATCAATGGGCGTATTTGCCGGCGCAATGATGTGGTTTTCTTCCTCATCTGCCGTCATCCATACGATCTCATTGGTAGCCTTGCCACCTGTGACCTTACGATACGGAGCCTCGATAAAACCGTACTCATTGACGTGCGCATACAGTGCCAGCGAGCCGATAAGACCAATGTTGGGGCCTTCAGGAGTCTCGATGGGACACATACGAGAGTAGTGTGAGTTGTGGACGTCGCGGACAGCCGTTGGTACGTTGGTACGGCGGCTGGAACCTGACTTGTGACCAGCAAGGCCTCCCGGACCAAGCGCTGACAAACGGCGCTTGTGAGTAAGGCCGGCCAGAGGGTTTGATTGATCCATAAACTGAGACAGCTGAGAAGAGCCAAAGAACTCTTTAATGGCTGCCACAATGGGACGAATATTAATGAGGGTATCAGGTGCAATATCATCGGGATCCTGAGACGCCATGCGCTCACGAACCACGCGCTCCATACGGCTCATACCAATACGGAACTGATTTTGAACAAGCTCGCCTACGGTGCGCACACGACGGTTACCAAAGTGGTCGATGTCGTCAAGATGCTTTGTCTCATCACCTGCATGAACCGCAAGCAAGAACTGAAGAGCGGCGACAATATCTTCATCGGTTAAAATGCGCTGATCTGCAGCTATCTCAAGACCAAGCTTCTTGTTGATCTTATAGCGACCAACGCGAGCCAAATCATAGCGCTGATGATGGAAATACAGATTGTTAATCAGTGTGCGAGCGGAATCAACAGTTGGCGGCTCACCCGGACGCTGACGGCGGAACACCTCAAGAAGAGCGTCTTCTTTCGTGGTTGCCGTATCGCGCTCGATGGTATTGCGCACGACGTCAGAATCTCCAAGAAGCGAAAGAATCTCATCGTCGGTAACGGCAATACCCAGTGCGCGAAGGAAGATTGTTGCGCTCATACGACGCTTGCGGTCAATGGAGACTACCAAATGCCCGCGCTTGTCGATTTCAAACTCAAGCCATGCACCACGTGCAGGAATGAACTGGGCATGGTGTACCAGTATGCCGTTATCCATTTCTGCCGAGAAGTACACGCCAGGAGAACGAACAAGCTGAGAGACCACAACGCGCTCGGTACCGTTGATGATAAACGTACCGCGCTCGGTCATGAGAGGAAAGTCACCCATATAGATGAGCTGTTCCTTTTTCTCGCCCGTCTCCTTGTTCAAGAAGGTGATATCCACCATAAGCGGAGCTTGATAGGTCATATCCTTGGCTCTGCACTCGGCAATAGAGCTGATGGGGTCACCAAACTGGTGGTCACCAAAGGCAACTTCCATCGTGCCGTTATTGCTCTCGATCGGTGAAAATTCTGAGAAGGACTCTTGCAGTCCCTCACCCATGAAACGCTCAAACGACTCCCGCTGAACCTCAATGAGGTTAGGAAGTGGCATAGCTTCTGGGATTTTACTAAAGGTCCTACGGCCAGTCTGTGCCTGGGGTGTAGTCAGTGCTACATTCTTTGCGTTAGACACCAGGTTGTCCTCCTTCAAAGGGTGGAAGGTGGCAATTATCGCAACCTAATAATTTAGTCAAGTGTTGTTTTTCCGTCAATAGAAATACTTGATTTCTTGCAATATATTCGCTATCTTATTGCTTTTGAAAATTCACCTGCAGTTTTACATTTCCCCATATATTTTATGTCTCAAGATTTGTGTAGAAATTGTGGAGAATCACATCAAACCTTTTACTGTGCGCGTAGTAAATCCGGACACATAGCAAAACCAAACGCGTAACAAAACCATACACATAGCAAAAACCGTAATAGCAAAACCGTACACGCAATAAAAAAGAGGCCGGGTTCATCCCCAGCCTCTTTATTGTTAGACCATATATGCGAGAAGATCTTCTCGCAAAAGCCTTGTAAATTAGCGTTTAAGCACTGTTTACTTAAGGGTAACGGTAGCACCGGCCTCTTCAAGCTTAGCCTTAGCAGCCTCAGCGTCATCCTTCTTTGCGCCCTCGAGAACAGCCTTAGGAGCACCCTCGACGACCTCCTTTGCCTCCTTGAGACCAAGGGAAGTGAGCTCGCGGACAACCTTAATGACGGCAATCTTGTTGGCGCCAAAGCCCTCAAGAACAACGTCAAAGTTGGTCTTCTCCTCAGCGGCACCCTCGGCAGCGCCACCGGCTGCGGGAGCAGCTGCAACTGCGACAGGAGCAGCAGCGGAAACGCCGAAGACATCCTCAAGCTCGTGAACGAGCTCAGAAAGCTCGAGTGCGGGCATCTCTTTTAGGGCCTCAATAATCTCATCTTTAGTGACAGCCATGTCAATTCTCCTTTTAAAGTGCGCGTGAGCGCATGTTTTGAGCACAGACGAATGTTTGCGCTCATATCGACTACGTACAAAGCCGCGTATTGCGGCTCACTGCATGATGCAACCTACGCCACACTACGCAGCGTTTTTCTGATCTGCAACTGCAGAAAGTGCGGTAGCAAGAGCCCGTGCGGGACCTGCGGTAACCTGAGCAATACCAGAAAGCGGGCTTGCTGCAACAAAGACAAACTTTGCGATAAGTTCCTCGCGAGAAGGAAGATCAGCATACGCCTTAGCGCCGTCTGCACTCAGGGCCTGTCCGTCAGCAATGCCGCCAAGGAACTCAAGCTTCTTGAGCTTCTTTGCCTCTTCCTTGATAACCTTTGCCGCATCAACAGGATCGTTCTCAAAGAATACATATGCACAGGTGCCGGCGAGCATGTCGTCAATCTCTGGCATACCGGCATTCTTAAGAGCAATCTTGACGATATTGTTCTTGTACACCTTCATCTCGGAGTGAGCGGCGCGAAGTGCGCGACGAAGCTCCTGAGTTTCCTTAACGGAAAGACCACGATAATCGATGACAAAAACGCCCTTTGAGTTCTCCAAAGATGCGGAGATCTTCTCGAGCATATCAAGCTTATTCTGTGCTGGCATTCAATACACCTCCTTTATCCATGTATCGGGCACGAGCGCCACGTGGTCGGCCCTCTACATGAACTCCTCCATGAAAAAGACCCCACTTTGCAACCAAAGCGGGGTCTGAGGATTCTATCTTCAAGACCACCTCGGCAGGCGGGTAATCCCTTTAAGTCTGTTTCCAGACACCGGCTGTCTTTGGCAGCGAACGTGCAACTACAAGACGAACATCTTGCGCTAGTCATTCTCGCACGACAACCCCTCGTGCGTCAAGTCCAAATCTTGCATCATCATCTGACGTGGCATCCAGGCCATGCTTTTCTTTCTGCCATTCTTGCGACCTGTGGGGCAGATCCGTCGACCTGTAAGCTAGATCCTGCGACCTGTAAGCTAGATCTGCCAAGCTTTGATGTACATCCTATGACCTGTGATGTACATCCTGTGACCTGTGATGTACATCCTGTGACCTGTGATGTACTTTTCTGCTTCAAAACAGGGGGCTGTGAGGTACATTTGGCGAGAAAACCGGTCTTCTCGCCATGAAAAAGTACCTCACAGCTCTGTAAAAGTACCTCACAGCTTTTCAAAAGTGCATCACAGGTCTGGAGACCCATAGAAAAGCGAGGCCCGAAAACCCGGACCTCGCCTGTTCTTGCCTTATGACGTTGTCGAGCAATATGCCCAAAAGCAATATGCTTAAGAGCAATATGCCCAGTACAACTTAGTCCTCCATAAAATTGCGAACTTTTGTGGAGTCAACCTTAATGCCAGGGCCCATCGTAGAAGAGATAACAACGGACTTGACGTACTTGCCCTTAGCAGACGAAGGCTTCACGCGGAGAATCTCGGTTAACAGTGCACCATAGTTCTCAACAAGCTGCTGTACCTCAAAGGAAGCCTTGCCCATAGGAACATGGCAGATACCGTAACGGTCAGCACGATACTCAACACGACCGGCCTTGAGCTCTGAAACCATCTTTGCGACATCCATGGTTACCGTACCAAGCTTGGGGTTAGGCATAAGACCACGGGGGCCAAGAATGCGACCAAGCTTACCAACCTTACCCATCATCTGAGGGGTTGCAATAGCTGCGTCAAAATCAAGGTTGCCCTTCTGAACGGCCTCGACAAGCTCGTCGCCACCCACGATATCAGCGCCGGCAGCCTCCGCTTCACGGGCCTTCTCGCCCTCGGCAAAGACGGCAACACGTACGCTCTTACCGGTGCCGTGAGGAAGTGAAATTGAACCACGAACGTTCTGATCGGCTTTACGGGTATCGACACCCAAACGAATGGCAACCTCTACGGTTTCATCGAACTTTGCGCTCGCAAGCTCTTTGGCAAGGGTCATTGCCTCTTTGGGGCTGTAAAGCTTTGCGTGCTCAACCTTAGCGGCTGCGCTTGTGTAATTCTTTCCGTGCTTTGACATATCCATACCTCCTGTGGTCAACGGGCGTCCGCCCTCCCACATCACGGCCATACCTTTATATGGCCACCTTCAGAGAAGCATCAAGCCGGCGAGAATTACTCGCCGGCGAGAAAACAAACTACTCGGCAATGGTAACGCCCATGGAGCGGGCAGTGCCGGCGACAATCTTCTTTGCGGCCTCAATGTCATTTGCATTGAGATCCGGCATCTTGATCTCAGCGATCTTAGTCAGCTGCTCATCGGTGAGCTGGCCCACCTTGTCGCGCTGAGGAACACCCGAGCCGCTCTTAAGCTTAAGCTCTTTTTTAATAAGCTGAGCCGCCGGTGGTGTCTTGGTGACAAAATCAAAGGAACGATCTTCGTAGACGGAGATCTCAACAGGGATGATATCTCCTGCCTTGTCCTGAGTGGCAGCGTTAAATGCCTGGCAGAACTGCATGATGTTGACCTGAGCGGCACCAAGAGCAGGTCCTACGGGAGGCGCTGGATTTGCCTGACCAGCAGGGATTTGAAGCTTTATGAAGTTAACGACCTTTTTAGCTGGCATGTTACTTCCTCCTGAAATAACTCATTTCGCAATTTATCGTCGCGCTTTTCCCGAGAAGCAATCCTCAATGAGGCAGGTCAAGCGGATGTACCTTCGTTCTCGTACCGATAGTGGTACTCGTCTGTTAGTCTTTGACGGAAATCTGATCGAGCGTTAGCTCAACCGGAGTTTCGCGGCCAAAGATGGTGAGCATGACCTTGATCTTGCCAGACTCAGCATTGACCTCAGACACGATACCGTCAAAGTCCGCAAGCGGTCCGGAAAGAACATGTACCGACTGTCCGACTTCAACATCAGTGGTAACGCGTTTAAGGGTTGTTGCGTCGGCCTTACCGCCGGAACGACGCATCATTTTATTGAACTCTTCACGGCGAAGCGGAGACGGCTTACCGTCAACACCCAAAAAGCCGGTAACGCCCGGAGTATTGCGTACGACGGACCACGTGTTATCGTCAAGCTCCATACGTACCAAAACATAGCCCGGATAGAACTTGACTTCTTTTGTGGAGGTCACGTCCTTCTCGCCACGCTTTTTAACTTCCGTAACCATCTCGCCTGGAGCCTGAACATCCACAACGGCATCCTGAAGGCCATAGGCCTCAACGCGATGCTCGAGATCGTTCATGACTTTGTTCTCATATCCTGAATAGGTATGGAGAACATACCAGCGTTTTGCCATGCTTATCCCCTTAGTCCTGTAAATCTGACAAGGCCGGCAACGATACCGGTATCCACCAGAAAGGTCATCAGACCAAAAAAGACAACCATGCAAATAACGGCAAGCGACCAGTTGGCCAGTTCAGGCTTCGTTGGCCATACCACACGGTGCATCTCTGTGCGAACACCGCTGAAGTAGTTCTTGATTCGTCCGAAAAAGCCGGGGTTGCTCTTGCGCTCAAGCGCCTTTTCCTGTTTCGCAGAGCTAGCCTTTGCAACTTTAGCAGCCTTAGCCTCAGCAACAGGGGCAGCCGAAGCCTGTACGGCCTCACGCTGTGCACGCTGTGCAGCACGCGCCTTACGGACACTCCTCTTGTTACGCTCTCGGTTTGCCATCCCTTAATCTCCTTCAGGGTCTTTCTTACTCAAGCAAACATACAAACCGGCCTTCCCGTACGGGTAAGGCCGGTGGTTTAATCTGGCAGGCCAGGAAGGACTCGAACCCTCAACAAACGGTTTTGGAGACCGCCGCTCTACCATTGGAGCTACTGGCCTAGAACGAACCCACCTAGCCTAGCGGGTCTCGCGATGTACCGTGTGCTTGTGGCACCATGGGCAGTACTTCTTCAACTCCATACGATCTGGGTTGTTGGACTTGTTCTTATCCGTAGTGTAATTACGACGCTTGCACTCAGTGCAAGCGAGAGTAACGAGTGTGCGCATTATTCCTCCTGAACACGGTCACGTGCTGATCTAAAATGTGACGCGGCTGATAAGTCTATTACCTAGTAGCACTCCGTGTCAACCAGAATCCGATATTCATAAAAAACCCGGCACCCTTAAGGGCACCGGGTCAGTGAAAACATTACCGATTACGGTGCTGTTTACTCAATGATGGTAGAGACACGACCGTCGCCGACGGTGTGGCCACCCTCGCGGATAGCAAACTTAAGACCGGTCTCCATAGCGATTGGGTGGATAAGCTCGCAACCAACGGTGATGTGGTCACCAGGCATAGCCATCTCAACCTTGCCGCCATTTGCATCGGTAAGCTCATAGATGTCACCGGTGACATCGGTGGTGCGGAAGTAGAACTGAGGACGATAACCGGAGAAGAACGGTGTGTGACGGCCGCCTTCGTCCTTGGTCAGAACGTAAACCTCACCGGTGAACTTCTTGTGAGGAGTAACGCTACCAGGCTTGCAGAGAACCTGACCGCGCTCAATATCCTCGCGCTTAACGCCACGAAGCAGGATACCAACGTTATCGCCAGCCTCGCAGAAGTCCATGGTCTTACGGAACATCTCGATACCGGTGGCAACGGAGCTCTGAGTAGGCTTGATACCAACGATCTCAACAGGCTCATTGAGCTTAAGCTCGCCGCGCTCAACACGACCGGTGGCAACGGTACCACGACCGGAAATGGTCATGACGTCCTCAATGGCCATCAGGAAGGGCTTCTCGTTGTCACGAGCAGGTGTTGGGATGTAGGAATCAACGGTGTGCATGAGCTCGCGGACGGACTCCATCCACTTCTCTTCTCCGTTAAGAGCACCAAGAGCGGAGCCACGGACGATAGGAAGATCGTCTCCGGGGAAGTCATACTCGGACAGAAGGTCACGGGTTTCCATCTCAACGAGGTCAATGAGCTCCTCGTCATCAACCATATCGCACTTGTTCAGGAAGACGATGATGTAAGGAACGCCAACCTGACGTGCAAGAAGAATGTGCTCGCGGGTCTGAGCCATAGGACCATCGGTAGCAGCAATAACGAGGATTGCGCCGTCCATCTGAGCTGCACCAGAAATCATGTTCTTGATGTAGTCTGCGTGACCTGGGCAGTCAACGTGAGCGTAGTGGCGCTCCCATGTCTCATACTCAACGTGAGCAACGGAAATGGTAATACCACGCTGACGCTCTTCGGGAGCCTTATCGATGTTCTCGAAGGCGGTAAAGTCTGCCTTGCAGCCCTCGGTCTCAGAGAGAACCTTGGTGATTGCTGCAGTAAGGGTAGTCTTACCGTGGTCGACGTGACCAATCGTACCGATGTTTACGTGTGGCTTAGAGCGGTCAAACTTTTCCTTGGCCATTGCCAATCCTCCTTCTGGAACTAACCCTCGGGCTAGACCGTGGTGAAACTTCTCTGTATATTCCAACAGTATACCCACATTACTGTACATACACTGCAAAGAATCTGGTACCGGTGACTGGATTCGAACCAGTGACATCGCGGGTATGAGCCGCGTGCTCTAACCAGCTGAGCTACACCGGCATCGGTGTATACCTAAAAATACAAATGGAGCCCGCGACCGGATTTGAACCGGTGACCTCTTCGTTACCAACGAAGTGCTCTACCTACTGAGCTACACGGGCGTGGTGGGGATACTTGGACTCGAACCAAGGAACCCAGAGGGAGCGGATTTACAGTCCGCCGCAGTTGCCGCTGTGCCATATCCCCATTTGCTCTTTTCAGGCACTTACCACGTGATATAAGAAGGATTAATTCCTGTCTCTCACCTCGTAAGCGGGAAAATAATACGTTGCTTCCCCACTCTTGTCAACGCAAACCACGCTCCCGGGCGTATCTTATCAAAAAATCTCCATTTTTACCGAGAAGTGCTTTGGCATATTGCGCGCATCTTATTTCTTCCCCACTAAGAGTTTTGAATCCGACAGCATGAGCCAACGACTTTCGCGCATACTCATGAACTTTCCTGAGGCCGTATCCAAAAGCTCCACACTCTCGTAACCTTCATCTTTCAGGCTCTGTATAAATGCCTGCATATCACCATAGCGCCGAGGGCCCATAAGATCATGTATGGCAAAGGTGCCACCTTTTTTAAGTACGCGGAGCGTTTCACGCAGGAGCTGCTGTCGATCAACACGAGCTATATTGTGGTAAACGTAATTGCTGACAACCGCATCGAAAGTCTCGTCAGCAAAATCAAGTTTTACGGCATCTCCTGCCTGAAATGAAGCATTGCCAATCTTCTCGGCACGAGCATTGTTCTCACACAGACGCTTACTGAACGAAGCGTACTCCTTCCCCCAGCGGTCAATCCCGATCATTGACGCTTGAGGATTTGCTTTTGCGCAAGCTATGGTCAAAGCTCCGCTTCCGCAGCCAACATCAAGTCCCAAACCATCCTGAGAGAGCTGCACGTATGCAGCTACTCCTTCAACGATGTCTTTTGAAAGATGTCGCCGGCCACGATAAGAAAACGCACGATACGCAAAGGCTGCCCATAAGAAAAACAAGCCAAACGCGACAAATAACACTCCAAAAAGAATCAACGCGCAGAAGCGAACGCCCTGTACAGCACCGCTTATTTTGCATATCCCCACGCCGACAAGTGCCACGAGGGCGCCACCCCCCGAAGCTGCCAACATACCCCGAGGAATCCAATTCTTATAGTCAACCATTCTATTTCCTTTCATATTTCATATGGATAGTTCATAGAGGTCTCATACAACATCGACCTGTACAGAGCGCTGGTTCGTGCTTGTTCACGCTGATTCGCGCTGGCTAGTGCTGGTTCGTGATGGCTCACGCTGGCTCGTGCTAGGCATATATTGTAAACGATGGCTAACTTATTGGAAGCGCACAGAAGTAATAAAAAACCTCCCGGAAAACCCAGGAGGCCAAAATTCAATGGTGCCGCCACCAGGCTTCGAACCCGGGACCTACTGATTACAAGTCAGTTGCTCTACCAGCTGAGCTATAGCGGCATTAAGTGCAGAGGATATTTTATAGACTTTTCTAGCTTTGGTCTAGTCTTAATTTTTAGAAATTTTTCTCCACAAATTGCATGATGTGGCATGTAGGTGCGCTTTCCTTCCTCTGGAAATACGCTTAATGCAAGTATGTTGTCTGATCAAGTCCAACGCGCCTGAAAAGTGCAAAGAATCTGTGTTTGAGACACCGATTCTTTAAGGAAATCAGGCAAATCCACAGATTCTTTGATATTTTTAGGCAAAATCCACCGAATCTTTGCAGCAATCAGGCTTTGCAACAATCAGGCGCGTTTGGCGCGTTAGGTCAGTTAGACGTGTCAGACGCAGCGACCTATCTGCCCAACAGCTTCCAGAGTTTCTCGCGCTGTTCTGGAGAAATGCGGTCTTCTAGCGTCATGCGCGTGCTGACCTGATCACGGCGCATCTCTTCGACAACGTTATCTGCCTGGGAAATCTCATGGACAAGAGAGGCGCTAGCAATGCGTGTGACCTCACCGGGGCCAAAGCCGGCCGTAGCACGAATATCTCTATCCGACGTAACCAGAAATACCTTGCGACCAGCCTCTCGCGCTTCTGTAACCAGGCGCTCGATGACACTATCTGCAGACTCCCCCGTTTCGGAGAAGACCAGCTGTACGCCAGCATGACTGCGCTCTGGGCGCTCGTCGTTTACATTTCCCTTGCCATCAAACACAATAACTGCCTCGTAGGCGCCCTGCGCAAAAGTAGCAACATCAGAAATGAGCGCCAAACGAGCGCGATAAAACGGATCGCTGTTTAGGTGATAGGCTCTCTCAGCAGCGGTTTCTTGAACAAAAGAACCGCGCTCATCCAACAACGCCTCATAGCGAGGAGTTGCCAGCATAACGTTATAGCCATCGACCACAAGCAGCGATTTTTTCTGAGCCATACCTTACGCTTCCTGGGTCCTACGGAGCCACTCGTAGCACATAACCGTCGTTGCCTGAGCAACGTTCAGAGACTCTACCTGGCCAAACTGAGGAAGTTTGCACGTAAAATCGCACTTCTCGAGCATAAGGCGAGAAATTCCTGAACCTTCAGAACCCATAACAAGTGCAAGGCGGCCTCCCATAGGAGCCTCCCACACAGATTGGGTAGCATGCTCAGTAGAGCCACATGTCCAAAAACCTGCGGCCTTAAGCTCTTCAAGCGCACGCGGCAAATTAGAAACCTGAGCGATTGGCAGGTGAAGTACGGCACCTGCGGACGTCTTGTATGCTCCAACGCCAACGCGGGCAGCGCGGGCATTTGCAATAACAACACCAGCTGCACCAACTACCTCGGCACTTCTTACAATTGCGCCAAAGTTTCCTTCGTCGGTGACGTGATCAAGAACTACAACCAGGGCATTATCAGAACCGGCGCGCTGAATGATTTCAGAAAGCTCTGCGTAGGCAAAAGGCTGCGTACGAACAATGACTCCCTGGTGAGCGCCGTGACTTGAAAGCGAGTCAAGCACTGGCTTTGCAACACGCTCGACAGAAATACCCTCCTGCTCAAGCTGACGAGCAAGAGCTTCAATCTCTTGGTCCTTCTGTCCGCTTGCAGCCTGTACCAGCGCATTTTTCAAAGGAATACCAACGGTCAGCGCCTCTGCTACTGCGCGACGACCCTCGATAAGATCGGTTGCAGGCTTCTTGTTGCCGGGACGTCCAACGCCAGCGGCTCTCTGTCCACTAGTACCTTTCTGTCCGCGAGTACCCTGAGCTGCGCGTACGTCTTGTGCAGAGCGACTACCCTTTGAGCCCTTGCCATTCTTGGAGCCGAAATAACCGCCCCAGTCGGCAGTCTTCTTGGAGCCGCGACCTGCAGAACCGCCACGACCCGTAGCTCCCCCGCGACTGGAAGCGCCACGTCCGGCAGCACCGCGACCTACAGCATCCCCGGAACGAACGTTTTTAGAGGTAGAACGCTGATTTCTTGCCATAGTTAGTCTGCCTTACGCTTAAGTCGAGCGCCAGCGGCGGTATCTTCAATCAAAAGTCCAAGCTCGACAATGCCATCTCTAATTTGATCGGCAACTGCCCAGTTCTTCTGGGAACGAGCTTCCTGACGAGCAGCAAGCAAAGCCTCTGCAGCCTCGTCAGCTGAAGAGCCCTCATAGGCTGCCACCTGGGCGGCAAGAGCCACAAGTTCCTCTGGTATATCAGAGGTAGACGCCGCCTGGGTCAAATCAATTCCCAAGGCTCCCGTGAGCTCACACAACATATCTGATGCACGGAGAACAGGACTTGCGCCAACGTTCTGCCCAACCTCTGCAAGATAGGTATTTGCAGCAGTTACCAGCGCAAAGATAGCAGCGAGTGCTCCTGCAGTATTGAAATCATCATCCATCTGGGCGTCAAACTCGCTCTGGGCTGTGTTAATTGCTTCAGCAAGCGTACGATCAGCGTCAGAAAGTTCGTGCTGAGCGGAAGATTGCTTGTAGGCCCAACGAAGATTTGCAACGCAGGTCTTCATGCGCTCAAGTGTGCCAACGGTTCCTTCAAGACGCTCAAACGAGAAATCAAGTGGCGCGCGATAGTGCGTTTGAAGCATCAAAAGTCTTACCGCATCTGCAGGATACTTATCCAAAACTTCCTTAAGCGTATAGAAGTTACCCAAAGACTTAGACATCTTCTCACCGTCAACACGCAGCATTCCTGTGTGCATCCAATAATTAGCGAGAGGAGCATGCCAGGCGCAAGACGCCTGTGCCGTCTCATTCTCATGGTGAGGAAATACCAAGTCAGAGCCGCCACCATGGATATCAATTGGAGTGCCCAGGTAGCGATGAATCATCGCACAGCACTCACTGTGCCAACCTGGGCGACCTTCTCCCCAAGGGCTTGGCCAGCTAGGCTCACCAGGCTTTGCAGCCTTCCAGAGTGCAAAGTCAAATGGATCGCGTTTCTCGTCATTAACCTCAACGCGCTCACCTGCGCGAAGCTGATCAAGATCGCGACCAGAAAGCACGCCATAACCATTGTCAGAGCGAACCGAGAAGTACACGTCGCCCGAAGGCACCGCGTAAGCGTGACCCTGCTCAATCAAAGATTGAATCATCTGAAGCATAGCTTCAATCTCATGCGTTGCGCGAGGACGAATATCTGGGTCCAGTATATTGAAGCGATGCATCTGCTTGATAAATGCCTGAGAAAACTCTTCAGAGACCTCTTGAGCGGTCCTTCCCTGCTCGTTGGCGCGCTGAATAATCTTGTCATCAACATCGGTCAGATTCTGAGCAAACGTAACCTCAAAACCTTTATACATCAGATAACGTCGAATAACGTCAAACGAGAGGAACGTACGGGCATTTCCGATATGAATCTGGTCGTAGACCGTAGGACCGCATACGTACATGCGGATTTTGCCTTCATCGATTGGCTTAAACTCTTCTTTTTTATGCGTCTGAGTGTTATAGACAAGCATGCATACTCCTCGCAACCATTGTGTATTGGTGTAAGTATAAACGGTTTATGGAAAACCTTTAACTTTCATATCTCACCAATCAAAATTCAATTTTGTTACCATTTACGATCTAACACTAGATTGTTTTTTTGTTGCATTAAACTTTATGAACAAAAAATTTAAAGAGTTTATATTTTGAGGTAGAACTACAAAGGACTAGAAGACAAAAGAAATCTTGCTCTTACCAACTTTAGAAGGTGATTTGAATGAGTAAGTTTTTTAACATTATCCACTACTGTATATCTACCATTCTGGATAAAGGTAGTCTTGCAGTCTTTCTCTTTCTGTCATTTTTTGTCACAGCGCTTACTGTAATTCAACCGCTTCTTGTTGGATTTGTGATTAATCTTTTTATTACAGGGACAACTTGGAACGAAATAATTTTCTATTGTGCCGTAATTGCTGCACTAGGAATCCTTATTGCCAGCTGCTCCTATCTTGCTAAAACGCGCTATTGTCAATTACAAATTGACTCTGCCTTTACTATTGAGCGACAGCTCATTGATAAGATCCAACACGCCGATCCATCGTTTTTCTCGTCATATGATTCCGGACATTATCGTCAGACAGTAAATAATGACGCTAATGATGTTTCCATTTTTATACTTACACAATGTGTGAGCTTTGCAACAACTATTATCTCCGTCTTAGGCACACTTGCGATAATTTTATATTTGAACCCATTAACTGCTCTTGTAACGGCTGCTCTATTATTGATTAGCTACATTATCTATAAGCAAATTCAAGCATCAGCCTATAAAAGATACAGAGAATCTAAAGAGCTAAGATCTCAATATGGATCAGTAGAACTCTCACAATTTACTGATGTTGATTTCATCAGACGTCATTCTCTTTTTGAGCGTTTCTTTAATCAGCACTATGTCCTTAATCAAAAACTTCGTAATGCTATTCATCAACAATACAAACTGGAGTTTGGTGTACAGGAGTTAAACAATGCTGTAATTGCCGTATTCCAAGCCATTGTATTTATTACTTGTGCGTATCAAATCTTCCTTGGAGCGCTGCAACCTGGTTATATTGCAACCATTTCAAGCTATTTTGTAACACTCTTAGGTTCCATTACTCTTCTTATGGAGTTTGGTATGGCTTATCAGAGCATTACGGTAAGCATTAATCGAATTGAGCAGATTCTAGATTTACCCCAAGAACCCGTTGGAAACATCATTCCATCAGACAACGTCAATCAAATTACCTGCACAAATATATCTTTTTCTTATCCACATACAAATAAAGTACTGATGAACAACCTGTCTTGTAATTTTGTAAAAGGAAATATATACGCCATTACAGGTGGAAACGGTACAGGCAAATCTACTTTTTTGAAGCTCATTAACGGAGAGTGGTCTTCTCACTTATCAGGTGACATTGCCATTAATGAGGACTTACTAGCTCAAATAAATCAATATGAACTTCGAAAAAACACTCTTGGATTTACTGAACAAGAGCCAAGCATTGTTGACGATACGGTAAGAAATAATTTGACCTTACTCTGCAAAAATCAGCCGAAAGATGAAGAGATAATCAGCTATATCAAGCTGTTCAATTTGGAAAAATTGCTGCTTGGTGACAATCAAAATCTTGACGTTCGTCTCAATGAACGAAGCTCTGCAATCTCTGGTGGAGAAAAACAAAAGATTGCAATTATCCGCATGATGCTTATGAATCCAAGTGTAATGTTGCTTGACGAACCAACTTCTGCATTAGATCAAAAAAGTGTTGAGGTTCTTCTTAATCTTCTAAAGAAGGTCAAGAAAGACCACATAATACTTCTCATATCTCATGACCCTAAAGTGGTGGAAGCAGCCGACCATATCGTAGAGCTGTAATTTATTACGCACTACGTCCCAGCAGGACAACTGCCCAGGCAGCAATACCTTCTTGATTGCCTACAAAGCCAAGGCCTTCAGTGGTAGTTGCTTTTACGCCAACTTTGTCTGGTGCAACACCCATGACCTCAGCCATACGGTTTCTCATAGCCTCACGATAAGGAAGCAACTTAGGCGCTTGAGCTGCAACGGTGCAATCACAGTCCACAAGTTCAAAGCCCTTGTCACGAACAAGCTGCATGACATGGGACAGAAGCACCATAGAATCAGCACCCTCATAGGCGGGATTCGTATCGGGGAAAAGCTGACCAATATCGCCAGCACGCATAGCTCCTAGCAGGGCATCCATAAGCGCATGAGCCAAAACATCGGCATCAGAGTGGCCGAGAAGACCTTTAGTGTGCTCAATTTTGATGCCACCTAAGATAAGATCTCTGTCCTCTACCAAGCGATGAACATCATATCCGTGGCCAATTTTAAGCTCTGGCATACTCACTCTACAGCCCCGCTTCCGGTTGCGCCTTCTACCAGGCGACGGCTGAGCGTAGCCTCAACAATTGCAAGGTCAGACGGATACGTGACCTTCACGTTTTCTCGTTGCGACTCAACACACAGCACTGTAAGACCCAGCCGTTCAACTAACGATGAGTCATCGGTTCCCTGGTAACCCTCCTGACGAGCCACTTCGTGAGCTTCAAGGAGCGTGCGGGTTTTGAACACTTGAGGGGTCTGAGCGGCCCAGAAAGTTGAGCGATCAGGCGTATCTACAATGATTGCGCCGTCTACGCACTTCAACGTATCTGTTGCACGATGAGCCAAAATTGCTCCTGCAATCTTAGGAGACTTGCGAACCGTGCCAATGACCTGCTCGATTGTCTCTACCTCAATAAGCGGACGAACCGCATCATGGACAGAAACAAAATTATATCCAGCAGGCACCACCTGAAGCGCATTGTAAACCGAATCCTGCCTGGTGTTGCCAGACGTTGCAAAGTGAATGGGCTTGTGGAGCACAAGCTTACCCAGAACATCCACTTGAACTGCAGAGCGTTTCTCATCAGAGCAAGCAATCACAATGTGAGCCACGCTTGGAGCGTGATCAAACGCAAGGATTGACCAGCTCATCAGCGGAAGACCGCAGACAGAAATAA